>Ga0075420_100003828_pt1 | contig 13209 bp, 12 predicted proteins | sample SoiMetdeltSBSDD4_FD_75296 | JGI IMG/M metagenome (GOLD analysis project Ga0075420, IMG submission 75296) | Bulk soil microbial communities from a Populus tree surrounding site in Tennessee, USA - Soil MetaG P. deltoides SBSDD4 | ecosystem: Environmental > Terrestrial > Soil > Tree plantation... | reverse complement strand
CGGGCCTTCCTGTTAATCGAGCGGATCAACGCCGAGCGCCAATCGGTGCTGCGCCCAGCAGTCATTGAGAAACCAGTCAGGCCTCCGGAGGCAGCGGGTGGTATAGCGCCGGTCGCAGTTCCGTCCTGACTTCCCGTTGCCGAGGCTTGCACTCCCGAGGAATTACGACAGTGACATTCCTGAAGCTTCTCGCCGCGATTGCGGCAATTGCCACCATCTCGATCACATCGGCCAACACCCAGGAGGTTGTCGGCTCGGCAGCCGTCACCGGCGCAGGATCGACGTTCGCCTATCCAATCATTGCGCGGTGGTCCAGGGGCTACCAGCACTGGGTTGCCGGGGGAGGGGAGTATCGTGTGGCTGGTTCCGGACTTGATGATCCGCCGGCAGGCCCGATCCTCGATTATGAGCCGATCGGCTCGCTTGCCGGCATGATGCGGATCAAGGATGGACGGGTCGACTTCGCGGCTTCCGATATGCCGCTTCCCTCGAGCGAGCTCGAGAAACTCGGGCTGGTGCAGTTTCCGCTGGTGATCGGCGGCGCGGTTGTGGTGGTGAACATCGACAATGTGCGTCCGGGACAGATCAGGCTCACCGGTCCTTTGCTCGCAGATATCTATCTGGGCAAGATTCGCAGATGGTCCGATCCAGCTATTGCCGCGATCAACCCCGATCTCAAGCTGCCTGAGGCGGACATCGTTCTGGTTCATCGTTCCGACGGATCAGGCACGACCTACAATTTTGCCAACTACCTGTCGAAAGTGAGCCCCGAGTGGCGCGAGAAAGTCGGTTTTGACCTGCTTGTGTCATGGCCCGGAGGATTGGGAGCGAGGGGCAACAGTGGTGTCGCCGAGGCCGTGGCCAGAACCAAACACTCGATCGGTTATGTCGAATTTGCGCAAGCCCTCCAGAGTAGACTGAGCTATGCCACTCTGAAGAACCAGGCCGGGCATTTCGTCGAGCCGAGTGCTTCGAGCTTTCAAGAGGCGGCCCAGGGTGCCGATTGGAGCAGCAGCAGCGATTTCAACCTCCTGCTGACGAATTCTGCAAGGCCGCTCGCCTGGCCGATTGCGGCGACGGTCTTTTGCCTGATGAAAAGGGATCCGCCGCACAATCGAAATCAAAGCGTCCTGAACCTTCTCCGTTGGTCGCTCGAGCGAGGAAGCGATCAAGCCAGGGGGCTTGGCTATGTCCCTCTTCCGCCGATTTTGGTCGCTCAGGTAAAGAGCTATTGGGCCAGAGCTCTAAAACCGGGAACATAGCTGCGGCAGGCGATATCCGCCGAACCTGCAGGTCTCATTGCCAAGTCGGGTCGAGCAGCCCTACTACTGTGGCGATGGTTGGTCATGGAAAGGAGCAGGAAGTGGCAACCTACCGAGCGACAGTTGTCTGGAAGCGGCGAGAGGATGAGGAATTCAGCCGCGGCCGCTACAGCCGAGCCCACGAATGGCGTTTCGACGGAGGAGCTCGCGTGCCGGCGTCGGCGTCGCCGAGCCACGTTCCGTCGCCATACTCCGATCCTTCAGGCGTCGATCCTGAGGAAGCCTATGTGGCTTCGCTTTCCAGCTGCCACATGCTGTTCTTTCTCTACCTCGCCGGAAGGCGCGGCCTCAATGTGAGCTCTTATCAGGATGAGGCAATCGGCGAGATGGCGAAGGAGAAAGACGGACGCGAATGGATCGCAAGGGTAACGCTCCGACCCAGGGTGGCGTTTGACGGCGACGTGCAGCCATCTCGGGAGGACCTCGCAAGCCTCCATCACGAAGCTCATGAACTCTGCTACGTGGCGAATTCGGTCAAATCCGAGGTGCTTGTCGAGACCGGCTAGGCGTTGCGTTATCGGCGACGGGGAGTTTTCGAGCGGCGGCTTGAAATGCGGCGGGGCGTGTGGGCGGCAATCATCGCCTTGCCCATATGCAGGAGCCGCGCTGCCAGCCCTTCGGTGCCGATGCTCTGTGCCGTGACGCGCGCCCCTTCGAGTAGGAGATGCAGTTCGTCGGCCAGCATTTCGGATTCATTCAAGCCCGCCTGCTCGCTCAGCTGCACCAATCGCAACCGCTGCGCCTTCTTGCATTCCTCGATCACCCGGCGGGCCGGATGATCCTTCTCGGGCAATTCGATCGCCGCATTGGCGAGTGCACAGCCACGCTCGTTCGGTTGAGCAAGGTGGCTGGCCATCTCCTCGATCCACGCCCAGAGCTGGGCGAGGGGATCGCCGGGATGCGCCTGGGCGAACCGTCCCCAGCACTCGTCCGCCGCACTTGCCGACTGGCGCAGATACTCTGCGACCAGCTCATCCTTCGAGGAGAAGTGGCGATAGAGCGTCATCTTGTTCGTGCCAGCAGCTTCGGCGATCGCTTCCACCCCGACCGCCCTTATGCCGTGCCGGTAAAACAGCTCGGCGGCGGCTGCAAGGATGCGCGTGCGGGCCGGAATCCGGGTGTCCTTCTCACGCGTTGCGGCGAATGATGCGGCCATTCCAGGTTACCTCTTGACAGGCGGGTTACCGGTCAGTACCTATCGGGGTGTTACCGGTCAGTAACATTAGCGAATTTGCCCCATCGATTCAAGTGCCCGCAACCAGGAGCATCCGTAATGCAACTGAATACCAGTGCCGCAAACCGTCATCGGCAGGCCGAGCAGGTCGAGCCGTTGTTGCTGCCCTATCGTCTCGGCGACCTCGAGCTCGGCAATCGATTGGTGATGGCGCCGATGACGCGCAGCCGCGCGCTGGAGCACAATGTGCCAAATCCGCTTGCCGAAACATATTACGTCCAGCGCGCCTCCGCCGGATTGATCATCACCGAGGCAACCCAGGTCAGTCCGCAGGGTGTCGGCTATGTTCGCACGCCCGGCATTCACTCCAGCGCACAGATTGCCGGTTGGAGGAGAATTACCGAAGCCGTGCATCGTGCCGGCGGCAAGATCTTTTTGCAGCTCTGGCATGTCGGGCGTATTTCCCATCCGGACTTTCATGGCGGCGAGCTCCCGGTGGCACCTTCGGCCATAGCCGCGCAGGGCCAGGTGTTCACCGCCAAGGGGCCGCAGCAGATGGTAGCGCCACGCCCGCTGGCGCTCAACGAACTTCCGGGCATCGTCGAACAGTTCCGCAAAGGTGCCGAAAATGCCAAGGCTGCCGGCTTCGACGGTGTCGAGCTGCATGGCGCGAATGGCTATCTGCTCGATCAGTTCCTGCGCGATGGCACCAACAGTAGGACCGACGCTTATGGCGGCCCGGTCGAGAATCGTGCGCGGTTGCCGCTCGAGGTGACAAAGGCAGTCGTTGATGTCTGGGGGGCGGATCGCGTCGGCTATCGCATCTCGCCGAACGGTGTGTTCAATTCGATGTCCGATTCCAACCCGATCGAGACCTTTTCGTATTTCGCCGAGCAGCTCAACAAGCTCGGCATCGTCTACCTTCATGTTGTCGATCCGGTCGCTGATGGCGACAAGCGTGTCTCCCCGGTGTTGCGGCGGAAGTTCGATCGCACCTACATCGTGAATGGCGGCTTCGATTTCGACAGCGCTGATGCCGTGATCGGGAACGGCGAAGCCGATCTCGTCGCTTTCGGCGCGACGTTCCTCGCCAATCCGGACTTGCCGGAGCGTTACCGGATCAAGGCGCTGCTCAACTTGGCCGATCAGGCAACCTTCTATTCCGGCGAGGAGAAGGGGTTTACCGACTATCCGACACTGGCGTGAAAATTGGGGTTCAACCTAGGGATAATTCTGGACGCTGCCGTAGAGGGGATAGGCGAACCGAACCTGCCGTGAATCCGGTGACATCACCACACGATCCCCCTCCGAGGCGTCGAGATCGACCGTGCCGACCATCGTGAAGCTGTCGAGGACGAAAGGCAGGCTCCTTCCGGCGGAAGGGTCGGGCTTGCTGTAAAGCCCGAAATGCAGGTGAGGACCCAAGGATGGGCCGGTGTTCCCGATCTTGGCGAGCGGCGCTCCGGCCTTGACGACATCGCTGACCTTCACGGTGAGGCTGCCGGGGTGCAGATGGAGGTAGAGGGCGAAGACATTCGGGGCGATTTTAAGGATCACATGATTTCCTCCATAGTCTTCATTCGTTTGCGGTATCATCGCCACGTTCGGGGTCGCCTCTGGCTTGCCGTCCTGGGTCGAAACGACGGTTCCGTCGGCGACCGCGAACACCTCCTCTTCAAAAGCATAGTGCTGCTCGTTCTTGCTGCCGTCGCCGTCGAAGACCCTGCCGTTCTTGATCTTGGCATAGTCGATGGAGAAGAGCTCGGGAGTTTCGATGCGGACTCCGTCGATGGCGACACGAAGGTCGCGGTGGAGGTTGGGCTTGCAGCACCCGTTCGACACGAGCCAGCCTTCCCCCTTAACCGGCGGCTTGATCACCATGGCGGGCTTGCGGTCGATCGCGACGTCTGGTGCGTCTACCTCCAGCCTGCCGAACATAGGACCAAGCTCTGAACCCTCCTTGAGGGCGTAGGCAATTCGGTGCGTGAGCCGTTGCGGCGGGGTGTCCGGCGGCAGGATCAGGTCGACCTCAACCGCTACTGCGGCCGACGCAGGAATCGTCGTCGTCTTGGTGTGCGCGAAGAGGGGCTGGGTCACGGCCGCAAGGGCTTCCCCTTCGATCCGCATGAGCTCCTTCCCGGCCGGATCGAGGATAGTCACGCTCGACAGTGTCAACGGCTCGGGGAGCACGCTGACGACAAGAAGGTCGTATTCGACGTGGTCCATACCGTCGTCGGCGCGGACAATCTGGGCCTCGTGAATCGGACTGACAAGGATTGCGGTCGGCCGGTCTGATGCCTCTGCCGAAGCGGCTGACGCCAGCGCGAAGGCAGCGGCCATCATGAAACGGATACGCATCTCTCACCCCTTGGCTGCCAAGTGCTGAAGCACCACCGATCCTTAAGCCATAATCTGGATGATTGGAGCACCTCTCGTGAGGAATCCGAAGCGATAAGCCGATCAGCTGCCCGCGGAGGAAAAGAGGCGCGCGTGGAAGAACTGCCGAAATGTCCAGGAATCTCCGCTACGATCGAATACCCAGATCAGGTCATAACGATCCTCCGGCCAGCTTTGCGGCACCGTGGTGTCGTTGCCAAGAACAAGGTTGCCGATCGTTGGGATGTCCTCATGCTGCCAGCAGATGAGGACGACGCCGTCGCGCGAAAGCGCATCCCTCACCAATGCCTGCTCTTCGCCCTTGGAAAAAATGGTCAAAGGCACGAGCCCCAACCGCTCAGCCATCGGCGTCACCGTTTCAAGCGGACGCCGACTATGGCTGCCAACGGTCACCGACTTGCCGTTGATGATCACCTGTTTCTTTCCCGGGCCAGCAGCAAAAATAAAATCGGGCCGATCCAGATGAGCCTCGACGGGGTGGGCACCCGGCGCGCCAAAGACAGCGGCAAGGGCACCAGCATGCAGCCAGCCGCGCACCGTCAAGGATTCAGGATCAGTCGTCCCGTCCTCGCGCACGCCGAGATGTCTTGGGTGCGACGTCGGTTTCTGGGCATGGCGGATGACGATCACCTGTTTAGCGGACATCCAATCTTCCAGTTACACTCGCAGCGGGAAATGGTTCTGGCCCTGGTTCTTCCTATTTCACTATATGGCAGCAAGGAACGAACCCCCAGCAAGATCATGATGAGAAGGGAGCCAAGGTCGCTCAAGCAATCAGCTTCAAGGCGTCAGAAGGCGCCGATTTTTTCCGCTTGACTTTGACACTGTGTCAAGGGCGCACAACCAGCCGAACGCGAGGTGACAGGCTCGTGGCGATCCGATGGGAACCACACGAATATCGTGCGTTGGCTTGGCTGCACCGTAGAGGTGACATGAATGTTCAGGATTGGCGAATTCGCACAGATTGCCCAGGTGTCGGCCAGACAATTGCGGCACTACGACCGGCTGGGACTCCTGCGACCGGACCATACGGACCCACACAGCGGGTACCGCTACTACAGCATTCGCCAGCTACCGCGATTGAACAGCATTCTGGCATTGAAGGAGCTTGGCCTGACGCTGGAGCAGATTGGACCGCTCCTTGAGAACGAAATCTCTCCGGAGGAGCTGCGCGGGATGCTCACCATGAAGCGAGCACAAGTCGAGCAGGCGCTGCGTGCCGAGGAAACCCGCCTGCGCCACATAGAATCGCGCATCGAGCAGATTGATCGCCAGGGGAGGATCGAGGGCTATGATGTGGTCGTCAAGTGTGTGGCGGCGACTCCGTTTCTGTCTTTGCGGCGGACTTTCGAGGATATGGACGAGGTCGTGCCGGTGATCCGCACCATCGCCGAGGAGGCCGCCAGACAGATCGCTCCAACCCTGCGTGACAAGCTCATTGTCGTCGCGCGCAACGATGTCGAGGACGAGAAGCTCGACCTCGAGATCGGCTTCTCCCTTACCCGTCGATCGAATGTCAGCATGCGTATTTCCGACAGCTCCATCCTGCTGATGAACGAGCTTCCGGCAGTCCCGACAATGGCCACCATCGTCAGATCCGGGACCAATGCGGCCAGCCATTCATCCTTCGCCGCCATCGGCACTTGGATCGAGGCGAACAAATACGAGATCGCAGGACCTTGCCGCGAAGTCTTTCTCGAACCGATCACCGAGCCGCCTGGCTTTGAGGGAGCGCTGGTGGAAATTCAATTCCCAGTGCGCCGCACAGCTTGAGCGCAAGTTTCTCGAGGTTCAAGAGCGACCGCCAGACAGGGGCCCGCCAGCAGCCGCGGAAGAAGCGTCGTTCAAAGTTCAGACAAGGAGAAGAAGATGAAGGTCTATGGTGTACCGTTGTCCGTCCATACGCGGAAGGTGATCGTCGCTGCGCGGCTCAAGGGCATTCCTTTCGACCTCCTGGTCGTCATTCCGGTGGTCCCCGGAAATCCACCGTCAAACTGGCGCGAAGTCAGCCCGACCGGCCTCATTCCGGCGATCGAAGACAATAGTTTCCGACTTGCCGATTCCACAGCGATCGTTTGCTATCTCGATCGCAAGCATCCGAAACCGGCACTTCTCCCAGCCGATAACAAAGAGCTTGGCGCCGCGATGTTCCTCGATGCCTGGGCAGGTTCGGAGCTGTTCCGGAGGATCGTGCATCCGATTTTCCACAACCAGGTGGTCAATCCGAACATTCGCAAGATTCCCGCCGACCAAGCGGCTATCGATTCGGCGATGAATCAGGCTGCGCCGGAGGCATTCGGCTATCTTGAAAGTTTGGATCCCATCAATTTTCTGGTCGGCGGCGCGCTGACAATCGCCGACATTGCTGTCGTCTCGAACCTGATCGTCTTCCATTATCTCGGCGGGCGTATCGAGCCGCGCTTCCCGAAGCTGAAGGCCTATTTCCAGCGCCAGATTGAATCGCCTGCGCTGAGCGTGGCGATCGCGGAGGAAAAGCCGTTTGTTGATCAGATGGGCCTCGATCGCAGCTTCTTTCGCTAGCGTGATGCGCCGGGCACAGGCGCAGGATGCCGGATCTCCGGCATCACGCATCGCACGCAATCAGCGGGGCGCTGTTCGCGGGCCACCCCTCCACCCGCCGCGTCGGGTCCCTTGCGGGTCCCATGACGATAGACCGATTCACAATTGATTCGCCAGGAACGAACGGTCAGGCGCTGCACCTGTGGAAAGAGGGCTGCCGAGCTTAGGGGCGGGGCTGCCCTCTCCCGCCCCGGGCTCCAGCGACGGTGCCACGGGGCACCTAATTCTATCGAAACTCCAGGATCTGGAAAGAGGGACTTGCCCCCGGAGGAAGGGTACGGAGCTCCAAGCAAAGGACGCGGTGGTGGATTGCTGCTTTCACGGGTCGACGGCAAACGCCCCTCCGGAGCTCGTGGAACAGCTGCGCTCGCTCAAGGCTTCTGTGTCAAGTCCCGCGGTAGCAGGTCGGGCGCCGTCAGGGACTGGAACCGTTCGTCTTCCTTCAATGCGTCCACCAATCCCTTGAACTTGGGATTGCGGATCAACGCAAGCGGGATAGTTATTTCGAACAGTCCCTCTTTGATCTTCCTGATACCGCAATGCCGGCATTCGTCGATGATCCTCCGAATGTTTGCGCAGGCGGGACAACCTTCCGGAGGGAATTCTTCCAGCACCTGCAACACCTTCACAATCTGCAGCGGGATGCATTGCCCCTCGCCGCCGATTAGGAGCCCTTGCGGCGTGGTCTCGACCAGCTTCCAGTTGGAATCGAGCACGATCTGCTGCTGGCCCGGGATTGCGATTTCCAGATAGCGCTGTTTCTTCGATGGATCGGCATAGTCACCAAGCATTTCGAGGAGCGGGGAGGAGGTGAGAAGCTCGATGAAATCGGCGTTTGGCAGGCCCGTAATCTCGAAAGCGCACTCATAGTAGCCCGTACTCTTGAAGGAACCCGACCCGGTCACCGCAGTCTTTTCAATAAGATTTCCGATAAACTTCAGACTTCCCACTTCTGTCCATGTCTGCAAAGCGGGAGACCCGAGGACGATGGCTTTCGGATTGGCGCCGAGGTAGCCTGAGACCTTCATACTGGACGATGGAAGGATCGATGAGCAACTGCTTCCGACCTTGGGCGCCAGATCCGTGTTCATCTTTTCGAGTCCCATCGCAACCCTGGTCACAAGCACGCCGTGCACGCCGGTGAGGTATGTGCAACTTTCCTTGGGAAGGCGGAGCTTGCCGCTCAGTTTGGCACTGCCTGCTGCCGCGCTGAAGCGAAGCGTGGCAACAACGGTCGCATTGCCCGGAGATGTCACCGCCCGTTCATCAAGCGTAAGACCAAAGGCGCCGTAGAGCTCCTGGAAGGACTTGTTGACCACGGGGAGTTTGGTGTTGAGGAGCTGGCCCTTGAGATCGATCGGCTGTGGGACTGCAGCGTCAATGCCAGTCCGTGCCGCACCTCCAACCTGCTCCTCGACCGCCTTAAGAAGGGCGAAGAAGCGCTTGTTCAGCTGCGCCTCCATCTGCTGGCGGCCGTCCTCGCACGTCCCGGGCGCCGCAGTGCAGTAGCCTCCACTGAATTTCCCCACATGCATATACGAAAAATTCTGGGGGTCGGTCAGATCGAAGACATGGCCGTCGCTGTCGCTCAGTTGGGGTTCGCCGACCTGCGACTGGAGCATCGGCCATAGGTCGAGTTTCCCCGAGGCATCGACGTTGATGAAAACCTCAGCCGAGCGTTTCCACGTTGTAGATTTTGACCCTACCGCCCACACCTTGTGTTCTGCATCGAAATTAATCTTCACCTGTGCGCGCACGGCAACGTCTACGCCGTACTGTTGCTGTGGGTCGCCAAACGCCTGAATGACTGGCTGACCCTTCTCCGTGAAGGCGAAGTCAGCCTTGACGGTGACCTTCCAGTGCAGATCGGGCAGGCGAAGGTCGGGCACCCGGCCGTACCCTCCTTGGAACCGTCCACCTTCTCCTTGATCACGGCCGTGATCAACGGCCCGATATGGTCATAGGAAATCGAGAACTCTTTCTCAAACCGCGGATTTTCGCCGTGCTTTTCGATTGAGAGGAGGGAGGTAGGCGGCGTGGGAGCAAGGACGAAGACGCCGACCGACGCCGCTTTGGCAGGCTGTGCGGAGGCAACCGAGAGCACAGTGACAACGGCAATCGCCCATCCGTGATGCCAACGATCAAGTCCAAGAAGGTGTTTCCACGCAGACATGGTCGCCTCCCTGCGGACGAGGCTTCCTTGTCATTCTATCACGAAAATGGCATGAGCGAGCAGTGCTGATCAGCGACAGCTATCTGGCCGATGCCGCTCGGAAAAGCCCCGTCTGCCGCGGGGTGCTCAATCTCCCCCAACCAGAGCCATGACCGCCTGACAGCTCGTGCCGCCAACCCGAATGCGCTTGGTCCTTCCGTAATGACCACTGGTGATCTCGACAGCGCTTCTGGAAACGTTCAATGCCCGCGCGATCGCGGCGATCAGTTCCTCGTTTGCCGCGCCATCAACAGGGGCTGCGCCAATGCGCACGCGCAAGGCGCCATCATGCTCTCCGGCGAAGCCGCTGCGCCGGGCGCGCGGCACGACCCTCACCAGGAAGGTGACGCCGTGTTTGTCCTCCAGGCATTCGATCATCGTATTGCTCACCCTGAGTTTCAAAAAGGGGGTAACCGGATGATGCAGCTATCACGGCCCAACCCCCCAGGAGCAATCGGCTGAACCATTCATCAGCTGACAAGCACCTCGAACCCAGGCTGCGATTCGACATAGCGTCGATGGATGTCGATATAGGTTTCCTTGTACAACCGATCGATTTCGCCGGGCGCCGGGAAGGCAGCCACAAAGCCGGGATTGTCCGGTTCCAGGGCAATCGATGAAGCCTTGACGAGATGTGCGATGAGGCCTCGCGGGTCCTCGTCGCCGACTGCGATCCGAATTGTGGTCGGGGCAATGCCGGCCTCCTCAAGAGCTGTGTCGGAAAGTTCGGAATGGCTCGTCAGCGCGGGGCAAAGCACGATCGTGCTGGTCTGACCCAGACTGACCTGCAGCCCGAACGCCGGCTCCAGGCAGTCGAACAGCTGCTTCACGTGATCTCGTCCGATCTTGAACGGATTTTGCGGCCGAGGTTCAAAATCGATGGTGAAGAGTGCCGGTGGTAAGCCAAGAAAGAGGTGCTGTTCGCGCATCGAAGCATTTGGATTACCCGCAACGCCGGAGCAGTTGACGTTGATACCTGGATGTCGACTGAGCACGTTGGCGAGAACCTGGGTGTTGATGGATTTGGCGAGAAGGCGAAGCGGCAGCGTTCGCATGCCATTCAGGACCTCGAATGCCTTGTCGGCGTCAAGGAAGGCTCCCTTCACGTAGTAGACGTTCCAGAACAGCGTTTCGTCCCAATTCCACCGACGTTTCGTGCCATTGGGCGCTGCCGCTTCAACCGACTGGCCCTTGGGAATGAACATGCGCTCATTGCGGCCGATGCAGACGCCCGCCGTGGTGGCGCCTGATCCAGCAATGTCCTTGGTATAGGAGTGAATTACGAAATCCGGGCGCGCCATCGGATCACTATGCTGCAGCAGCCTTTGCAGGAAGGGAGTGCCGATTGTCGCATCGCAAATGACATCGCAACCCGCCTCATGGGCGGCTCGCGAGATACCGGGAACATCCAGAGTGTAGCCGTGCGGATTGCACGGTGACTCCACATAGACGTAGATGTGCCTACCCCTGGATAGTCGATCGGCATGCTTAGCCCGTGTCTGGATTAGTGCGGCATTGAAATCAGTCGAGGTAAATCCGTCGAACCATTCGATCGCGACATCCATGTTGCCGCGTTTGCCGTACCAATCATGCAGCAATTGATAGGTGCCGCCATAGACATTGCGGCTGGAAAGCACGATGTCCTGGTAGCCGACAAGGTGCGCCAACGTGGCATCCACTGCGGCCATGCCGGAATTGAAGTTCCAGGCCATGTAGTCCCGCGCCAAGTGGCCGGCCTCCAGATCGACGATATGGTTGGCGAGGCTGATCGAAGTCGGATTCAGGAGCCGGGAATATATGTCGTGCATCAACTCCCTTCCTTTGAAGGCGTCCTCAACCCATTCGATGCAGGCGTAGAGATAGGTCGCCGTGCGCGTGATCACCGGCGTCGCACTGAAGATGGCCGCGACATTGTCGAAGATCGGGTAAGGCCCCTTCAGACTCTGCGTCTCCCAGGCGCTGGCGAGAGATTGATAGGTCGCCCGCATCGGGTTTTGTAGATTGTCGAGGATCTTGGCCAATTGAAAACAGGCGAAGCGCTTGGCGTTGAAATAGGCAATGCGGTCAGACCGGTCGAGATGAGCGAGCGTATCAATGGTGATGCGCCAGAGGTCGTCCACCGCAAGGCTTGCGCCATAGAGGTTGCGAGCGAGATTGCTCATTGCATTTCCATAGGCGCCGTTCGGATCGATGGCGAAATGTTCCAGTTGCTGGCTCACGAGCTCATCGATTGTCCCGGCTCTCGTCGAATTCCTGAGAGGGCTCAGTTGCTTGGCCGGCTTGAGATGGATTGGTTCATTGTCCATGAATTGAGTTTCCTTCGAAAGAGTGCTGCCGCCGGAGAGCATACAGCCTGACGAGGTCGCGTCCCATCGTCCCCTCGGCATCGGACCGATCCGATGTCCTTCATGCCGCGCCAAATTGGCTTGCCTTCCACCGCGGGAGATTATGTGATTGGAATCATGAGGGTGCCGCCAATAAGGCGTCAACCAGCTCAGGCCTCATGGATGGACAAAATGCCAAGGATCGACATCGACAAGGTGCCCCTCGATCACTCATCCGATTATCCACCACCGTTCAGGAAGGCTGTCGAGGGCCGCGCGCGGAAGCGGCTCGGTCGGGCGGCGGGCCTGACCCAGTTCGGCGTCAACATCTGCACGCTCAAGCCGGGAGCTGCCTCGTCGCAGCGCCACTGGCACGAAAACGAGGACGAGCTCGTCTACGTGCTCGAAGGCGAGGTGGTGTTGTGCGAAGACGGCTGCGAAACGGTGCTTGAGGCGGGCGACGCGGCAGCCTGGAAGGCGGGCGTGCCGAATGGCCATTGCCTTGTCAATCGCAGCAATCGTGATGCCATTCTCATCGAGATCGGCTCCCGCGCTCCAGCCGAGCGCGCCTACTACTCCGATATCGATATGATGGTGGTCGACGACGAAATGGGCTCGCGCTACATGAAGAAGGACGGCACGCCCTACTAGCGCAAGGGCGACCGAGGTCACAGTGCTTTCGAGCGCGGCGCAAGCTCGATCGGCCTCAGCTTCTCGGTGCCCTTGTTCGAAGGGGCGACGTCCATCCACCATGTGCCGTTCAACTCGCCGCCAGCCGACCGTGTATATTTGACGACGCCGGAGCCACCGCTTGCGAAGGTGAAATAGATGGTCAGCACACCGCCGGTGTAGTCTCCAGTTCCTTCGCTGTCGTTCGGGGGAAACCATTTCATGTGGCAACCCGTCCCACTTGCCGAGATGATTGCCTCGCCCCGATAGGGACGCGTTGACCCCGGCACATAACCTTCAACCGAATAGCGCCCGGCAATCGGGCAATGGGCGGAGTCTGTTTGTGCCGCAGCGTGTGACAGGGCGATGACTGTCGCGACGGAGATCGAAATCGCTCTTAGTGACTCAGACTTTGCAGAGAATGGTCTGCTCACGGTCCTTCCATCGGCAATCGATGCGCGCCATTTAGCTGACGGATTGATAAAAATTGCGCATGGCGATTTTGTGCCAATCCTGTCGGGCCCTTCGGCG
>Ga0075420_100003827_pt1 | contig 13209 bp, 10 predicted proteins | sample SoiMetdeltSBSDD4_FD_75296 | JGI IMG/M metagenome (GOLD analysis project Ga0075420, IMG submission 75296) | Bulk soil microbial communities from a Populus tree surrounding site in Tennessee, USA - Soil MetaG P. deltoides SBSDD4 | ecosystem: Environmental > Terrestrial > Soil > Tree plantation... | reverse complement strand
ACGCTGGTTGAATCGCGAGACGGTTACGAGAGACGGAGATGGTTACGTTCCACGTCCCGGATGTTGCGGCCGCGGGGCTTTGTGGCAGGGGCCAGTTCGTGTGCGTGCTGCAGTAAGATCGGGCTTCGGCGCCAGCCCGGATCGTCAACCCAGTGTCAGACGCTCAATTCGGTCTTTCCACGCATCTATTTCAGGACGCGCTGCTCTCCCGCGAGCATCTCGTGCATATTGCCACGCACGGGTTCGACTGCGTCGAGCTGGTTGCCACGCGCTCGCATTTTGACTATCGCAGCGACGGAGCCATTCGGGACCTGGCGGAGTGGCTGTCGGACACACGTCTGGCGTTGCACACGGTCCACGCACCAGTCGTCGAGGCGATGCGTGGGCGCACGCCGGTGGGCTGGTTTTCAAATGCCTCCAGCGACGAGTCCCGTCGTCTCGCTGCATTGGACGAGGCGCGCGCAGCTCTCACCATCGCCAGGACCATTCCGTTCGAATTCCTCGTCGTCCATCTGGGCGTCCCTGCATCGGCGCAGCTCGGCCCTGGCGACAACCAGCGGAATGCCGCGCGGCGCAGTGCCGAAGCCCTCGTCGAGTCTGCCGCAGACGCCGGGGTGCGTGTGGCGTTCGAAGTGATCCAGAACCCGCTGTCGAACGTCGACGCACTCGTCCGCCTGATCGAGGAGGACCTCGACGGCTTGAACGCCTCGCTGTGCCTTGACTACGGGCATGGACATCTGACGGGAGACCTTGCCGAGGCCATCGAGGCGGCAGCCGGCCACCTGGCGACGACCCACGTGCACGACAATGACGGACGCCACGACGCCCACCTGATGCCGTACGCCGGCACCATCGACTGGGACTGTGCGATGACGGAAACACAGAAGATCGGATATGAAGGCGTCCTGATGTTTGAAATCGAAGGCACCGGCGACCCCGCCACCGTGCTCGCGCGCGCCGCCAAAGCACGCGACCGTCTGGCGAACGCGCTCATCACGTTCTAAGATTGCCCGAGCCGGGTCTAAAGACCCGGCCTACGTACTGTTTGACGAGGACCGGGCTAGGTTCCTAGCACCTAACCCCTAGCACCTAGCACCTAGCCCCTGTCCCCTAGCCCCTAAGCCCTAACCCCTATGCCAGCACGGATTGCCGACATCGCCAACTACGCCGGCCAGCAGGTCACGATCGACGGTTGGCTCCACAATCGACGGTCGAGTGGCAAGCTCCACTTTCTGACTGTGCGTGACGGCAGCGGCTTCATCCAGGCCGTGATGTCGAAGGCGGCGGTTGGTGACGAAGCCTTTACGCAGGCGGATCACCTTGGACAGGAGTCGTCTCTCTCGGTCACCGGCACGGTACGGGCCGACGCACGCGCTAAGGGCGGCTACGAAATCGACGTCGCCAGCCTCGACATCCACTCGGTCGCGCACGACTATCCGATCACGCCCAAGGAACACGGCGTGGACTACCTCATGGATCGCCGGCACCTCTGGATTCGCACCGAGCGTCAGACGGCGATCCTCCGCATCCGGCACGAAGTCATCGACGCAGTACGCGACTACTTCAACAGCCGGGGCTTCATCCTCTGCGACACCCCGATCTTCACGCCGGCCGCCTGCGAGGGCACGACGACGCTGTTTCCCGTCCAGTACTTCGACGATGAGACAGCGTACTTGACGCAGAGCGGACAGCTTTACAACGAAGCAAATGCGATGGCGCTCGGCAAGGTCTACGCGTTTGGTCCGACGTTTCGCGCTGAGAAATCCAAGACCAGGCGGCACCTGACTGAGTTCTGGATGGTCGAGCCGGAGATGGCTTACGCGGACCTCAACGACGTCATCGCGCTCGCAGAAGGCCTCATCGTGGCCATCGTCTCGCGTGTGCTCGACAAGCGTCGCTCGGAACTGCAGCTACTCGAACGCGACATCTCGAAGCTCGAGAACATCGTCGCGCCGTTCCCTCGGATCACGTATGACGAGGCCGCGCAACTGCTGAAGGACAAGGGGCTGCCGTTCGAATACGGGACCGATCTTGGTGGAACCGACGAGACCGTGCTGTCTGAGCACTTCGATCGACCCGTTTGCGTGACGCACTATCCCGGATCCGTGAAGGCGTTCTACATGAAGCCCGACGCGGTGCAGCCGGACAAGGCGTTGTGCGTGGACATGCTGGCGCCCGAGGGCTACGGTGAGATCATCGGCGGCGGGCAGCGTCTCGACGATCTCGATCTGCTCCTCCAGCGAATCAAGGAACACAACCTCCCGCAGGAAGCGTTCGAGTGGTACCTCGATCTCAGGCGCTACGGGACCGTCCCGCACGGGGGCTTCGGCATGGGCATCGAGCGCTGCGTTGCCTGGATCTGCAAGCTCGAGCACGTACGCGAGACAATCCCGTATCCGCGTATGCTGTACAGGTTATATCCCTGATCGCCGGGTCTGAAGACCCGGCCTACGTACTGTCACCAACCAATGAAAATCGGCATGGTTTCGCTCGGCTGCCCCAAGAACCTCGTGGATTCGGAGGTCATGCTTGGCTTGGCGCAGCGTGCGGGTCACGAGCTGACGCGCGACCCGGCCGACGCGGACGTGCTCGTCGTCAACACGTGCGCGTTCATCGACAAGGCGAAGCAGGAATCGATCGACACGATCCTGGAGATGGCCGAACACAAGAAGAACGGCCGATGCACAACGCTCGTGGTCGCCGGCTGCATGGGTGAGCGCTATCGCGATGAGCTCACGCGCGAGATTCCCGAGATCGACTTCGTGCTCGGCACGGGCGACATCGAATCCATTGTCAGCGCCATCGGCGCAGGAAACGGCGCAGCGCCGACGACACGCGCGAACGGCCTGATCCCGCTCCTGCGTGTGGACGGAACAACGGTTGCCTCGCCGGGTCTAAAGACCCGGCCCACGTACTCACCGGGTCTAAAGACCCGGCCCACGTACTCACCGGGTCTGAAGACCCGGCCTACGTTCGAAACCGACCAGCCACTACCGACATACATCTACGACGCCGATACGCCGCGCCTGCTCGCAACGCCCCGGCACTACGCGTACATCAAGATCGCCGAAGGCTGCGACTATAAGTGCGCGTTCTGCATCATCCCGAAATTGCGCGGTCACTATCGCAGTCGCTCGGAGGACTCAATCCTACGTGAGGCGCGATCGCTGGCTGCCCTTGGCGTGAAGGAGCTGCTGCTGATCTCCCAGGACACCAGCTTCTTCGGCGTGGATCGCGGAGAACGCGGGGCGCTCGCTTCGCTTCTGCGCGCGCTCAACCTGGTCGACGGCATCGAGTGGATCCGGGTGCTCTACCTCTACCCGACGACGATCGGTGACGATGTGCTTGCGGCGATGGCCGAGAGCTCGAAGGTGTGTAAATACATCGACTTACCGCTTCAGCACGCCTCTGATGCCGTGCTGAAACGGATGAAGCGACCCGGCACGCGGGCGGTCTATGAGCGCCTGCTGGCCAGAATCCGGGCAGCATTGCCGGGTGTGACGCTGCGTACGACGTTCATTGTCGGTTTCCCCGGTGAGACCGAAGAGGATTTCGCGCAGTTGCAGGACTTCGTGCGGGCGGTTGAGTTTGACCACGTGGGCGTCTTTACCTACTCCCACGAGGAAGGGACGTCGGCGCACACGCTGGTCGATGATGTGCCGGACGCGACCAAGCGGGCGCGTCAGCGGGCGCTCATGGCGACGCAGAAAGCCATCGTGGCCCGTAAACAGCGGGCCCGGGTCGGTGAGACCGTCCGCCTGCTCGTGGACGGGCCTTCAGATGAGCATGATCTGGTCCTGCGGGCTCGTCTGGAAGGGCAGGCTCCGGACATCGATCCTCTCGTGTATCTGACCGAATGCGACCCCTCGGCTCACCAGGCCGGCGACTTCCTGACCGCGACCGTCGTGGGCAGCAAGGCCTACGATCTCTTCGCTCGTCCGCTCTCGACAGACATCTCCGCCGCGGTCCCAGAGGTAGTCTGAGAAGGCTACCCTCGTTGTCCGTAAGTTATCGCGTGTGATAGTCTTAGAGGTCGTCATCTAGCCAAAGTGGTACGCGAGTGGGCTTGTGCCCACTCTTTTTGTTTGGGGGTGCTTGCTCGTGCCCCTGAAGGATGGGTTCCAGGTGCAACCGCTGGAGCAAATTCGCGCGATTGCGACGCGAGTGGCGGCGGCCCGTGGTCTCGAAATCTGGGATTTGCAGAGTCGGCGCGAAGTAAGCGGTCATGTCGTGCGCGTCGTGCTCGATCGACCCGGTCCCGCGGCCACGCCGGAGGACAGCGTCAGTATCGAGGACTGCGCGGAGGTCAACCGCGAGCTCAGCACGATTCTCGACGTGGAAGATCCGTTGCCGTTCGCGTATACCCTCGAGGTGTCGTCGCCGGGGCTGACTCGCGCGCTTCGACAGGCGGAGGACTACCGGCGCTTCGAGGGACGGTTGGCCAAGATTGTGGTGCGTGAGCCGGTGGACAACCAGAAGGCGTTTGAAGGACGGTTGCGCGGGATCGACGGCGAGACCGTCGTACTCGAAACGTCCAACGGGCGTCGCCACCGGTTGCCGCTGGAGCTGATTACCCGCGGACGCCTGGAAGTGGAATTTTAGTGGGCCGTTGAACCGAAACGATCATGCACAACCCGCTGTTGCAGACGATAGAAGCGCTGGCCAAGGAAAAAGGCATCGAGGCCGAGACGATTATCACGGCCATTGAGGACGCGGTCCTGACCGCGTCGCGCAAGTATTACAAGACGAACGAAAACCTGAAGACGCGTTTCAACTCCGAAACGGGCCAGGTCGATCTGTTCGCCATCAAGCACATCGTCGCGGACCTTACCAATCCGGACACCGAAATCTCGCTGAAGGAAGCCCAGGAGCTGTACGGCGAGGAAGCGGAAGTGGACATGGAGATCGAGTTCCCGAAGCGCACGGACGTGCTCGGGCGCATCGCCGCGCAGACGGCGAAGCAGGTGATCTTCCAGAAGGTCCGCGAGGCCGAACGCGAGAACATCTTCGCCGAGTACAACGACCGCGTCGGCGAGGTCATCAACAGCATCGTCAAGCGCTTCGAGAACGGCGATCTGGTGGTCGAGATCGGACGCGTGGAAGCCGTGCTGCCGCGCAAGGAACAGTCGCGCGCTGAAAGCTACTCGCCGGGTGAGCGCATTCGCGCGGTCATCAAGGGCGTCAGCCGAAGCGCGAAAGGTCCGCAGATCGTCCTGTCGCGCACCGATCCGGCGCTGCTGATCAAGTTGTTCGAGCAGGAAGTCCCCGAGATTTACGACGGCACGGTGATCATCCGCGGCTGCGTCCGCGAGGCCGGCGACCGCGCGAAAGTGGCTGTCTACTCGCGCGAGCGCGATGTCGATCCCGTCGGCGCCTGCGTCGGCATGAAGGGCACGCGCGTGCAGGCCATCATCCGCGAGCTGCGCGGCGAAAAGATCGACATCGTCGAATGGTCCGAGGATTCGATCCAGTTCGTGACCAACGCGCTGAGCCCCGCGAAAGTGCAGCGCGTCTCCATCACTGACGAGAGCGACCGCGTGATGGAAGTGGTCGTTGAGGACATGCAGCTCTCGCTCGCCATCGGGAAGAAGGGCCAGAACGTTCGACTGGCCGCCAAGCTCACCGGCTGGCGCATCGACATCAAGAGCGAAGAAGAGAAGCGCAAGGAAGTCGAAGCCGAGTTCGGAGCGCTTGAGGCGGGCGACGCCGGGGAGGCGGGTGACGCGACCGACGCCGGCGCAGCCACCGAAACGGGAGAAGCCCCGCTCGAGACCGCGAACGACGGCGGGACGGCGGGAGACACCACGGAAGAAGCGGCGGCTGGTGCGGATGCACCCGCCGACGCAGGTGGTACCGAGAACGCTTGATGGACGCGTGGGGCTCCGTCCCCGCGCGAGGTAGGACGCAACGTTGGCAACGGTTCGGATTTACAAGGTCGCGGAGCTACTCGACACGACGAGCCAGGAAGTTTTGGCTCTGCTCAAGCGCGATCACGGCATCGAGCTGAAGAGCGCCTCGAGCACACTCGAGGAAGTCGTCGCACGTTCCTTCGTTGAGCGCGTCGCGCGTCAGCGCGGCACCGCTCTGCCCTCGGGGGACATCTTCGCCGACACGCCCGCTCCGCCGTCGAAGGGCGCACCTGGCAAGAAGCCGGGACTCGTCAAGAAGGCGGAGCCGGCAAAGCCAGCCGCACCGGTGCTCGGCCCTCCGCGCCTGGTCAAGACCATCAAGCCGGCGACGCCGGCCTTGGCTCCCGGTGAAGAGGAGTTCCCCGACATCTCCGAGGCCGCGCCTCACGTCGAGACGCCACAGGTCGAGGTGGAGCCCGTCTTCGTGGCGCCCCCCGCGCCATCTGCCGAAGTCGTGGAATCGATCGCGCCACCACAGCCAGTTGAAATAGAAGTACCCGAGGAAGCGCCAGCGCCCATGGCGGCTGCGCCCATGGTCGAGGAGCCCGTCACGCCGATTGCCGCCAAGCCCGATACCGTTGCCCCAGAACAGCCGCAGGCACCGACTGGACGCTTCGTACCACCAACGATCCGCCTGCGCATCGAAGAGCCGGGCAGGGTTCCGCAGCCCGCTCGACCGACGATGCCCGCCAAGCGACCGCTCGTCACGCAGCCGCGCATGATGCATCCGCCCTCGGCGACACCGCCGGTTGCGACCCCTCGGCCCGGTCAACCTTCTGCGCCCGGAAGCGGGCGACCGGGCGCACGACCGCCCTATCAGGGACCGGCACGTCCGACGACACCAAGCATGCTCGGAGGCCCGCGCCCCCTGCCGTCGCAGCCGGTCCGCACGCAGCCGGGACTACCGCCGCGCCCGGGGATGCCTGGCTCGCGTCCGCCGTTCGGACAGCAGCGTCCGCCGTTTGGGCAGCAGCGTCCCGGCACCCGACCGACGCAAACCAGACGCGAGCGTCCCTCCGCCCCGGCGATACCGGCGGCGCCTGTCGCTCCGCCTCCGGTCACGCGCACGATCACGCTCGCCGAAGGCATGACGGTCAAGGATCTGGCCGACAAGCTCGACGTACGCGTCAAGGACGTGCTCGCGCGCCTGTTCACGAAGCGCATGATCATGACGATCAACAGCACCGTTGACGTCGAAACGGCCAAGGACCTCGCTCGCGATTTCGGCGCCGACATCGAAGTACGGAGCTTTGAGCAGGAACTCGTCTCCGCCGAGGTCGATGACACCAAGCCTGAGGATCGCCTCGTGCGCGCCCCGGTGGTGACGGTCATGGGTCACGTCGATCACGGCAAGACGTCGCTCCTCGACGCCATCCGCGAAACGAAGGTGGCCGAACGCGAAGCGGGCGGAATCACCCAGCACATCGGCGCCTACCACGTGGACGTGGGCGACGGCCGCAGCGTTGTGTTTCTCGATACTCCTGGCCACGCTGCGTTCACCATGATGCGCGCGCGCGGCGCCAAGGTGACCGACGTCGTCGTCCTGGTCGTGGCTGCCGATGACGGCGTCATGCCGCAGACGCGCGAAGCCATCGACCACGCGAAGGCAGCGGGCGTGCCAATCGTGGTGGCGATCAACAAGATCGACAAGCCCGGCGCGAATCCCGACAACGTCAAGCGCGAGCTGGCCGAATTGAACCTGGTCCCGGAGGACTGGGGCGGCGACACGGTGATGGTGCCGGTCTCGGCAAAGAAGAAGGAAAATCTCGATCAGCTCCTCGAGATGATCCTGATCTCCACTGACATCCTCGAGCTGAAAGCGAATCCGAAGCGCAACGCGTCGGGCGCGGTGCTCGAAGCAAAGCTCGATCGCGGCCGTGGCCCGGTAGCCACGGTGCTGGTACAGGACGGCACGCTGCACGTCGGCGACAACTTCATCGCCGGTCCCGTGGTCGGCAAGGTCCGCGCGCTGATCAACGATCGCGGGAAGCCCGTGCGGTCGGCCGGTCCGTCCACGCCGGTCGAAGTACTTGGTCTGACGAGCCTGCCGCAGCCAGGCGACCCGTTCCAGACGGTGACCGATGCGGCGAAGGCACGGCAGATCGCCACCTTCCGTCAGGCCCAGGCGAAGGATCGTGCGCTCGGCGCCAAGGGCGGACGTCTCACGCTCGAATCTCTGCGTGAGCAGATCGCCGAAGGCGGCGTGAAGGAACTGCCCCTCATCGTGAAGGCAGACGTCCAGGGCTCCACCGAGGTCCTGGCCGACACGCTGGCAAAACTCTCGGACGAGAAGGTCAAGATCCGGATCATCCGCGCGGGCGTCGGCGCCATCAACGAATCCGACGTGCTGCTCGCCTCGGCGTCGAACGCGATCGTCATCGGCTTCAACGTCCGTCCCGATCGCAACGCCGCGGAAGTGGCCGAGCGGGAAGCCGTAGACGTCCGCTTCTATTCGGTCATCTACAACGTCACGGATGAAATCAAGAAGGGCATGACCGGCCTTCTCGATCCGACGTTCAAGGAAGTCCGCATCGGCGCTGCCACTGTCCGCGAAGTCTTCAAGGTGCCGAAGATTGGCGCAATCGCAGGATGCCTGGTCACCGAAGGACGCATCACACGCAGTGGCGAGACCACCGCGCGCCTGCTCCGCGACAACGTCGTGGTACACGAGGGCAAGATCGGGTCGCTGCGTCGCTTCAAAGACGACGTGAGCGAAGTAAAGAACGGCTTCGAGTGCGGTATCGGCCTTCAGAACTACAACGACATCAAGGTCGACGACGTCATCGAAGTCTTCACGATGGAGCGCGTCGCGGTCACCGCGTAAACGCGCCTGGTCTCTGAGGACTCATGGCCCAGGGGCATCGTCCCGACCGCGTCGGTGAACAGATCCGCGAAGAGCTGAGCCAGATGCTCAGCCGCGGCATCGTTCACGATCCCGGCATCGGCTTCATCACGCTCACTCGCGTCAAGTCGTCGCCCGACCTGCAGGTCGCCCACGTCTACTACACGACGATGGGCGATGAGCGCGCGCGGCTGGCCACGGCGAAAGCCCTGGAGCGCGCCACGCCGTTCCTCAGGCGGGAGATCGGCCAGCGCATTCGCCTTCGCCGCGTGCCGCAACTGGATTTCCGATTCGACGAATCGGTGATCCACCAGGACCGAGTCGAGCAGATCCTGCGCGACCTGCACAAGGAAGACGCCGCGCGTGCGACGGAGCAGGAAGGCGTGCCTCCCGTACCCGATGATCACGAATAGCCTCGCCTCTCTTGCCGAGGTCGCCGAGGAAATCCGCACACGCCAGCGATTTGTGATTGCCTCGCACGTGCGTCCCGACGGCGATGCCACCGGATCGCAACTGGCAATGGCGTATGCGCTTCGAGCGCTTGGCAAGGACGTGCGCGTCGTGAGCCGCGACAAGCCCCCGCTATCGCTCGCCGACTTCCCCGGCGTGGCCGATGTGGAAGTGGTCTCGCACGTGGACGACCCCGGCGATGCGGTCATCGTAATGGAGTGCGGCGAACTGGCACGCACCGGTGTCAGCGGCCTCGATCGCGGCTTCGTGATCAACATCGATCACCATCTGGGCAACACGACGTACGGCGCCCTCAACTGGCTCGATCTTTCTGCCGCCGCGTGCGGCGAGATGGTCTTTGCGCTGATTCGCGAGCTCGGGGTTCCCCTCACGCTCGAGATCGCCACCCACGTCTACGTCACGATCCTCACCGATACCGGTTCCTTTCACTACTCGAGCATCACCCCGCGCACCTTCGAGATCTGCCGAGAGTGCATGGAGGCGGGCGTGCAGCCACCGGCGATTGCACACAGCCTCTTCAACAACGGCACGCTCGGCCGCCTGCGCTTGCTGGGCGCGATTCTCGGCGCGATGGAGATCGATTCCAGCGGCCGGATGGCGACCTTGTATGTGGACCATCAGATCGCGCGCGACGCCGGTGGGACCTACGAAGACATCGAAGGTCTCATCAACGAGCCGTTGACGGTCAAAGAGATCCAGGCGGTGCTCATGTTCAAGGAGCACGCGCCGCTTGACTGGCGAGTCAGCATGCGATCGAAGGGAACCACTGACATCAACGCTGTCGCCAGACAGTTCGGCGGTGGTGGACACAAGAACGCCTCGGGATGCAGCGCCACCGGCAGCCTGACCGACCTGAAGCCGAAGTTCCAGACGCTCATCCTCGAGCAAATCGACAGGGCAACGCGCTGAGCGCGGTGATCGAAGGCGTCCTCGTGGTCGACAAACCCGAGGGCATGACCTCGCACGACGTCGTGGCGTTCGCGCGACGCTCGCTCGGGCAGAGTCGTATCGGACACACGGGGACGCTCGATCCGTTTGCGACTGGAGTGCTGCCCCTGGCCTGCGGCCGCGCCACACGGCTCGTCCGTTTCATGTCCGCTGCGGACAAGACGTACGAGGGAACCATCCGTTTCGGGCTCGTCACGGACACCTACGACATCACGGGCACCGAAGTCGCGAGAACGGATGCTCGCCCATCCGCCGACGCGGTGCTCGCAACCATTGAAACGCTGCGCGGTGAGCCGTTGCAGACTCCTCCGTCGTTTTCGGCAAAGAAGGTCGGGGGCCGGCGCGCGTATGACCTGGCCCGAAAGCAGGAACCAGTCGCCCTCGCCCCGGTGGCGGTCCGATTACGTCACGTGGACATCATCAGCCTGACGCCGGAGCGCGCGCTCGTGCGACTGACCTGCTCTGCCGGGTACTACGTCCGATCCTTTGCCCACGACCTCGGGACGCGCCTGGGCGTCGGGGCCTGCCTCGAGACGCTGCGACGGACGCGGAGCGGTCACTTCGAGCTCTCGCAAGCCATCACCCTGAGCGCTCTGGATGCCGGAGGCGGCCCGCACGCCCTCATCCGCCTGGAGGAATTGCTCCCGGAACTCGACGCGGTCGTCGTGGGCGCCACGGGGAGGGATCGCGTCAGGCACGGTCAAACCATCCGGCCGGAAGACCTGATTCGTGCGCTCGGAGGGGCCATTGACGTCCGCCCGGGGGACGAAATGGCGGCCACCGACTGGGTCAGGGTGATCGACGAAGCCGGCGCGCTTCTCGGCGTGGCCAAACGTGGTGCGCAAGACGAACCTTTGCGCCCGAACATTGTCCTGACTTAGAATGTAAGTTCTTCTCGGAACCGGATTTAGCAACATGTACGGCGGCTTGGTGCCAGGATCGCATCCTGGGCGTCTGGGCCGCTCGTGGAGGCCTACCGTGGCGTTTACCAAGGACCGCAAGACCCCGATTATCGACAGCTACCGCACGCACGAGGGCGACACCGGGTCGCCGGAAGTTCAGGTCGCACTCCTCAGCGAGCGCATCAACTACCTGACCGAGCATTTCAAGACGCACGCGAAGGATCATCACTCCCGCCGCGGCCTGCTCAAACTGGTCGGCTCGCGACGTCGGCTTCTCGACTACCTGAAGAGCAAGGACTCCGCACGGTATTCAGCCCTCATCAAGCGTCTCGGCATCCGCAAGTAACGCGCTCACAATTTTTATGCACAACGTAAATCTCCAGAGACGCGAGATCAAGGTCGGCTCGCGCACCCTCTCGATCGAAACAGGCAAGCTGGCCAAACAGGCCGACGGCTCGGTTATCGTTCGCTCCGGCGACACGATGGTGCTGGTCGCCGCGTCACACGCCGCGAGCCCGCGCGAGGGAATCGACTTCCTTCCCCTCACGGTCGACTACCGCGAGTTCACCTACGCGTCCGGTCGCATCCCGGGCGGCTTCTTCAAGCGCGAGGGCAAGCCTCCTGAAAAGGAAGTGCTTACCAGCCGCCTGATCGATCGTCCCATTCGCCCGCTCTTCCCGGACGGCTGGCGTTACGAGACGCAGATCATCGCGATGGTGCTCTCGGCCGACACCGAGAACGACTCGGACGTGCTCGCCATCACCGGTGCCTCGGCAGCGCTGGCATTGTCGGAGGTGCCACTCCAGAAGACGATCGCGGGCGTTCGCGTCGGCCTGGTGGACGGCAAGTACGTGATCAACCCGACGTTCGAAGAGCGCAAGCAGAGCGCGCTAGACCTGATCGTCGCCGGCAGCCGCGAAGGCATCGTGATGGTGGAAGCCGGCGCCAAGGAAGTGTCGGAAGCGCAGGTCGTGGGGGCGCTCGAAGCCGCCCACGCCGCGATCAAGGAGATCGTCGCCGGCATCGACGAGCTCAAGGCCGTTGCTGGACGGAAGAAGCTGGTGGTCGAGGTCAAGGCCGGAGACGAGGCGTTCCACGCTTCCGCCGAAGCGAAGATGCTGGGCCCCCTTGCCGCCGCGATGCGCATCAAGGACAAGCTCGAGAACTACGGCAGCGTCGACGACGTGCTCAGCGCATTCATCGCCGAGCTGCCGGCCGACGAGTCGCTGGCCGCCAAGAAAGCCGAAGCCAAGCACATCTTCCACGAACTGAAAGAGAAGGTGCTGCGCGAAGAGGTGCTCGATCGCAACATCAGGCTCGACGGACGCAAGTTCGACGAGGTCCGGCCGATCTGGACCGAAGCCAGCGTCCTCCCGCGCGTCCACGGCTCCGTGGTCTTCACGCGCGGCGAAACACAGGCACTGGTCACCTGCACACTCGGCACCGCGGACGACGAGCAGAAGGTCGAGCACGTCACGGGCGAGTACTACAAGCGCTTCATGCTCCACTACAACTTCCCGCCCTTCTCCGTGGGCGAGACAGGACGCTTCACCGGTCCGGGACGCCGGGAGATTGGCCACGGTGCGCTGGCGGAACGCGCGCTCGCGCCGGTCATTCCAACCGACGACAAGTTCGCCTACACGATCCGCATCGTCTCCGACATTCTCGAGTCGAACGGATCCTCGTCAATGGCCTCGGTCTGCGGTGGTTCGATGGCGATGATGGATGCCGGAGTGCCGCTCAAGGCGCCGGTGGCCGGCATCGCGATGGGTCTCATCATGGACGAGAAAACCGGCAAGTACGCCGTCCTCTCGGACATCGCCGGTGCCGAAGACCACTACGGCGACATGGACTTCAAGGTGGCCGGCACGGCGCAGGGCATCACCGCGCTGCAGATGGACATCAAGATGGCCGGCACGACCTCAGACGTGATGGCCAAGGCCCTCGATCAGGCTAAAGCCGGACGCCTGCACATTCTCGGCGAGATGGCAAAAACGCTGAACGAGACCCGGAAGGCGATGTCGCTTTTCGCCCCGCGTATCATCACGATCAAGATCCCGGTGGACAAGATCCGCGATGTCATCGGCCCGGGCGGCAAGATGATCCGCAGCATCATCGAGCGGACCGGCGTGAAGAT
>Ga0075420_100003826_pt1 | contig 13210 bp, 17 predicted proteins | sample SoiMetdeltSBSDD4_FD_75296 | JGI IMG/M metagenome (GOLD analysis project Ga0075420, IMG submission 75296) | Bulk soil microbial communities from a Populus tree surrounding site in Tennessee, USA - Soil MetaG P. deltoides SBSDD4 | ecosystem: Environmental > Terrestrial > Soil > Tree plantation... | reverse complement strand
AGCGAGCGCGTCAGCTTGTCGGCGAGCGCGCGCGCTGCGACGTCGGTCGATCCGCCGGGTGGGAACGGCACGACAAAGCGCACGGGGCGCGCCGGCCAGGCTTGCGCGAAGGCCTGGGCGGCGGAGAGGGCGCATGCGAGGACGAGCAAGCGAAGCATGCTTTTCATTGTAGGCCGAAGAAGTCGCAGATGAGGCGCGTGGCATCGGGCGCGCGCGCGTCGAAGAAAGGCAGCTTGGCGTCGCCGCCGCTCCAGGCGTGGTCGAGGCCGTCGATCGTGACCATGCGCACCGCGAGCCGCCCGTCCGTGTGGAACTCGCGCACTTCGTAATTGCCGTCCCGGTAGAGCAGCGCGGAGCGCGTCGGCTGCGGCAGCAGAGGCTCTTTCAGCGTCAATCCGTTGAGCAGCAGGAACTGCCGGGCAAGATAGATTGAGTTCACCGGCGCGACGGTCTTGTCGACCGAGCCGTGGATGATGAGCGCCGGCACGCGCGCGTTGCGCGGCGCCTCGCGACGCGCCTGGATGGCGATCGCGTCGCTGCCGTTGGCGGGGCCTTTGGCCATGACCGCGGCGGCAGCGGTGGCGTTCGCCGCCGAGCCGCAAGGCGTGGCGGAATGCACTGCTACGCCCGCGAAGAGATGCGGCGCGCGCAGCGCGAGCGTGGCGGCAAGCGCGCCGCCCGAGGAGAGTCCGGCGACGAACACGCGGCGCCGGTCGACCGCGACCTTCTGCATCACCGCGCCGATTTGCGCGCCGACGATCGCGGTCTCGCCGGCGCCGGATGCGGTGCGCGAATCGAACCAGTTCCAGCAGCGCTGCGAGTTGGCCAGCCGGCTCTGGCGGGGAAGCAGCACGACGAAGCCGCATTCGTCGGCGAAGCGCGCGATGCGGCTGCCGGCGGCGAAAGCCTCGGGTTCCTGCTGGCACCCATGCAGCCAGACGACGAGCGGCGCGCGGCGATTCGGGTCATGACCGCGCGGCAGGTAGAGCAGGTATTCGCGCCACGGCGGAGCGGGCGAGACGCTGATGAATCCGTGCAGGCTCGAGCGCTGCGCCATGGAGAAGCGGCCGGGCGCGAGCGGCGGCCGCCTGAACAGCCGCCGCAGCCAGCCGGCGGCAGCCTTGCCGAAGCTCACCGCAGCGCTTCGAGAAATGCCGGAAACACCTTCGGCGTCGCGCACGCGATCTCGCCCGATTCGAGATAGCCGTCGTCGCCGCGCAGATCGCCGACCAGGCCGCCCGCTTCCTGGATCATGAGCGCGCCCGCCGCCATGTCCCACGCCGAGAGCCCCAGCTCCCAGAACGCGTCGAGCCGGCCGCAGGCGACATAGGCGAGGTCGAGCGCCGCCGCGCCGGCGCGACGCACGCCGGCCGAGCCTTGCATGATTTTCGTAAGCTGCTTCGTGTAAAGCTCGATGCGCTCGACTTCCTTGAAAGGAAACCCGGTGCCGACCAGCGCGTCGGCGAGGCGCACGCATTTCGAGACGCGGATGCGCCGGTTGTTGAGGAACGCGCCGCGGCCCTTCGAGGCGGTAAAGAGCTCGTTCTTGACCGGGTCGTAGATCACGCCGTGCGCGAGCGCGTCGCGGTGGCGGATGCCGATCGACACGCAGTATTGCGGGAAGCCGTGGATGAAGTTGGTGGTGCCGTCGAGCGGGTCGATGATCCACTGGTACTCGGCTTGCCCCGCGCTCGCACCCGACTCCTCGGCGAGCACCGCGTGGTCGGGATACGCCTTGCGCACCGTCTCGATGATGGCTTCCTCGGCGGCGTGGTCGACCTTCGTCACGAAGTCATTCATGCGCTTGGAGCGCACCTCGAAGCCGCCGCCGTCGAGCGCGGCGCGGTTGATGATCGAGCCCGCGCGGCGTGCGGCGCGCACCGCGATGTTGAGCATTGGATGCATGGGCCCGCATTGTAGGATTAGAGTCGATCACTCGTGCGCTCATGATCCGGATCGTCCTTTGCCGTCCCAGTCACCCGGGAAACATCGGCGCCGCCGCACGCGCGATGAAGACCATGGGGCTCGCCGACCTGCGGCTGGTCGCGCCCCAGCGCTTTCCAGCGCCGGAAGCGCAGTGGATGGCGACCAACGCCTTCGACGTGCTCGAACGCGCGACCGTTCACGAGAGTCTTCTTGACTCCGTGAAAGACTGCGTCGCGACCTTCGCGCTGTCGGCGCGTGGGCGCGAGTGGTCGCCGCAGGCGCTCGACGTGCGCACCGCGGCGGTGCAGGCCACGCAAGCCGAAGGTCCGGTCGCCTTCGTTTTCGGCAACGAAACCGCCGGGCTCACCAACGAGGAGATGTTCGCCTGCCAGTATCTGGTGCATATCCCGGCCAGCCCGGAGTTCAGCTCGCTCAACCTGGCGCAGGCGGTCCAGGTGGTTGCGTACGAGTTGTGGATGTGCCGTGACGTGGCGATTCCGTTCTCCCGGGTGGAAAAGCTCGCCACGGTGGAGGACCGCGAGGGCTTGTACGCGCACCTGGAGGAAGCGGCGCTGAAGAGCGGCTTCATGACCCCGGCTTCGCGGCTGCGCGAGCGGTGGCGCAGGCTTATTTCGCGCGTGCCCGCGCTGGAGCGCGAGGAAGTGAATATCATGCGTGGACTTCTGAGGGCGCTGCTCGAAAAAGGAGGAGGCAGGCGATGAATCGCGGCTGGTTGCGTTGCCTCGCTGTGCTTTTCGCATTCGCGGCTTTCACCGCGGCGGTGCAGGCTCAGCAGCCGAAAAAAGTGGTGCGCGTCGGGGTGCTCTCGCCCGGCTCGCCGCCGCCGGGACCGCTCGAGAGCTTCCGCGCCGGCTTGCGCGAGTTCGGCTATGTCGAGGGGCGCAACCTGGAAATGGAGTGGCGCTTCGCCGAAGGCCGCAACGATCGGCTCCCCGCGCTGATCGACGAGCTGGTGAAGGCGAAGGTCGACGTGATGTTCGTCGTGAACACCCAGGCCGCGCAGGCGGCGAAAAAGGCGGCGGGACCGATCCCGGTGGTCTTCGCGCGCGTGTCCGACCCGACCCGCACCGGCTTGGTCGCAAGCCTATCGCGGCCGGGCGGCAACGTGACCGGCATTTCCAACGTGGCGGACGAGCTCGGGGCGAAGCGCATCGAGACCCTAAAGACCCTTATTCCGCAGCTCTCCAAGGTCGCAGTGCTGTGGAACTCCGGCAATCCGGGCGTCGCCCTGATCCTCAAGGAGCTTCAGCAGGCGAGCCCGGCGCTGCGCGTGGAGGTGCAGGGCGTGGGTGTGAACGGCGCGGCGGATTTCCCGGCGGCGTTTGCCACGATTCGGGCAAGCAGGGCGGGCGCGCTCTTCGTCGTGGACGATCTGCTGATTACGTCCTACCAGCGCGAAATCCTCGCGTTCGCTACCGAGCAGAAGCTGCCGGTCATGTCGCTCTACGAGGAGTTCGTGGCGAACGGCGGGCTCGTCTGCTACGGGCCGAGCATAGGGGAAATGTACCGGCGCGCGAGCTGGTACGTGGACCGGATTTTGCGGGGTGCGAAGGCGGGCGACCTGCCGGTCGAACAGCCGGCGGCGTTCGAGATGATCGTAAACCTAAAGACCGCGAACGCCCTCAGCCTCGAGATTCCCGCCGACGTTCTCGCGCGGGCGAACAAGGTCTTCCGATAGCAGCATGAGCACGGCGCATTGCCGGCATGCACATCAGGAATAGTTGATCAATTTAGTCGGAAACCCCTAGAATCGCCTCATGTTCCGGAAGCTGAAGAGCGACCTCGACTGCATCTTGGAGCGCGACCCGGCCGCACGCTCGCGCTGGGAGGTGCTCACCTGCTATCCGGGTTTCCACGCGATCTATATCCACAAGCTGGCGCACTGGTTCTGGCAGAACGGACTGCGCTGGCTCGGGCGCTTCACGTCGCACCTTGGCCGCTGGCTCACCGGGGTCGAGATCCATCCGGGCGCCAGGATCGGCTCGTGCGTGTTCATCGACCATGGCATGGGCGTGGTGATCGGCGAAACCGCCGAAGTCGGCGACGGCTGCACGATCTACCAGGGCGTCACCCTCGGCGGCACCTCGCTCGAGCCGGGGACCAAGCGCCACCCCACGCTTGGCGCCGGCGTGATCGTCGGCGCAGGCGCGAAGGTGCTCGGCGGGTTCACCGTCGGGGCTGGCGCGCGCATCGGCTCGAACGCGATCGTGGTGAAGGAGGTGCCGGCGGGAGCTACGGTGGTCGGGCCCCTCGCGAGGATGATGGAGAAGGACGGCACGCGGGAAGCCGAGCGCTTCGCCGCCTACGCAGTGGTCCAGGAAAACGGCGATCCCTACGCCAAGGCGATCCAGCAGCTCGTCGAGCATTCCCAGGAGCTCGAGCGGGCGGTAGCGGCCCTGAACGACAAGCTTGCCCGGCTGGAAAAGGCCGAGCGCGAGCAGCAACTTCGCGTAGTTAAGTAGCTAATTCCCAACAGGAACTTAATCCGACAGATTTAGTCGGATAAGGAGTATACTTGACTACATTAATCGGGTATTGAGGGTTCCATGAGACTCACCACGAAGGGAAGGTTCGCAGTCACCGCGATGGTCGATCTGGCGCTGCGCCAGAACCGCGGTCCGGTCACGCTCGCGGCGATCAGCGAGCGCCAGCACATCTCGCTCTCCTACTTGGAGCAGCTCTTCGGCAAGTTGCGCCGCGCCTCGCTCGTATCGAGCGTGCGCGGTCCGGGCGGCGGCTACAACCTCGCGCAGCCGGCGAACGGCATCACCGTGGCCGACATCGTCACCGCGGTGGACGAGCCGCTCGACGCAACGCAGTGCGGCGGCAAGGAAAATTGCCACGACGAGAAGCGCTGCATGACGCACGACCTTTGGGCCACGCTGAACGAGAAGATGTACGAGTACCTCTCGTCGGTCACGCTCGCGGATCTCGTCGCGCATCAGAGCGGCAAGCCGGTCTCGGTGATCAAGGATTTCCGCACGCCGGCGGAGAAAGTGGCCGCATGAGGCTGCCCGTCTATCTCGACTACTCGGCTACGACCCCGGTCGATCCGCGCGTAGCCGAGAAGATGATTCCGTATCTCACGGAGTTCTTCGGCAACGCCGCGAGTCGCTCGCACGCGTTCGGCTGGAAGGCGGAGCATGCGGTGGAAGAGGCGCGCGGCCACGTAGCCGCGCTGATCAACGCCGACCCCAAGGAGATCGTCTGGACCTCCGGCGCCACCGAGGGCAACAATCTCGCGATCAAGGGCGCGGCGAACTTCTACAAGACCAAGGGCAAGCACCTCATCACGCAGAAGACCGAGCACAAGGCCGTGCTCGACACCTTCCGCGAGCTGGAGCGCCAGGGCTTCGAGGCGACGTACCTCGAAGTGGATTCCAATGGGCTGATCTCCATCGAGAAGCTGAAAGCGGCGATCCGTCCCGACACCATCCTGGTCTCGATCATGATGGTGAACAACGAGATCGGCGTGATCCAGCCGGTGTGGGAGATCGGCGAGCTGTGCCGCTCGAAGGGCATCATCTTCCACTGCGACGCGGTGCAGGGCGGCGGGCGCCTCGAGATCGACGTGCAGAAGTTCAAGGTGGACCTCCTCACCATCACGGCGCACAAGATGTACGGGCCGAAGGGGATCGGCGCGCTCTACGTGCGACGCAAGCCGCGCGTGCGGATCGAGGCGCAGATCCACGGCGGCGGCCACGAGCGCGGCTTCCGTTCGGGCACGCTGCCGACGCACCAGATCGTGGGCTTCGGCGAGGCCGCGCGCCTCGCGAAGGCCGAGATGGCGTCCGAGGGCGAGCGCATCCGCGCGCTGCGCGACCGGCTGCTGAAGGGCATCCAGGGCGTCGAGGAGGCGTACGTCAACGGCCACCTCGAGCACCGCATCCCGCACAACCTCAACGTCTCGTTCAACTTCGTCGAAGGCGAGTCGCTGATCATGGCGGTGAAGGACCTCGCGGTGTCCTCGGGCTCGGCGTGCACCTCGGCTTCGCTCGAGCCGTCGTACGTGCTGCGCGCGCTCGGCCGCTCGGACGAGCTCGCGCACAGCTCGATCCGCTTCACCCTCGGGCGCTTCACCACCGAGGAAGAGATCGACTTCGCGATAGACTTGATCAAGAGAAAGGTGGCGAAGCTGCGCGAGCTTTCGCCGCTCTGGGAAATGCATCAGGAAGGCATCGACTTGAACACGGTCCAATGGGCCGCACATTGAGGTAACGGTTATGGCATACAGCGACAAAGTCATCGACCACTACGAGAACCCGCGCAACGTCGGCTCGTTCGACAAGTCCGACGATGCAGTCGGCACCGGCATGGTCGGCGCGCCCGCCTGCGGCGACGTGATGAAGCTGCAGATCAAGGTCGGCGCCGACGGCCGCATCGAGGACGCGCGTTTCAAGACCTACGGCTGCGGCTCGGCCATCGCCTCGAGCTCGCTCGTCACCGAGTGGGTGAAGGGCAAGACGCTGGACGAGGCCGCGCAGATCAAGAACACCCAGATCGCGCAGGAGCTGTCGCTCCCGCCGGTGAAGATCCATTGCTCGATCCTCGCCGAGGACGCGATCAAGGCCGCGGTCGCGGACTACAAGAAGAAGCACGACGTGCTTCCCGAAAAGCAAGAAAAGGCCGCTTGATGGCGATCACCCTGACTGCCAACGCCGCCAGCCACGTGCAGCGCTCGCTCGACAAGCGCGGCAAGGGCATCGGCTTGCGCGTGGGCGTGCGGACCTCGGGCTGCTCCGGCCTCGCCTACAAGCTCGAGTTCGCCGACCAGGCGAACCCCGGGGACCACGAGTTCCAGAGCCACGGCGTGAAGGTGCTGGTCGATGCGAAGAGCCTGCAGTTCATCGACGGCACCGAGCTCGACTACACCCGCGAAGGCTTGAACGAGGGCTTCAAGTTCAGGAACCCGAAGGTCAAGGACGAATGCGGGTGCGGGGAATCGTTTAACGTCGCTTAACTGATTGCACGACGCTCGCGCGACCGGCCGAACCATGGCCATACGTGGTCGGGGGCGCGTGACGCGTCGATGCATGAATGCAGAACCACTTCGAACTCTTCGGCCTCACTCCCGCGTTCGCGGTTGATGCTGAAGCCCTGGAGCGGTCCTACCGGGAGATCCAGTCCCGGGTCCATCCCGACCGCTTTGCCCATGCCGGCGACGCCGAGCGCCGCGCGTCCCTGCAGTGGACCACGCGCGTAAATGAAGCTTTTCAAATCCTGAAAAATCCTGTGACGCGGGCAAGGCACGTGCTCGAGCTGCACGGCGTCGATGTCGCGTTCGAGACCAACACCGCGATGCCGCCCGAGTTCCTGATGCAGCAGATGGAGCTGCGCGAGACGCTCGAGAACGCGAAGGACGCCGCTGCGCTGGACGCGCTTCGCAGCGATCTGCACAGGAGCCGCGAATCGCTGGAGAAACAGGTCGGCGAGGCCATCGACCGGAAGAAGGACTATGCCGGCGCGGCCGGGCTGGTGCGGAAGCTGCAATTCCTGGAAAAGCTCGATTCGGAGATCGATTCAGCGTATGAAAAGGTCGAGTAGATAGATGGCGCTGATGCAGATCTCCGAGCCGGGTATGTCGCCCGAGCCGCACCAGGCGCGGCTCGCGGTCGGCATCGATCTCGGCACCACCAATTCGCTGGTCGCCACAGTGCGAAGCGGCGTGCCGGTGGTGCTGCCCGATGCGCACGGCCGGCCGCTGCTGCCGTCGATCGTCCGCTACGTCGATGCGCACAGGGTCGAGGTCGGCTACGCGGCGCAGGCGCGCCAGGCCGACGACCCGAAGAACACGATCGTCTCCGTGAAGCGCTTCATGGGACGCGGGGTGAAGGATGCGGCGCACATCGAGAACTCGCCGTACGACTTCATCGACGCGCCCGGCATGCTGCAGATCCGCACCGTGGCCGGCGCGAAGAGTCCCGTGGAGGTGTCCGCTGAAATCCTGAAAGTGCTGCGCGAGCGCGCGGAGCTGTCCCTGCAAGGAAATCTGAGCGGCGCAGTCATCACAGTGCCGGCGTATTTCGACGACGCGCAGCGCCAGGCCACCAAGGACGCGGGACGCATCGCCGGCCTGAATGTTCTCAGGCTGCTGAACGAGCCGACCGCCGCCGCGATCGCTTACGGGCTGGAAAACGCGGCCGAGGGGATCTACGCGGTGTACGACCTCGGCGGCGGCACGTTCGACATCTCGATCCTCAAGCTGTCGAAAGGCCTGTTCGAGGTGGTGGCGACGAGCGGCGACTCGATGCTCGGCGGCGACGACTTCGATCAGCGCGTGTTCTGCTGGGCGGTGGAGCAGGCGAAGCTGCCGCCGCTCGACCCGCGCGACATGCGCCGGCTGCTGGTCAAGGCGCGCGAGGCGAAGGAGCATTTGACCCAGCACGGCGAGGCGCCGATCACCGCCAAGCTTTCGACCGGAGACGTGGTCGATCTCGCCATCGACACCGAAACCTTCTGCAGCATCACGCAGACGCTGGTTCAGAAAACGCTCAACCCGATGCGCAAGGCGCTGCGCGACGCGGGCCTGCGCCCCGAGGAGGTGAAGGGCGTGGTGATGGTGGGCGGCGCCACGCGCATGCCGCAGATCCAGCGCGCGGTGGGCGAGTTCTTCCGGCGCGATCCGCTCAACAACCTCGACCCGGACAAGGTCGTGGCGCTCGGCGCGGCGATGCAGGCGAACGTGCTCGCCGGCAACAAGTCGCTGGGCGAGGACTGGCTGCTGCTCGACGTGATCCCGCTGTCGCTCGGCATCGAGACCATGGGCGGGCTCACCGAGAAGATTATCCCGCGCAACACCACCATTCCCGCCGGGCGCGCGCAGGAATTCACCACCTTCAAGGACGGCCAGACCGGAATGAGCATCCACGTGGTGCAGGGCGAGCGCGAGCTCGTGTCCGACTGCCGCTCGCTCGCGCGCTTCGAGCTGAAGGGCATTCCGCCGATGGCGGCCGGAGCGGGGCGCGTGCGCGTCAGCTTCCAGGTCGACGCGGATGGACTCCTGTCCGTTACCGCGACCGAGAAAACCACCGGTGCGGAAGCCTCGGTGGCGGTGAAGCCTTCCTACGGCCTGGCCGACGCGGACGTCGAGCGCATGCTGCGCGACTCCTTCGAGCACGCACGCGAGGACATGCACGCCCGCGCGCTCGCCGAGCAGCGCGTGGACGGCCAGCGCCTGATAGAGGCCACGCGCGCTGCTTTGGCAGTGGATGAAAAGCTGCTGAGTGACGCGGAACGAGCTTCGATTCAAGCAGCTGTTGCTTCCCTCGAAAGGCTGCTGACCGCCACCGATCACCGGGCGATCCGGAAGGCGGTCGAGGCGCTGAACCACGCCACGGGGGAATTCGCCGCGCGGCGCATGGACGAGGGAATCAAGCGCGCGCTCGCAGGGCGCAAGATCGGCAGCCTCTGATGCCAAAGCTGAAGGTGCTGCCTGGGCATTCGATCTGCCCGCAGGGCGCCGAGATCGAGGCGCAGAGCGGCGTTTCCATTTGCGACACGCTGCTCGAGCACGACATCGAGATCGAGCACGCGTGCGAGAAGCAGGCCGCGTGCACCACCTGCCACGTGATCCTGCGCCAGGGCTACGACTCGCTCGAGACGCCGGAGGAGAAGGAAGAGGACCTGCTCGACAAGGCGTGGGGCCTGGAGGCGACTTCGCGGCTTTCCTGCCAGGCGAAGATCGCCGACGAGGACCTGGTGATCGAGATTCCCAAGTACACCATCAACTACGAGCGCGAGGGCGGGGGAAACAAGAAATGAAGTGGACCGATACCCAGGAGATCGCGATCGCCTTGTCGGAGGAACACCCCGACCAGGACCCGAAAGCGGTGAACTTCGTCGATCTCTACAAGTGGGTGCAGGTGCTGCCGGGGTTCAGCGACGATCCCAAGCGCTGCGGGGAGAGGATTCTCGAGGCCATCCAGCAGGCCTGGATCGAGGAATGCGAATGACCTCGAGAGGGTGCCGCTAGCACGCGTTCAAGGTGCGGTTCCAGACTCCGTTGTCGCAGCGGTACTGGACGCGGTCCTGGCACGCGATGCTGCCGTGGCTGTAAGCCTGCGAGGCGTAGGTGCAGGTCCCGATGGTGGATCCGGCGGCGGCTGCCGCTGGACGCTCCACCACTACAGGCCTCTCGACCACTGTTTCCTTCACTACCGGCTTGCTGCAGCCCGCGAGCAGTACGGCCGCGATGGACATGAGCGCAAACGAAACCTTCATGGCAACCTCCTGAATGGGTAGTACGTCCAATTCCCAGCAAGTTACGAGCCCGAGGGTCGCGGTGCTCGGCTTTCATCTCGAGAGCAATGCTTTCGCCCCGGTGAGCGAGGAGCGGCATTTCCGCTCGCTTTGCTATCTCGAAGGCGAGGCCATTACCAGGGAAGCGCGGCGCGAGGTTTCGTCGCTGCCGGCCGAGATCCCGGCGTTCTACGGCGAAATGGACGCGCAGGGTCCATGGACGTCGGTGCCGATCATCGTCACCGCCTGCGAGCCGGGCGGTCCGGTGGACGAGGGTTTCTTCCAGGCGACCCTAGCGGCGATGCGCGAGCGCCTGAAAACCGCCGGAAGGCTCGATGCCGTGTACATCAGCAACCACGGCGGCATGACCTCCACCGGCGGGCCCGATCCGGACGGCGAGCTCTACGCGATGGTGCGCGAGGTCGTCGGAAGGGTTCCTGTAGTCGCGACCGTGGATCTGCACGCGAACATTTCCGAGCGCATGGTGGCAAGCGTCGATGCGCTGGTGTCGTATCGCACCAATCCGCACATGGACCAGGCCGAGCGGGCGGCGGACGCGGCGAGGCTGTTGAAGAAGTTCTTGGCTGGAACGAGGTCCCGAAGGGCGTTCATCCGCCTGCCTCTTACGCCGGCGTCGGTCACGCTTCTGACTCGCGAGGGTCCCTACGCGGACGCGATCAAGTACGGCCAGACAAAAGTCGGCAACGGGATCCTCGACGTCTCGATCGTCGGCGGCTTCGTGTTCAGCGACACGCCGAAAAACGGCGTCGCCATCGTCATCAACGGCGAAGCCGGCGCCGACGTGCGCGGCACTGCGCTCGACGTCGCCGGCCGCATCTGGGCCGACCGCACGCGCTTCGTGAAGCGGCTCACGTCGATCGAGGACGCGATGCGCATCCCGGGCAAGACGATCTGGTCCGACGCCGGCGACAACCCCGGGGGCGGCGGCACCGGCCAGACCACCGCGCTGCTCAGGAAGCTCGCCGCGGCCAAGGCCGAGGGCGTGCTCTACGGAAACTTTTTCGAGCCGCAGATCGCGGCAGCCGCGCAGGGCAAGCGTGAAATCAACGCCGTCTTCACGGAAGGCTTCAGCACGCCGGCCAAAGTGATAAAAACCACCGACGGCAAATGCGTGGGACGGCGCGGAATCTGGGCCGGTCGCGCGCTCGATCTCGGACCGACTTGCGCGCTGCAGATCGGCGGTATTACCGTTGTATGCGTGAGCAAGCGAAAGCAGTGCGCGGACCCGGTGTTCTTCGAGATGCACGGCCTCGACATCGGCGCGGCGCGCACCGTGGTAGTCAAGTCGCGCGGCCACTTCCGCGGCGGCTTCGACGAGTTCTTCCCGCCGGAGCGCGTGATCGAGGTGGACACGCCCGGGCTCACCTCGCCGGTGCTCGAGCGCCTCGCGTTCAGGGGGCTGCCGCGGCCGGTCTTTCCGCTCGATGCCGATGCGCAATGGACTCCGGGAGCGAGGGTCTATGAGTAGCCTTTGCCTGACTGGCGATGGACTGACCGCGAGCCTGTTCGCGGCGGCGCTGCACTTCGGCTGGACGCCCGCCGACGGCGTAGCGCGCGAGGAATCGTGGCACGTATACAACAAGCAGTTCGAGTTCTTCGCTGCTCGCGCGCACAAGGGCGGCGAGGACTGGGATCACTCCTGGCCGGCGCGCAAGCCGCAGCCGCGCTTGGTGTTCGATCGCCGGGGGCTGCGCGCGGACTACGTGATCTGCGGCGAGATGTGGTGCACGCCGCTCGAGAAGCTCATGCCGCACTCGCGCGCGCCGGTGGTGCAGATCGCCCCCTGCTAGGGCGCTCAGGGCAGTTTGTAGTCCGCCGCGACCCGCTTCTCGGTCAACTGCTGCCCGGTCAGGGAATGCGTGAGCTTGATGCTGTCGGTCTGCACTTCGCCCACGGCATAGGTTTGGTAGGTCGAGGTGTGCCAGGCGCTCGCCGCCCGGTCTTGTACTTTCTCGATCTTGAGCTTGTAGGAGCGGTCTTGAATGAACCACTTCCCGGACTCGGATTCCCTTTGCAGTCCGTTGCCGGGGTCGACCCGCACGTCTGCAGCTGATAGGTGCCATCGGGCATCCGCTCGATGACGTAGAGGCCGGCGCCTTTGTCGCTGGTCACGTATTGACCCGTCCAGCGTCCAACGAACTGGCTCGTCATCTTGGACGTCGCTTCGTCCTGTCCACAGCCCGCAACCACAATGCGGACACCAAAGCCCAGTGCCGGAGATCACCGATCATTCAGATGACATGCGGAAACGTGGCCTGCGCCGATCTCCCTCAACTGCGGCGCCTGCTCCTTGCAGCGCGGCATCGCGTGCGGGCAGCGCGGGTGGAAGTGGCAGCCGCTGGGCGGCGAGAGCGGCGAGGGGATCTCGCCGACGATCGGCTTGAACTGGGTCTTGCGCGTCTCGAGGCGCGGCACCTGCTTGAGCAGCGCCTGGGTATAGGGATGGTTCGCGCGGGTGAAGATCTCTTCGGTCGCGGCGGATTCCACGACGCGACCGAGGTACATGATCACCACGCGGTCGGAAAGATGCTCGACCACGCCGAGGTCGTGGCTGATGAAGAGGTAGGTGAGGCCCAGCTCGCGGCGCAGCTTCATGAAGAGGTTGAGGATCTGCGCCTGGATCGAGACGTCGAGCGCCGCGACGGCCTCGTCGCACACCAGGAACTCGGGTTTGACCGCGAGAGCGCGCGCGATGCCGATGCGGCTCCTCTGTCCGCCGCTGAACTGGTGCGGGTAGCGCGGCTTGTAGCGCGGATCGAGGCCGCAGCGCTCGAGCAGTGCGTCCAGGTAGCCGTCGAGCTCCTCGCGCTTGACGATGCCGTGCACCAGCGGCGCCTCCCCCACGATATCGGCGACGCGCATGCGCGGGTTGAGGGAAGCGAACGGGTCCTGGAAGATCATCTGAACAAGGAGACCGGCCTTCTGACGTCCCGCACCATCTCGGCCGCGGTAGAGGATCCTGCCGCTGCTCGGCTCGAGGATGCCGGCGACCATGCGCCCGAGG
>Ga0075420_100003825_pt1 | contig 13210 bp, 12 predicted proteins | sample SoiMetdeltSBSDD4_FD_75296 | JGI IMG/M metagenome (GOLD analysis project Ga0075420, IMG submission 75296) | Bulk soil microbial communities from a Populus tree surrounding site in Tennessee, USA - Soil MetaG P. deltoides SBSDD4 | ecosystem: Environmental > Terrestrial > Soil > Tree plantation... | reverse complement strand
AAGTGGTAAGGGAGCGGCCATCGGTCCAGCGCCGATCATGGTCCTCCGTGACCGCCCAGTAAATTAGATGAAACCCGTACGCAGATTTAGGAACTGCCGCAATCAGGCTTGACTACTTTGGGTTTGTGATCGCACTAATTGCCAATGCGAAGGTTTCTGCGGAAATCGAGCGTTGGCGCCGAGCCGTTGGCGGTCACTATGAGCGGCGTACGCCTGGGCGAACGCGCGCTGCAAATCGGCCTCGACGACCCCACCATCGCTGCCGCAATCGCGACCAAGACCGGCATGACGGGCCAGGCCACGATCGTCGTGGGCAGCGAAGCTGCAGCGGCGGCGGCCCGCACGGCAATCGCGGATGCCGGTGGCCTCGGCGACGTTCTCGTCGTCGGGGAGTTGCACCCGCTGCCGCTGCCAAACGACGCATACGATGTCGTTGTCGTCCACACCGCACGAGGACTCTTGGCGTCGCTGCCATCTGAAGTTCGAGAACGAGTCCTTGCCGAAACCCGGCGCGTCCTGCGCGGTGGCGGTCGACTGATAGCGCTCGAGACAGGCGCGCCTACCGGCCTGCGGGGTATTCTGGGCGGCGCGAAGCGCGATGTCAGCTATGACGAGGCGGGCGGGACCGTCGCCGTGCTGGAGGCGGCCGGCTTTCGCGCAGTTCGAACCCTCGGTGACCGTCAGGGCTACCGTTTCATCGAGGGATTGAAAGCCTAGAAACGGAGTCGGCGGCACCGCGGGCCGTCACGAAGGCGATTCGGGGCTGACCGCAGGAGGGGACGACCTGACCGGGCACTGACCGCGGATCTGGCCTAAATCTGCGCAAGGGACGAGGCAAGGGATTTGCCTTTATCTGCACAACGCCAATGTCCGTTCTCTCTGACGTCTTCACCGTCGAAGAGATCGCACGAGCTGCGGGGGTGCCGCGCGACGCAGTCGAAGCGGTCGTCAAAGCCGGGTCGGCCCGGCCGCTCCCCGGTACTGCTTTCTTCGAGGTCAGCGACGCGATTCGTGCGGGAATCGAGGCTCGACGCCTGTTCGGTGCCGGGGTCCCGATGCGCGACCCCGACGCAGCGATCTTCGCGACCGCGGAGCGGACCTCAGGTGGAGCCCGACGCAAAGGCCTTCCCTCGCTCGGGTCGTCACTGGTCCACACTGCGTTCGTGTTGAGCATGCTGTGGCTCACCTCGGGCGCTCCAGAAAGTGCACCGGCTCAGGAACGCGCACCCCGACTCGTATTCCTCTTCCAGCCTGGACCAGGTGGGGGCGGCGGAGGCGGTGGTCTGCGGAACCCGCTACCTCCGCGCAAGGCCGAAACCGCGTCACGGCTGCCTCGACCGCTGGCCGTAGACGCGTCACTGAACAAAACACCAATCAAAGCCCAACCGATTGAAGTGCGACCTCCCACGCCTCCGGTTCCAGCGCCAACTCCCGTGGTTCAGGATCCAGTGCCATCACGTCGGCTGGTTGCGCCGGTCGCGCCAACCTCGACCGGGCAGCAGCAGCGCGATGGCGCTCTCCAAGCCCGCGCCGAGAATGCCAGCCAGGGCAGCGGTGCAGGTGGCGGTACGGGCAGCGGCCGTGGAACAGGTGATGGTGAAGGACTGGGATCTGGAATCGGACCAGGATCAGGGGGTGGGACTGGCGGCGGACCTTATCGCGGCGGCAGCGGCATCGAGCCGCCCCGTCTGCTCCGAGAGGTCAAGGCGAAGTACACCGACGAGGCACGACGCCGGGGCACGACCGGAAACGTGGTCCTCGAAATCGTCATCAATCGCGACGGCACCGTGGGTGACGTGACCGTCCGCCGCGGGCTCGGCGCCGGACTTGACGAGCGTGCCGTCGAGGCCGTTCGTCAATGGAAGTTCGCGCCGGCACGACGGCTGGGCGAGCCCGTCGATGTCATCGTCGAGGTCGCGGTGGAATTCATGATGCGCTGATTATGCTGACGATTACTCTCCTCTCACTCGTCATCGCCGTAGCAGCCGGCTTCTTCGCGTGGCGATCCATCCGCCGCGAGCACCAGCGTTCCGACGCTCGTGTGGCGCTTCTGGGAGCCGCCATCGATGAAGCGTCTTCTCCTCACCATGTGCCCCGCGTGGCACCCACCTTCGACTACACTCTCGATTTTCGCAGCGAGCCGAGCACGACAACCCTCGACAGTCTTGCAGTCGACGGATCGATTCGGCGGCGTTTGATCACGATTGTCAGCGGCGCTTCCGTGGTTGTTGCGGGGGTAGTGTTGATCGCGATGATGAGCGATCGCCGCGAGCCGCCGACACAGCCGGTGGTGCCGCCGCAGCCCGAATCACTCGAGCTGTTGTCGCTGCAGGCGGCACGCGAGGGATCCACGCTTGCCGTCACTGGCTTGGTGCGCAGCCGCGCCGGGGAGCCGCTCACCGCCGTGACGGCTGTCGTCTCGGCCATCGATGCGAAGGGGCGGCCGGTTGGACGGGGCACAGTCCCGCTCGCGGCCATCCTGCCGCAGCATGAGTCGCGTTTCGTCGTGACCATTAGCGACGTGAGCGAAGCCGCGCGGTATCGCGTGAGCTTTCGCGGCGCAACCGGAGTGATTCGACATGTGGATCGCCGCGTCGCGCGCGGGAGCGACGTGTCGTGACCGAACCTAGGAGGACCCGTTCCATGCGTGCTCCGTCTGCTCTCATCTTCGCGGCGCTGATTGCCGCGACGGCTGTCGCCGGCGCCCAGTCTCAGGAGGGCTTCCGGTTCAAGAGCGGCGTCGATCTGGTCAATGTGACCGCGACCGTCACGGACGAGGATGGCCGCTTTGTGTCCGGGCTCCGCCGCGAGGACTTCACCGTCTACGAGGACGGCAAGCTGCAGGACGTCTCCCACTTCAGCAACGATCGCGTGCCGGTCAGTCTTGGCATCGTTCTCGACACCAGCGGCAGCATGTCTCCCGACAAGATGGCGGCGGCGCGATCGGCTATCGATCGAATGATTTTCGATCTACTGGATCAACAGGACGAGCTCTTTCTCGTCCAGTTTGCTACGCGCGCCACACTTAAACAGGACTGGACGACGGACCGCGGGTTGATCAGCCGCGCAGTGCGTGACGTTTCGGCGACCGGCGGCACGGCGATCTACGACGCCGTGTCCACTGCCATTCCGACGGCCCAGGCTGGCAAGCATCAAAAAAAGGCGCTGCTCATCATCTCCGACGGCAACGACACCAATAGCTCGATATCCGTGGGCAGTCTGCGCCAGCAGATCCGCGAGAGCGAAGTGCTCGTCTACGCCCTCGGTATCGATGGCACCGGCCGCCGCGCCGCTGACGTCGTGCGGCCGCCGGTGCAGCTCCCGATGCCGATGCCGTTCCCGTTCCCGGGAGGACGAAGGCCTCGGCCTGGTGTGCCGCCGGTTCCCAGTGGCGGGAGCGGTGGTGGCGGCGGCTGGCCGGGTTCACCTGGCGACCGCGTGAATGCGGATGCACTTCGTCAGATCACTGACGACACCGGTGGCCGGACGGAGATCGTTCGCGGCTTTGAGGGATTGGGTCCGGCCACGGCGCGTATCGCCGACGAATTGAGCAAGCAGTACTACCTGGGTTATTCGAGCAACACCGAGCGAGACGGCCAGTGGCACTCGATTCGCGTCAACGTCCGCGACCGGCGTCTAACGGTGCGTGCGCGAAGGGGGTACATCGCATCTTGATATGATGCCGTCCGGTGTCGACGTTCTTCATCGCGCTCGGGCTCAGCCTGGTCGGCGGCCTGGGCGGGCTCCTGGTCGCCTCCGGCGTTCTCCTCATCAACGATTCTGCCCGCGCCCGGCTGGTGCCATGGCTGGTCAGCTACGCGGTTGGCGCGTTGCTCGGCGTGGCGCTGCTCGCGATCCTGCCGTCGGCGCTCGATCACCTGCCGGCGTCGCGCGTTTTCACCACGCTGCTTATCGGCATCCTCGTGTTCTTTCTGCTCGAGAAGCTGGTGCTCTGGCGGCACTGTCACACACACGATTGTGAAGTGCACGACGGCAGCGTGTTCCCCGTCGTCATTGGCGATGCGTTTCACAACTTCGTCGATGGCGCGGCAATCGCCGCAGCGGTCATGACGTCGGTGCCGCTCGGGGTCAGCATGGCGGTTGCCGTTGCCGCGCACGAGATCCCGCAGGAGGTCGGTGACTTCGCGATCCTGTTGCATGCGGGTTACTCGCGGAGTAAAGCCCTTCTTCTGAACGTCCTGTCAGCGTTAGCAAGCGCGCTTGGCGCCATCGCCGCCTACTTCGCTTTTGAACTCACGCCACAAACGCTTCCCTACTTTCTCGCGCTGGCGGCATCGAGTTTTCTCTATGTCGCCATGGCCGATCTCATCCCCGGCCTCCACCGCGGCCGGACCGATGCCGGCTCGATGCGGCAGATCCTGCTCATCGGCGCCGGCGTCGCCACGATGCTCGTCCTGTAGTATCCGCCTTCAGGCGGACCGCTAATCCGGCTCGAGCCGGACACGACGACACGTCCGTCCTCCACTGAAGACGGCCGTCGGAATGTGCCGGTTTCTGCCCGTCAAATCCCGCTCTGCCGAACGCTTCGGCACTGGCAGAGTCTTTGCCGCGTCTCATATCGAGAGGGACGAAAGGCCCGCGGCAATCCGCCCAGACCATTCGGACCGTAGAAGGTTCAGCAGAGAAAGAGACGGGAGGATTCATCATGTTCGCCAGGTTCGTTGCGACCGCGCTCGTCGTGCTCGCCACTGCGACGTCAGCAGGCGCCACAGCGCAGAAGGAAAACCTGCAGCTGTTTCGTGAGGTGCAGCAGCAGGTGCTCCAGTATCCGCACTTCACGATCTTCGACAGCGTCAGCGCGCAGGTCGATCAGGGCACGGTGACGCTGATCGGCAAGGTCACGATGCCCTACAAGAAGAACGACATCGAGCGGCGCGTGAGCAAGCTGCCGTCGGTGGAACGGCTCGTGAACAAGATCGAGGTGCTGCCGGTGTCGCAGTTCGACGACGACCTGCGCTTCCGGATCGCCCGAGCCATCTATTCGAACCCGAACTTCCGGCCGTTCGCCACGATGGTGAACCCGCCGATCCACGTCATCGTGGAGCACGGGCGCGTCACCCTCGAAGGTGTGGTGAACAGCCAGGTCGATCGCATGCTCGCGCGGTCGATCGCCGCGAACTTCCTGGCGTTCGGCGTGAAGAACGACTTGAAGACCGAGGCGGAAGTGCGGGCCGAGCTCGAAAAGCTGTAACCGTAGTGTCCGGCTTCAGCTACCGTGAGGGCGACGCATGCGTCGCCCCCACGTCTTCATCGCGGCCACGCCGCACGACCCACCAGATGACGACGCCAAAGGTGATCGCGGCGGCGACGATGGTGAGTCCAAAGAGCAGCAGCGTCGAATAGAGAATCGATTCCGGCTCCATCCGCACTTCGACGTCGAGTGGCTCGCCTTTCAGCCGCGCCTCCAGTGGCTGCTCCCACCGCAAGATGTTCCCCCGCTCCGTCTGACGGGACGGCGCGTTGTGATACGGAATCTCGCTCGGGATGTGCATCTTGAAGACGACCATCTCGCCGCCCGTCCACCCGGCGACCGATGCGTGTTCCGCAGCCGCTCCCACTCGCTGTCGATACACGAAGTTGTCGCTCTCGCGGTCGAACCGGTACGTGGACCACGCGAACATCCGCTGTCGTTGCAGTTGTCGAACGTCGGGAACGTCGAGGCCGATGTGGACGAACCGCCGGCCGTCGCGCCGCGACAGCGTGAGGCGCGGCGGGGGCGATCCGGGAATCTGAAACAGCGCGCGCACTCGTTCGCGATCGAGACGCGCCTTCGGGTCCACCGGGAGATCGACGCCGCGCAATGCAACGAGCGCGGCAACCGACGCATTGACGTTGACCGTGGCCGAGCCGTCCAGCCGCAGGTAGATCTCTTCTTCGTACTCGTACTTCTGCGTCAACGCACTGCACGCCGAGCCAATCAGACCGCACGTCATCGCGGCCAGAATCAGCGCGGACTGCCACACCCGCACACCCATCAACGGCAATGATATCGTGAGCAGATGGCCCGCCCGGCGCTCTTCCTGATCGATGGCAGCTCGCAGATGTACCGCGCCTACCACGCGTTCCGCGGCCGCGGTCTGTCGAATCAGGAAGGCCACACGACGCACGCCGTGTACGTCTTCGTGACGATGCTGCGCAAGCTCATCGCCGATCACAAGCCAGCCTATCTCGCGGCCTCCTTCGATCTGGCCGGACCGACGTTCCGCGACGAAATCGCCGCCGACTACAAGGCCAACCGGGCGGCCATGCCCGATGACCTCGCCGAGCAGATCAATTGGGTCCATCAGGCGTGCGAAGCGCTTGGCGTTCCGATCCTCACGGTGAAAGGCTATGAAGCCGACGACGTCATCGGCACGGTCGCCAATCGGGCAGTCGCGGCCGGATTCGACGTCGCGATCGTGTCGATCGACAAAGACTTCTTTCAGCTCGTCCGCCCTGGCGTGCGCGTCTATGATCCGCGCGAGGATGGCGCGTGGTTCGACGAGGCAGGCGTCGTCGAGAAATTCGGCGTCAGGCCCTCGAACGTCGTGGACGTGCTGGCGCTCGTCGGCGATACGAGCGACAACGTCGCCGGAGTGCCCGGAATTGGGAAGAAAGGCGCCATCGACCTCGTCAGCCAGTTCGGTGGCCTCGATGCGCTGCTCGAGCGCGCCGCCGAATTGAAACCAAAGCAACGTGAAGCCTTGACGACGCATCGCGGGGATGCGCTGCGCAGTCGCGAGCTGGTGACGATCCGATCGGACGTTCCGCTCGACGTCGACTTCGAGACGCTCCGCTACCGCGGACCCACTCGCGAGCGCTGCTACGAGCTGTTCTCGCGACTCGAGTTTCGCACCATCGTCGCCGAGTACGCACCGACCGCCGACACGATCCAGAAGGACTATGCGCTCGTCACCTCGTTGGATGAACTGGACGCACTCATGGCGGAGCTGCGTACGGCTGGAGAGTTCGCGCTGAAGGTGATTCCCGATCGATGGTCGGCCATGCGGGCGGCGATCGTCGGCATGTCGTTCTCGCACGAGGGGCGGCAAGCGCGCTATGTGCCGATTGGCCACGAAAGCCCCGACACGAGAGGCGATCTGCTCGATGCCGCAGGTCCGACGGTGCAGATCAGCCGCGTCGCCGTCCTCGAACGGCTTAGGCCGTTGCTCGAGGATCCGACGGTGCGGAAGGTTGGTCACGATCTCAAGTTCGACGTGATCGTGCTGGCGAATCACGGCATTACGCTGCGCGGGGTGGCATTCGATTCGATGATCGGCAGTTACCTGCTGGATGCGACGCGCTCGGGGCATCCCATCGAAGATGGCGCGCTCGAACAGCTTGGCTACCGCGCGCTGACCGAGGAGGACATCTGCGGAAAGGGCACGCGCGCACAAGCACTGGCGCGCCTCTCGCCGGACACGATTCTCAACTTTGCCGGTGAGCGCGCCGATCTCGCCTGGCAATTGTCACGGGCCCTGCCGCGCCTGGTCACCGAGGCACAGCTCGACTCCGTCCTGCGCGAGCTCGAGATGCCGCTGATGCCGGTGCTGGCCGACATCGAACGTGCGGGCATTCTGATCGATGGACCCGCACTCGCTCTTCGCTCGCGCCAGATCGAACAGGAGCTCGCCAGCTACACCGCGCGCATCTATGAGCTCGCCGGCGAGGAATTCAACATCAACTCGCCGCCGCAGCTCGGTCGGATTCTGTTCGAGAAGCTCGATCTGCCGTCGGCGAAGCGGACTGGCAGAACACGATCGTTTTCGACGGCCGCCGAGGTGCTCGAAGAGCTGGCCCTCACGCACGAATTGCCACGCCTCGTCCTGGAGTGGCGGGCGCTGCACAAGTTGAAGAGCACCTACATCGATGCGCTGCCGGTGATGGTCGACCCGAAGACCAGCCGGGTGCATACGAGCTTCAACCAGGCAGTAGCGGCAACGGGACGCTTGAGCAGCTCGGATCCCAACCTGCAGAACATTCCGATCCGCACCGAGCTGGGTCGCGAGATACGACGCGCGTTCGTGGCCGCGAACGGGCACGTGCTGATCTCGGCCGACTACTCACAGATCGAGTTGAGAGTGCTTGCGCACATGGCCGGCGAACAGGCCCTGATCGACGCCTTCCGCGCCGGCGAGGACATTCACGAGAGAACCGGGCAGAAGCTCTTCGGCGTGAACAATGCCATGGACAAGCATCAGCTGCGCAGCTTGTCAAAGATGGTGAACTACGCCGTCCTCTACGGGAAGACGCCGTTCACGCTGGCCAAGGACATCAACGTCACGCAGGAGGCGGCACAAGAGTTCATCACCGCGTACTTCACCGGTTTTCCGAAGGTGCGCGCCTTTATCGATCGCATTCTCGAAGAGGGCCGGACGACGGGTGTCGTGCGAACGATGTTCGGCCGGCGCCGACTCGTGCCGAACCTGACCAGCCGCAACTTCCAGATGCGCAGTCAGGCCGAGCGCGAGACCGTGAACATGCCGATCCAGGGCACCGCAGCCGACATCCTGAAGAAGGCGATGATCGATTTGCATCGCGAGCTGCCGGCACGCGGGCTCAAGACACGCATGATCCTGACTGTCCACGACGAACTGCTGTTCGAGAGTCCGCAGGACGAAGCCGAGGCGGCCGCGGAAGTCGTTCGCGACCACATGGAGCACGCCGCCACACTCGACGTGCCGCTCACTGTGGACATCGGCATCGCCGAGAACTGGCGCGACGCGAAGCCGTAACAGTCAGGCGAGAGACATCACCAAGGCAGCCCGAGTTTTTCCGCCCAGGCCCGCGCCGCTGGGGTCAGATCGGCCGCGATCGAGATGACCCGAACGACATCAGCGGCGATGCGATCGTCGTGATCGCGGTCGCCGGCGAAGGCCCTCCCGTCGAATCCGGCCGGGAAGACGAGCGCTCCAACACTGAAGATGAATGCGTACCCGTGCGAGAGCGGCACGTGAATGTTCGCCCGTGCCGGCTCGGCGAAGAATCCCCGGAACGAGTCGAATCCCTCCGAGCTGAACCAATACACGCCCGCACCGAACGCGTACTCGACCCGTACACCCTTCTTCTCAAACAACGGGAATACGACCGTGGGCTCGACGGTATCGAAATAGATCTTCTGTCCCCTGGCGAAATCGGGAGTGGGATCGTCCTCGTACTTGTCGCTCCACATGAACCGCACGCCCAGATCGAACGCCAGCTTTGTTCTCTCGTTCTCGTTTCTTTTCTCGTCTCTCTTGGTTGGACAGACACCCAGAAGCATTCCAGCGGGGCCTGGTGTTCGAAACTCCGATCTGCTCTCCGGCGTGACCGGCGCCTGAGCGGCCTGGCCAGCCGCGGCGGCACGTCCCACGGGCGCCGCCGTAGTCCGTACAACGCAAAACAACCGCAATTGGATATCGGGACCCTGGAAGGATCGAGGCCCGCTGAACTCCTCGATGAAGTCCCACCACGCATGCGCCGGCGAAGGCGCCGCAAGCACACTCAGCACTCCCATCATGGCAGCGACACAGACCTGACGGAGCCGAAAGCGCATGGGACTCACTCTGCCTTTCCGCCGAAGTGGCTGAAGATACTCTCTGTCACGTTCAGGTGCACGAGCGTCTGATCGTCTTTTTTCACGATCCGATTTCGGGGCGACAACTCCTCACAAAACAACAACAGATCATCGGTGCGCTCGCCAATCGCGTAGCAGCGGCTGTCGCGCCATTGCACGGCCTCGAACGTCTTGTTGAAGTACAGCAGCCGATACGGGAAATGCAGCAGTGTGAGTGCTGCGAACACCACCACAGTTCCGGCAGCGATGAGGCTCCAGTGCACCGATTGCCCCTTTCGAATGAGCTTGAGCACTGGGTACCACAGTGCGGCAGAGAGGATCACCACGCCGCTGAAAACACCACGATACGAGTTGTGATACGTGACGTGAGCCGGCGATAAAAGCGCGAGATCGTCGACCGGCGCCGACGCAATTCGCGCGAGAAGCGCCAGAATGAGCGGCCGGAAATACCAGACCGCCAGCACGAGAGCACCCGCCGACACCAACAGCGCATATGCCGCGAGAATCGCGCCCTCATCCAAACGAAGCCGATGCACGAAACCCCTGCGAACCCGCGCATCGAGAGCGCGGAGCGATGTGGAACTGGCCAGCAGCAGCCGGCGCATCCCGGCCAGAAGACTGGCTGGAATCAGCACCATGACCAGAATAACGAACGGCGGAAAACTCGTGCGGCGTCCCCAAACCAGCCAATCCCAGACTCCTTCGCTCGTGAATCCCTCACGCTGAAGTGTGATGTCGAAGTGAATCGAGGTCATGACGCCGAGCAGGAACATTCCGCCCAACGCACCTCCGATTGCGAGCAGTGGTTTGGCGACGCGCCACATCCATGGGCGCGGGCCGATGTTCAAACCACTCAGCGCCGCAAGCAGCTCGCTGGCATTGGCGTAGCGCTCGTCGGCATCGAGCGCGATCGCCTTCTCCACGACCTGCATGAACGCCACCGGCAAATCCGGCCGCAGCTCACTCAGCCACCGGTGCTCACGGCGCGCGTGCGCGTCGCGCAGTTGGTCGATCGTCTGCGCGTTCACTGGATACTCGCCGGTGACCAGGTGATAGAGCAGCACACCGAGGCTGTATACGTCGCTGCGCGGCGAGGCTTCACCGTCTTCGATCACTTCCGGCGCCATGTAGAGCGGCGTTCCGGCGCGATCGTTCTGGCCGCGCGCGTCGGCGGTACGCCCCGTCCCAAAATCCATCAGGACGATCCGGCCGGTGTCGTCGCGCATGACGTTCTTGGCCTTCACATCGCGATGGATGTAGCCGGCGTGATGCACGGCCGACAACGCCCGGCACAGGTCCTCGCCGATCAGCACGGCTTCCGCCGCGCTCAGCCGGCCCTGGCCACGCACGACATCGGCCAACGTCTTGCCCCTCACGAACTCCATGCACAGACCGACGCGATCGCCGTGCGCCTCGATTGCGAGCACGTTGACGACGTTGTTGTGACGGATCTTCGCGAGCGCACGGCCTTCCTGCAGCAGACGCTGCTTCAACCGGGTGTCGCCGACGCGCCGATGCAGGATCTTGATCGCCACGTCGCGTTCGAGCTCGGAATCCCAGGCCCGATACACGCTGCCGTAGCTGCCCTCCCCAACCTTTGTGGTCAGTCGGTATCGCCCCCAGGTCTCCGGCGCCGATTCAACCGTGGCCCCAGACGAGGCGTTCGCCAGCGTCGTCTGCTCGTAGTCCACCGCCGCGTCGCGATGCAGCTTGACGATGTCGTTGAGCACGCGAAGACTCTTGGCCCACTCGCGCTCCCGCGCAGGCGCCGCCGTTTCGATCGCGCCCCAGTCGACCGTCAAGCCATCGGCAATCTGGCCGATCGCCTCGTCGAGCACGGCCTCAGACACCTTGCATCTCCTCGGCAAGACGCTTCATCGCACGGGTGACGGCCATCCGCGCCGCGGCGGCCGACGGCCTCCCGAGCACGGTGGCGAGCTCGTCGTACCCGTACAGCATCTCGAGCCGGCCGATGATGGCTTCGCGCTCGGCGGGCTTCAGCCGTTGCAGCGCCGCCTCATAGCGCTCCAGATTCTCGGCGCCGATGGCCGACTCGAGCGGCGATGTCGCTTCGTCCTGGATCTCCTCGGACAGACCACCGATTTCCGGACGACGTTTCTGCTGGCGAATGACGTCGCGGATGCGGTTCATCACTGCCTGGCGCAGATACGCCTGCAGCGCACCTTGATGACGGGATTCGAACGCCTCGAGATGGCGCATCGCGGAGATGATCGTGTCCTGCACGATGTCCGCGGTGTCGCTCATGCTTCGAGCGTGCAGCGGGAGACGACCATGCGCCCAGCGCCTCAGCGCTGGTACACACCGCTCCAGCAGCCGGTCCAAGGCTTCGGAATCGCCATCTTTTGCAAGCTCGAGGAGCTCGACGGTCGTCTCCGGCGACAGCGGCTCTTCGCCGGTGCCGGTCGTCGACCCGGAATCACTGTTCATGACAAGGCTGCCAGGTGCGGCAGCCTCCTGTGCGGATGATACCCGCGGGTACGGTAGCGCTGAAGCGGAAACTCCGTTCGACAAGTGCGACTTGCCGGCGTTCATGATCGTTACCCCGTACAAACCTACGTACCGATCACAACGCGGGGCAGGTGACTTTCGAACAGGGGGGCGCCGGAAATCAGCCGAATTACCGATCTATTTCCACTGCTGCTTGACGAGCTCCCATTCCTCACGGAGGGCGGTGACCGCTTCCTGGGGATCTCGGACGGCCATCACACGAGATCGTTCGGGAATCAGGGCCTGCATAACCAAACGGTCGAGGTCGGCGCGAAGCTCGCCGGTGGTCTGCGGCGACAGCGTGGAACGGACCCACGCGGCGATCGCGGCATGCCAGGCCCCCTCGACGTCCCCTGCCCCCCGGAGCGCCACCGCCTGCCAATAGTTCGCAACCGCGCTGCCAGGGTCCAGCCGAAGCTCCTCCTGCATGCGCTTGCCGATGTGTTCGAAGACGACCCGCCGGCGATCGGCCGGGCGGGTTTGCGCATCACGATCCATCGCCGTGGCCCACCAGTCGAGCAGCATCTGCTTGTCGCGAGGGCCGAGCACTGCCGAACGCGTGAGAGCGTTCTGGAACATGTCGGCGGCGGCACCAAAGAGCTCGCCGAGATACAGCAACTGCGCCATGCCGATGACCAGATCGACCTGGTCGCGCGGCGTCAGGGCCGAGGCATTGATGGTGACGAACGCTTCGCGCGCAGCCACCAGATCATTGGCGTCGGCGTTCTGTCGATACCGCTCCAGATAAGAACGCGCCATGACGAGTGCCGCCGCATCGGCCCACTGCGGCTGACGACGGACCGTGCCGGCAGCATCGATGGCCCCCTCATAGTTCGCCGAGTTGTAGAGGGTGCGGGCCTTGGCGAGTGCGGGAGGCTCCGCCGCCTGTACGGCCGGGACCACGCCCAGAAGGACCAGCACCACCGCCGCAACTCGGAGGGTCCGCATGGCTCGATCGTAGTCCAACTTTAACTCCCATCGGTCTAACTCCCAACGTCCGGACGTGGGCCGGAAGTGGTTGGGGCCCGCGGAGTTGGGAGTGTTGGGAGTTGGCGGTATTGGGAGTTGGCAGTTGGGAGTTGGGAGTTGAAGTTGTTACCATCGGCTTTGGATGAGTGAACCGGTCATCATCGCGAGGGATGCGCA
>Ga0075420_100003823_pt1 | contig 13211 bp, 15 predicted proteins | sample SoiMetdeltSBSDD4_FD_75296 | JGI IMG/M metagenome (GOLD analysis project Ga0075420, IMG submission 75296) | Bulk soil microbial communities from a Populus tree surrounding site in Tennessee, USA - Soil MetaG P. deltoides SBSDD4 | ecosystem: Environmental > Terrestrial > Soil > Tree plantation... | reverse complement strand
GCCGTATCTTTTGATGGGTCGGAACGATGAAAACAGCCGCTTCACTGCTTTGTATCCCCAGGGGCCGGTTTGCGGGATGGCTCGCCTACCGAGTCCTGTGGTCCTCCGCCGGTACTCGCAGAATCCGATGGTCCAGGTCAGAGCCCGACAACCTTGCGAATTTCTTCGCGCAATGAGGCCTGTTCAACTTGCACCCATGCATCCAATTTAGGGAATAGATAGGCCAGGGGTCCGACAAACGGTGCGATCAGGACATCACGGCGTTCCGACAACATGCCTTCGCTATCTCCAATCCGAAGTTTCTCATCGGCGATATGCCGCGTGAGCAGTCGATTGAGCAGCATGTGCTGTCCGGGCGTCCCCTCCACCGTCCCCATGATCCTATTCTTGACGACATCCAGTTCTTCGGTCACGGCAACCTTGACACGAACGGCAAACGGTGTCGCCCATGTCGGACGTTGAATCGAATAGTCAAACGAGAACACGGATTCGCGAGGCTCGCGAAAGGGGCCGGTCACGTCGGTAATAGCGAATGTCGTATCCATAACGATGAGTTCTCCTCATGTACGATGTCAGCGCACAGGTGTCTGTATTGGAAATACGCCTCGTGATGCAACCGGTTCGCCTTGCTCCTCACGCGGCTGATGCGCGTAAATACTCGATGAGATGCGCGGCGACCGAATTCCCCTCTTTTATGCAATCCGGAATGCCGACTCCACGATAGGCGGCGCCCGTGACGGCAAGACCCGGAAAGCGACTTAACGCCGCCTCTATCCGGCTCACACCCTCCGCATGGCCGAGTCTATATTGGGGCATGGCGCGAACCCAACGGTTCACTTCCGTATACCGCGGGGAGGCATCCAGTCCGGCAATGGCCTTGAGGTCTCGACGTACTCGATCGATCAGCGAGGCATCGTCAAGTTGTAGTATTGATTCGCGTCCGACACCTCCCACATAGCACCGCACCGACAGATCTGTGGGCGGGGCGCGATGCGGCCATTTAAGAGACGTCCACGTGGCAGCAAGAAGATCCCGCCCTTCGCTGCGGGGAACGACAAATCCGGAACCTTCAAGCCTGGTCTGTACTGCCCGGGTGTCGTAGACGAGCGAGACCGTCGCGGTTGAGGCATACGGTATCTGCTCCATCAGGCCTGCGGCAAGTGGACTCAGAGGCCGAACCAGGTCTGCAGCCGCATAAGCCGGGGTTGCCAGCACCAAGGCGTCCGCGGATAAAACCGTCCCGTCCTCACATATGAGATCATACATCCACCGCCCGAGTTGATGGGAACGGACCCGTAGAGTCGCGACGCGTACACCTGAGCGAAGGATGACCCGTTCCCCGCGCAAGCGATCTACGAGCGCAACGACCAGCTCGCTCAATCCATCGCGAAGCGTCACGAACATGGTCCATTGAGATGCGGTAACACCCGCCGCCTTCGTTCGGGCTCGCCGGCTCGCCATCATGCCGCGAATGATGCTCCCATATTGTTGTTCGAGCTCATAAAACCGTGGAAACGTCGCGCGAAGACTCATCTGCTCCGCATCGCCGGCGTAAATGCCTGCCATCAAAGGCTCCATGAGCCGTTCGAAGGCCTCCGCACCGAAGCGCCGGCGGAAGAAGTGTGCGAGCGATTCATCCTCCGCTGATCGGTGCTTCGGAAGCACCAGGTCCAATCCCATCCGGGCGAGGCCATACCATGAAAGCAATCCACTGCGTAAAAACGGACCCAATTGCCTAGGGACAAACGTCACCAGCCCTTCAGGCAATTCATGCAAACGCCCGCGCGAAAATACGAAGGCTTTCTTCTCCATTGGATTGGTGTTGATCAACTGTCCGCTGAGGCCCAGCTGCTCGCATAACTCTAATCCCGATGGTTTTTGCGACAGAAAGGAATCGGGTCCGGCCTCCATGACCAACTCGCCAACGCGATGGGTGACTATTTTTCCTCCCCATGTGGGAGTCGACTCGAGCACCGTACAGGTCGGCGAGAGACCTACTGTGGCTGCTTCCCGCTGAAGTGCGAAGGCCGTGGCAAGACCCGAAATGCCACCGCCCACTACGACGACTGATCTAGGGATACCCGCCACGGGTCAGAAGAAAGGTAAAGGAATCTTATTGGATGACGACAATTGCACCATGACCGGATGGGATGTTCTCAACCGGCGGATCTGCTTGTGCAGCGCCTCGTGAACACTCATGTGTTGTGCCTTCTCCCTATCATGGGGAAGCCGCGTCGTACAAAGCGCGGGAACTCTCTTTCACCATTTCGTGTGCTGCTAACGGACAGGGGACGATTCGTGAGCCTCGATCACGGATGCCAGAACCTCGATGAGCGGAGGGGATGCATTCAGCATCGGAATCCGTTCAAGCTGCATCCCTTTGTGGCCGGCGGACTCTTTGAGTTCGATATCGAGATCGTACAAGGTCTCAATATGATCGCAGATGAATCCGATCGGGGCGACAAGGACGTGCCGGTGCCCTTCACGGTGTAAATCCTCCAAGGCGTGTTCAATGGTGGGACCCAGCCACTTTTCTCCGGAGCGTCCCTGACTCTGGTACGCGAACCGAGTCGTTTCTGTTCCCAAGTGATCACACACCGCTTCGACCGTGGCCCGAACTTCATCCGGATAAGGGTGGTTCAGTTCCACAATACGCTCAGGAAGGCTGTGCGCGGTGAACAGAATCGGCACGAGTGCCCGCACGTCGGCGGGAAATTTATGAAGTCCCGCCTGAACATTCTCGGCAATGGCTTGTATCAATCGGGGATGCCGGTGCCAGCTGGTCACGTAACTGATCGGAGTCTCGTCGGCCATGGCTTGCCGAGCTTCTTCAATCTTTTTCATATAGGCGCCGACACTCAAAGCGGAATACTGCGGAGCCATGCACAGACCGATGATCCGCTCGGGAAAATCGTCGATCGCCTCGGCATAGGTCTCCTTGATGAAGGGGTGCCAATGGCGCAGCCCGACGTAGCAGCGGAATCGTTCTCCTCCCGGCCCGTTCAGTTTCTGCTCCAACTGCCCAGCCACATTCCGCGTAATGTCCAAGACGGGAGATTTCCCCCCCGTGCGGCGATATCGTTCGCGGATTTCTTCCACGAATTCAGGCGGCGTGGGACGACCTCCTCTGACATCGTTGAGGTAGGGTTCGACGTTTTCGAGCCGATCAGGCCCCCCCATTGCCATCAATAATATTGCTATCGGTCGTTGTGGTCCTGGCATCGAAAACTCCTTACCCCCACTTTTGCCTTTTGCCTTTTTACTTTGTACTTAATTTGTGCACCATTTCCACCGTGGCGGCGACGTGATCGACAGGTGTTTGGGGCAAAATACCATGGCCCAGATTGAATATGTGGCCGAGCCGCCCACCTGCTCTTCGCAAAATGTCCTCCACGCGGCGTTCGATTTCGTGGGGAGGCCCGAATAGCGCGACCGGATCTAGGTTCCCTTGCACGGCGATATCATGTCCGACGGTCGCCCAGGCGTCATCAAGGGGTACGCGCCAATCGACGCCCATGACGGTTCCCCCGGCTTTTCGCATCGCTCCCAGGATTGCCGTAGTACCGGTGCCAAAATGAATCATCGGCACGCCTTCGTGTTTGAGTCCGTCGAAAATCGACTGGACGTGAGGCATCACATATTCTGCGTAGTCGCCGGCCGACAGACAGCCCACCCAACTATCGAAAACCTGAATTGCCTGTGCCCCTGCCTTGATCTGCCGTCGCAGATAGCCGACCACGACCCGGGCTAATTTGTCCATCAAACGGTGCCAGGCTTCTGGCTCACGGTACATCATCTGTTTGGTCAGCACATAATTACGGGAACTTCCGCCTTCAATCGCATAACTCGCCAACGTAAACGGAGCCCCGGCAAATCCGATCAACGGTACGCGCCCATTCAACATGTGTCGCGCGACTGCAACGGCTTCTGCGACGTACTGCAATTCATCTCCGTCGATCATCTTCAACCGGTCGACACCTGCGCGATCGCGCACGGGATTGTGAATCACCGGACCTTCACCTTCGGCGAACTCGAGTTGCAGGCCCATGGCCTCGAGGGGCAACAAAATATCCGCAAAAATGATCGCGGCATCGAGCGGAAATCGGTCGATGGGTTGAAGCGTGACGCGTGCCGCCAGTTCAGGGGTCTTACACAATTCAAGGATCGAGTGTTTGGCGCGAAGATCGCGGTACTCGGACATGTAGCGACCGGCCTGTCGCATGAACCAGACCGGGGTACAATCGACCGACTCTCGACGACATGCTCTGAGAAAACGATCCTTCATGAGCAGGCCGCATTCTAGTGGTCAAATTGAAGGAGTGTCAAATTTGCGGACCATATGGAAGCGGAGAAATCCGCCAACAACCAATGGGTTTGGCCATAGAGATGGACAGGGAAGCGATTTCGGGTACAATCACCCTAGTCGCTGCGAAAGATGACCCCGAAAAAAATAATCCCCATTTTCTGTCCGGAATATGTATAATGCACAGTCACAATCGCAGCTGCTCGTAGGACAAGTCTCATAAGTAATCTGTACCACATCGGTTCCAGCGGCCCCGCACGTCTTCTTCACCAAGCGCCGCGGTGTCTTGACAGTCTGATCGGGACGACGGCGCTACACTAAACGTCCATCGCCGATCCCCATACCCAACGGAGGTGCCATGAGCGAGATACGTGCCCTGCCCCTGTCAAAGGGATCCGACCTATGGATGACGGTGTTACGCTGGTTTGATTCCTGGGCAGGTCTCGAGCACTTCCGGGTAGAAGGCCCTCCCCGTGTCGAGTGGCTGCGTTGCGTGCCCCTGGTCGCTGTTCATGTGATGTGCCTGGGTGTGATCTGGGTGGGATGGAGTTGGACGGCCCTCGGAGTCGCGGCCGCGTTTTATGTCCTTCGCATGTTCGCAATCACGGGGTGGTACCATCGATACTTTTCGCATCGCACCTTCAAGACGAGCCGTGCATGCCAATTTGCCTTTGCAGTGCTCGGGTCTTCCTGCGCGCAGCGGGGTCCGTTGTGGTGGGCAGGCCATCATCGTCATCACCATATCGCCTCGGACAGTACCGATGACGTGCATTCACCCCGGCATGGCGGATTTCTCTGGTCACATATCGGGTGGTTTACGTCTCAAACCCATTTTGCGCCTCGGCTGAAAAGCATCGCGGACTTTGCAAAATTTCCCGAGCTGCGCTTTTTAGATCGTTTTGACGTCCTCGTTCCAACACTGACCGGCTTCGGCATGTTCGGACTTGGGGCCCTTCTTGAAGCCTACGCGCCTGGCCTCGGAACTAACGGTCCGCAGATGTTGATTTGGGGGTTCTTCATTTCGACGGTCGCCCTGGTCCACGGCACCTGCACGATCAATTCGCTCTCGCATCAATACGGGTTCCAACGGTACGAAACCGGAGACGATAGCCGTAACAATTTCTGGCTGGCGCTGATCACGCTCGGGGAAGGATGGCACAACAATCATCACTATTACCCGGCATCCACCTGCCAAGGTTTCTACTGGTGGGAGATCGACATCACCTATTACACCCTGAAAGCAATGGAAGCGGTAGGACTGGTTTGGGACGTCCGTGACGTCCCGATGCACGTGCGAGAGGGAAAAAGTAAGGCCGCCTAGGGTCCGGAGGCTATCCGCCCGCTCGGCGCTACACCAAATCGGACTCCGTTCTTCCTTCCTCCGGTCTGTGCAACCCGCTCAAGGCGTCACGTATTCTCCGGCTTTCATCGTTGATTCCTGCCAGATCGGCCTCATTCGCAATCCATGCATCCCCGGGCGCAAGTTCGATCCGATAGTGATTTTTCCTGAGTGAGAACCATTCGATATACGGGTGCGGCGACAGATGAGGGTGCGGGTCGAAGGAAATGAGACTCACATCACCGACTTGAGGCGACTCAACATCGCCCAGCACATGTCCGGCGATCTCTTCATCTTCGTATTGACTATTCCGGAACCGAATCGCTTGCCCCGCGATCTCACCACGAAAATCACCGGCGAGGAATACCTCTACCCGTCCTATGCCGGCAAAGCTCACCCTTCCCACCACAGTGCCCGGTATTCGGTTGTCCAGAAACCCTTCCTCTACCCACCTTCCATTTCCAAACTTCTGCGCCATGCCACTTTACCTCCTCATGCAATGTGAGCCGATTCAGCAGCGAGGGAATCAGGCCGGACAATAGACGGTTGAAGGAGAGAACCAACCACAACTCCGGCGAGGATGAAGCCGCTGCCGATCCAACCTTGCAGGTCCATGGATTCTCCGAGAAACAACCAGGCCAGCCAGGCAGCGTAGGCCGGTTCAATTGAGAACAGCAACGATACTTCCTGAGCCGGGACCAACCGCTGAGCCCACATCTGCACCGCAAAGGCGCCGGTGGCCAATACGCCGGTCACACCCAGAGCGATGAGAAGTACGGGTGTCGGGTCGAATGCGCTCGGAGCCGGTGACTCCCAGACCATCATCCCCGTCAACGCCGCCGTGACGAAAACGAGTTGCCATGAGAAGACCGCTGCTGGATCAGCCACCCGCGTGAACCGCTCCAGGCAGGCAATGTGGGCGGCAAAAGCCGCCGCGCATCCCACCGTCAGAATATCGCCGATGTTCACATCGGCCGACGGCTTGATCAGCAGCCACAATCCCAACAGAGCGAGCCCTATTCCCAACCAGACCCGTGCATTCAATCGCTTCAAATAGAGCGGAACGAACACGATATAGAGTGCGGTAATGAATGCTGAATTCGACGCGCTCGTATAGCGGAGACCGACCGTTTGAAGCACGTAGCCCAGAAACAGCCAGACAGTCGCAATGAGGCTGATTCTGAGGGTGAACCGGTCTCGCGGGATGGACCGTCCACTGATCCATACGACCGCAAAGACCAATGTTGTGCCGAGGAGAAACCGGAGAAAAAGAAAGGTCAACGGCGGGACTTGTTCCAGCACGGCCTTGGTAGCAGGAAACGTCGCACCCCACACGAGGGTGGTGAGGAGGATCGCAAATCGCGGCATGGATGTGCAAGAACAGCCAAGTTGTAAGGTATGAGTGTTGAGTTATGAGTTAGAGGATAGGATTACAACTCAGTCTTCGAATTTCAAAACTCAGAACTCATAATTCAAAACTCAGAACTCAAAATTTTCGCGCTCACGGTTTGCACAATGGACAGCGCCGTTCCTCTGTCGTGCCGGCCTGCTCCAGTGCCAGAAGGGCCCGTTCCTTGTCCGGATAGTCGAACCATCCGCCTTCCCAGAAATCGCTCGTGGACACCCCCGAAGGGACCTCCGAACAGCGTTCGCGATGGAGGGTGGCCCGGTCATTGGCTCGTGCAATGTGTACCCAATAGATCATGATGATCGCGCTCGCTTCCTGCCATCCGCGCAGACACCTACCCTATCACGCCCCTACGCGGCCGGCAACGTCACCCGTTACGTCTCGTTCGCTGAACCTCGGAATGCTGCACTGCAGATAAGAGAGATGGAGAGAGATCCTAGGGCAGGAGCTGCCACTCGTCCTTTTCAATCACGACCTTCACGCCGGTATTCAATTTCTTGATATCGTCCTTTTCAAACAGGCGCATGTATCGTTCGATCCGATCCGGATCATCGATTCGCTCTTCCTGCATGATGCCACTCGACCCCTTATACCGACGGATTAACAGGGACATAACAGATTTCCTCCAATTCTGGACTCGCCTTTGCGGTCATAGTTTGGGTACAATAGTGCAAACAAGTTCGGCCGGTCAAGGGCTTACGGAACTCGAGAACAGAGTGACAAACAAGCCCTGGGCCTTCGTTCACAAGGAGCACTCCCCATGCCGGTCTATGAATATCGCTGCGAAACATGCGAGCAACAATTCGAGGCCACCCAGTCGGTGCATGCAAGGCCCGAAGACACGGTGTGTCCCCACTGTCGGGCACAGAGCGCAACGCGGATTCTGTCGGCGTTTTCCTCGACCATCAAAGGGGACCATAAGCCCGGCTTCAAGGAAATGAAAGCCTACAGCATGCTCAATGAACGTATGAGCAAGTTCTCGAAACTTCCACCTCTCACCGGAAAGCGCAATTCGCCGCCACCGAACATGACCATGCCCCCGGAAAGAGGTGGCACCGGTGGGTCCGATCAAGGCGGGCCATCGGGATCTTCATAGCGACGTGGCCAATCCATGCATTCATCCTGTTCAACTTTCTGGCGGAAGCAACCGCCGGTGAACGATCCTGTCGGAAAGGAACGGTACCCAGCGTGATCCATGTAAGACTCCTCGCAATGTGCATCGGCCTTGCACTCGTGTTCCCCTCTTTCCTCACGGCTCAAGTGTCAGGATCTCTCATCATCGCCGGGAACGGGCCGGAAATGACGACCATGGAATCGCTTGCCCGTGCGTTTGAAAAAACCAATCCACGGGCCTATGTCGATGTGATTTGGGACGAAAATTCTAAACCGACCGACATGGTCAAATCCGGACAGGCCCACATTGCCGTCACCGGGTCCGGCGACAAGGAGCTGATGGCGTCGCAGATCGCGTGGGATGGAATTGCGGTCGTCGTCCATCTCTCCAATTTTACGAAGGAGGTGACCACCCAGCAGGTGGCCGACATCTTCTCGGGCAAACTCAAAACGTGGTCGGATCTGGGAGGGCCCGATACCAAAATCCTGCTGATCGATCGGCCGCGCAACCAGAACGTACGGGAGGCCTTCGAGCAACACCTCGGCATCAGTGGAAAGATTCCTGACACGGCAAAAACGATCGCGCGAGACGATAAGGTGATTAAGACCATCGTCGGCACGCTTCCTCCCTTGTCGGCTGTGTCCTACCTCTCACTCCGGCAGGCCCTTGACTCCGTGAATTCCGGGGTCGCGGTCCGTCTCCTGCCTCTGGACAAAGTCGAACCCGAGCTTCCCACGGTCAAGGACGGGCGGTATACATTGCGACGTCCCGTGCTGCTCCTGTCGAAGAAGGAGACCAATCCGCTCGCGGAAGCCTTTCATCAATTCGCCTTGTCCGAGGCTGGACAGAAGATCGTGTCGGACATGTATACGTCGCTCAAGACCAAGTAGGGACCGGAAAGGAGGATGACATGCGGATTCATCACATTTGTCTTTCGACGGCAGCCATGCTGGGAATCCTGGCACTACCGGCGGGTACGCTCCGAGCCCAGGAGGGGTCGACCGTCGAAGGGACCGGCTTCACGCTCTTCGACACGGAATCCATCAAGGGATTTGACGAGACGAAGGTTGAAAAGGATCCGGTGTGCGACCGCTCGAAACGGCCGGGCATCTCCAAAGTTGAACCGGATGAGGCGAAACCCGGCGAGAAGGTGACCATCAAGGGCGAAAACTTCGGTACCAAAGAGTGCTTTCACGGGGTGACCTTCAGTGCTGCCTCGAAGGAGAAGGTCGATTACAAATTTCTCAACGAGACGACGATCGAAGCCACCGTGCCCGAAGTCAAGGCGGGCATGTCGTTCATCATCGTCGTGGCGGGTGGCGGCAGCGCCCAATCGAAGCCGTTATTGATAAAAGCCAAATGATCAACCGGGGGCTTCAGGGAGGAGTCGCCCTTGCGCATATCTCCCTGAATGCCTCCCCTTCGTCGTGATTGTCCTTCCCGCGTCCCACCTGCTAGGCTCGACAACTCTCTTGATCCTATGCTAGGTTACGCCGTCTTTTTTCAGTCCCACGCCTGAGCGAAACTTGCCGGGCATTCGTACGAGACGCACATGTTCCGCAAAATTTTGGTTGCCAACCGCGGCGAAATAGCCATGCGGATCATACGCGGCTGTCGCGAACTCAATATCGCCACAGCCGCGATCTTCTCCGACGCCGATTCCACGGGCATTTATGTGAAAAAGGCTGACGAGTCCTATCTCGTCGGGCCCGGTCCGGTTAAAGGCTTTCTCGACATGAAGCAGATCGTCGATCTCGCCAAGCGTATCGGTGCGGATGCCATCCATCCCGGGTATGGGTTTCTTTCGGAAAACGACAAATTCGCGCGTTTGTGCGAGACCTCGGGCATCACCTTTATCGGCCCCTCGCCTCAGGCTATTTTATCGATGGGCAGTAAGGTCAAGGCGCGCGAGATCGCCAAACAGGCCGGAGTGCCGATCGTCCCCGGTACGGAAGGAGGCGTGAACACCACCGAGGAAGCTCTGGCCTTTGTCCGCAGCGCCGGCTATCCCGTCATGATCAAAGCCAGTGCCGGAGGCGGGGGTCGAGGCCTGCGCGTCGTGCGTTCGGACGAGGAACTGCGGGAAAACATGGAGATGGCCTCTCGGGAAGCCCAAGCGGCATTCGGCGACGGCGCTATCTTCATCGAAAAATATATCGAACGTCCCCACCATATCGAATTCCAAATCCTGGCGGACAAACACGGCAATATCATTCACCTCGGGGAACGCGATTGTTCCATTCAGCGGCGCCACCAGAAACTGATCGAAATTGCGCCCTCGCTCATCCTCACGGCCAAACTGCGGGCCCAGATGGGCGACGCCGCGATCGCAATGGCGCGAACGGTGGAGTACGACAATGCCGGCACCGTCGAGTTTCTTCTGGATCAGGACGGGCGTTTCTATTTCATGGAAATGAATCCCCGCCTTCAGGTCGAACACACGGTGACTGAGCAAATCACGGCCATCGACATCGTGCGCAACCAGATTTCCATTGCCGCCGGTAAGCCGTTGGAGATTCGGCAGAAGGATGTCACCTTGCAGGGCCATGCCATTCAATGCCGCATCAACGCCGAGGATCCCCGGAATAATTTCATGCCCTGTACAGGAACCGTCACGGCGTATTTGTCGCCGGGCGGCATCGGCGTTCGCATTGACGGCGCCGTCTATAAGGACTACACGATTCCGCCCTACTACGACGCGTTATTGGCCAAGTTGACGGTCAGGGGAAGGACATGGGAGGAGACAGTCAGCCGCATGCGACGGTCTCTCGAAGAGTATGTGCTGCGGGGAGTCAAGACGACGATCCCGTTTATGAAAAACATCATGATGGAGCAGGATTTTCGCGCAGGCCACTTCGACACGTCCTACTTGGAGACGCATCCGGATCTTTACCAGTACGAAGAATCCGAAGACCCTGAGGACCTCGTGTTAGCCCTCTCCGCCGCAATTGCCGCCTACGAAGGGCTCTGATCTCGCAGACTTCCCGAACCCATTCACAGGGCCCTCATCCACGAACCCGAGAGCGAGCGCTGAACGATGGCAAAAAGAAAACAGAAACCTCGGCCCGGCGGTAAGAAATCCTCTCGGGTCAAGGTCGCGGCCCCTCGTCACCAGACCTCCATCCCTGTCGGCAAGGCTGACCTTCAGATCGACCCGGCGCCAAAGAAAAAACTGCTTATCACGGACGTCGCCTTTCGAGACGGACATCAATCCCTGCTGGCGACCCGCATGCGCACCGAAGATATGTTGCCGATTGCGCAGAAGCTGGACGCCGTCGGCTATTGGTCGTTGGAGGTGTGGGGCGGCGCCACGTTCGATACGTGCCTGCGTTTCCTCAAAGAAGATCCGTGGGAACGGTTGCGGGCACTGCGGGCCGCAATGCCCAACACCAGGTTGCAAATGTTGCTACGCGGCCAAAACCTGGTCGGCTATCGTCACTATGCCGATGATGTGCTGGAGAAGTTCATCGAACGGTCGGCGGCCAACGGCATCGACGTCTTCCGCATCTTCGACGCGTTGAACGATGTCCGCAATCTGGATCGGGCTATCCGTGAGGTCAAATCCAACGGCAAACATGTCGAGGCCAGTATCTGTTACACCGTCAGCCCTGTCCATCACGTCGATCGGTTCATCACCATGGCCAAGCAGCTCGAAGACCTTGGCACCGACACGCTGTGTATCAAGGACATGGCGGGATTGCTGGCCCCACTCGATGCCTACCACCTGATCCGGCGGTTGAAATCGGCGGTCAAAGTTCCGATCCACCTTCATACCCATTACACCTCGGGCATGGCCTCCATGTCCTCACTTATGGCCATTATGGGCGGCTTGGACATGCTGGATACCGCGGTGTCCCCGCTGGCCGGGGGAACGTCGCATCCGCCGACCGAAACCTTGGTCGCCACGTTGCGGAATACTCCCTATGACACAGGCCTCGACCTCCGGCAGTTCGAGACGATCACCGAGCACTTCCGGACCGTCCGCCGGAAATACCGCCAGTTCGAGAGCGATTTCACGGGCGTCGATGCAGAAATCCTGACCTCCCAAATTCCGGGCGGCATGCTGTCCAACCTGGCGGCTCAACTGGCGGAGCAGAATGCGCTCGACCGGATGAAAGAAGTCCTGGATGAAGTTCCGCGGGTCCGGAAAGACATGGGCTATCCGCCGCTGGTCACCCCGACGAGCCAGATCGTCGGCACCCAGGCCACGCTCAATGTGCTGACCGGCGAACAGGGCGACCGGTACAAAGTGATTACCACGGAAACGAAAAATTATTTCTTGGGCCTCTATGGCAGAGCCCCCGGTCCGGTGGATAAAGAAGTGATGGCCCGGGCCATCGGCGACGAGGAGCCGGTCAAGGGCAGACCGGCCGACCGGCTGGATCCCGAGTTGGAAACGACCAGAAAGGATCTGCCGCCGTCCGCCACTTCGCTGGAGGATCAATTGTCCTTCGCGCTCTTTCCGGCTATTGCGCGGGATTTTTTCGAAGCACGGGAACGAGGCGAATTACAACCGGACCCGCTGGAATCCTCGGAAGTCAAAGGTCCTGCCGTCGCACACGACCTGCACCTGGCGCCTGCCGAGTTCAACATCACCGTGCATGGAGAAACGTATCACGTCGTGGTATCCGGGTCGGGACGCAAATCGGAGGGACGTAAACCGTATTATATCCGGGTCAACGATCGGCTGCAGGAAGTCTCTCTGGAACCGTTGCAGGAAGTGCTCGCAGGGGTACCCGAGGCGCCGGAGGCAGGGAGCAAAACCAGACCCAAGCGTCCGAAGCCGACGAAACCCGGTGACGTTGCGCCTCCCATGCCGGGGCGCGTGATTAAGGTCCTTGTCACCGAGGGCAGTACCGTTGCCGCAGGGGATCCTCTGCTCATCATTGAAGCGATGAAGATGGAAAGCCGGGTTCCCGCTCCGATGGACGGCCGGGTCACAGCCATTCTCGTTACGGAAGGCGACAACGTCAAGATCGACGAGACTCTGATTCAATTGGAGTAATCGGTGAATGCGCCTGAGGCGTTCGCGGAAATTCTGCATGTC
>Ga0075420_100003822_pt1 | contig 13212 bp, 11 predicted proteins | sample SoiMetdeltSBSDD4_FD_75296 | JGI IMG/M metagenome (GOLD analysis project Ga0075420, IMG submission 75296) | Bulk soil microbial communities from a Populus tree surrounding site in Tennessee, USA - Soil MetaG P. deltoides SBSDD4 | ecosystem: Environmental > Terrestrial > Soil > Tree plantation... | reverse complement strand
GTTCGCCGGCGCCAGCAACAGGTGCGGGATCGGCGGCGACGCGTGCTACGCGATCGCGGACGAGCTGCTCCGTCACGTCATCCGCGAACCAGCTGGGATGGCGTGGCTCGAACGCCAGGTCGCCTTGGTGGCGGGACCGAAGCGCGCCAAAGAACGCCCTCGCGATGGCGCGGTCGTACGCGAGGCTTGGCGGCAGCTGCACCAGCAGGCACCCCAGCTTGGGGCCGAGGCATGTCGCTTCAACGAGGAAGGCATCGAGGAGCGCGTCCGCGTCGACGAGTCGCGCCTGGTGCGTGATCGCCTTCGGTACCTTCACGGCAAACCGAAAGTCCTCCGGCACGCTGGCCGCCCAGCGAGCGTATGTCGCCGGTCGATGCGGACGATAGAAGCTCGAGTTGATCTCGACCGCGTTGAACCGTCCCGCATACCGCTGCAGATGCGTACCCTCCGCAGGGAACTCGGCAATGTACGGCTTCGGAAGAGCCCACGCCGCACGCCCAATGCGGTATCTGACCGAGATCATAGGGCCGTGCGGGTGCAAGCCACGCACCGGTCACAGCGATCCGGTTCGTCCCATCGCCGAAGCAACGGCGTGGCGCCTCCCGGGTGTCCATTCTATGATGTTCCGCGCGATTTGTCGGCCACGTCTTCTCTGGACCCCTCGAGGCGCATATGCAGGCAACGCTCCCCCACCCGCGCCGCGCACGGCAGCCATCGCGACGCATGCTCGCTCTGCTTCTCCCACTCGCCTTCGGCGCGACCATCGTGTCGGCCCAGCTGCCGGCCGGCGTGCAGAAGGGCGCGACGGTCGAAGGGATCACCGAGTACAACCTCGCCAACGGCCTGCGCGTGCTCCTGTTCCCCGACGCGAGCAAGCCCACGGCGACCGTGAACATCACGTACCTCGTCGGCTCGCGGCACGAGAGCTATGGCGAGACGGGGATGGCGCACCTGCTCGAGCATCTCGTCTTCAAGGGCACACCCAAGCACCCGAACATCCCGCAGGAGCTCACCGAGCACGGCTCCAGGCCTAACGGGACCACGTGGTACGATCGCACGAACTACTTCGAGACCGTCCCCGCCACCGACGCGAACATCGAGTGGGCGCTCGACCTCGAGGCCGATCGCATGGTGAACAGCTTCATCGCGAAGAAGGATCTCGAGAGCGAGTTCTCGGTCGTCCGCAACGAGTTCGAGTCCGGCGAGAACTTTCCCGGCAACGTGCTCAACCAGCGGGTGATGAGCACGGCCTTCCTCTGGCACAACTACGGCAAGAGCACCATCGGCGCGCGCAGTGATATCGAGAACGTGCCGATCGAGCGACTGCAGGCGTTTTATCGGAAGTATTATCAGCCCGACAACGCCATCCTCGTCGTCGCCGGGAAGTTCGACGAGCCGAAGACCCTGAAGCTCATCACCGACAAGTTCGGCGCGATCCCGAAGCCCGTCCGCTCGCTCGACCGCGGCAACATGCTCTTTCCGACCTACACGGCGGAGCCCGTACAGGACGGCGAGCGGGAAGTGACCCTGCGCCGCGTCGGAGACGTGCAGATGGCCATGGCGGCGTACCATGTCCCGGCCGTCTCGCACGCCGATTTCCCAGCCGTCGCCGTTCTCGCCCACACGCTCGGCACGCAGCCGACGGGGCGGTTGTACAAGGCGCTCGTCGAGCCGAAGAAGGCCTCGTTCGCCGGTGCATTCGCCGGGCAGTTCCGCGAGCCGGGCCTCCTCATTGCTCAGGCGACGCTTCGCAAGGAGCAGGCGCTGGACGACGCGAAGCAGACGCTCGTGGAGACCGTGGAGGCTGCGACGAAGAGTCCGCCGACCGCGGAAGAGGTGAATCGCGCGAAGAGCGATCTGCTGCGCAACATCGAGCTCGCCTACACGCAGTCTCAGCTCATCGCCCTCCAAATCTCGGAGTGGGCGTCCGCCGGCGACTGGCGTCTCATGTTCATCCACCGCGATCGCATCGACAAGGTGACGCCAGCCGACGTCCAGCGCGTTGCCACCGCGTACCTCAAGCCGGCGAACCGCACGGTCGGCCGCTTCATCCCGACGGAGAGCCCCGATCGCTCGACCGTCGCGACGCTCAGCGAGGCCGAGCTCACGGCCCTGACGAAGGATTACAAGGGCAACCCGGCGATGGTCGCGGGTGAGGTGTTCGACCCGTCGCCATCGAACGTCGAGTCACGCCTCATGCGCACGGCACTGCCTAACGGGATGAAGGTCGCGCTGCTGTCGAAGGAAAACCGGGGGGACGCGGTGAACGCCCTCGTGACGCTCCGGTTCGGCACCGAGGCGACGCTCGGCGGCCGAAGCACCGCAGCGGCGCGCTTCATGAACGGCATGCTCGACAAGGGCACGAAGACCAAGACGCGCCAGCAGATCCGCGACGAGTTCAGCAGGCTCAAGGCGCAGGTGTTCTTCTTCGGTTCCGGGAACAACCTGAGTGCGCAGATCACCACCACGCGGCCGAATCTGATCCCCACACTGCGGCTGGTCGCCGAGGTGATGAAGGAGCCGGCGTTCGATCCGAAGGAATTCGAGGTCTTGCAGCGCCAGCAGCTCGCAGGGCTGGATCAACAGAAGTCCGACCCGGGTTCGGTCGCGTTCACCGCGTTCCAGCGGGCGCTGTCGCCGTACCCGAAAGGTCATCCGCTCTACGTGCAGACGATCGACGAGCAGATCGCCGACGTGCAGTCGCTGACGCTCGATGAAGTGAAGAAAGTCTACACGGACCTCGTCGGCGCGAGTTACGGGGACATCGCGATCGCCGGCGATTTCCCGCGGGACTCGGTGCTCGCCGTGTCGCGTGAGCTGTTCGGATCGTGGCGAAGCCCGAAGCCGTTCGCGCGCCTCGTGCGCAAGTACCACGATGCCCCAGCGTCGAACGACAAGCTCGAGACGCCTGACAAGCCTAACGCTATGTTCGTGGCCGGGATGAACCTGAAGGTCCGCGACGACAGCAAGGACTACGCGGCCCTCACGCTCGGCAACTACATGATGGGTGGCGGCTTCCTGAACTCGCGCCTCGCGGTTCGCATTCGGCAGAAGGATGGGATCAGCTACGGCGTGGGTTCCGGGCTCAATGCACAGTCGCTGGACAGCGTCGGCACGTTCACGGCGAACGCGATCTACAACCCCGAGAACGTGAACCGACTCGAGACGGCGTTCCGCGAGGAGCTGGACCGTGTGCTGAAGGACGGCTTCACGGCCGACGAAGTGGAGAAGGCGAAGCAGGGGTGGCTCCAGCAGCAGCTGCAGAACCGCTCGTCGGACGGCTTCCTCGTAGGCCTGTTCTCGTCGCAGGTGGTGACGGGGCGGACGATGGCCTACAACACGCAGTTCGAGAAGTGGGTGGCGGACTTGACGCCGAGCGACGTGAACGCTGCGATGCGGAAGTACATCGATCAGTCGAAGATCACGATCGTGAAGGCGGGCGACTTCAAGAACCATCCGCCGAAGGGCCCGAACGTCGTGCCGTAGTAGCCGCGGGTGTCATTCCTCATCACCCGCTTCGCGGGTGCCCGGCTCGGAATGACACCCGCCGCCCGCTGCAAGGACGCGACCGCTGCCTAACCATGCGGGCCGCCGGCGGAATCCCGGTTGCCGGCCAGCGGAGCAGCGGTACCGTATCGAAGCCGAGCGCTCGATGCTTGGCCACTGCTCCCCGGAGGCTCTCATGCGGTTGCCGATCGCGACCCGCAGCGGCTCCACGCCGCTCGTGCTGGTTCTCGCCGTGCTCGTGTTTCTTCCTCCTCCTCATCGTGCCTCGGCACAACCGTCGGCGGCGTTGGAGCCGGTAGGGGCCAACGGGCAGCGAGCGCTCGACGATCGCTCGCGCGCCGAGCTGCTCGCTGCGCGCGAACAGGTGTGGCGAGCGTGGTTCGCTTTTGACAGCGTCCAACTCGAGCGCCTCCTCCCGCGCGACAATTTCATTGCAGCTGGGTCGGACTCCGTCTGGCGCACGCGAGAGCAGACGATCGCGGGCAGCCGAGCCTTCGTGCAGGCTGGCGGGCGGCTCGTGTCGATCGAGTTTCCGCGCACCGAGATGCAGGTCTTCGGCGACGTTGTCGTGATCTACACGACGTTCCGCTACACGACCGAGCGTGGTGGGCAACAGAACACGGCTGCGGGAAATGCCGTCGAAGTGTTCGTCCGTCGGAATGGAGTTTGGCAGAATCCATCCTGGTATCTGGACTTCATTCCAGAGAGGTCCTGACAGCGCGGACCCCGAAACTGGGCAGGGCCCTGCGCCTTCGCGCCGTCTAGCCCGCCTCGATGTGCTCGGCCGCCCATTCCAACACCCGCTTCCAGCCTTCGCCCGTCCCCTCCGCCACCGCGGCACGGTCGATGAACCCGGTGTGCGTGATGCGGACGCGGGTGCCCACCGTCGACTCGGTGCCGTCGCTACCACGGGCGCGCGTACTCCATTTGCCGCCGGCGCGAAGGTCCACCTGCCAGTCGTACGTACGGTACATCGTGGAGTCGCCCCACCACGCGGCCAGCTCGGCCGGGTCCGTAAGGGAGCGAAAGACTCGTTCCGGCGACGCGGCGATCTCGATCTCCGCCTTCACGACGCCGTCGTCGACGTTGGCCAGGGCGCGCATGTGGCGTCTCCGAGTGGGGCGTTAGGCTCAGTACGTCACGATCAGTGACGCCATCGACGGCAGCATGGCGGCGCGCATCTCGACTGCCATGTGCCCGGCCGCGATCGCCGGATCGCCCTGCGCGATCCGCTTCGCCTCCTCGGCGTTAGGCGCCGAGATGATGGCGAGTCCCAGGTGGGGGCCGTCGTCGACGACGGGGCCGGCGATCATGTACTTCTTCTCCTCGATCATCCGTCGGATGTACGAGAGATGCCGCTTCGTCAGCGCCTGGTGCTCCGGCGAATCGTTCGCCATGAACTTCGGCCCACGCACGTACAGCGCGAGGTAGTACGTGGTCATGTTCTTCGGGATCTCGTACCCTGGCGGCATCGCGGGGGCGGCGTTCGACGCGGCGGTCTGCTGCGCACCCAGCATGGCAGGCAGAGACAGGGCGGCGACCGCGGTGGCGAGCGGGATCAGCTTCATCAGGAAAGGCCCTTGCCACCCTCGAGGTGGCGCTTGAGGCTCGAGAGGTTCGCCGACCAGAAGCTCCGGTATGACTCGATCCACTGCGACACGTCGAGTAGCGGCCCGGGCGTGAGGCGATAGACGCGCTGGCGTCCCTCGCGTTCCTCCTGAACGAGCCGGGCGTCGCGCAAAACGCGCAGGTGCTTCGAGACGGCCGGCCGGGTCATGTCGAATCCGGACGCCAGCTCGGCCACCGGAACCCCGCCGTCACGAAGGCGATCGAGGATCGCGCGTCGGGTCGGGTCGGCTACGGCGTGGAAGACGTCAGCGCTGGCGCGGGCTCGGGACACGATTATCGGTAACCAATTGGTTACCGAATATGCGTGCCGTGCCCCGGTACGTCAATGCCGGTCGCAGGCGCGACGCTGCGAGGGCCTGTCGCGCGGCATCGACGAATGTCGTGAGACCAGATGACGCGGGGACGACATGTCCCCGAACCATCTGCATCGACGTGTTACTGGCACGTGCCCGTCAGGGGAGCGACTACCTAATGAAAAAACGGCCAGCCGCGTTGCACTCAGGGGGCAGGGTTGGACATGTTGGGCGGCGCAAAATACATCTGGCGCAGTTCGGACCTTCCGGAGGGCATGACCACCACCAATTCGCTCGCCGAGATCCGCCAACGCCTCGGTGCCCGGTCCGCACTCAAGCGAGAGCCCGAGCGCTGGCGCGACCGAGCGGCTTCATAGCGCCGATGGAGCCCCAAGCGCTGTACGTCGAGCATCTCGACGTCATCAACCGCATTTCGGAGTCGCTTTGCCGTCGCAACGGCCTGCGAGACGCTGACGCCGAGGACTTCGCGTCGGAGGTCCGTCTCAAGCTGCTGCAGGACGACTACGCGGTGCTGCGGAAATTTCGCGGCACGAGCAGCACGACCACCTTCCTGACCGTGGTCATCGGCAACCTGTTCCGTGACCACCGCATCAAGGAATGGGGCAAGTGGCGCCCCTCGGCCGAAGCGAGGCGGCGGGGGGAGGCGGCGGTGCTGCTGGAGATCGCCGTTCACCGGGATGGGCGGACGTTCGATGAGGCCTGCACCCTCTTGGAGCAAAACGGCCGCCTGGGGGTGACCCGCGACCAGCTCCGGAAGATCATGACCGAGCTGCCTCGGCGACCGGCGCGGCGTGTCGTGGAGGAGGCGAACGCCGAGGAGCTCGTCGCGGATGACAGTGCCGACGGAAACGTGCTCGAGCGGGAGCGTGCGGCGCACCTGAAGGCGGCGACCGAGGCGGTGCGGCGGGCGGTCGCGGCGTTGGACCCGGAAGACCGACTGATCGTGAAAATGCGGTTCTTCGAGGGGTTTACGATCGCGGACGTGGCGCGGCAGCTCGGCGTGGCTCAGAAACCCCTGTACGCTCGGATCCAACGGATTCTCGGCACATTGGCCCGTCAGTTGGCCGGCGAGGGGATACGGGCGGAGTCAGTGGAATGGCTGACGGCGCAGCCGCATTAGAGGGAAAGCGGCCGTCGTGTCCGTCCACATTAGAGGTAAGGCCAAACACAGGCGCCGCGGCGGGCCCTGGCGGCGGCGACAATAGGAGACGAGGGCAGATGGAAGAACCAGAAGAAGTCGATTTCGAACTCATATCGGCGTTCATCGACGGACGGTTATCCGGAGCGGACCGGGCGCGTGCGGTCCGTCTGTTAGCGGATTCGGAGGAGGCGTTCGAGGTCTATTCGGATGCGCTGCGTACTCGCGCGGATCTCAAGGCCAGTGCAGTCGTGCCGATTTCCGAGAGACGTTCGTGGCGAAGCTCCGTACCTTGGCGGGCGGTCGGTACCGTCGCGGCGGCCGCGGTCGTTCTCATCGCTGTGTTTCCTACGGTGCAGGCGAGACGAGATCGAGCGGTAATGGACGTGGCCTCCAATGAGCTCGTTCGCCCGTTCGTTGGCTCGCCGGAGGCTCGTACGCTCCTGGCGTCGGACGCGCGAGGCTGGTCGGTCACTCGCGGCGGCAGCGGTCCTCTCGTGGATTCGACGGTGGCGTTCCGCCTCGGCGTGCGGTCGGTGGACCTCCAGGTCGCCGTCGCGCAGCGGGACACGTTGCGTACGGACCGTATGGTGAGGGAGATTGTCGAGGCGCTGAATGACGTAGAGATGTCGGATTACGTGAAGGCTCAGTACGAAGCGCTCCGAACTGACGCGAGACAGGACGTAGCGGCGGGTGTCGCGCGGGCCGAGCAGGCGCTCGATAAGCGTCTTGAGTCCTTCTGGTTCGAGTTCGGCCGCTGGGTCAGAGCTGGGGAGTTGGCAGCGAGAGTTCGGTCCGCCGAATTCTTCTCGGACCCGCGGACCGAGCGTTTTCTGAAGATCGCGGCGGCGAACGATGGATTATCGACGGGCGATGCGGAGTTGCTTCTGCGGATTGTTGATCTTGGTGGGCAGGGAGTAACTGACGCGGAGTTCGAAACGATACGGGAGCACTTCAGCACGCTGATTCGGCGGTACGGCGGATAAGCTGCGGGCTTTCGTAGTCACCGCATGGCTGGGGTCCCATGCGACGAGAACGGGCGCACATTGGTGGCGCACGGGTTGGTCGCCCGGGCGGGGTACTGCTGCTTGGTGCCACTGCCGGGGTTGTCATTGCGTCCGCTGTGCTTGCGGTGATGGTTCGTGGCCCCGATGCCTCGCCAAACCGCCGCCTGGCCGAAGCGGTCGGCGCACATCGCGTGACGCGAGCCCGGCTCACGGGTGGGTTCGCCTACGTGCCGTGCGAAACCATCACGCCTAACGACTCTCTCGTCGCTGGACTGCTGTGCGACCGTACCAATCCCGCGCGGTGGCGTGAAGCCGACGCGTTGGCGAACGTCGGGAACGAGATGCACCGGTCTGTCGCACCGAGCGCGCGCGACGCCAATCAGCGACACGCGGTCGGATCGTGGCATGTGGTATGGGGCAACCCCGACGCGGCGATCGAGGAGTATCGAGCTGCGGCGGAACTGGATTCGAAGAACGCACGCCTGCAGAGTGACCTGTCGGCAGCGTTGCTCGCCCGCGCCGAGCGCGCGCAGGACCCCCGTTCGATCGTCGATGCGTACGAGGCGGCCGACAGCGCCCTTTCGCTCGACTCCGTGCAGTTGGAGGCGCGATTCAACCGGGCGGTTGCGCTGGAGTGGCTTCACCTCGCCACGGAGGCCGACAGCGCCTGGTCGGCCTACCTCGACTTGGATAGTCGGTCGCAGTGGGCAGATGAAGCGCGCGAGCGGCGGCAGAGGTTACGGAAGCCTACACCCGACTGGAACGCAGCACGAAAAACCCTCCGCGACGCCGTCGAGACAGGACGCGACAGCGTCATCCGGGAGCTCACGCGCACGTATTCGGCAGGCGTCCGCGACGAAGCACGGCGCGCATTCACCGCATGGGCCACCGCGCAGGACGCGGCGGCAATTCGTCGTGACTCATTGCTGACGAATGCCCTGAGATTGTCGCGGGCCGTGGCCGATGTGACTGGCGACTCGCTCTGGGCTGATGCGGTGGGGGCGGTTGTGGCATCCACCGCGGCGAAGCGCGACGCGGAGACCGTTGCCGTAGCGAAGGGTCTCGTGGCGTACGAACGTGGTGACGCGTTCTACACGCGCAGTTCGACCGACTCGGCGGAACACTGGTTTCGCCAGTCGAATTCCTTGCTTCGACATGCAGGAAGCCCGGCGCACTACTGGGCGGCCTTTGGCCTTGCGCTCGTCGCGTATTCGCGGCAGAGCTCGACGTCGTATGCCGACGCGTTGGTGCTGCTAGAGAGCATTCGAGCCACCGCTCCCAAGAAGTATCGAGTGGTCCGAGGCCTCGCCGCACGAACTGAAGGGCTAATCCACGGTATTGGTGCGAATTTCGGTGCCGCGATCGCCGCATATACTGCCGCCACCGAGGAAGGGCGCGGCACCGGGGACGCGGGCCTGGAGGTGCGCCCACACGCGAATCTTGCGGTCAACTTCGCCAATCTCGGGGACGAGCGAGCCGCGTGGGCTCACATCTATCAGGCGCTGCGTTCCGTGCCGCCATCCTCGGACCTGAGCACCGATGCACAACGCGTGTTCATGCGGTCGGCGGACCTGAGCGCAGGGAGATCACCGAAGCTCGCGTTGCTGTTCCTGAATCGCACAATCGCGTTGGCAGGTCGTCCGAACGCCACGGCCGCCGACTCGGGGGTGATGCTCGCGGCACTGAGACGAAAAGCCGAACTACTTGGCCGTCAGCGGCGGACTGCCGCTGCGCTCGAGAGCGTACGCAAAGGGCGCTCGTATCTCGCGAACATCGCGGATGACTCTACCAGAGCCGTCTCGGGCGCCGATATGGATCTCGTCGAGGCGCAGGCATGGCTCGCTGAGCGTCCGGATTCTTCGGTTCGTGTGCTTCAGCGCGTCGTCACCCGTTTCCACAGCACGCAGTATTTCCGACAGATTGCTCGAGCCGAGTTACTGCTCGCCAGTGCGTATACCGCCACAGGCGAAATGGATCATGCCCAGGTTGCATTCGAGGCTGCACTAACTGAGGTCGAGCGACAGCGCTCGGCCATTGTCGGCTCCGAGGAGCGGCGTCGATTTCTCGATCAGGCGCGTCCGGTCTTCGATACTCTCGTCAGCTTTCATGCTGATCGCGGGAATGCGCTGAAGGCACTCGAGTTCGTGGAACAGACCCGTGGTCGTGTGCTCCTGGACCAGGTGCGAAGCGACGCATCGGTATCCGTTGAGACACCGGAACAGACAATCGCCGCGGTGCGACGCGATCTGACGCCGGGGACGGCGATCGTGAGCTACGCAGTCCTGAAAAGCGAAGTGGTCGCATGGGTGATCCGCGCGGATACGGTGTCGATGCACCGAACCCCTACGAGCTCCGCTTTCGCGGCGGCGGGCAGTCGATTCTCCTCGGCGATCGCTAGTCGCATGAGCGGGGCGACAACCAGCGCAATTGCTTCGCAACTCTACCAGATTCTTGTGGCACCGATCGCGGCGGAGATCAAGGACGCGAGGCGTCTTGTCATCATCCCTGATAAGGCGCTGCATGTCGTGCCCTTCGCTGCTCTCCTCGACTCCGCGGCCAGTCAGTTCTTGATCGAGAAGTTCGAGATCAACGTCGTGCCGAGTCTTCAGCTTTACCGTCAGTCTGAAGCTCGGTACGCCGAACTGCGTCAGACTCCGCCGCGGCAAGTCCTGGCGGTCGGGAACCCGTCTTTCGACGAGCGCGTCTTCTCGTTACCGCGTTTGACCGGTGCCGAACAGGAAGCTCGACATGTCGCGTCGTCCTACCCACGGGCGGAAGTTCTCATTGGCGCACAGGCCACGAAAGCCGCGTTCGTCAGTGGTGCGACGGAGGCGGACGTGGTTCACTTTGCGGGACACGGTGTTGTCAGGTCGGATGCTCCGCTTCTGTCATATCTGCTTCTCGCCTCTGCCGAAGGTGACAACTCCTCAGGCACGCTGACCGCCCAGGAACTGTTCGCGAAGCGCCTACCCAAGACGCGTCTCGCGATTCTTTCAGGATGCGAAACGGCGAGCGGCCCGTTGTCGGTAACGGAAGGTGCTTCGTCACTCGCGCGCGCGTTCTTCGCGGCCGGAGTGCCTGCCGTAATCGCGAGTTTGTGGGCGGTCGACGACGAAGCGACGGCGAATTTCTTCAGGGACTTCCACCGTGGTTTGGCTCAGGGTGAAGATCCCAACGCAGCCCTACGGCGCGTGCAGCTGCAGTGGCTGAAAAACGACAAGGACCGCTGGAGCAACGCGTCAACGTGGGCGGCGTTCACGCTGTTTGGAGCGACAACCCGCTCGCCGGACGGAAAGAGTTAGTCCTACGGAGTGTCGCGCAGCAACCTCAATAGCTTCGGAACGCCCACCTTAGGAGGTGTGCCGTGCCTGTCCGGATCATCTTCCGTGGCCTCATCCTTTTCGAGCTCCGCAACGATGGAACGCTCGTCGCCGAGCTGATTAACAAGCCGGAAATAAAACGCCGACCGGAGAAGGAGACGAAGAGCAAGCCGCCGGGTGGGCCTCACGAGCACCGCCACGATGCGCGGATCCAGATCGCGACCGACGACGAAACCAGAAGTGTGCTAAGGCCCGTCGACCTTGCTCAGGGCGAGGACATCAACATCGTACTCGCGAACCAACCGGTCACCACCGGGCCCGAGTTCTTCGACCACGTGCCGAGACTCGGCGAGGTGATTAGCGCTGCGTCGATAGGTGGTCTCAAGCATCCGCCGACGGGGACGCCAGACGACCGCCTCGTTCGCAACACAATAACGGTGAGAGGTGGGGAGTTGCGGGTGAGAAACGTGGTGATGTGGGATCACGGAGCCTTCCCTCTGAGCGGCAACCTCAGGGACCGCGGCAGGTACACCGCATCACACGTCCCATTGAAGTTCGTCGGGTCTCGTTGGCAGGGCCACATGGCCAGTGAATTCGTCGTCGAGCACTGGGACGTCAGCTCGGTCGACCTGACGGCAGCCGGCAATCTTTCAAAGGACAAGTTTGTCGAGCTAGGACCAGGTGAGGCGCTTCCACAGGACAAGTTTCCCAAGAAACCCAACGCCACGGGGAAGGTGAGTCATCGCGTGCCTTATGACACGGTCGAGATCCTCATCACGAACTACGAAGTCCAGGAACACAAAGCGGTCCCGTGGGGACTCGATTTCCAGTGGTTGTTCGAGAGAGTCGGCTATGCACCCGTCGATCTTTCGGCCGATTTTGGCTTGTTCGAGCGGTTAGGCAGGGCGTTCGACTCAGGGATCTACGACAACGATCGGCGGCTGCTCCTCGAGCCAAGGCCCGGCGTGAATAACTTCGACGATAACACGGTTGGTTTACCGTTCCCGTACGTGCCGCCAGACGTCGCCCTAGGAACGCTCAAGAAACTCGAAAGTAGCAGCGACAAACCGACGCCAAGGGCTCCCCTCACGAAGAACGAAGAAGAAGACCGACCGATCTGCGTCGGAGGCTTCAAGTAGGCGCGCCGGGGAACCTTGTGTCTGGGTTGACCGGCGAACGGTCCCGCTAGGCCATGTCGCGGGAAATCACCGAGACGGTGACCGCCGCACGCGCGTGGACGAGCACGCGCGGTGGCGGCACCGTGGTCGCCGTTATCGACGAGAACGTTGACGTCGAGTGTCACGCCGCCTTCGACGGTCGAGTGCTACCGGGCTACGTTCCGCCAACGAGCGACCCGGGCGGGCTGGCCCTTCGGCGTCCGCACGGAACCAAGGTCGCTGGTATCGTTTTGGCTAGCGGGCGTGATTTCACAGGGCTCGCGCCCGAGGCGCTGCTTCTGCCTGTCCCGGTTCCGCAGCTCGCAGTCCCGACTGATGTTCCCAGCGAGGCCGACGCCCTCCGCTGGGCCGCCGACCACGATGCCGACATCATCTGTTGCGCCTGGGCACCACGAAATCCGACCGCCGAGAACGGGAAGCTCCCACCCCACACCCGCTCGGCGATCGACTACTGCCTAACGCACGGCCGCGGCGGCAAGGGGTGCGTCATCATCTTCTCCGCCGGCAACGATGGCAACGACCTCGCCTTGAACGGCTACGCCAGCCACCCCGGCGTCATCGCCGTCGGCGCGTGCAACTGCCACGGCAAGCACCCCGCCTACAGCGGCTGGGGGGACGCGCTCTGGTGCGTCTTCCCCAGCAACGACCCGCGCGACCCGGTCGGTGCCAGTATGACCTACGTCACAACCGCGCCGGCCGGCTCCCTCCTCGACGGCGAAGCGTTCTACACCACCCGCTTCGGGTTTACCTCGGCCGCCTGCGCCGCCGTCGCGGGCATCTGCGCCCTCATCGTCAGCGCCAACCCCGAGCTCACGGCTGCCGAGGTCCGGGGGGTCCTCCGCGACTCCTGCGAGAAGATTGACCTCGAGGGCGGCACCTATGACGAGCACGGCCACAGCCCGCTCTATGGATACGGGCGGCCGGACGTCGCCAGGGCCGTCCGCCTTGCGCGGCGCCAGCGGAAACTCCGGACCGCGTCCGTCTAAATCTGTAGACCCGGGATTGGCGCCGGACACCATCGTCCGTCCCCCCGGTCACAAGCCTCACGCGTCCGCATCGCATCGTGCCTCAACGGCGCGCCCGACCGCGGAATCGCGCCGAGGCCACCAACAACCGACA
>Ga0075420_100003821_pt1 | contig 13216 bp, 10 predicted proteins | sample SoiMetdeltSBSDD4_FD_75296 | JGI IMG/M metagenome (GOLD analysis project Ga0075420, IMG submission 75296) | Bulk soil microbial communities from a Populus tree surrounding site in Tennessee, USA - Soil MetaG P. deltoides SBSDD4 | ecosystem: Environmental > Terrestrial > Soil > Tree plantation... | reverse complement strand
ATCAGCAGCGCGCCAAAGACAACCAGGTTGTACAGCACGCGGTCGCGCACTGACTCCTTGAAGACGTTCACCGCGACGTGGCCTATGACGCTCATCGTTCACTCTTCTCTGTTCTCGATTCTCCGTTCGTGTTCAGGTTTGTGCAAACGACGAACTTGAACGGAACGTGAACACGAACCGAGAAGCGAGAATCCGGAACCGTGAACGGCATGATCTTTATGCCGTCTCCAGTCCCCGATCGCGTGGCACCGCACCCACCTGGCGGACGAAGAAATCCTCGAGCGTCTCTCGAACGGGATTGAGCGACACGAGCCGCGCGCCACGTTCCGTGAGACTCGTCAGGACCTGATCAGGAGCCACTGACAGCGGGAGCTCGAGAGAGTACCTTCCCTCTCCGAGCGACGTAGCTCGTACGAGCTGGCCGACCTTCCTAGCATGCTCGAGTGCTGCAGCGCTGAGGCCCGCGACCACCAGCTCCCAGCCGCGCACTTCGAATGCCACCAGGTCGGCGAGCTGGCCCACCGCGGCCAGCCGCCCTCCGGCCACCACGGCCACGCGGCTACAGAGGGCCTCCGCATCGGCCAGCACATGCGAACTGAAAAACACCGTGCAGCCGCGATCGCGCAGCCGCAATATGAGCTCTCGAATTTCGCGGCGCCCGAGCGGATCGAGCCCCGACATCGGCTCATCGAAGAAGACCAGTTCCGGCTCGTTGAGAATCGCTTGCGCGATGCCGACGCGCTGCAACATCCCTTTGGAAAACTTCCGCAGCTGCAGCCGACGCTCCGCGCCGATGCCTACGTCGTCCAGCAGTTGCGCAACGCGAGTCTTCCGCGCCGCGCCACGATAACCAAACAGGCCAGCGAAGTATGCGAGCAGCTCCTCGGCGGTGAGATAGTCGTAGAAGTACGGATTCTCGGGCAGGTAGCCGATACGGCGTCGGACCTCGATGTCGCCGACCGGGCGCCCCAGAATCTCGGCCCGACCGGATGTCGGGTAGATCAGCTGCATGAGCAGCTTGAGCGTGGTGGTCTTTCCGGCGCCGTTTGGTCCGAGGAAGCCAAAGACTTCCCCTTCATGGACTTCGAGCGTCAGTGCATCAAGCGCGACATAGGGGCGGGGACGCCAGAAGCCGACACGATAGTGCTTGGTCAGAGCTTCCGTGCGAATCGCGTCCATCAATAAGTAGGGCTCAGTCCTCAGGCCTCGGGGATCAGGGCTGACCTAGGCTCCAAGGGGGTTCAGCGTGCCGGGGCCTGAGACGGCGGCCCTGAGCCCTGAGGCCCGGGGCCTGAGGCCTTCTTGAGTTCGTAGGCAATAGCCGCGTCGAAGTACGACGGGCGCAGCGTCGAGGCGATCCGGATGCCGTTGATGAAGAAAGTAGGTGTGCCGTTGATTTGCAGCTTCTGCCCGAGCTGCGCGTCGGCGCGCACGTCCTGCAGCGTGCTGTTGTAGCGGGCGTCGAAGTCGGTCACCTGCGCAATCTCGGCAAGGGCCTCCTTGACAGAATCCCGCGTCAACGTCGCCTGATTGTCGAATAGCCACTCCTCCATCTCACGGTGGCGGTTGCGGGCACGCGCCAGGCGCACCGCGACGGCCGCTTCGCACGCAGACGAATGGATGCCGCCGGTGTTGCATTCAGACTCGAGCGGATAGTCGACGTTCACAAAGGCGACTTGTCCCGGAAATTGCGATTCGTATTTCTGCTGGATCGACTTGTACGCGATGTAGGCCTGACGGCACGCGGGACACTGGTAGTCGTTGAATTTCGCTACCACCACCCGAGCACCGTTCGCAGGAACCCCGAGTTCGACGCGTGGTTGTGCCGCGAGCCACGATTCGAACTGCGCAACTTCCTCTGCCCCCAGCTCCTCTGTGAGGGCTGGTGCTGCATCTGCCGGCGCGCTTGCTGCGGCGACCTCCTCGCGCGGAAATATCGCGACGAGACCAACGGCTGCAATGATCCACACGACGCTGAGCGTTGCGGCCATGGGACTCCCGACCGCCGCGCGAATGTCCTCAGACAGCAGGCCTGGCAATCCTGAAAGATCTGACGCCGCCCCGCCCGAGACGATGAACAGCCCGATAACCGCCACATACATTGTCAAACAGAGCGGACACATCTGGCGCAGCACGAAGAAGGACGCATAGCCCAGATACAGCACCGCCGCGAGACCGACGGTAGACAAAATGAAGATGTAGCCGGCAACACGTGCGGCGCGATCGGCCTCATCAACTTTCGTCGGGGTAGCGGCAGCGGCGGCTGCCGGTTTCCTCCCGGGCTCTCTTGCCGCACCGGCGGGCACGGGCGCTGGAGTCCCAAGCGTCGAAGGACGCATGCCGACGGCGGCAAGGATGAGGACGAGGGCGGACCAGATGGCGCCACCGGCGGCCACCGGAATGCCGAACACGTAGCCAAACCGGCTCGTTATGACGGCCTCGCAACTGACCGTCTCGCTGACGTCGCAGAAGCTCGTATAGCTGGGGTCGGTGAGCAGTCTGTAATGGACGTAAAGCGACGCGACCGAGGCGACCAACGCGACGGCGGCAAGCAGCACAATGAGGGGGCGGGCGTACTTTTTCATTGTTCCTGCCGCATCCTACGGTCCGATGTGTCCAGTGTCAACGGGCAGCCTGGGATCAGGCTCGGAATCGGCGGTGCGGGTATGGGCTACTTCAGGGGAATCCCGGCCAGCATGTCCGCCAACTGGGCGGTATCCTGGCGCATCTGCCCTGATTCGTCGGCCGCGAAGAAACGGGCCCCGGTATTGCCGGGGTCGTCGGGATCTCCCTGCGCAAAAAACTGGGTCATTGTGTCGTCGGCTGCACCGTTACACGTGTTGGCGGCAGCCATCACGGACGAGCCGCCGCCGGTGATCGTGAATTCGTACCCGCTCTTGGGCACGCCCGCGGGATCGGCGGCCCCCAGGTCAGCGGGAATGAATGGGTTACCGCCGGCTATGGGCTCGAGAGCCAAATCGGCCAGCGAGTTCGCATATCCCCCGCCACCGCACGTCGAAGCATACGCAGCTTGAGCGTTGGTAATCGCCCGCATCGAAGCAATTGCCGACGCCTCGTTGCCCGCCATGCGGCCGCGCATCAGTCCCGGTACGGCAATGGCGGCCAGCAGGCCAATAATCGCGACCACAAAGAGCAGCTCGACGAGTGTAAAGCCATCGATTTTAGAGGCTCTGCAACCGCGGATGTGTCGTGAGATTGGGGCGCTCATAGCGCTATCGCAAAAAGAGGGGACGCTCTGCGAGCCGTCCCCTCTGGAGAATCGGTTTGCGCGCGCGTTACTGCAGCGGCACGCCTTCCGTCATGTCCCCGAACACCGCGTCTGCCTTCTGGCGAATCATTCCGGTGTGATCGACCGCGAAATACCGGGTGCCATTCGTGCCGGGCGTCTCAGGTTCACCAGTCGTCCAGAACTCGGTTTCGGTGTCATCCGTCGCGCCGTTGCACGTGTCGGCCGCCAACATCACAACCGCGCCGCCGCCGTCCGGGTGCTGATCCGCAGTAAAGATGTAGCCGCTCTTCGGGGTCGAAGCGCCTGTGGTCGATGCATCCGCGAGATCCTGCGGGACGAACGCCGGGCCGCCCGCTGTCGGCGCGAGGGCGAGGTCTTCGATGGTGACCGCGTAGCCGCCGCCGCCGCAGCTCGATGCGAACGTCGCCTCGGCGCTGCTGAAGGTCCGCATCGACCCGATCGCCGATGCTTCGTTACCCGACATGCGGGCGCGCAACAGCCCCGGCACTGCAATCGCCGCGATGATGCCGATGATCGCGACGACGATCAGCAGCTCGATTAGTGTGAAACCCTTGTTGTCGTTCATCTTCTTCATCTGGTCGCTCCTCAGAGTTGTCTGCTCGGTTGAAACCGGGCCGCCGGGGTTGCCGCTGAGGCACCGGCAGCGAACGTCCCCCAAGGAGCAACTGCTGTGCCGGTACTGTCGAGCTCGAAGTGCAACATATAACTATCTCATAATCCGCCACTTAGCGTCATGGCAACGCCGGTGGCGGCTGCGGCGAAGCGGCCTTACTGACAAATACTGTCAACTGCAGTTGCCGCGAACTGTCAGTGGTGTGAAATTCTGATTACTGGCCGTTCGAATCTGATTTCAGGTTGTATTTCTTCACGTAGTACCGGAAGGACCTGAAGCTCATTCCAAGCAGTTCCGCCGCCTTGACCTGGACGCCTCCGGTCCGTTCGAGCGCGAGCGCAATATAGTGTCGATAGAACTCCTCGCCGCGGGCTTCGAGGTCGAATCCTTCCCCTAAATCGGGAAGAATCCCATCTTTCGGGCCATCGCCCGCGCCGCGACCCAGTCTTACCTCCTCGGGCAGGCTCGCGGGCAGCACGGCCTCGGTCTGTTCTAGCGCAACAGCCCGCTCGATAGCGTTCTGGAGCTCCCGTACATTGCCTCGCCATGGGTACTGCTGCAGAAGCGCCAGGGCATCCGCTGAAATCGTGCGCACCCTTTTGCCCATTTGCGAAGAGAACTGCTGGAGGAACTGCTCGGCGAGCAGCGGAATGTCTTCCTGCCGCTCGCGGAGGGGCGGCAGCTTGATCGCCAGCACGTTGAGTCGATAAAACAGGTCTTCCCGGAATTTCCCCTCGGCAACCATCTTCGGCAGGTCCTGGTGTGTAGCCGCGATGACGCGCACATCGGCCTGCACTTCCTCGGTGCCGCCGAGACGGCGGAATCGGCGATCCTGCAGCACCCGCAGGAGCTTCACCTGCATCGAGGGCGCCATCTCCGCGATCTCGTCGAGGAAGATAGTTCCGCCTTCGGCCGCCTCGACCAGCCCCTTCTTGTTGGCGTGCGCGCCCGTGAACGCGCCTCGAACGTGACCAAAGAGCTCGGACTCGAGCAGCGTTTCCGGCACGGCCCCACAGTTGACAGCCACGAACGGATGGTCGCGCCGCAACGAGTTGAAGTGAATCGCTCGTGCGACCAGCTCCTTACCAGTGCCGGATTCGCCGCCAATCAGCACGGTACTGTTGGTGGCCGCCACCTGCTCGATGGTCGCAAATACGTGCTGCATCGCGTCGCTGCGGCCAAGGATGTTGGAGAATTCGTACCGGCTGTTCAGCGCGCGCTTCAGCAGCAGATTTTCCTGCTTCAGGCGGCGGGCCTCGAGATGCTGCCGCACTTTCAGCCGCAGTTCGTCCATGCTGAAAGGCTTCACGAAGTAATCGACAGCGCCAAGGCGCATCGCCTCCACGGCTGTGTCTGTCGACGCGAAAGCCGTCATCATGAACGCAACGAGCTCCTGATTGATCTCCTTGGCTGCGCGCAGCACCTCGACACCGGTGAGGTCGGGCATCCGTATGTCCGACAGCAGTAAGTCGAACGCCTCGCCGTTCAGGCGGGCGACGGCATCTCGCCCGTTGTCGGCGACCACGACCTCGTAGCCGTCCCGGCGCAGCACAATCTGCAGCATCTCGCGCATCGATCGTTCGTCGTCAACGACGAGGATGCGTGGCCTGGCAGCCGAGATCGGTTGTGCGGCCTGGTCGGTATCGGTGGAGCTTTCACGCAGCGCCTGCGCCTTCACGCGGACCTCCCTTGAAGAACGGGTTCTGTCGATGCAACTGCGGGCGCAGTCCGCACCGGGAACCGGACGCATACGGTCGTGCCGACATCGACTGTCGATGACACCTGGATCACGCCGCCGTAATCGCTCACGATCCGGTGCACGATCGCGAGCCCGAGCCCGGTGCCCCTCTCGAACGAACTTCGAAACGGCTGGAAGATGTTGTCGAGCTCCTCAGGGGGTATGCCGTGGCCCTTGTCTTCGACGGCCAGGATCACCTCGTCACGGCCACTGGCTGAATCCGTCTCGACCCTCAACAGAAGGCGTCCACCATTGGGCATGGCTCGCAGGCCGTTCGAAGCGATGTTCCAGACGATCTGGCGGATCTGATTCTCGTCTGCCTCGAACCATACGGGCTGCAACGGCACCTCCACGTCGACCGAGTGATCGGCACGCGCCTCCGAGCTGTTACGCAGCAGCAAGGCCGCATCGCGAACGACTTTGCCGACGTCGAGATTGGCGATGGAAAACTTCTGAGGGCGGGCGTATGCCAGGAACGATCGAATCGTGTCATTCAAACGCTCCGATTCCCGCAATACGATGTCCATCAGCTGCGACTGCTCGTCGCTCAGCGGAAGCTCCTGCCGGAGCACCTGGATCGATCCGGACATCGCCGCGAGCGGGTTGCGGATTTCATGTGCGATGCCCGCCGCCATTTCACCGACGGCCGCCAGGCGCTGCTGCAGACGTGCAGTGCGCTCCAGCCGTCTCAGGTCCGTCACGTCCTGGAAGGTAAACAGATACCCGCTGCCGCCGTTCGGGAGGGCGATCATGGTAACCATCAACCCGACGTCGAGCTGCCGGTTTTCACCAGTTCGGTACGCGAACTCCACGCGCAGGCTGCGTGTCTGGACAAGCGTGTCGAGCCTCGCGCTTGCTTCTGCTGGCAGCTGGAGGACCTCGCCCGCGTCATGCCCAACCGCTTGCTCCCTCGGAATGCCGGTGATCGCCGACGCAGCGCGATTGAACGTCAGGATCCGCCCCTCGGCGTCGGCCGTGACGAGGCCGCTCAAGAGTCCATCGATGACGTACTCATTGAACGCGCGCAGATCGCGAATTTCGTGAGACGCGTCCTGCAATCGCGACTGCGCGTGGCGCAGCCGTTCCGCAAGCGATCCCGACAGGAGCGCCACGGCGGTGAATCCTGAAAGGTTGATCGCGATCGTGTACTGCGCGAACTGACGCCCGGGCAGCTGCACCGCGTCGCCGGCGAGCCACTCCGGGAAGAGGCCGAGGTACTGTGCGGTAACGAGACCGAGATACAAAACGCCGCTGAGGACCGCAACCTGAAACGCCCCGCGGCGAAAGCTGATGATGCTGGCGGCGATGATCGGCAGCAGATACAGAGAGGAGAAGTAGCTGACGATCCCGCCGGTCAGCCCGATGAAGCCAGACACCAAGATAGCGTCCGCTCCGAGCTGCAGGTCTACCAGCCAGGGAAACCGCTCGATGCCCCGCAGCGTGGCCAGGTACGCAATGCTGAGCGCATAGGTGACGCCGATCAGGAAGAAGAATGGATCGACCGGAAACGCACCTGGCCGATTCAGCTGGATGAGCGTGGCCCAGCCGAGCAGGAATGTACTGACGACGACGCGGATCGCAATGAGCGTGGCGAGACGCGAGCGGCGATCCAGGACCTAACCTCCCCCACCGGTTAGCTGGTTGATCAGGCTGAAGATCGGCAAATACATCGCGATAACGATGCCGCCGACGATTCCGCCGAGCAGCGCAATCATCAGTGGTTCGAGGAGGGTAAGCAGTCCGGCGACCGCCACATCAACTTCTTCCTCGTAGAAGTCGGCGATCTTCCCCAGCATCGTGTCGAGCGCGCCGGTCGCCTCGCCGACGCCGATCATCTGGACGACCATCGGCGGAAACACTTGGGTCTGCTTCAACGGCCCCGCAATAGTTTCGCCTCGCTCGATGCTCTTTCTCGTCGTTTGAATCCCTTCTTCGACGACGGCGTTGCCAGCCGTGCGAGCGGTGATATCAAGGGCCTCGAGAATCGAGACACCTGACGCGAGCAGGGTTGAGAGCGTCCGGCAGAAGCGCGCCACGGCGATCTTGCGCATCAGATTGCCCAACACCGGCAGCTTCAGGACCACACGATCGATCACCATCCGGCCGCCGGTTGTCCGGTAGTACGCGCGGAACCCGAACACGAGCGCAACCATGCCAACCACGATGAACGGCATGTAGCGCACAAGCCCGTTGCTCAGTGCGATGACGATGCGCGTCGGCAGCGGCAGATCGGCGCCGAGACCGGCAAACAGTTGGGCGAAGGTCGGGATAACCTTCCACAAGATGGCACCCACGACGACCGTGGCTATCACGATGACCGCGATTGGATAGACCATCGCGGACTTCACCTGGCCTTTGAGCTTGACCGCCTTCTCGATGTAGGTGGCGAGCCGTTTCAGAATCGCATCGAGGATACCGCCCGCTTCACCGGCGGCAATCATGTTGGTGAAGAGCGAATCGAACGTCTTGGGATGCTTCTTCATCGCGTCCGCGAGCGACGCACCGCCCTCGACGTCGGCTCGTGTGGCCAGGATGACCTCGCCGAAATTCTTGTCTTCGGCCTGCGTCCCGAGAATGTCGAGGCATTGGACGAGCGGCAGACCTGCCCCGATCATCACCGAGAACTGCCGCGTGAAGACGGCAAGATCCTTCGCCTTGACCGACTTGCTTTTTACCTTCTTGGCGCCTGGCGCAGCCGCTCCGTCCTTCACAGGATTGATCTTCGTGACGAGGATCTGGTCACGGCGCAGCGCGGTTACTGCGGCGTCCATCGAATCGGCGGTGAACTCGCCGGTGATCGTCTGGCCGCCGCGCGCCCGTCCGGTATATGCAAACGTCGCCATCTGCTTCAGCTCCTAGGTCGTAGCGCGCAGACGTTAGCCTGCGCGGATCGCGCACGCTAAAGCGTGCGCTCTACGGTGACTGGCTACCGACTACCAACTACCGTTCTGGCCGCCATTCCCGGCCGGCCGAGACCAGCGCCCGCCACTACGCCGACGCCCCGGTTGATCATGTCTTGCAGCTCATCGCGATTGGACGAGGCGGACATCGCAGATTCGAGCGTGACCAGCTTCTTCTGATACAGCGACGCAAGGGATTGATTCGCCGTCTGCATGCCGACCTTCTCCTGACCGGTCTGCATTGCGGAATAGATCTGGTGAATCTTGTCCTCGCGGATCAGATTTCGGATCGCGGGGGTCGGGATCATGATTTCGAGCGATACGACGCGACCGCCGCCAATCTTCGGAAGCAGCGCCTGACAGACGATCGCCTCGAGCACGAGCGACAGCTGCGTGCGAATCTGGCTCTGCTGATGCGCGGGAAAAATATCGATGATTCGGTTGATCGTCTGCGCCGCGGAATTGGTATGCAGCGTGCCAAGCGTCAGGTGTCCCGTTTCCGCGATGCGCAGTGCCGACTCGACCGTCTCGAGGTCGCGCATTTCGCCGATCAGCACGATGTCCGGGTCTTCGCGAAGCGCCGCGCGCAGCGCGTTCGAAAAGCTCTGTGTATCCTGGTGCACTTCGCGCTGATTGACGAGACAACCCTGATGCTGGTGCACGAACTCGATGGGATCCTCGATCGTGAGGATATGATCCCGCCGCTCTTTGTTGATCTTGTCGATCATCGCGGCGAGCGTCGTCGACTTGCCGCTACCGGTTGGCCCGGTGACCAGAATGAGGCCGCGCGGCTTTTCGGCGAGCGTCCCGAGCACCGGGGGCAGATTCAGATCCTGGAACGACCGAATCTTTTCCGGGATCAGCCGGTACACAGCACCCACCGCGCCGCGCTGATAGAACATGTTGCACCGGAAGCGCCCCACGCCCTGGATGCCGAATGAGAAATCGAGCTCGAGCTTCTCCTCGAATCGTTTCTTCTGAGCATCCGTCAGGACGCTGTATGTCAGCTGCTTGGTGTCGGCAGGCGCCAGATCGGGTCCGTCGAGTCGCTCCAGATGACCGTGCACGCGTATCTGGGGAGGCGTCTTCGTCGTCAGGTGCAGATCCGAGCCTTCGAGCTCCACGACCTTCTGAAGCAAATCCGGTAGCGTCATCATTCGTTCATCCTCATCGTCTTGGGAGTTATTTGACGGTCTCCCTGACGACCTCGTCGATCGTCGTCATACCTTCCTTGACCTTGCGGAGGCCGCTCTGTCGCAGCGTGAGCATTCCTTCTTCTACAGCCTTGCGGCGCAGTTCGAGCGCCGAGGCTCCGACGAGGATTAGCTCGCGCAACTCGTCGGTCACCTCCATCACTTCGTAGAGACCGACTCGGCCCTTGAAGCCGGTCTTGTTGCACTTCTCGCAGCCTTTCCCCTTGTTCGGCACCACGCCCTTGGCATCGTCGGGGTCGAAGCCGGCGTTCACGAGCGCCTTGTGCGGTGTCGGGTTCGGTTCCGCGCAGTTCTTGCAGACACGGCGGACGAGGCGCTGGGCACACACGAGATTCAGCGAGCTGGCGACCAGAAACGGCTCGATGCCCATGTTCATCAGGCGGTTGACGGTGCTCGGTGCGTCGTTGGTGTGCAGAGTGGACAGCACGAGGTGCCCGGTGAGCGCGGCTTTGACGGCGATCTCCGCGGTCTCGAAGTCGCGGATTTCGCCAACCAGGATGATGTTCGGGTCCTGACGCAGGAAGCTGCGGAGTGCTGCCGCGAACGTCAGACCGATGTTCTCGCGCACCTGAACCTGGTTGATGCCGACCAGATTGAACTCGACGGGATCCTCGGCGGTCATGATGTTCGTATCGGCCGTATTGATCCGGGAGATCGAGGAGTACAAGGTGTTGGTTTTTCCGGACCCGGTCGGCCCGGTGACCAGCACCATGCCCCACGGCTTCATGATCGCCGTCTCGAACTTGGCCAGCGATTCGGTCTCGAATCCAAGTTTCGTCATGTCGAGCATCAACTTGTCCTTGTCGAGCAGGCGCATGACGATTTTTTCGCCGAAAAGCGTGGGCAGGCAGGAGACGCGGAAGTCGATGTCCTTCGGCTTGCCGTCGTCCTGGAAGCGGATCTTGATACGGCCGTCCTGAGGCAGGCGCTTTTCGGAGATGTCGAGCTTGGCCATGATCTTGATGCGCGACGTAATCGCATCCCTGAACTTCAGCGGCGGCGACATGATGTTGTAGAGAAGACCGTCCATGCGGTACCGGACGCGCAACTCTTTCTCGTACGGTTCGATATGAATGTCGCTGGCACCCTTCTGGATGGCCGACATGAGAAGCACGTTCACGAGCTTGATGATCGGTGCCTCTTCGCCCTGCTTGGCGAGCGTCTCGGCGCTGATCTCCTCCAGCTCTTCGAGCACCTCGACGTCGGCAGCATCGCCCGCGAGCGGCATCTGTTCCAGCGCCTTGCTCGCGACTTCGAGCGCGCTGGTACCACCCGGGGCTGCTGCGCCGTTGCCATTTGACTTCGTGTAGTACCGCTCGATCGCTTCGAGCACCGCGATTTCGGACGCGACGACCGGCTCCACGTTGTAACCCGTCATGAACCGGATGTCGTCCATGGCGAACACGTTTGTGGGGTCGATCATCGCGATCGTGAGCGTCGCGCCTGAGCGCGCCAGCGGCACGATCTGGTACTTCTGGGCGGTTTCCGCAGATACGAGCTTGACGACGGCCGGATCGACCTCGAAGTCGGCCAGCGAGATCGACGGAACTCCGTACTGTTTGCTGAGGAGAGCGGTGATGTCCGAGTCTTTGACGAACCCGAGCTTGATCAGGTTTAGACCGAGCTTGCCCCCGTGCTGGCGTTGATGATTCAACGCCTCCTGAAGTTGCTCGACGGTGATGCGCTTCTCTTTGAGGAGCAGCTCACCTATGCGAACGGCCATTCGATCCGGTTCCTAAACTTCAGAAAGAGAAACGCGCGCCCACACCCCACCCGCGCTCGTCTCCAGCACCGCCGCCGATGACGTATCCATCGACATAGAATCCCGAACGAACAGCAGCGCTTGCTCCTGCCGTCACGGCACGTTCTTCGGTCCCCACGGTGTTGGCGTGCGCGCCAGCGCGTACTCCCAACCGCCTGTTCATCAACCAGTACTCCGCACCCACCGCAACGACCCGTCGAGCGCCTGACGCCGACAGGTATGTCTCGACGTCCGCGTCGAAAGCGATCGTCAGCGGTATTCCCGCAGTCGGTTCCGGGTCGAATGCCACCCCAAGCCGCGTCTGACGCGGAAGACGCACGGGCCCGAACTCGGGCTCCAGGACATTTCGTACGTGCCCACCAAACCGCAGAGGACCCCTCACCGCGAGCACACCGACATCGAGATCAAAGCGACCTTCGGTCTCTCCGCCCTCCAGCGCGTCGCCACGATCCAGCAGATCAGCGGGGTCAGCGAGGCTGTCCTCGCGCCCCTGATGAAACGTTCCGCGGACGTATTTCAGCGTCGCGCCAGCGTGTACTCCGGAAATCAACGTCTGGGCGAGCGTGAGGCCCACATGACTCGCAGACAGGGAGCTCACTGGCACTCCGGCTCGTCTGTCTTCTCGGCCTGGAGTGCCTTGCCCTGTAGGGTTAAATGGTTGTATGTCCGTGATTTGAAAGCGGTAATAGCTGACGCCGAGCGGTGGCGTGGCGAGGGCGAACCACGTCGTGGTCTGCCGCCATGCCGGCAGCCGATCGTTGACCTCGATGCGCGCCCTTGCCAGCGTGACGTCGACAAGGGGACCAGCAGCAATGCCGGCGGGATTCCACCACGTCGCGCTGCTGTCGGAGGCAACGGCGACAAAGGCACCACCCATTCCAGGGGCTCGAGTGCCAATCGTTTCGGTCGCCTGGCCCGAGGCTGGGGTGCAGGACGCCGCCGCCAAAATGCATAGGACGACATCCCGCGCGATCCGATAGCTACGCATGAGCACGGTATAATTTTGGTGATTTTGAGTAGTCAAAATCGCAGTAGGCAGGTCAGGTGCGCCAGGCTCGGCGCCGCCCGGAAAAGCCAATCCTAGCAGGAGCTTGAGTGAGGACGGGCAATTCTCTGATAACCCGGATGCTCGGGGTCATATATGCGCCGCGGGCCACGTTCGAGTCGCTGTCCGCAGCCCCCAGGTGGGATGACGTTCTCGCCTTGACGTTTTTCGTCACTGCCCTTTCATCGGCCTTTCTCTTTGAAACCGAGACAGGACGCCTTGCGTTGCTCGATCAGTGGGAGCGAACCGCCCAGGCGTTCGGGCAGACCGTCGGCGATCCTGAATATGCCGCACTCACCCGGGCCAGCGATAACGGTACTGTTTACGCAATTGCAAGCGCTTTCGCGAATGGCCCAGTGCTCGCCCTCACGCTGACTGCGATTCTGTTCGCCCTTTTCCGGCGATTTATGAGCGGTGGCGCGAGATTTCGGCAGGTATTTGCCGTCGTCGCGCACGCGGGAGTGATCTTGATGCTGCGGCAGGTCATTGCTGCACCGATCGTTTATGCCCGCGAGACGCTGGCGAGCCCGGCAACCCTGAACCTGTTCTTCGCCACCTTGGACGAAGCGTCGGCACCCGCGCGATTCTTCGGTGTCATCGATTTGTTCGTCATCTGGTGGATTGTCGTGCTTGCGATCGGTATGTCAGTGCTCTGTCGGAAGCCGGCTCATCG
>Ga0075420_100003820_pt1 | contig 13217 bp, 15 predicted proteins | sample SoiMetdeltSBSDD4_FD_75296 | JGI IMG/M metagenome (GOLD analysis project Ga0075420, IMG submission 75296) | Bulk soil microbial communities from a Populus tree surrounding site in Tennessee, USA - Soil MetaG P. deltoides SBSDD4 | ecosystem: Environmental > Terrestrial > Soil > Tree plantation... | reverse complement strand
ATCAGGATCGCCGGGAACGAAAGCTGCACGTCGGCGATGCGCATGATGACCGCGTCGAGCCGGCCGCCGAAGTAACCGGCGATCAAGCCCAGGCTGACTCCGAGGACCAGGGCGAATACCACCGCCGCGAGGCCGATGCCGAGCGAGATGCGCGCGCCGTGCATGATCGTCGACAGGATGTCGCGGCCCTGGTTGTCGCTACCGAGGAGAAAAGCCGGGTCACCGCCTTCGATCCAGACGGGCGGCTTGAACGCCGCGTTCAGGTCGAGCGCGGCGGCGTTGAACGGGTCCTGCGGCGAGATCCAGGGAGAGAACGCGGCCGCGCCGACACAGAGCAGTGTCAGCGCGGCGGCCACGACCGTGACCGGCGACCTGCGGAAGCTCCAGGCGAGGTCGTGGTTCCAGATTCTCCTAAGGAGCATCGGGGCGCGGAGAACCCCGCGGGAAATCAGGTCCCTCCGCCGACGCGCGTATAGCGCGACTGGTGCCGGTCATCGGCGCTGTGCACCGTGCTGACGCCCTTCTTCATCGCCCACGGCCGCAATTGGTGGTGGATCGGCACGTAGTAGTGCTGGTCGCGCGTGGCGATCAGGCCTTCGCGCAGCAGCGCGTCGCGCGCCTTGGGGTCGGTGGCGATCTTGATCGCGTCGATGGTCGTGTCCAGCTTCGGGTCCGAAATGCGTCCCTGGTTGAAGTTGCCGTCGGCGCCCGTGGTCTTGGTCCGCACCAGCGACTGCAGCGCGTACTGGGCGTCGAACGTCGCCACGCCCCAGCCGAGCAGATAGGCGCTCGAGTCGAAGTTGAGGATCTTCGGGATGAAATTGGCGAACGGAATCGAGTTCAGCTTCACCCGCAGCCCGGCCTTGGCCCACATGCCGACCAGCGCCTGGCAGATCTTTTCGTCGTTGACATAGCGGTTGTTCGGGCAGTCGAGCTGGAACTCGAAGCCCTCGGGATAGCCCGCCTCCGCGAGCAGCTTCTTCGCGCCGGCCGGGTCGGGCTTGATCACGATGTCGATGTCCTTGGAGTAGCCGTGCACGCCGGGCGCGACCATGATGCCCGCCGGGATCGACAGGCCGCGCATCACTACGCGCTTGATGGCCTCGCGGTCGACCGCCATGTTCAGCGCCTTGCGCACGCGCACGTCCTTGAACGGGTTCTTGCCCTTGATGTTGGAGTACTTGAGCTCCTCGGCGTTCTGGTCCATGCCGATGAAGATGGTGCGCACCTCGTGGCCGTCGAGCACGCCGAGCTTCGGCTCCTTGCGCAGCCGCTCGACGTCCTGCACCGGCAGGTCGGTGACGAGATCCACATCGCCGGCGAGCAGCGCCGAGACGCGCGTGGCGTCGGACTTGATGGGGTTGTACACCACGTCGGTCGAGTTGCCGTCGAGCTTGCCCCACCAGCCCTTGTGGTGGGTAAACGTGATCTCCTTGTCCGGCGCCCAGCCCTTGATCATGTAGGGGCCGGTGCCGTTGGTGTTGCGCGAGGCGTAGATCTCTTCCTTCTTCGCGTAGTCCTGGACGTTCTCCGAGCGGTTCTTCTCCGACCAGGACTTGCTCATGATGCGGAAGTCGACGATGTTGCGCAGCAGGATCGGCACCGGGCCGGAGAGGATGAAGTCGACCGTGTGGTCGTCGACCTTGACCACCTCCTTCACACCGGTGACGTAGATCTGCATCGTGCCCTGCTTCTGCTGGATGCGGCCGAAGGAGAACACCACGTCGTCGGCGGTGAAGGGGCTGCCGTCGTGGAACTTGACCCCCTTGCGCAGGTTGAAACGCCAGTGCGTGTCCGACATCTGCTTCCAGCCGCTGGCGAGCGAGGGCTCGACCTTGTAGTCCTTGGTGTAGCGGGTGAGCCCCTCGTAGGTGTGCTGCAGGATCGAGTTGGTGGTGGCGTGGTTCTGCGAGTGCGGGTCGAGCGTCAGGATGTCGTTCTGCGCCGCCCACTTCAGGTTTGCAGCGTGCGTGGGCAGCGCCACGAACGCCAGGATCAACAGTAGCCTCTTCATCGCTCCTCCTCTCTCTATTTGATGGGCAGCGCTTCCTCAACCAGCGCCGCGAGGTATCCCGCTCCCAGCGGGATCACGTCGTCGTTGAAATCGTAGTTCGGATTGTGCAGAAAACAACCCCCCGCGGCGCCGCCCTGCCCCAGGAACACGTAGGCGCCCGGACGCGCCTGCAGCATGTACGAGAAGTCCTCGCCGCCCATCGTGGGCTCGTGCTCGGTGACCACGTTGCCCTTGCCGAACAGGCGCTCGCCGACGCGCGCGGCGAACTGCGCCTCGCGCGCGCTGTTGACGGTGGCGGGGTAGCCGCGGGTGTATTGAATCTCACTGGAACATCCGAGCGCGTCCGCGACCTTGGTGACGATCTCTTTCAGGCGCCGCTCCGCCAGGTCGCGCGTGGCGGGGCGGAAGCTGCGCACGGTGCCGACCAGCTTCACGAAGTCGGGCACCACGTTGAAGGCGCCGAGCTGGCTGGTCTGCATCGAGCAGATGCTCACCACCACCGCATCGACCGGCTCGACATTGCGGCTGGCGATGGTCTGCAGCGCGCTGATGATCTGCGCGCAGGCCACCACCGGGTCGATCACGAGGTGTGGCATGGCGCCGTGGCCGCCGCGCCCGCGCACCGTGATCTGCACTTCGTCGGTCGCCGCCATCACCGGACCCGCCTTTACCGCCATCTGGCCGGCGGGCAGCCCGGGCCAGTTGTGCAGGGCATAGACCTCGCTCGCCGGAAACTTCTCGAACAGGCCCTCCTTCACCATCACTTGGCCGCCGCCGCCACCTTCCTCGGCGGGCTGGAACACGAGGTACGCGGTGCCGTCGAAGTTTCGCGTCTCGGCGAGATAGCGCGCCGCGCCGAGCAGCATCGTGGTGTGGCCGTCGTGCCCGCAGGCATGCATGCGGCCCTCGTGCCGCGACTTGTGCGGAAAGCTGTTTTGTTCGTGCATCGGCAGGCAATCCATGTCCGCGCGCAGCGCGACGCCTTTCCCGCTGTTCTTGCTGCCCTTCACGACCCCGACCACGCCGGTCTTCGCCAGGCCGACGTGGGTTTCGATGCCGAGCTTCTTCAGGTAGCCGGCGACCACGCCGGAGGTCCGCTGTTCCTGGAAGGACAGCTCGGGGTGCGCGTGCAGGTCGCGGCGGATGTCGGTGAGCTCGCGGTGGTACTGGCGGATGCGGTCGACGGGGCTGGTCATAGCGGGCGCAGGCGAAGGCGGGGGTCGACCGCATAGTAAAGGAGATCGACCACCAGGTTGATCACGACGAAAAACAGCGCGATCAGGCAGAGATAGGCGGCCATTACCGGCACGTCGGCGAAGCTCACCGCCTGGATGAAGAGCAGCCCCATGCCGGGCCACTGGAACACGGTCTCGGTGATGATGGCGAAGGCAATGATCGCCCCGAGCTGCAGCCCGGTGATGGTGATGACCGGCACCAGGGTGTTCTTCAGCGCGTGGCCGAAGTGCACCGCGCGATCGGTCAGGCCGCGCGCGCGCGCGAAGCGGATGTAGTCGGTGCGCAGCACCTCCAGCATCTCCGAGCGCACCAGGCGCTGGATCAGCGTCATCTGGAAAAGACCCAGCGTGATCGCGGGCAGCACGAGCGACTTGAGCCCCGAGGCGGTGAGCAGGCCCGTGGTCCACCAGCCGATCGCCACCGTGTCGCCGCGGCCGAACGCGGGCATCCAGCCGAGCTGCACCGAGAACACGAGGATCAGCAGGATGCCGATGAGGAACGTGGGCAGCGACACGCCGGCGAGGGAGACCGCCAGCAGAACGTGCGAAAGCCACGAATCGCGCTTGAGTGCCGTATACACACCCATCGGGATGCCGCAGACTAGGGCGAAGAGCGCGGCCACGATGGAAAGCTCGAGTGTCGCCGGCAGCCGCTCGACGATCAGCCGCGAGACCGGCTGCACCTGGCGCAGGGACAAGCCAAACTCGCCCTGCAGCGCGTTGCCGAGGAAACGCAGGTACTGGACGTAGAACGGCTGGTCGAGGCCGAGCGCGCGCGTCACTTCGATGCGCTGCTCGGGCGTCGCGTCCTGTCCGAGCATGAAGGTGACCGGGTCGCCCACGAAGCGGAACAGCGAGAAGGCGATCAGGCCGACCGTCAGCATGACGAGGACCGCCTGGGCGAAGCGCCGCAGGATGAACGCAGCCATGATTTGAGAGAATGTTACCGCATGTCTTTTGCGGCAAACCTCATCGCCTGGCAGCGGCGCCACGGGCGCCACGACCTGCCTTGGCAGGGGACACGCGACCCGTACCGCGTCTGGCTTTCCGAAATCATGCTGCAGCAGACGCAGGTCCGCGCCGTCGTTCCCTACTACGAAAGGTTTCTAAGGAAATATCCGACGGTCGCGACGCTCGCACGCGCGTCAGAGGAAGACGTGCTGCGCCTCTGGAGCGGGCTCGGCTACTACGCCCGCGGCCGCAACCTGCACAAAGCCGCGCAGGAAATCCACCGCAACGGTTTTCCGCGCACGGCGCGAGCCATTGCCGAGCTTCCCGGCGTAGGCCGCTCGACCGCCGCGGCGATCGCGGTGTTCGCATTCGGCGAGCGCGCCGCGATCCTGGACGGCAACGTCAAGCGCGTGCTGTCGCGCTTTTCCGGCGTTTCGAAAACGCAATCGCTCTGGGAGCTCGCGGAGCGGCAGCTGCCGCGCCGGGGCATCGAGCGGTACACGCAGGCGCTGATGGATCTCGGAGCGACGGTGTGCACGCGCAACCCCGATTGCGGCCGCTGCCCGCTTCAGGCGCCCTGCGTCGCCAGGAAAACCGGCCGCACCGCCGAGCTGCCCGCGCCGCGGCGGCGCAAGGCGCTGCCGCTGAAGAAGTCGACCTGGTACGTCTACCGCAGCGCCGGAAAGGTGCTGCTCGAGCGCCGCGCGTCCAGCGGCATCTGGGGCGGGCTGTGGTGCTTCCCCGACAAGCCGGTGCTGAAGTCGAGGATCGGCCGGCGGCTGGCGCCGATCGATCACGGCTTCACGCACTTCCGGCTGCGCATCCAGCCGTTCCTCCACGAGGTGAAGCCGTGCGCGGGCGGGGCGCGACGCTGGCTCGACATCGAGGATGCGCTGTCCGCGGCAATCCCCACGCCGGTCAAGAAGCTCCTGGCGGCCCTGCAGTCCTAGATCAGCGCGTTCAGCTGCTCGAGGCGCCGGCGCGCATCGCCCTCTTCGAGCAGCGCCTGCTTGGCTTCGAGCGGCAGCGGCAGTAGCTCCGTCAAGCGCGCGCTGACCCAGGCGCACGACTCGAGGCGGTGCGGGGGCTCGAAAAGCGCGGGGTGCTGCTCGATCACGCGCTCGAGCAGCTTCGGGCAGCGCGCCATGCCTTCCGGGATGGCGGCATCGATTTCTTCCGCCAGCATTTCAATCGAGGCGCGCGCCAGGCCGTCGGGCTGCACGCGGCGCTCGAGGATGCGAAAGCGCCGTTCGCCGCGCGCGGTGACTTCCAGCAGCCCGAGCTGCGGCATGTCCCAGGCCACGATTCTGGCCAGCGTGCCCACCGCGTTCGGCGTGGCCGGCGCGCCGACCTCCTGTCCCTCGCGGATCGAGCACACGCCGAACGGCGAGCCGTGCTGGAGGCAGACCTTGGCCATGTCCATGTAGCGGCGCTCGAAGATGCGCAGCGGCAGGCGCCCGCCGGGGAAAAGCACCGCGTTCAGCGGGAAAAGCGGCAGGTCTTCTATCGGGCGTTCTCTTCCGCGAGACCACGGTGGCGCACGAGTACCCGCCAGTCGGCGCGGAACGCGCCGGCGAGCTGCTCGGCGAGGTACACCGAGCGGTGCCGCCCGCCGGTGCAGCCGATGGCGATCGTCACGTGGCTGCGGTTCTCGCGCACGATCTCCGGCAGCCAGCGCGCGAGAAGCGCGCGCACGTCGGCGAGCCACTGTTGCGCGAGCGCATCTCGCGCGAGGTACTCGATCACCGGCGCGTCGCGCCCGGTGAGCGGCCGCAGCTGCGGATCGTAGTGCGGGTTGGCGATCATGCGCGCGTCGAGCACCCAGTCGGCGTCGAGCGGGATGCCCTGCTTGTAGGAAAAGGACTCGAAGAGCAGCGTCGGCGCGCCCGCGCCCAGGCCGAGCAGGTCGCGGATCCAGTTCTGCAGCACGCGCGGCTGCAGCTCGCTCGTATCGATGCGGCTGCCGAGCGGCGCCACGCCGGCGAGCAGCGTGCGCTCGCGCTCGATCGCCTCGGGCAGGGTAAGCTCGCCCGAGAGCGGGTGGCGCCGCCGCGTCTCGGAGAAGCGCCGCAGCAGCGAGGGCGTGCTCGCCTCGAGGTACAGCACGCGGCAGTCGAAGCCGCGGCTTTTTAGGCGCTCGATATGCTCCGGCAGCGACGCGAGCGAGGCGCTGCGCGCATCGACGCTCACCGCGACGCGCTCGTGGCCGGCCTCGAGCGTGAGCAGGTCGGCGACTTCCAGCAGCAGCGTCGCCGGCAGGTTGTCGACGCAGTAGAACCCGTCGTCCTCGAGCACCTTGAGCGCGATGCTCTTGCCCGAGCCGGAGAGACCGCTGACGACGACGAGGCGCGTGGTCAGGTTACTTGTCGCCTTTCTGGATTTCCTGCGTCTGCCGCGCGAGGAACTCGGCCATCGAGTCGATGCCGCGCAGCTTGAGGATCTCGTTGCGCACCGCGGCCTCGACCAGCACCGCGAGGTTGCGGCCGGCGGCGACCGGGATGATCACCTTGTGCACCGTGACGCCGAGGATCTCCTCGGTGAGCTCGGCGAGCGGCAGGCGCTCCCCCGGGTCGCGGCTGCTGGAAGGCAGCCGTGAAAGATGCGCGACCAGGCGCAGCTTCATCTTCCGGCGCACCGCGGTCTCGCCGAAGATGGTGCGGATGTTGAGCACGCCCAGGCCCCGCACCTCGATGAAATCCTTGAGCAGCGCCGGGCAGCGGCCCTCGAGCGCGCCGGCGGCGATGCGCGAGACCTCGACCACGTCGTCGGCCACCAGGCCGTGGCCGCGGCTGATGAGCTCGAGGCCCAGCTCGCTCTTGCCGACGCCCGACTCGCCGGTGACCAGCACCCCCAGGCCGAGCACGTCCATGAACACGCCGTGCAGCTCGGTGGTCTCGGCGAGCGCCTTGGCGAGGTAGCGCGCGAGGCGCTCGATCACGCGCGGCGCGGGCAGCGGCGAGGTGAACAACGGGGTGCGCGTGCGGGTTGCCGACTCGATCAGCGCCGGCGGCGGCGCGACGCCGTCGGCGACGATGACCGCCGCGGGATGCGACTCGAGCAGCTTGTCGACGAAGCCGCCGACGATGCCGGCCTCGTAAGCGCCGATGACCTGGATCGAGTTGGGGTGGGTGAGGTTGAGGTGGCCGATCAACGAGGCCGCTTGCACGGCCTCACGGCGCACGGTAGTGCCGCCCTCGCGCCCGGCTACCCAGGCGAGCGCGAGCGCCTCGCGGTTGTCGTCATGCAGCCGCGCGACGTTGACCTGCAGCATCCGGCTGCCAAGCAGCGATCAGTGCATGGAGGGCGGCGGCGTCGGGCGCGGCGCTCATCGCCTCGCGCAGCGCCTTGTCGGAGAACATCTGCGCCAGCTCCGACAGGATCTGCAGGTGTTTCTCGGTGGCTTTTTCCGGCACCAGCAGCACGAACACCAGGCTGACCGGGTTGCCGTCGGGCGCGTCGAACGGCACCGGCTGCGCCAGGCGCACGAACGCGCCGAGCGCATCCTTCAGGCCCTTGATGCGGCCGTGGGGGATGGCGACGCCCTGGCCGAGGCCGGTCGAGCCGAGCTTCTCGCGCGCAAAAAGGCTGTCGAACACCACGTTCTTCGCGATGCCGTCCAGGTTCTCGAAGAGCAGGCCGGCCTGCTCGAACAGGCGCTTCTTGCTCGACGCCTGCAAGTCGAGCGTGACGTGGGAAGCCGGCAGGATTTTCGAAACGAGGGTCATACGCCGCGGCTCATGCTCGCTTGTCGTACAGTTTATCTTTGTATTTGAGAACCTGGCGGTCGAGCTTGTCGGCGAGCATGTCGATCGCCGCGTAGAGGTCGCCTTCCTCGCACTCGCAGTGCAGGTCCTTGCCGGGAACGTGCAGCGTGACTTCGGCCTTCTGGGTGACCTTGCTCGCCGTGAGGATCACGTGCGCGTCGATCACGTGATCGAAGTGGCGCGTGACGCGGCCGATCTTCGATTGCACGTACTGCCGGATGGCGGGGGTCACGTCGAGGTGATGGCCGCTGACGCTGAGGTTCATGTCATAGCGCCTTTCGCTGGTTGACCGGAGGAATCTGCAGGGACTCGCGGTACTTCGCGATCGTGCGCCGCGCCACGACGATGCCCTGCTCGCCGAGAATCTGCGAGATGCGCGCGTCCGACAGGGGCGCCTTGGCGTCCTCGGCGGCGACGAGCTGCTTGATCAGCGCGCGGATCGCGGTCGAGGACGCGGCGCCGCCCGCCTCGGTGGCGACGTGGCTGCCAAAGAAGTACTTGAGCTCGAACGTGCCGCGCGGCGTCGCCATGAACTTCTGCGTGGTGACGCGCGAGATCGTGCTTTCGTGCAGGCCGAGCGTGGAGGCGATCTCGCGCAGCACGAGCGGGCGCATCGCCACTTCGCCGTGCTCGAGGAAATGGCGCTGGCGGTCGACGATCGCCTGCGACACGCGCAGGATGGTGTCGAAGCGCTGCTGCACGTTCTTGATCAGCCAGCGCGCCTCCTGCAGCTGCGAGGACACGCCGGCGCCCGCGCCGCCGCGCGCCGCGGCGGCGAGCTCGGCGTAGAGGCGATTGATGCGCAGGCGCGGCATGGCGTCGGGATTGAGGCTTGCCTTCCAAACGTTGCGCACCTTCTTCACCACCACGTCGGGCGTGACGTAGCGCGCCTCGAGCTTGGCGAACGCGGCCCCTGGCCGCGGGTTGAGCGCCTGGATCAGGCGCTGCGCCTCGCGCAGCGCGTCGTCGCCGGCGCCGGTCAGCGCTTTCAGGCGCGTATAGTCGCGCCCGGCGAGCAGCTCGAGGTGCTTCTCGACGATCTGCAAGGCGAGCGCGCGCTCGGGGCACTCCGCAAGGGTCTTGATCTGCAACGACAGGCATTCGCCGGGCGAGCGTGCACCGACGCCGGCAGGCTCGAAATGCTGCAGGTGGCATAGCGCGATCTTGAGCTCTTCCGCGCTTGCGTCGGCTTCGGGCGGCAGCAGCGCGGCGATCTCCTCCAGCGGCTGGGTGAGGTAGCCATCCTCGTCGAGCGCGTCGATCAGGATCTCGACGAACGCGCGGTCGCGCACGCCGAGGTTGGTGAGCGAAAGCTGCGCGCGCAGATGGTCGCGCAGCGTGGGGGTATCGGGGGTGGCGTGGGTGCGGTCGCCTTCCTCGTCGTCCTCGGGGCCGCGCCAGTTGGCCGCGACCTCGCTCGGCCAGTCCGCGGCTTCCGCGGAGGAGGAGTCGGACGGCGTGGTGGTGACGGTCGGCTCCGGGGTGGCGCCCTTGGCCGGCGCCTCGTGCTCGCCCGCAGCGTGCTCCTCATGGTCCTCGCGCTCGAGCGCCGGGTTCTCCATCAGGATGCGGTCGATCTCCTGGTTGAGCTCGACCGTCGACAGCTGCAGCAGGCGGATCGACTGCTGCAGCTGCGGCGTGAGGGTCAGGTGCTGCGAAAGGCGAAATTGAAGCGAAGGCTTCACTGCTTATCTACATCCGGAAATTTTCACCCAGATATACTCGGCGAACGCTGTCATTATAGACAATCTCCTCGGGATGGCCCGATGCGAGCACGGCGCCCTCATTGATAATGTACGCGCGATCGCAGATCCCGAGCGTCTCGCGAACGTTATGGTCTGTTATGAGCACGCCGATGCCGCGCTCCTTGAGGAACCTAATGATGCGCTGGATGTCGAGGACCGCGATCGGGTCGACGCCGGCGAAGGGCTCGTCGAGCAGGATGAACACGGGGCGGGTGCCGAGCGCTCGGGCGATCTCCAGGCGGCGCCGCTCCCCTCCGGAAAGCGAGATCGCCGCGTGCTTGCGCAGATGCGCGATGTTCAGGTCCTTCAGGAGCTCGGCCAGGCGCGGCTCGATCTCGTCGGGCGCGAGGCCCTGCAGCTCGAGGATCGCCTGCACATTCTCCTCCACCGTGAGGCGCCGGAACACCGAGTTCTCCTGCGGCAGGTAGGAGATGCCGAGGCGCGCGCGCCGGTGGATCGGCAGGTGCGTGAGCTCGCGGCTGTCGAGGTGGATCGAGCCGGCGTCGACCGGGATCAGGCCGACGATCATGTAGAAGCAGGTGGTCTTGCCGGCGCCGTTCGGCCCGAGCAGCCCGACCACCTCGCCGCTGGAGACCTCCAGCGACACGTCCTGCACCACGGTCCGGGACTTGTAGCGCTTGCGCAGCTGCTGAGAGCGCAGGCAGCTGCGGGTTTCGGTGCGGGAAATTACCGTCGAAGGAATTTCCGGGCGGTTCATTTCCATTCTAGGGGCAGCCCGGTCGGGCGGCTTCGGGCGTACCCTTGGGCGAGATCACGGCCCTCACCCGGCCCTTCGCGCCGCCGTCCTTGCCGCCCTTGACCTCGTAAAAGTCGGAGCGCTGGTCGACCGCGATGTAGTCGCCGGCGACTTCGTCGCAGCCGCGGTTCACGCGCGCCTTGTCGAAGAGCTCGACCTTCTGGTTGCGGTCGTCGAGCTCGATGCGCATCGCCTCACCCTCGACCCAGATGCCCTCCTTCTCGCCGGGCTTCGGATCCTGGCGTTGGCGGAATCGCGCCGGCTTGCCCGTCGCGGTGGCGAACTGGAAGCCTTCTGCGTCCTGGCGCACTACCAGGCGCTCGGCGCTGAGCCGCATTGTCCCCTTGGTCACCACCACGTCGCCCTCGAACACGTTGAGGCGGCGCGCGTCGTCGGCGCTCATGCGGTTCGCCTCGACCTGGGTCGGCTTGTCGCGATCGGCCTTCTCGCCGAAGGCGTTCATCGGCAAGAACGCGAGCAAGCCCCAGAGCAATGCGCGTTTCAATCGCCGGGCCCGAAGCGCGCGACCACGTCGCTGCGCAGCACCAGGCTGCGCGTGTCGTTGTTGTATTCCATGCCGCGGCCCTGCAGCGAGCGGCCGCCCTCGACGATCTTGACCAGGCGATCGGTGCGCACCAGCGAGCGCTCGCGCAGCACGTGCAGGAAGTCCGTGGTCATGCGCGCCTCGGGGGCCTCGGTCGAGGCCTCGCGCACCAGCAGCACGTCGCCGTACAGGAAGATCTCGTCGCCGTCGCGCGAGAGCTGGCCGCGATCGGCGCGTACGCTGTAGCGCGGCTGGTTCGGCTTGGCCTGCAGCACGCGCGGCTGGAGCAGCTCGGTGGTGTCGTCGTCGGGGTAGTGCACCATGCGCTCGGCCGACATCACCGTCTCCGCCGCGCCGTCGCCGGTGTACGTGGTGGTGGTGAACTTGCTCACCAAGTAGTCCGGATCGTGGCGCCGCAGCGCCGGCGGCGACTCGTCCTCGCGCACCGTGCGCTCGAGATAGAAGGTGAGCAGCGCGAGCGCGAGCATCAGCGCGAGGGGAAACAGCCGCGTGGTCGAGAATCTCATGCCAGGTACGCCTGCACGAGCGGGTCGAGCTTGCCTTGCGCGCGCATCACCACCTCGCAGACCTCGCGCACCGCGCCGTGCCCGGCGGCCGCGCCGGCGACGTAGTGCACGCGGCTGCGCACCGCCTCGGGCGCCTCGCGCGGCGCGCACGCGAAGCCGCAGCGCGTGAGCACCGGCAGGTCGACGAGCTCGTCACCCATATAGCCGGCTTGCTGGGCGGTGAGGCCGCGCGCGCCGGTCATCTGCTGAAACACCTTGAGCTTGTCCTCGATTCCCTGGAACACCTGCTCGATGCCCAGCTCCGCGGCGCGGCGCGCCACCGCGGCCGACTTGCGCCCGGAAAGCAGCGCGCAGGCCACGCCGGCCGCCGCGAGCATCTTCATGCCGTGGCCGTCGTGCGCCGAGAACGCCTTGAGCTCCTCACCGCCCGCGCCGTAGAGCAGCGTGCCGTCGGTGAGCACGCCGTCGACGTCGAAGATCATGAGCCGCACGCCGCGCGCCCGGTCGAGCGTGGCTTTGGCGACTTCGTTCAAACCACTTTTGCGCGGAACAAGTCGTGCATATTGAGTGCCCCGACCAGTGCACCACGTTCGTCGACCACCAACACCTGATTGACTTTGTGCGCCTCCATTACGTGTACCGCCTCGGCGGCCAACGTAGACGCCCGCACCGTTCTTGGATTGGTGGTCATCACTTCGTCGACAAGCAAACCGTCCAGCTTGGTTCTCTTTTCGATCGTCCGACGAAGGTCACCGTCCGTGAAAACACCTTTGATCGCGCCGGAGCTGTCCAGCACTGCTGTCATGCCGATCCGGCCGCGCGACATTTCCAGGACCGCGTCCTTCAGAGATGCTCCACTTTGTACCTTCGGGATCTGGTCTCCGGTCCGCATCACTTCGCGGACGTGAAGAAGAGCTTGCCGGGCCAACGCCTGATCGGGAAGGCTTCCGCGCGGATGCATTCGTTCGAAGTCCGCCGCTGAGAAGCCCCGCTTCTCGAGCAGCGCCACTGCCAGCGCATCTCCAAGCGCCAGGGCTGCTGTGGTACTCGCGGTCGGCGCGAGGTTGTGCGGGCAGGCTTCCTGCCCAACGCTTGAATCGAGATGGACGTCGGCTTCGCGCGCCAACGCGGAATCGGACTTGCCCGAAATCGCAATCAGTTTGGCGCCGCGGCGTTTGATCTGCGGCACGATCTGCAACAGCTCCTCGCTCGCGCCCGAGTAGGAGATGGCGATGAACACGTCGCCCCTCTCGATCATGCCGAGATCGCCGTGGCTCGCCTCGGCGGGATGCACGAAATACGCCGGCGTGCCGGTGCTCGCGAGGGTGGAGGCGATTTTGCGCGCGATGTGGCCCGATTTCCCCATGCCGCTCACCACCACGCGCCCGGCGCGCGCGTCGATCAGCTCGACCGCCTGGACGAAGCGGCTGTCTAGGTGCTCGATCAGCCCGCGCACGGCGTCGGCCTCGATCGTGAGCACGCGGCGCGCGATTTCCAGGGGGTTCTTCGACTCGACGCGCGCTTTTTCCGCTGCCTTTATCATCCGCGGGGAGTATAGCCCATGGACCATAGCGAAGTAGCCGTGAACCCAGGCCTGCAGACGGTGCTGATCCTGCTCGCGTCGAGCGTGCTCGCGGTCGCCGTGTGCCGCAGCCTGCGCCTGCCGCCGATGATCGGCTA
>Ga0075420_100003817_pt1 | contig 13232 bp, 14 predicted proteins | sample SoiMetdeltSBSDD4_FD_75296 | JGI IMG/M metagenome (GOLD analysis project Ga0075420, IMG submission 75296) | Bulk soil microbial communities from a Populus tree surrounding site in Tennessee, USA - Soil MetaG P. deltoides SBSDD4 | ecosystem: Environmental > Terrestrial > Soil > Tree plantation... | reverse complement strand
AGACCATCCGCCGCGCGCTGGCGGTCCTGCGTGCCGAGGGACTGGTCGAGGTCCGGCACGGACACGGCACCTATGTGATCGAGGCGCCGCCGACGGTCGACCTTCGCCCCGGCGACACCGTCACCTCCAGCGCCGCGCTGACCATCACCCGCTCCACCGGGGCGGTCGAGACGTACCCGGCCGGCACCACGCTGACCGTCCGCGACGGACGCCGGTCATGACCGAACATGCCTCTCCCCGACCACGGCACCCGATCGGGGGCCACCGTGAGCCCACCCCCTGGCAATCCGGTGATCGAGCGTTGGACCGGGCGGCACGCCACCGCTCTGCAGGCCGCGCTGCGGATGTCGCAGGACGAGATGGCCGCCCTGCTCGGCGTCGCCAAGCGCACGATCGCGTCCTGGCACGAACGGCCCGAGGTCGTCATCCGGCCGGAACTCCAGCGGGCGCTGGATACCGCGTACGACCGCGCTCCCGAGGCCGCCAAGCTTCGCTTCGCCCGGCAACTCAAGGCCCATGACGTCGCCGAGATTGCAGCCGCAGGCGCAGCGGTTGCCCTCACCGTCGCCATCGCGGTTGTCGTCACCGAGAACGACGTGCTGATCGTGTGCCGGCGCGAGGTTGATCCCAGCGGCATCACGTGGCAGTTTCCCGCCGGCATCGTCAAGCCGGGCGCCGCAGCCGCGATCGTCGCGGTACGCGAAACGCTGGCCGAGACCGGCGTCCATTGCGCGGTCCGGTCCGACCTGGGCAGCCGGGTGCACCCTCTCACCGGCGTCGACTGCCGGTATTTCCTGTGTGACTTCCTCGCCGGGGACGTCGAGAACCGCGACGTCACCGAGAACGTCAGCGCCATCTGGGCGCCCAAGCGCGACATCACCCGGTTCATCCCAGCCGAGCGGGTCTTCCCGCCGATTCTGCGCGCACTCGGAGTGGAGCCATGAGTCAACCGCCAGACGCCGAGCAGCCACCGATCGCCGCGGCCATCATCGTTTCCGCAGGCCGGGTCCTAATGGTCCGCAGACGGGTCAAGGAAGGCGAGCTGTCCTGGCAGTTCCCGGCCGGGGAGGTCGAGCCCGGCGAGTCGGCCGACGAAGCGGCCGTGCGCGAGACGCGCGAGGAGACCGGCCTCACCGTCCGCCGGACCAAGCGCCTCGGGGAGCGGGTACACCCAGCAACGGGCCGCACCATGGTGTACGTCGCGTGCGAACCGGTAGCCGGTACCGCGTACGTGGCCGACGAGGAGGATCTGGCCGAGATCGCATGGTGCGATCGGGCCACTCTCACGTCGTACGTCCCGTTCCCCTTCTACGGACCGGTACAAGACTACTTCGACACCACTCTTATCTGAGCGGCACGGTTTACTCCTTTCCTGCGGGCTCCAACGCCCCCGTGTCTGCCATGCACCTGCTGACGCGGCCCAGTTCGCCAATACGGTCGCCATGCTTCCCGTCTCGGACGAACCACCGACCCTGGCGATCCCGGCAGCGACGCCGCTACGAGCCGCACCCGGGGCCGGTTCACCACCTAACGTGGCCCTGCCGTGAACGCTAACCGCAATAGGCATGATGAGATCTGGTGCGGCTGCCCTACTAGGTGTGAGAACGGCGTACATGCGGAGCAAACACCAGTTACGTGTAGCCAGCGAGAAGAGTAGTCTCACATCGGCTGGCCTCCGTAGCCGGTATAAGTTGTGTTGCTCAGTCAGGAGTTCGAATGAACAACTCGATCTTCATGGGCTACCCGTCTCAGCCTCACTCACTTCCCGAGGTACACCGCGCAGTAGCGAAGCGCGCGCCAAGCGGCCACATCTATGTGACGTGGGAGAGCCTTCAGGTCGGAGGCACAGTAGTGATCAGCACTGTGCTTGATGCCATCGAGGACGCGAGCTTTTGCCTATTTGACGTAACGAGACCTAACCCGAATGTCCTATTCGAGGCAGGCTTCGCGATTGCTCGCGGGAAACCGATATGGCTCACGGTCGATACCACTGTTGCATCCTACAAAAAGTCGTGGAATGATCTCGCCATATTGAAAGAGATAGGATACACCCCTTACCAGAATAGTGGGGATCTTATTGCACGAATCAATAGTATGGACCCGCTCGACACAGTCGCGCCGCTTTACGACACGCTAATTGAGCCGGCCATTCCGTACGCATCTGATCGCACATCACTCTTGTATTGCCCGCCGTATGCGCCTTATGAAGCTTCTAATCAGCTATCATCGTTAGTAAACGATTTTCGTCGTCGAGGGCTCCAGGTAGTGGTCGCCGATCCCCAAGAGTCCAGTCTAAATCAGCTAAGGTGGTATGCGCCTAAGCTTGCCTCTGCGGCGGGCATCTTGATTAACTTTGCAGGAGCAGACCGAACCTGGTCGGAGCCACACAATTGCCGTAACGCGTTCGTTGCAGGAATGGCCGTGGGGTTGGAGATCAATCTTCTGATGGTCTCTGAAGGAGACTATACCCGACCATTCGACTACGAGTCGAAGCTAGGAGTCTATAGCACCGCTGCTCAATGCCTTAGGCTCGCGCGTCCGTGGTTAGAGAGTCTAGATGTCGAGTCGGTAAGAATCCCGAGAACCACCGCCGTCCCACAAAGTAAGCTACTGTCAGTCCGGCTTGGCGAGCACGTGGCTGAAAACGAGTCGTCCGATCTAGCCGCGTATTTTGTGGAGACCGCTGCTTACAGGGACGTCGTTACTGCCCGCGATACGCTATTTGTCGGACACCGTGGTACCGGCAAGACTGCAAACGCTCTCCAGGCGTTCGAGGAGATTTCAGCGAATAGGGAGAATTTGGCGGTGTTGATAAAACCGCCTGGATTCGAGTTCCCCGGCCTACTTGCCGCTGTGGACGCTTTACCGGCGTATACTCACGACTACTTATTTGACACGCTATGGCGGTTTCTCATCCAGACCGAAATATGTGCTGCGGTCCTTGCGACTATTGACCAGCGCCCCGCATTTATACCAAATGACCCAGGAGAGGATGCTCTCCTAGAGTATGTTGACACGGCGCCTTTCGACGTTCGGGCGGATATTGCCGCTAGGCTGGACCAAGCTCTCCAGCATCTCCGATCACGATTGCCTGAACTTGTCGGTGTCGACTCGGGGCGTGTGTTGATTAACGAGGCATTTCATGAAGGCGCTCTTGCAGAGCTGAGGCAGAGATTGGGTCTAGTCCTAAAAGGCAAGCGCCGGGTAGCAGTTTTTGTCGATAATCTAGACAAGGGCTGGGAACGGACCGCTCGCCTCGATACGCTTGCACGTCTGATTCTTGGCCTTTTGACAGCAAAAGGCCGCGTGGTAGTCGACTTCAACAAGCAAGACTGGTGGCGGGACAAGGTCAAGCTAACGATCGCTATCTTTCTAAGAAGCGACATCTTCGGCTACCTCAAGAAGGAGGCACGCGAACCTGATAAGCTCAGTACCTCAACAATCGTATGGCGTGATCCAGAGACACTCATTTCTGTGCTTCAAGCGCGGATAGAGCGAACATGGAGCGGGCGGGGCCCGTGCCCAAAGCTGTGGGGAGACATCTTCCCGACCGAAGTAGATGGGACTAGGACGCAAGAATTCTTGACCAATGCTGTTCTGCCGAGGCCTCGGGACCTTGTGTACCTCTGCAACTCCGCCATAGCTCGTGCCATCGACCGCCGCCACGATTCTGTTCTGCCTGACGACCTACGAGCCGCCATCGAAACCTATTCCCAGTACGCATACGAAGCACTGCTCGTTGAAGATGGCATCACTATCCCCGAGATGGAGGCTGTACTGTTCTCGTTCCTGGGAAGCACTTCAATTGTTACCGGTGCGGAGCTGATAACGCGGATGCAGGCAGCCGGTCTACCACCGGAACGGCACACAGTTGTTGTAGGAAGACTAATCGAGACGTCCTTTCTTGGCCTTGAGACCAAGCCCTGTCTGTTTCTTTATCCTGAGATTGGAGCGGATCTTGATCGGGCCCTGGCCCTGTCTGAACTAGTCGAGCCCAACTGGGCCACGAGAAGGTATCGCGTCCACGAGGCGTTTCACCGATTTCTGGAGATATCCGACGAACGCCTCGGCAATTAGTGAACTGCAGCTCGTCCGCCGCCCAGGGCTTGGTTCGCTGACCATAACACAGGCCGTTGATGCGCTCGCCAGCATGTCGGTTCGCCTACGACCGATTCTCCAGCAGATCGGCGAGCCGCGCCCGCACTACCCCGTCGTGGAAGTGCTCGGGCATCGGGACACCGCCGACCATCGCTCGCGTCATTGCGACATCGTCCAACGTCGCCGAGGGCAGCGTCTCGGCCAGTTGCAGGCACTCGCGGGCAAACCTGCGGGCCTCGTCGTGCTCGCCGGCCTCGCGCAGCCGGACCGCAAGCGCGTACGCGTATTCGGCGGCGGTACGGTCGTCCTGGAAGTACCTCTCCTCCTCGTACTGCCGTCGCAGCTCACTGATCGACGGTCGGTCCGGAGGGGCGTCGTCCATCAGAACGTGTACCGCTCGGCCGCCGTCTGGTACTCGAACAGCTCATCGGGACCGAACCACAGCTCCACCTCGTACTTCGCTTCGTCCACGTTGCCTGACGCGTGGATCAGGTTCGCGACGACCCGGTTGTGGGCCTCCGCGTACGTCTTGGTCGTGTGGGCGAAGTCGCCCCGGATGGTGCCGGCCGGCGCTTGGTCGGGGAACGTGTTGCCGACCAGTTTCCGCACGTTGGCGACGGCTTGCACGCCCTCCAGGACGAGCGCGATCACCGGTCCGGACTGCATGAAGCCGGCCGTCAGGTCGTAGACCGACCTGCCGAAGCGCTCCTCCAGGTCGAAGTAGTGCCGCTTCGCCATGGCGGCATCCATCTGCTGCATCTTGACGCCGACGATCTTCAGACCAGCGTCTTCGAACCGCTGCACCAGCCGGCCGGCGAGGCCCCGCGCGACCGCGTCTGGCTTGAGCAGTACCAAGGTCCGCTCGACTGCGCCCATGCCTGTGCTCCACTCATCAGACCAACTGCATCGAAAGCTCATCACCACTACAGCAGAGGTGGGTTATCGCCTCATCGCCGCCCCGGCCGTTTGGCGCTTGACTGGTCTTTGCCAGACAACGACCGGGAGGGAGGTGAGGACCCAGTGTCCGGTTCAGGTTCGACGGAACCGCGACGAGGCCGCGATGCCTGCCATTCGCGTACGGCGGCCGGCCGCCAGGCCGGCGAACGGCCGAACATCCGGTCGGGTGCCGGCGCCTGTCCACGCGACACGTAAGCCGCCCAGGTCGCGCGACTGATCGGCGCTCCGGCTGAACGCAGGAACGCCAGTACGTCTTCCGTCGTCCACCAGTCGCTTGGCAGCTCGGCGGTCGTCCCGGACATCACCGCGAGGGTACGCGCCGCCGATCCCCACCACACCTGTTGAGCCGCATCACCTCTTGCTCGAATACAACGTGGCGCTGTACCGTCGTGACACTCAATACAGCGCCAAGTTGTACTCACCTGAACTCGCCGAAGGAGACAGCACCGTGGAAGACCACACGAGTCCCGCGCAGTACGACGACGAACCGACCGCCGAGGAACTGGCCGCAATCGAGCGCGAGTCCGGCCTGATCGCCGCCGAGATGGCCTTGCTGGACGCGGAGATCCGCCTGCTCGCCGCCGAGGACGAGGCGTCAGAGGTCGACTGGCAGCGGCTACGCCGCGCGCTCCGCGACGTCGTGCGCGAAAACGCCGAACTGCTCCGCGACCAACTCGACGAGGACTGCGAGTCCTCCGGCGAAGACGCCGCATAGAGACGGGGGCCGATATCCACCGTGGACCTGGATTGCCGGAGGTACGCATGGCTCACACCCGAATCCACGCCCGCCTCGTCCTGCTCGGCGGTGTCGTGACCGGCGCGCTGACGGTCGTCTGGGCGCTGGCCTACCTCGCCGGCCGGGGCGGAGCAGACGGCATCCCGCTCGTTGCGCTCGTACTCGGTCCGGCTGCCGGCATTGTGGTTGCCCTTGCCGCCACCTGCTTGGCGGGTCATCCGGCGAGCACTGCGCAGGAGGACGCGCCCGTGCCATCGGACAGCCGGGCGCCGGCCGTTCCGGCTGGTGGCACGCGATGAACGGCCTTCGGACTCCCGGCCGCGGGTGGGCGTACGTGGGAGCTGTGCTGGGCGGCGCTGTGTCGATCGCGGCGAACGTGGCCCACTCCTACGTCCCGCCCCCGGGCGCGCCGGCAGGCTGGGTGCCACCGGGCGGCTCGGTCATCGGTGCCGTGTTCTGGCCGGTCGCGTTGTTCGTCGCGATCGAGATCCTGGCCCGGACGCCGTGGCGCCCGGGACGGCGCTGGGTGGCGCTCCGTCTCGGCGGGCTGCTGCCGGTCGCCGTCGTGGCCGCGGTGGTGTCCTACCGCCATCTGGCCGGATTGCTGGCCTACTACCGCGAGGACCCGCTCACCGCGACCATCGGCCCGCTCGCCGTTGACGGGCTGATGGTGATGGCCACCGCCGCGCTGATCGCGACCAGCGGACGGTACCGACCGGCAAAGCCGGCCGCTGCGGGACCAGTCCGTACCGGTACGCCGCGAAAGCTTCGGACCGGTACGCGTACCGACACCGACCTCATGGCCGCACTGGCGGACGTTAGGCGCGACCCGGACGGCACCGTACCGGTACGCCGCGCCGCCGCCGCGCTCGGCACCGGCCCGGACCGTGCACGAAAGCTGCTGCGCGCCGCCGGCCTACTGCGCGGCAGCGACCCCACCACCCGTAGCACGCAGGAGCGTTCATCATGACGAGGATTCACGAGGGCGACGGCCCGGTCATGGTTGACAGCCCGGCCGCACAACAGACCCCACGCCTGACGCTGGCCGCGTTACGGACCGGCCAGCGCCGCCCGATCGTCCCGGCCTGGCTGAGGTCCAGGGCCGAGGCGCTGGCCACGGCGCGGTGGCTGGCCGGGTACGCCTGGCACGCCACCCGCTACCACGGCGTCCGCATCCCGAAGTACGCCGGCAAGCTGGCCGTGCGTGCCCCGCGCGGATTCGGCCGGATCGTGCGCGGCGCCCTCCGGTGGATGTTCGACCTGGAAGGCGAGCCGATGCGGCAGTACAGCGCCCGGGTCGAGGACGCCGACCTGTACCTGAGACTGAGCCGGCAGCGGGACCGGCGGGTCCGCTGGCGCGGCCTCGCCGCCACGGCCACCGCGTCCTGCCTCGTCATCGCGGCCGGCTGGCTCGTCCTCGCCGAGCCGGGCATCCGGTACGCCGTCCTGCTCGCGCTGGCCGTTCTGTGCGGCATCCTCGGCGCGCCGCCAGACAAGCCGTTACTGGACACCGCCGTGGTCAAGGCATCCGTACAGCCGCTGACGTCGGACGTCGTCGTCCGCGCCCTGTCGGTACTCGGGATCGCCGGCATGACCCAAGCACTGGCGAAGAACCCGAAGGCGATCGGCTTCCCCGCGCCCATCACCCGCGACGGACCGGGCTGGCGGGCCGATATCGAGCTGCCGTATGGCGTGACCGCCACGGAGGTCATCGACCGGCGGGAGAAGCTGGCCGCCGGCCTCGCCCGGCCGCTCGGCTGCGTCTGGCCGGAGGGCAGCGCCGAGGTCCACCCGGGCCGGCTGGTGCTCTGGGTCGGCGACCAGGACATGACCAAGGCCCGGAAGCCTGCCTGGCCGCTGCTGCGCTCCGGCGCGGTCGACCTGTTCAAGCCGACGCCCTGGGGCACCGACCCGCGCGGGCGCTGGGTCGAGCTGACCCTGATGTTCGTCACGATGCTGATCGGGTCGATCCCGCGCATGGGCAAGACCTTCGCGCTGCGGCTCGTGTTGCTCATCGCCGCGCTCGACCTGCGCGCTCGGCTGTACGTCTTCGACCTCAAGGGCACCGGCGACCTTGCCCCGCTGGAACCGGTCGCGCACCGCTACCGGGCCGGCGACGAAGACGACGACATCGAGTACGCCATCGTCGTCATCCGGGAGCTGCGGTACGAACTGCGCCGGCGCACCAAGGTGATCCGGGGACTGCCGCGTGACCTGTGTCCCGAGTCAAAGGTGACCCCGGAGCTGGCCGGTAAGTCTTCGCTCGGCCTGTTTCCGATCGTGCTCGGCGTCGATGAGTGCCAGGTCTGGTTCGAGCACCCGGTCCACGGGGCCGAGTTCGAAGAGATCTGCACCGACCTGGTCAAGCGCGGGCCGGCGGTCGGGATCGTGGTGGTGCTGGCCACCCAACGGCCCGACGCGAAGTCGCTGCCCACCGGCATCAGCGCCAACGCCTCTACCCGCTTCTGCCTCAAGGTCATGGGCCAGACCGAGAACGACATGGTGCTGGGCACCTCCCGCTACCGGCAGGGCATACGGGCAACGACCTTTGCCTGGACCGACAAGGGCATCGGCTACCTCGTCGGCGAAGGCGCCGACGCGCGGATCGTGCACACCGTCTACATCGACGCGAAGATGGCCGACGCAATTGTCGCCCGCGCCCGCACCGCCCGCGCCGTAGCCGGCACCGTGACCGGACATGCCCTCGGCGAGACCCCTGCCGCCGACCGCCCCAGCTACGACCTGCTGGCCGACGTGCTCGCCGTCGTACCCGCCAACGAAGCCAAGGTGTGGAACGAGACCGTCGTGGCCCGGCTCGCCGAGCTACGCCCGACCGTCTACGGCCGCTGGAACGCCGAACAGCTCACCTTCGCGCTCAAGCCGTACCAGATCGCGATCGGACAGGTCTGGGGCAACGACCCCGAGACCGGCAGGGGGGCCAACCGGCGCGGCATCACCCGCGCCCACCTTGAGGCCGCCGTCGCTGCACGTGATGGCCGATCAAAGGCCGGCTGACCTCTGCGGGTCGCTAGGTCTAGCACCCGCCCTGCTAGACCTAGCAACCCCGCTAGCAGCCGGAACCGACTCCGACCAGGCACGTAGCAACCTAACGACCCGCTCGAACGACCCCCGAACCCCTCCCCGGAGACCACATGGACCCCCTCGCCCCTGCCGCTAGCCTCGCCGCTCTCGCTCTGGCGGTCGTCACCGCCGGCTACGCCGTCGCCTGCGCGGTCGCCCCGTGGGGCCGCTGTCGCAAGTGCCACGGCACCGGCCGCAAGACGGCCGGCCGAGGCAGGGTCACCCGTGCCTGGTGCCGCCGCTGCGATGGCGTCGGCCGCCGCGTCCGCGCCGGCCGACGCGTCTGGACCTGGATCAACCGCGAATACCGGGAAGGCAACCGATGACCCGCGGCGCCCAGGACCACCCCGGCAAGCCAAGCGGCGAGCTACTGACCCTCGCCGAAGTCCTCGCCGAGCTCGACGTTCCGAAGTCCACCTTCTTCCGCTGGAAGGCGCTCGGTAAGGCACCCCGAACGATCAAGTACCCGAACGGGTCTCTTCGCGTCCGCCGCCGCGACCTGGACGCCTGGCTCGCTGAACATGAGGAGGCCGCTGCCGCATGACGACCTATGACGTACGGATCTTCAGCATTCGTGAACACAAGGGGATAGATCGCAAGACCGGCAAGCCGCGCAGCACCTACCGGGTCCGGTGGAAGGTCGCCGGTCGGGAGTGCGGCAAGAGTTTCCAGACGAGCGCGCTCGCCGAGAGCTTCCGATCCAGATTGATCATCGCCCAGCGCGAAGGCATCGTGTTCGACGAGAAGACCGGCCTGCCCGAGCCGATGGCCCGCGAGCAGAACAGCCGGACGTGGTACGAGCACGCAGTCGCCTTCGTCGACATGAAGTGGCCTCGGGCATCGGCGAAGCACCGGAAGAGTATTGCCGAGGCGCTTACCACGGCCACGCTGGCGCTCCTCGCGACCGACCGGGGAGTGCCGGGCGACGAGGGCCTGCGCCGCGCGCTGAACTCGTGGGTCTTCAACAGGACGCGCCGCGAGAGCGGAGAGCCACCGACTGACCTGGCGCCCGCGGTCCAATGGCTCAGCTCCAACACCGTCAACATGACCGCGCTTACAGACCCCGCACTGGTCCGGAAGGTGCTCGACGCGCTGGCCATGCGGATCGACGGTAAGGCGGCAGCGGCAAACACCGTCGCCCGGAAGCGAGCCGTGTTCTACGGCGCGCTGCGGTACGGCGTCGAGCTGGGTACGTTCGACGTCCATCCGATGGATCGGGTCAACTGGGTAGCGCCCAAGGCCAATGAGGAGGTCGACCGCCGCGTGGTGGCCAACCCGACGCAGGCGCGAGCCCTGCTCGCAGCCGTCCGCGCCCAAGTGCCGGAGCTGGAGGCGTTCTTCGGGACGATGTACTACTCCGCCCTGCGGCCTGAGGAGGCGCTCCACCTGCGTGAGGACGAGTACGAGCGTCCGAAGAAGAAGGGCGGGTGGGGTTGGCTCCGCCTCACCGGCGCCACTGTCGCCGTCGGGCGCGACTGGAGCGACTCAGAGGGCACCACGGAGGACCGGGAACTCAAGCACCGCAGCAAGAAGGCGACCAGGGATGTACCAGCCCCGCCCGCACTGTGCGTGTTGATCGAGAAACATCTGCACCAGTTCGGGACCGGGCCGGACGGGAAACTGTTCGTCACCCGGCGCGGGCCTGGCGGCCGCTACGTGCCGACCCTCGGTCAGCCGATCCCGAACAACACCTACACAAAGGCGTGGCGAGACGCCCGCAAGGTCACCCTGACCCCTGCACAACAGCGCTCTCCGCTGGCCGGACGCCCCTACGACCTGCGCCACGCAGCAGTGTCGCTCTGGCTTAACGCCGGCGTACCGGCACCACAGGTGGCTGAATGGGCAGGACACAGCGTGCACGTGCTGATGAAGGTCTACGCGAAGTGCGTCTACGGACAGGACGAGGAAGCGCGGCGACGCATCGAGCGAGCCCTGGTCGAGGACGAGCAGAGCGATCTCGACTGAAGCGTAGCCGCGCGTGTGACGCAGCGAGCTGGTCCAAACGGATGACAGCGGAGTTCAGTGAGACAGTACAAGATCAGCTCCTAGCTGGATTTCCCCAGCTCAGAGCCACTGAGAGAGCCCGCGCGGACGAACAGGCGGGCCCAGGCGCGCGGTACGCGAGCGTGTGGCGGGGTAGTGGATTCGAACCACTATAGCTTTCGCGACTTTACGGGCCGTCCCCAACGTCACCCTGATCAGCGAAAGGGGCACCGTTGCGATGATCGTCGCCGCGCAGTTATCACAGACAAGGGTCGGCGTACGGGTTAACGTGCCCAGCCAGGCACGGCCGAGCGTGCACCGCACACATAGCGATGTTCGACGCTCGATCCGAGCGTCCCCGCCTTCCGCGTTATGGCGCTACCGAGGGCCCGCCAGCGATGGCCGTGTCAACTCGCGACTGAGGGTGACTGCCACGGCGACCAACTCGCCGCACGCATCACGGATGAGTGCTCTGACAGCGAAGCTGTTGAGGCCGGACCCCTAGCTAAGCGATCTCCTCGTCGTCGCGCCAGAACTGCGGCGCTGTGCGCATCTCGGCATCTCGGCGTGCCCACTCTCTCACGTCGGAGTCGTTAGCGATGGTGATGGCCGGGCATCGATGGACGTAGGGGCTCTTCTCAGCGGCTGCCACAATCCGCGAGGCCAACCGGCCTCGGCTGGCGAGCGCAGCCGCGATGCGCTCCTTCGCCGCAGCCGCGTCAATTTGTGCCTGAACTCGCGTATGCTCCTCGCTTCGTCGGCAGGCGGCGAGGCGCTCCCGGAGCATTCTTTCGTGCGACTCAGCCCGCTTGAGGCGCTTCTCTACCTGCTCGCCTTGATGCCACGTGCACGCCTTACAGACGGGCGTGACGATCCCCAGGTGATCAACGTTCGCCTCCTGCGGTAGACCGCAACACCGGCAGGTTGGGTAAAGATCATGCCTTGACGTGGGAGCCTCCCCCGCATCATCGCCGTTCGTGCAGGCGCGTTCCGAGTAGTCCGAGTCCCATCAGCGCTCCACCTGCTCGCGTTCCCTCGCCGGCGCACGCTCAGGCGTGTGCGGCGGTTCACCGCCTCTACCTACGGGCCTGACATGAAAGCGCACGAACGGAATGATACCATCTGCAAGTGACATCGATGTGAGATTTTCGACATTGAAGTGCTATCATCGGCGGAAGCGGGTGCGCCGCTGCTGTCAACACTGCACCGGTGATCGCTCGCGCAGATCACCGTACTACCCGATGTCCCTGTACGGGTTTCCGGGCCGTCACCCTGCACAGCGCTTATCTAACTTCTGATGTGGATGCTAGGGTCACGAGGCGTCATTCAGGGGAACACTCGCTGCGGCCCGTCGTACCCGGTCAATAGCCTGAAGTGCACTGGCCTTTGTTTCAAAGAGCTCGCCGACCGCAACAACTTCTCCGCTTGCCGCCGTTATGCGAAAGCGATACCTTCCGGCAGAGTCTTTGTACAGTTCGAACTTGCTGCCTGAGGAGGTCGTGCGTCGATCGCTCTGCCTGGTCTGGCCACCCATGTCATCGATCACCGCGGTGGATGCCGTTCCTCTCAGAACGTTGATAGCGCTCAGCGCACCTGCTTTGGACTCGTACGCTTCCCCAACTACGAGCACTTCGCTGTTACTGGCCAGCAACCGAAAGCGAAACTGGCCGTTTGCGTCGCGGTAGATCTCAAACCGACTGCCCCGCGAACGCGGCGTTTCCGTTAGCGGATCCAGCTGGCGCAGGCCCTCATGTGAAGAGCGGCCAGTCTCTCGGCTGAGCCAGAGCACGATCAGGGCTTTGAGGTACTCCGCTTTGTTGGAGACTATGTCCGCAGTGTGCTCCGATACGGAGATGCGACCGTGAACAACATCGTTGCGCATTTTACGAATGAATTCAAGATCCATTAGCGCGTCTTGGTCGAATCCATGTGACTGGCGCAGGATGTTAATCGCGGTACTAGAGGTCGCCTCGCGAGACGGCCTGCCTGCCGTCTGGACGACCTCCGACAGCAGTTGTTCCAGCGTTATCCAAGCGCGAATGACGCCCATATCGGGCGCATCGTTTGCGCTGACTAGCTGTCCAACCCGAGGTGCGCTTACACCGAGCGTCCTGGACAAGTCTTTGTATGAGTACCCTTGGGCGTGGAGAGCTGCGGCGGCGCGGGTCCTTATCGATGCTAGCCGGTCGATGACGTGCTGGTGCTCGCTGATCGCCTGCGTACTCAGCTCGAACAGTCTTAGCGGATCCTCAACTTCGTAGAGATCCTCCAACGTGATCATGTCTCTCCTTGCCACCGCCTCCATCGGATGTAGACTGGAAATCCCTCTAGCCAAGGGTTCATGAGCAGATGCTCGGGCGGTGGGAGTACCGAGGTG
>Ga0075420_100003815_pt1 | contig 13242 bp, 13 predicted proteins | sample SoiMetdeltSBSDD4_FD_75296 | JGI IMG/M metagenome (GOLD analysis project Ga0075420, IMG submission 75296) | Bulk soil microbial communities from a Populus tree surrounding site in Tennessee, USA - Soil MetaG P. deltoides SBSDD4 | ecosystem: Environmental > Terrestrial > Soil > Tree plantation... | reverse complement strand
TCCCGGTCGGGCCGGCAGGATCGGTAATGGACCCGCAGGCCGCGCACAGCGTGAGAACGACCGCAGCGAACGGACGGATAACGAGGCGCATGGATTTGACAGGACGTGGGGACGTGATTGCGGGCGGCCGAGTATGGCGACGCGCGACACAGCCTGCAAGCTGCGGCGTAGACAGGGTTTCGGGCTGCGGCCCCGCACGGTAGTTTCTGGCTGAGATCGTGTCCCGATCGACGAAGGCCCCAGCTGACCCGGCGATGACCGATCCACAGACCGTACGCAACGAAACCCCGCCCATTCCGGTTCCCGCGCTCGACGGCAAGTACGTCTACTGCATCATCCGGCTCGACAAGCAGCGTGATTTCGGCAGCGTCGGTATCGGCGGTGGTCAGCGCGTGTACACTGTGCATTACCGCGACCTCGCCGCCATCGTGAGCGACACGCCACTCGTGATCTACGACCCGACGCGCGAGCACGTGCTGGCCCACGAGTTCGTGAACGAGACGGTCATGCGCGAGTTCACGGTCATCCCGATGTCCTTCGGGACCGTTTTCCGCTCCGAGGAAGACGTGACGGAGCTCCTTCGCTCGACGTATCAGGCGTTCAGCGACGTGCTCGACAAGATGCAGGACAAGATCGAGTTCGGTCTCAAGGTGCTGTGGGAGCGTGAGAAGGTGATCGCGAACCTGGAGCGCGAGAACGACGAGATCCGTCGCCTCAAGGACGAGATCAGCCGCAACACGGCGTCGTCCACCTACTTTGCGCGCATGCAGCTCGGCCGCCTCGTCGAGTCGGCGCTCGAGGGCGTGCAGAGCCGCTACGTCGCCGACATCCACGAAGCGCTCAAGCCCGTGGCCGTAGCGAGCCGCAGCAACAAGGTGATCGGCGACCGCATGATCTTGAACGCCGCCTTTCTCGTCGAGCGCACGCAGGAGCGCGCGTTCGATGACAAGGTGAAGGACGTGAGCCGGCGCTACGAGGAGCTGCTGACGTTCAAGTACACGGGTCCGTGGCCGCCGTACAACTTCGTGAACATCAAACTGAAGCTGGAAAAGGCGAACTGATACAGGGGGACTGGACCAGGGACTGGAGAACCCCGCCAGCTCATGGCCCTCGCCTTTGGCCGAGTCCCCAGTCCCCAGTCCCCAGTCCCTCATTAATGGGCCTCCTCTCGAAGCTCCTCTTCTTTCCAGTCACCGGTCCCGTCGCCGGGATCCGCTGGTCGTTAGGCAAGGTCCAGCGTGTGGTGGAAGAGGAGCTCGTCGATGACACGCCCGTGAAGCAGGAGCTCATGGAGCTGCAGATGCTCCTCGAGCTCGGGGACATCGACGACGAGGAGTACACCAGGCGCGAGGCCGTGGTCATGCAGCGGTTGCGCGAGGTGCGCGAGTGGCGCGAGCGGCTCGGGATGGCGACGGCTGGCGGCCCGGTGCGGGTGGCCCGGGAGTCCGACGACGACGAATGACCGGGATCGACGCGCTCCTCGCGTCGCTCCCGCCGTGGACGCTCGTGGGTGGCAAGGGAGGCGTGGGCAAGACGACCTGCGCGGCCGCCCTCGCGGTTCATGCGGCGCGCCAGGGTGAAAAGGCCCTCATCCTCTCGACGGACCCTGCTGGTGCGCTCGCTGACGTCCTCGGGGCACGACTCGACGGTCAGCCTCGGCCGCTCGACGGCATGACGTCGCTCTCTGCGTGTCAGCTCGACGCGCACGCCGCGAGAACCGCGTTCCTCGCCGACTGGGGCGATGTCCTCGCCACCATCATCGACCGCGGCACGTACCTCGACCGCGACGACATCGACGGACTCGTCGCCGCGGCGATGCCCGGCGTCGACGAAACGATGGCGTTCCTCGCGCTCGCCGACCTCGCCGACGGCCGTGCGTGGACCCGCGTGTTCCTCGACACGGCGCCAACGGGGCACACGCTGCGACTGCTGTCGCTGCCCGATACGTTCCGCGCCGTGATCGGCCTGCTCGACACGATGCAGGCCAAGCATCGCTTCATGGTATCGGCGCTGCTCCGGCGGTATCGTCCCGACGAGGCGGACGCGTTTCTCGACGAGCTTCGTCGCAAGGTGGCGCGATTGCGCGCGCTCTTGACCGATCGTGCTCGAACCGGGGTGGTCATGGTGGCGCGCGCGGAGCCGGTCGTGGCAGCGGAAACGGAGCGGTATGCCGTCGCGTTAGGTGCGATGGGGCTGACTGTCCGCGCCGTCGTTCTCAATGCGGTGCCTCGTCGTCCCGCCGCGCCGACTCGCGATGTGGCGGACCGGCTTCTCGGAGTGGCCAGCGAAGCTCAGGCATTCGTCGTGCCCGAGCTGGACGACCTCGCCGCGGGCCTCGAGGGCGTCTCGCGGTGGAGCGCGGGCGTTAGGCGCTCCCGGCCGGCACAGCCGTCCGCGGCCGGGTCGACTCGCACGAGACGCTCGCCGGCGCGTCGCAGCCGCGATCTCGAATCGCTGCCGGCCGCGCACCTCACTCCTGACGCGCTCCCTCCGGTGCTGATCGTCGGTGGCAAGGGCGGAGTGGGGAAGACGTCGGTGTCGTGTGCGCTCGCGCTCGCGGCCGCGCGCTCCGGAGCGCGAACCTTTCTGGTGTCGACCGACCCTGCTCCCTCGATCGCCGACGCCCTCGCGCAGCCGATCAGCGAGGACGACCGAACCGTCGCCGACGGCTTCGGGCTCGTCGCCCGCCAGATGGACGCGACGGCGGCGTTCGCCCGCTGGCGCCTCGAGTATCAGTCGCGCGTGGACGTCGCGTTCGACGCGCTGCTCGGCCCGAACGTGGATGCGCAGCACGACCGTGCGGTCGCGCGTGATCTGCTCGCGCTCGCGCCCCCCGGCATCGACGAGCTCTACGCGCTCGTCTGGCTCGGGGACACGGTCGCGGAAGGAACCTACGCCCGTCTCGTGATCGATCCCGCGCCAACCGGCCACCTCGTGCGGCTGCTCGAGATGCCGGCGCTCGCGCTGGACTGGTCACACCGCCTGCTTCGCCTGATGCTGAAGTACCGAGAGCTCGCCGGCGGTGGCGAAACGTCGGCGGAGCTGTTGACCTTCGCAAAGCGCACGCGCGCCGTCGGCGAGATGCTCCGCGACTCTTCGCGGGCCGGCGTCCTCGTCGTCGCGCTCGACGAGCCGATTGTCCGGCTCGAGTCGGTTCGCCTCGTCGAGCGAGTGCGGCAGCTCGGGAATCACGTGCCCGCTGTCGTCTGGAATCGCGCGCGGGAAATGCCATCCCCTCTTCCTGTCGGCGAGACTCTCCGGCAGTTTGTTGCCCCTGACGTTGCGCCGCCTCCAGTGGGCCCGACGCGTCTGCTCGAATGGCTCGACGACTGGAGAGAGTTGCCCCGGAATGCCTGACCTGGTGTACGTCTATGCGGTCGTTCCGCGGAGCACCGATGTGGCCGGTGCGCCGTCGGGCATCGACGAAGGGCGTGTGTCGCTCGTGGTGGAGGGCGACATCGGAGCCCTCGCGAGCTCCGTCGACTCGTCGTACGCCGACGACCTGGACGACCGCCTGGCAAACGTCCAGTGGCTGGGCCCGCGAGCGGCTGCGCACGACCTCGTGTTGACGTGGGCGAGCGATGCCGGCCCGGTTGTGCCGCTGCCGCTGCTCTCACTCTTTCGATCCGGTGACGCGGTACGCGCAATGCTTCGCGAGCGGCGTGCCGAGCTCACCTCGCTGATCGAGTATGTCAGGCGCGGTCGCGAGTACGGCGTTCGCGTCTTTCGCATCGATGAAGAGCTCAGGAATGCGCTGGCGGAGTACAGTTCCGCGGTAGAGGAGCTCGCGCGAAACGCGAGTGCGGCAGCCTCGCCGGGGCAGGGCTACCTCATCGGTCGAAAGCTCGAAGCGGCAAAGAAGGACGAGCTGCGCCGCGTGTCGCGCGACGTCGCATCGCGCGCGTTCGACCAGCTCTCGTCACGCTCGATCGCGGCGATCGAGGATCCGCTGCCCGCGCCGAGTGGCGAGCATGTCGGCGTTGCCGTGCTCAACGCATCGTTTCTCGTTGCACACGATCGCGTCGATGACTTCCGTGGCACGGTGACAGAGCTCGTCCAACGGTATCATCGCCACGGGTTCCGCGTGGAGTTCACCGGACCGTGGCCGCCGTACCACTTCACGCGCAGTCCCGTTTCCGCTGGGACGAACGCACCGCGAGCCTCGTCGTGAGTGACGTCGACAATACCTCGCTCGAGCTGTCGGACCTCATCAATCGCGTGCTGGACAAGGGCGCCGTCATCGCCGGAAGCGTGACGATCTCCGTTGCCGACATCGACCTCGTGCAGCTCGATCTCACCATCGTGCTCACTGCGATCGAGACCGCGCGCGCAATTGAGCGGCGTCGACGCGAGAGCGCCGAGTCGGGTTCGTGAAGCGGAGGTCGAGCTGCGATGGCGACGTATCTCTACTGCATCCGAAACGACCCTGGCGCCGTGCCCGCCGATCTCATCGGGTTGGACGGCCTTCGCGTGCGCTCCATCTACGCGACCGGGCTCACTGCGTGGGTCAGCGATGTGGTCGAGGTGCCGGTGAGGTCCACGCTCGAGCGGGTGAAAGCGCATGACGCCGTGTGTTCGGCAGCGATGGCGGCTGGCGAGACGCCCCTCCCGATTCGCTTCGGACAGACGTTCGCTGATGATGGCGCGGCAGCGAACGCGATTGCGGCGCGCCGCCCCGTGCTCCGTGAGCGATTGACCCGCGTGGCCGGATGCGTCGAGCTTCGCATCGTCGTCTCGCACGGCCGGGATGCGGACGAACCGGCAGCACTCCTCGGCCGGCAGCCAGGCGATGACCCGTTCGATCAGACCGTGGCCGGGCGTGGAACGGCATTTCTTCGCCGCCTCGCGCGGGAGGGCAGGGCGGACCTCGCCCGCGAGGTCAGCTGCGAGGAGGTTCGGCACGCCGTGCGGGCGGTGGCGAAGGAGCTGATCGTCGACCAGCAGCGATGCGAGGCGGCCCGCGGCGTGTCGTTCTTTCCTGTGCTCGTCCGACGGTCCGACCTCGATACCTGTCGGTCCGTCATCCGGATGTCCTTGCCGTCCCAAGGAATCGAGGCCACGTTGCTCGGTCCCTTTCCGCCGTACTCGTTCGCCGGCGATGCCTGACGAGCACACACCGCCTCTCGACGGGCGCGATGATCCGGCCAGCGAGCTTGCGACGACGCTCCTCGCCGAGGTTGCGCGCGCGCTGCCCGAACGCATCAACGCGGATCCGGAGCGCGTCGAGCAAGGACTCGCACGACTCGTCTTGACCGTGATCGAGGTGGTGCGTAAGGTCTTGGAGCATCAAGCCGTGCGGCGTATGGACGGCGGCGGCCTGAGCGATGAAGAGGTCGAGCGGCTGGGGCTCGCGCTGCTCAAGCTCGACGAACGTATGGGGCAGTTGAAGGAGGTCTTCGGGTTATCTGACGAGGACCTGCAGATCGATTTGGGCCCGTTAGGTCGCTTACGCTAACCACGGCTGCGGGGTGAGCCGTCGGAGTGATCCTTCTTGGCGGATCTCGTTACTCCATCGCGTGGTCATGGGCTGGTCGAGATTCTCGACCGTGTGCTGGACAAGGGTCTGGTGATCGCCGGCGACATCAAGATCAACCTGGCGAACGTGGAGCTCCTCACGATCCAGGTGCGGCTCCTCGTTTGCTCGATCGACAAGGCGGAGCAGATCGGACTGAACTGGTGGCGGCATGACCCCCGGTTGACGTCTGCACCGTCGAGCCCGCTTCTTGCGGGCGACATCGAGCGTCGTCTGGAGCGCATCGAGCGCGGGCTCGAGCAGCTCACCGCCGACTCACAACGATCGACGCGTCGAAAGAAGTAAGACCTTCTCACCAGCGGAGTAGGCTCTAATGGCCGTTGAACGCTCCCCGAGCGGGAGTTCCCTGATCGATGTTCTCGATCGCGTTCTGGACAAGGGAATCGTCATCGACGCGTGGGTGCGGGTTTCACTCGTCGGCATTGACCTCGTTACGGTCGAAGCGCGCATCGTCGTCGCGTCGATCGACACGTATCTCAAGTACTCGGAGGCGGTGGGCATCACCGCGCCCGTGTCGCGTCCTCGCGAGCTCGTCGCCGACACCGAGTCGGAGCTCGAGCGTGTGATGCGTGAGAATGCGGAGCTACGCCGTCGACTTGAGCAAGCCGGCCCGTGATCTGACCGCAGCGGAAACGCCGGCGCGGGGCGCGACCGAGCTCGACGAGCTGCTCGCCACGCTCGCCGAGGCGCCCGACCTGGCGTCGTCCGCGGCATTTCTACTTTCGCGGCTCGGGGAGCTGTCTGGCTCGAGCCGCGGTTTCGTCCGCCTGCTCGATCCGTCGCTCGAAAACCTCACCGTCGTCGCGATGGTGGGGTTCGACGCCGGCGATTTTCCGGCGCTCTCCGCGAGCGACCTGTCTCATCCCGTCGTCGTCTCGGCGCTGTCGCTTCATCCAGTCAGCGCGGACGTAAACTCGGTCGTCGATCCGCGAGTCCCTTTCCGGCACTGGACCGCGCTGCCGCTGCCTCGCGGCGACGACCGCGCCGGGCCGACCATCCTTCCCGCCGCACGCGCCGCCGACCTGCTCAGTCCACTGCGGTTGCGTCTCGGCGCGCGTCCGTCGCGATCGACGGAGTGGTTCGGTCAGGCCCCTGCGGGCGTCGCAGTGCTGGAAGGCACCGCGGACCCCGACGTCCTCGCCTCGCTCGCGCGCATCGCGATGTTCGCCGGCCCCATCCTCGCACGGATGGGGATGGCGACCGCGGTCCGCCAGACGGCGGACCGGGCGACGAAAGAGCGCGATCGTCTCACGAGCATCATCGACTCGCTGCCGGACCCGATCGTCATCACGAACGCCGCGAACGACATCATCGTGCAGAACGCGCGCGCGGAGCGGCTGCTCAATACGCGTGAGTCGGATTCGGAGGGCCGGCGGCGCGCGGTCGAGGTGAACAACCTGCTGTTCACTTCGTACCTCGCGCGTGCCGTGATGACGGGCGGACTGCAGAGCGGACCGCGAGAGCTCAACCTCGTCGATCCGGGCGAAGGCACCGACCTGCTCTTCGAGGTGCTCGCACATCCGCTCGGCGGTGAAGCGCAGGGCGCGGGCGCCGTGCTGTCCGTGCTTCGCGACGTCACCGACCTGAGGCGCGCCGGCCACGAGCTCGAGCGCCAGATGCAACGGGTGCGACTCGCCGAGTTCGAGGCAACGCGTGAGCGCGACCGACTGAACCTCATTCTCGAGAACGTCGCCGACCCGATCCTCGTCACCGACGACCAGTCGAACATCATCATGATGAACGACGAAGCCGAGCGCCTGTTCCAGGTGCGGGAGGGGGGGAAGCGAAACTACGGTGCGATCCAGGCGATCCGCGGGAACGACACGAAGTTCACGTCGTTCATCTCCGAGTTCACGTTGGGTACGGCCATCTCCCGTCGCTCGCGGATGACGCTCACCGACCCGTCGGGCGGGCGCGAGCTGCCGGCCGAGGTCGTGTCGGGCAAGATCATCAACGAGCACGGGGAACCGAGCGTCATCGTGTCGGTCGTGCACGACCTCACGAAGCAGGTCGAGAACGAGCGGCTGTACGAGGAGCTCAAGAAGTTCTCGGCGCAGCTCGAGGAGCGCATTCGCGCTGCCACCGCCGATCTCGAGGCCCAGAACCTCAAGCTCCAATGGCAGTCCCAGGAGCTCGCTCGCGCGAACCGGCTGAAATCCGAGTTCCTCGCGAGCATGTCGCACGAGCTGCGAACGCCCCTCAACGCGGTGCTCGGGCACACGTCCCTGCTGCTGGACCGCCTGTTCGGTGAAGTGACGACGCAGCAGATCGACAGCCTCGAGCGCATCCGCGCGGCCGGCCAGCACCTGCAGGCGCTCATCGACGACATTCTGGACCTCGCCAAGATCGAAGCCGGGAAGATGCCGCTGCACGTCGAGGAGATCCCGCTGCGCGAGGTGGTGACCGAGGTGGCGCAGCAACTCGAGCCGATGGTGCGGAAAAAGCGCCTCGAAGCGACGTACCAGGTGGTGGACGAGCGACTGTACGTCCATACAGATCGGACGAAGCTCAAGCAGATCCTGCTCAACCTGTTGTCGAACGCCGTGAAGTTCACCCACCATGGGTGGGTCCGCCTAACGGCGACCCGATACGGGGATCATGTGTCCATCGTCGTGAGCGACAGCGGCATCGGCATCAAGAGCGAGCACCTCGACGCGATCTGGGAAGACTTCCGTCAGATCGATCAGTCGCGAACGCGCGAGTTCGGCGGCACGGGGCTCGGTCTCAGCATCACCCGGAAGCTCCTCGAGCGTCTCGGCGGCAACGTCGAGGTATCGAGCAGCTTCGGCGTCGGGACGACGTTCACAGTCTGGCTGCCGGTGCGGTTCGCCCCGACCGGCGACGGCGGCTTCGCCGAGCCGCCTGGCGCGGCACTGCTGCGTTAGGCAGTCTGCTCAGGCCCCGGGGTCGAGCGCGGCGCGCAGCTCCATCGCCAGCGTGAGCGGGTCGAACGGCTTCACGAGACACGCGGTCGCGCCGAGCGCGAGCGCCCGCCGCATCTCTTCCTGCTGGGTTTTCGCCGTCAGGAACACCACGGGGATCGCCGCCGTGGTCGGATCGCCCTTCAGACGACGGCACGTCTCGTAGCCATCGAGTCCGGGCATCATCCCGTCGAGGACGAACGCGTCGTACTGGCCACGCGACGCACGCTCCAGCAATTCCGTGCCCGACGACACGATCTCGACCTCGAACCCGGGATCGATGGACAGGGCGAGCTCGAGGATCGTCCTCAGGTCCGGCTCGTCATCGGCGCACAGGAGCTTCATCCGCGGTCGCTCCAGCGGGGAAATCGGGGGCGGTCAGCGTGACCGGCCTCCGTTCTCGGACGTCTGTAGCGTGTACGACGTCACGGCGTCCTCGGGCCGGCCGCGGGCCGGAATCCACCTCGATGGCGTCCGCCCTTTCGTTTCCACTGACCGTTTGATGGCGAGCGCCCAGACCGTCGCAAGGGCGACCGATGCGCTGCGGATGTTGCGTGAGCGCTTTCGCGAGACCAGCGCCGGGACAATCACGTTACTGGAGGATCTGGCGCGCCAGCTCGCTACCGAGCCGGCCGCGCCCGAAACGATCGGCGCATTACGCCGCGAGCTTCATCGCGTCCACGGAACCGCGGGGAGCTACGGCTTCGTCGAAGCGAGCCGGCTCGCCGCGAAGCTCGAGCAGCGCGTCGCGGGCTGGGAGGACGACACGTCGTTGGAGCACACGCAGCGCGCGACGGTGATCGGGCATTTCATCAGCGCGCTGCGGCTCGCGATCTCGGCAGAAGCGGCGATCGGTCACGTCCAGCCAACGCGGCGGCGGATGCTCCTGGTCGACGTGGCGCCGACCTACGCGCGAACGCTGCGTTCCGAGGCCGCGCTGCGGGGCTACCAGCTGACGTCCGGCCGCGCGTCCGACCTCACGGCGACGTCGCTGCGAGAGCTGGCGCCGCACGTCGTCGTCGTTTCCGTCGAAACCATTGCGGCGCTCCGCGAGCTCAGCGCCGGCGCGAATGTCCCGCTCATCGCGCTCGCGCAAGGCGCGGTGCTCGACGAGGCCACAGCCGCGGCGGCATCGGACGTTCAGACCGTGGACGTCGGTGACGAGCTCGGAACGCTCTTCGACGTCGCCGACCGTCTCTCGCTCGGGAGCTCCACGGCCGGTGCGACGATCCTCGTGCTCGACGACGACCCGTCGATTCTGACGATCGTCCAGTTCCTCCTCGAGAGCGAGGGCGTTCGCATCATGACCTGCGACCATCCACGCGCTCTCCACGAGCAGCTCGCCGCAACGGCGCCGTCGCTGCTCGTGATGGATGTGCGCATGGGCGAGGTCTCCGGCATCGACCTCGCGCGCGAGCTGCGAACGCTGCCCGCCTACCGCGATTTGCCGATCGTGCTCATCAGCGCCGATACGGAGGAGCGCACGAAGGAGCAGGCGCGCCGAGCGGGCGTCGATGACTTTCTCGCGAAACCGATTGTCGCGCAGGACCTCCGGGCATGCATCGCGCGTCACCTGGAGCGCCAGCGCGTCGTTCGCCTCAGCGAGGGACGGCATCCGGGCACCGGCCTCCCGCTCCCGCCGCGAACGGCAGCCGACATCGCGAGGTTCATCGCCCAGGCAGCGGCCGAGGACCGTGGCGTCGCGATGGTCGTCGTCCGCCCCGACACCGACGAGCTCCTCGGCGATGCGGCGATGGGCTGGCTTGGTGAGACGCAGCGGATCGCGAATGCGGTCGCGAGCTCGGTGAGTGTGGTTGGCTACCACGACGGCGTGTCGCTCATGGCCGTCCTCGACGGCGACGCCGAGCTCGCCGAGTCGCTCTTCGAGGCGCTCGTGTTCGGCCGCGGGGAGGAGGCGCCTGCGTGGCGGTGCGGCGTCGTCGACTCCACCGAGGTCGGCGCCGACCCCGGCGCGCTCCGGCGCGGTGCGGACGAGGCCATCGAGATCGCCCGCCAGGATCGCGGCGCATTCGTTAGGCGCTGGCGGCAGGCCGAAGCGGGGCTCGCTCCGGACATCGTGCTCATCGAGGACGACCCGGCGCTCTCGGACATGGTCCAGTATGTCCTGCGGTCGGCCGGGCTCACGTTCCGCGCGTACAGCAACGGGGCGACGGCGCTCGAGGCACTGCTCGGCTTCCGGTCGGACGGACGACGCCCGCTGGTCTTACTCGACGTCGACCTTCCCGGCCTGGACGGCCACGCGGTGCACGAGCGACTTCACGCCGACCGCCCGGACGCGTACGCGGTGGTGTTCATCACTGGCAACGGCACCGAGGGCGACCAGATTCGCGCGCTGCGCGCCGGGGCGCTCGACTACGTCTCCAAGCCCGTCACGTTTCGCACGCTCTCGGGCAAGATTCCGATGTGGCGCGAGCGGGCTGCGGCCAAGTAACGCCCCACGGTTCGGCGTCAGGCTGCGGGCACGCTCATCGGTCGTCGTGGTCGTCGTACCGCGAGCACGGCCTTGAGCCGCAACAGCAGGTCCTGCTCGCGGTCGCGCGTCTTCACGAACGCGTGGGATGGCGCGAGCGTTACGCCATCGAGCTCGCCGTCCGCGAACTCGCGCGCTGAAAAGACGAGCACCGGAACGTCGGCATACGTCGGCAGCTCACGGACGCGGCGAATGAGAGCGATGCCCGGCGAGCCCGGATGCGACGGGTCGATGACGATCGCGTCGTAGCTCACAGTCGTGAGTGCTTGCCACGCTTCTGCCGGCGACCCGACGGCCGTGACCGCGCCCAGTGGGTCGCAGAGCGATCGCAGTATGCTGAGCATGTCGCGGTCGTCATCGAGGACGAGGAGACGATGATCCGCGTGCCCAGGTGCCGGGGCGGCAACCGGAGCGGTGTAGGGGAGCTCGGTGATGAACGTCGTGCCGTGCCCCGGCGCGCTGTCGAACCGGATCGAGCCGCCGTGTCGCTCGACGATCGCTCTCACGATCGCCAGCCCGAGTCCCGCGCCGCCTGACGCGCCGACCGCGTCGGCCTGCTGGAATCTACCGAAGATGCGTCGCCGGAACTCGAGCGGGATGCCGGGACCGCGGTCGGAGACGAACACGGCGACGCTCGTCGGCGTCGTGCGAAGCGACACGGTCACGGTCTCCCCCTTCGGCGAGAACCGTATCGCGTTCGAGATGAGGTTCGTGAAGACCTGCACGAGCCGGTCTGGATCGCCGGTCACGACCGCGCTCTGCTCTCCCCCGAGCTCGAGGGTGACCTGCGCCTCCATCGCGACCGTGCGCAGCGAATCCACCGTCGTCCGCAAGATGTCCCCGAGCTGACACGGCTCGCGTCGCACGAAGAGATGGCCGGCTTCGATCCGCTCGACGTCGAGGATGTCGTTGATGAGTCGGATCAGTCGCTCGGTGTTTTGCAGCGCGATCTGAAGCAGGTCGCGCGTCTTCTGCGCCACAGGGCCGGTCGTGCCGGCGAGCACGAGACCGAGTGCCCCACGAATGGCGGTGAGTGGCGTGCGCAGCTCGTGGCTCACGGTCGAGACGAAGTCGGTCTTGAGCCGCTCGACTTCCTTCAGCTGGCGGATGTCATCCCGGAGGCCATGCTCGCGTTCTGCGACGGCCTCGGCGAGCGTTCCGAACGCCGCGCCCAGCTGACCGAGCTCGCGACTCCCGCCGGCATTCGACCGAATAGCGGCGCGGTGATCGCCGGCGGCGAGCGCGCGGGCGTCGAAGACGATGGCGTCGAGCGTGCCGGTGACGCGACGAAGGCTCACGACCGTCGCGAGCACGATCATCGCGAGCAGCAGGAGGCGAATGAGCAGCGCTTCTCGTGCGTCGAGCTCGAGTTGCACTGACGCTTCGGTGGCGCGCAACTCGGACTGGACGCGAGTGACGCGATCGATCGCGGCGGACGAGTGTCGCAGCGTGTCCATGAGGGCGGCGACGCGCCGCGCGATGGTCGGCGCCGGCTCGGACGAGGACCCCGGGTTTGCTACCCGTGCCGCCATGTGCGCGCTCGCCGCGGCGCTCCAGAGTCGCGCAACCTCGTCCATGCGCGAAGTGACCCGTCGCAGGTCTTCGTTCCCGACCGCGAGCTTCGACAGCGTGTCGAGGGTGGTCTCGAGCCCATCGCGGCCTAGCCGGTAAGCGTTGAGGAACGCGGAATCACCAGTCAGGGCAAATCCCCGTTCACCACTCTCGAGGTTGATGAGCGCGGGGGCGATCTGGGCGGCGACGAGAACGGCAGACCCCGCCTCACCTGCGGCGATGTCCGAGGCTCCGCGCCGACCATCGTGGAACCGCACGATCTGCTGCGTCGTGACCGCCCAGAGGGCGATCACGCCCACGTTCGTCAGCACGAGCTGGGCTGCCAGCGAGAGCGATCGCCACCATCGCAGCACCATACGGATGACCGACGCGAGGACCGTCATGCGGCGGTCGGGGCCGGGCAAGCGAAGCGCCGCAGCGGCGTGCAGGCCACTGCGGTGGGGACCGGTCGGGCCGCTATGCCCGTCGCCGGCGGATGATATGTTTCGGCGTGGGTCCCAGGCATCCCGGCGGGTCGACCCCAGTCAGGCACACCACTTCGAGCGCACACCAGGAATGACGACCAATCGGCTTCACGCGCTACACGAGGCAGGCCAGTCGGTCTGGCTGGATTTCATCGACCGAACCATCCTGCGAAACGGGGATCTGGCCCGGATGATCCGGGACCACGCGCTCACCGGGATGACGTCGAACCCGACGATCTTCGAGAAGGCGCTCGCCGAAGG
>Ga0075420_100003814_pt1 | contig 13243 bp, 12 predicted proteins | sample SoiMetdeltSBSDD4_FD_75296 | JGI IMG/M metagenome (GOLD analysis project Ga0075420, IMG submission 75296) | Bulk soil microbial communities from a Populus tree surrounding site in Tennessee, USA - Soil MetaG P. deltoides SBSDD4 | ecosystem: Environmental > Terrestrial > Soil > Tree plantation... | reverse complement strand
CGGGCGTCCTCGAGTGGCTGCCGCAGCACTTCGAGAACCCGACGGGGGAATTCAGGCAACTCGTCGAGAAACAGGACTCCGTTATGAGCGAGCGAGATCTCGCCTGGACGAGGACCGCTGCCGCCACCGACGAGCGCAATGCTCGAACTGGTGTGATGGGGGGCGCGGAACGGACGCTCGGTCAGCACCTCGTTGCCAGGAGGGAGTGTTCCAGCCACCGAGTGGATCGCCATCGTCTCGAGTGCTTCCTCGCGTGTGAGGGGCGGCAGGATTCCCGCGAACCGCCGCGCGAGCATGGTCTTGCCCGATCCTGGCGGGCCGACAAGCAGAAGGTTGTGGCCACCGGCGGCGGCAACCTCCAGCGCACGTCGCGCGAACGCCTGTCCCCTGATGTCTTTTAGATCGAGTTCGGGATCGCAGATGGGCTCTGGTGACGTGGGAGGTGAGGGCAGGGCGGCCCGGTCCGGGTCGTTCAGCGCATCGACGGCTTCAATGAGCGAGCGCGCAATGCGCACATCCAGACCATCGACAAGCCCGGCTTCCGCGGCGTTCTGTGGTGGCAGCAGCAGCCGGCGTATGCCGCTCTTGCGCGCGGCGATGGCCACGGGAAGCACGCCGCGGATGCTGTTGATGGCTCCGTCGAGCGAAAGCTCGCCGAGAACGATCGTATCGGGCGACTCCCGACGAGTGAGGGAACCCGTAACCGCCAACAGTCCCAGGGCGATGGGCAGGTCGAACGACGAGCCGGCTTTGCGAACGTCGGCCGGCGCCAGGTTGACCGTGATCCGGTGCGCCGGGAACTCATAGCCGGAGTTTCTGATCGCTGCCCGCACACGCTCGCGGCTTTCGCGAACAGTCGCGTCCGGCAGTCCAATCACGGTGAAGGCAGGCAGCCCGAACGAGACGTCGATTTCAATCTGGACCGGTGTGGCCTCCACACCGATGAGGGAGGCGCTGCGCAGACATGCCAGCACGCGGATGTCGTTGCAAGCATCGTGCACCCCTCGAAATGACGAGATGGCGCGAACCCGTGTCAGAGCCTTGAACGAACTGCGCCCTTTGGTTGATCGACTGCGCGCATTTCCCGCGTACACGGCGGGTCTGAAGACCCGCCCTACATACTCGTACGTAGGCCGGGTCTTCAGACCCGGTACGCACGTACGTAGGCCGGGTCTTCAGACCCGGCGCACTGGGGCTGAGCGGCAACGTCCGCTACAATTTCCTGATGACGACGATGGCAGAAGAAGGCGCGCGGAGCCGGCAGGCGATCGAGGACCGGTTCAAATGGAATCTCGCGGAGATTTATCCGAACGAGGCGGCCTGGCGTGCTGAAAAAACGCGACTCGCCGGGGAGGTCGGCCGCATTCGTGACTTCGAGGGGAAGCTCGGTACCTCGGCGGGCATCGTCGCGGATGCGCTGGAGCTTATCTCCAGCCTGGATAAAGAGATCTCTCGACTCTACGTTTACGCGAGCATGCTGGGCGATGAGGACACGCGGGAGTCTGGTCCTCAAGGGATGCAGCAGGAGATGCAGCAGCTCTACGCCGATTTTGGAGCCCACGCCTCGTTCATCGAGCCGGAAATTCTGAGGACTGGCGAATCCACCATCGAGGGGTTCCTCGCGAACGAGCCGAGACTTGGTATCTTCACGTTTCCCTTGCGCGACATGTTTCGCCGCGCCACGCACACGCTCTCGGATCAGGAAGAGAAGCTGCTGGCCGACCTTTCGCCACTCGCCGGTTCCGCCTCCAATATTTACGGAATCCTGTCGAACGCGGACTTTCCGTACCCGACGATAACCGTCAGCACCGGCCGGCAGGTCAAGGTCGACCACTCCGGCTATTCAGAGCTTCGAACGAGCGCCAATCGCGACGATCGACGGCTGGCTATGAGTACGTTCTTTACGTCGCTCGGCGGATTCAGTCGGACATTCGGCACGACCATGAACGCGGAAGTGCAGAAAGTGCTCTTCTACGCCAAGGCGCGGAAGTACGGATCGAATCTCGAGATGGCGCTCAACGCGGCAAACATTCCGGTCGATGTCTACTCGCGGCTCATCGATGGCGTGAATGCGCATGTGTCCGTGTTTCACCGATATCTGCGGCTGCGGAAGCGCATGCTCGACCTGACGGACGACCTGCATTACTACGACCTCTATGCGCCGCTGGTCGCCTCTGTGAATCTGCGTTACACGCCGGAGGAAGCCGAGGCGCATATCCTGGCCTCGTTCAAGCCCCTTGGGCCGGAGTATGTGGATGTTGTCCGCAGGTCGTTCGCGGAGCGCTGGATTGATTTCTATCCGAGCGAGGGTAAGCGCTCGGGTGCGTATTCGAACGGCGCCGCCTACGACGTGCACCCCTACATGCTGCTCAACTATCTCGGGCAGTACAACGACCTGAGCACGCTGGCCCATGAGATCGGGCACACGATGCAGAGCTACTGCTCGAATGCCACGCAGCCGTACGCGTTGGCCAACTATCCAATCTTTGTTGCCGAGGTTGCGTCCACGTTCAACGAAGCGCTCCTGATTCAGTACATGCTGGAGCGGATCACGGATACGCCGACGCGGATTTCGTTACTGGGCAGTTACCTCGAGAACATCAAGGCCACCGTCTTTCGTCAGACGCAATTCGCGGAGTTCGAGTTGCGGATGCATGAGATGGCTCAGCGCGGTGAGCCGCTGACTGGCGACAGCCTGGACCGCCTCTATCTGGACATCACACGTCGCTACTACGGTCACGACGCCGGCGTCTGCGTGGTGGACGACTACGTCGCGCACGAATGGAGTTTCATCCCTCACTTCTACAGCGACTTTTACGTCTATCAGTACGCCACCTCGTTTACGGCCGCTGAAGCTCTCGCGTCGAAGGTGCTGGCGGGCGACAGCGACGCGACGTCGCGCTACCTGGCGTTTCTTTCTGCTGGCGGATCGAAGTATCCGATCGATCTGTTGCGTGATGCCGGGGTTGACATGACGACCGACGAACCGCTCACGCTGACGATCGCCAAGATGAGTGCGGTGATGGATGAAATCGAAAGCGTGCTCGACCGCGGCGCGATGTAATCGGCGGGTCTGACCTTCGACTGTGCTCAGGTCACCCCGAGCGCTGCCGAGGGGTGAAGACCCGCCCTACGTACGTGCTGGAGCGGTACGTAGGCCGGGTCTTTAGTGGTACGTAGGCCGGGTCTTTAGACCCGGCTACTCTCCGGAGCGCCTCATAGAATGCTCTTCCCGAGCGCCGAGAGGGCGAGCTCCGTGGCGAATTCCGCGGTGGCGTTGCGCAGGTCGAGCGTGGGGTTGACCTCGACGAGGTCCAGTGCGATAAGCGCGTTCGAGTCGGAGACAATTTCCATCAGCAAGTGGGCCTCGCGGTAATCGAGGCCACCCTTCACGGCCGTGCCCACGCCGGGCGCGATCGACGGATCGCATGCGTCCAGGTCGAACGACACATGCAGGCCACCCGTTCCGGCCCCCGCGATCGTCAGTGCGCGCTCGGCAACCGCGGCAACGCCCTCCCGGTCGATGTCCTTCATCGTGAACACGTGAACGCCCGACTCGAGGATCTGCGTCTTTTCGCGCGCGTCCAGATTGCGAATGCCGAGGAGAACCGTGTGCTCGGGTTTGATCGCGGGCCTTGCGGTGAAGACGCCCAGCTCGGCTGGTTCCCAGCCGAGAAGTGCCGCCAGCGGCATCCCGTGTACGTTTCCACTGAGCGACGTGGCGGGCGTGTTCATGTCGCCGTGAGCGTCAATCCAGATCAGCCCGAGCGGTCGAGAGGTTGTTGCGCGGAGCCATGACGCGCTGGCTGCGACCGATCCGGCGGCAAGGCTATGGTCTCCGCCGAGCACCAACGGAAGCGCGCCGGCGTGAAGTGAGGCAAGCGACGAGTCGTGGAGAGTGCGGCAAACCGCCGCGATCTCGTTCACGTATTTTTTCTTGCCGTCCGGAGGGGGCAAGGTCTCGCGAATGGGAGATGCCAGATTGCCCTTGTCCAAGACCTCTCGGCCCAGCGCGGCAATCTGTTCTCCGAGCCCCGCAATTCGAAACGCCGACGGCCCCATGTCCACCCCGCGCCGTCCGGCGCCGAGATCGAGGGGAACGCCGATGATGTGAACCGGGGTGAGGCGCGCGCCCATGATGGCCTCGCTGGAGCTATCGCCGCTTGTACGACACCGACATGCCTTCGCTTCCCGGCGACACGATGCTCGTGAAGAGGTTGGGGTGCGAGAGGATGGTTGCGAGAAACGGTTCCATCTCGCTCTTCTTGTTCACGACGTTGTGCGCCATGAAGATCCCGCCGGGGGTCAGGCGCGGGTAGACGATTTCAAAGAATCGCTTGTAGTCGGGTTTCCACGCGTCCAGAAATACCAGATCGAAGGTGCCTGCGAGTTTGGGAATCTCGGCAAACGCGTCGCCGTGCACCACCCGAACGACGTCGGTGAGTCCCGTCTTCGCGATGTTGGCGGAAGCTTCCTTTGCGCGCTGCGGATCGTACTCAATCGCGACCACTTTTCCGCCGCTCTCACGCGCGCCAAGTCCGAGCCAGATGCCGCTGTATCCGCTCGCCGCGCCAATCTCGAGGATGGATTTGGCGCCACGCGTGGCCACCATGACGCGAAGAAAACGTCCGTCCTCTTCCGATATCGCCAGTTGTCCCTTGTCCGCGGCGCGAATGCCCTTCAGTACCGCGTCGATACTCGGAGGGATGGCTGCGCTGCTGGGTTGCTGGGCTGACGTCGAGGTCAGAAGGAAGGCAAGAAGGACGGCGGAGAACGTCAGGAGTCGCATCGCGGCGATTGTACGACGGCAGCGAAAATCAACCCGGTTGATTATTCAGGCCGTTCGGCGCCGCACGAAGTCGGCCGCTCGACCGCCGGTCTCGCGGCCATCGGCAATGCAGTCCGGAATGCCAATTGCGCGGAAGCCGCTGCCCGTCAGGAAAAGGCCCGGAAGCGCTGAGAGATGACGCTCGATGGTGGCGACCCGCTGACGATGACCGACCTCGTATTGGGGGCTCTGCCGCGTAAATCGGAACAGGCGAGCGATGACGGGTTCGCCCGAGATGTCCATCAGATCGGCGAGCGCGTCCTTCACAGTGGTCATGAGCTCCTCGTCACCAGCCTCGGTACGGTGGGGATCTCGACCACCACCGAGGAACCCGCGTAGAAGGACGTGTCCCTCTGGAGCCCGACCTGGCCACTTTGAACTCACCCACGTCGCAGCCAGAAGGGGTGTGCGTTCGCGTTTCGGGACGACGAAGCCCGTCCCGTGCATTGGCCGGCCGACCTGCCCGGCGTGATAGCCAAGCGCGACGGTCGCCGTTGAGGCATAGGGTACGGCCGAGCAAAGGCCCGCCAGCCTCGTATCGAAGCCGCCCAACAGGCTCCCCGCGATGTACGCCGGCACGGCAAGGATGACGGCGGATGAACGATACCGCTTCTCCGAGGACTGAACGAGATATGTCCCAGCGCGATGGAGTTCGGTCACCCGCGACGAGCACGTGACGACATCGGGACCGAGGGCCTGCACAAGCGCATCAACCAGCGTGCCCGTCCCTCCCGGGAACGAGAGAAACGCGCCTTGCGGCGAGGGCCGCGTCTGCAGCGACCTGAACGCGCGGATCACGCTGCCGGTCCGGCGCTCCGCGTCAACAAGGCGCGGAAACAGTGCCTGCATCGAAAGTCGATCGGCGTCGCCCGCATGAATGCCCGCCAGCAGCGGATCCGCCAGGAACTCGGCGGCTTCCTCGCCGAATCGCCTTCGTACGAAGGACCCGATGGACTCGTCCTCATCGCCTCCGCCGCGTGGAAGGATCGCTTCGGCGGCCATGCGGAGCTTGCCGGCGATGGAGAAGAGGGACGACCGCATGAACGCGGAGGCGTTCAGCGGAAAGCCGAGGAAGGATCCTTCAACGATCGGATGCAGGTCGCCATCGCGAAGCACATACGCGGTGCGTGGCGTGAGCGTTGGCACCAACTGGTCGGCGATTCCAAGCTCGCGGCACAGGCCGATCGCGGCCGGCTTCTGCACGAGAAGCGAGTCGGGTCCTCCGTCGATCACCCATCCATCCACGCGCTCGGTGACGATGACGCCGCCGGGCTGGGGTCGGGCCTCAAGGACGCGCGTGGTGAAACCGCGGGCCCGCAGTTCGTACGCGGCCGAGAGTCCTGCGATGCCCCCGCCGATGATGGCGACGTCGATATCGATCGTTGCGTCAGACATCCCACGGCTCGCGCGTGATCGCCGTTCCGGAGCGACTCGCGCGATGCACGTACTGGGCGAGCATCTGCACGTGCTCGAGAGGTGTGGATGGCAGGATGCCGTGGCCGAGGTTGAAGATGTGCCCCGGTCGACCGCCGGCCCGCACCAGGACGTCCTGCGTCTGTTCCAGAAGGCGTTTGGCTGGTCCAAGCAGGAGCGTTGGATCAAGGTTTCCCTGGACCGCGCGATCCGTGCCGATGCGTTTCCACGCCTCGTCGAGGGGAATGCGCCAATCGACCCCAATGACGTCTCCGCCCGCTTCACGCAGCAGCTCGAGCAATGTGGCTGTGCCGGTTCCAAAGTGAATTGTCGGGACGCGGCCCGCGACGGTCTCGAAGATCTTGCGCGTGTGGGGAAGGACGAACTCGCGGTAGTCGGTGGCGCTCAGCATGCCCACCCACGAATCGAAAATCTGCACGACGTCTACGCCCGCCTCGATCTGCGCCAGCAGGTAGTCCGCGACCATGGTGCTCAGGCGATCGCAGAGGCGATGCCACGCATCGGGGTGACCGTACATCAACGACTTGGTCTTGGCGAAGTTATTGGAGTGGCCGCCCTCGATGGCGTAGGACGCGAGCGTGAACGGAGCACCTGCAAAACCGATGAGAGGCACGCGGCCGGCAAGTTCCTGCTGCACCAGTCGGATGGCCTCCAGGACGTGACCGAGCGCTTCGCGGGGTTCGAAATCGCGTAACGCGTCGATGTCACCGGGGGTGCTGATGGGGCGCTCGAGCTGAGGGCCCTCACCCTTGATGAAATCGAAGGGCAGGCCCATCGGTTCGAGTGGAAGCAGCAGGTCGGAAAAGAGAATCGCGGCGTCCACCTCGATCCTGTTCACCGGCTGCAGCGTGACTTCGGTCGCGAGTTCGGGTGTCCGACAGAGATCGAGCAGGGAGTAACGCTCCCGCAGCGCCCGGTATTCGCTCATGTAACGTCCGGCCTGGCGCATGAACCAGACCGGTGTGGCATCCACCGGTTGCTTCCGGCAGGCTTGGAGAAAACGTGAAGACACTATTGGTATTGGGGCGAGGCCACTAGAGCGCGACCGCCGCGTGCACAAGTTCGCGCGCGACGTCCACTAACTCTTTGAGCCAAAGCGGCTTATAGTGCAGAACTGCACCGAGGGACCGGAGCACATCAGTCTGTTCGCTGCTCACATAATAGTCTCCCGTGACCAGAGCCACCGGGGTATGAGCCAGTCCAGTCAGGCGCCGCATGCTTCTAAGGACCTCGATTCCGCTTCCGATCGGCATGCGAAGGTCCACGATGATGGCGTGGGGGTGGTGCTTGTCGGCAAGGGCGAGGCCCTCTTTCGCTGAAAGACCACCCCAGACCTCGAATCCTTCTAACCGCAACGTGCGGCAGAACATATCACTCACGCTCACATCATCGTTCACCATGAGAACCCGAGGTGCGGAGTTCGCGCTGGAGAAGGGCACAGCGCATTGTGAGCGTGGCAGCCGAAGCCGTCAAGCGAGGCCGGGCTCCCGACCGTAAGGCATTGCACCGTGAGCGGGTCGTGTTATAGTCAGCCGCGTTCGGCACAGGGCCTCCGCCCTTCTGGCGGAGAGTTCACCCACCCCTCGGAGGCTTCGTTTGAGCCCAATCCTCGTGCGGCCGGTCCGCGAGCAGCTCGAGCACGATCGGGTCATTCGCCTGTTACAGGCGAAATATAAGCGTAAATTCGACGTCGCCATCAACCCGGGCAACGAGCAGGGTACGCCGGTGGGTGCGGGTCCATCGCCGTGGTATCCGGATCTCGTTCTGCAATCAACTGAGCGAAGCCGGAAGTTACTCGGTGTGGTTGAGGTTGAGACGGCCGAGTCGATCAACCACCTCGAGGCGATGTCCCAGTGGGCGGCGTTCTCACGTCTGAAAGCGCCTTTCTATCTGTACGTTCCAGCCGGGATGGTCGACGTCGCACGACGGTTCTGCGTCGATCTTCACATCACGGTGACGGAGATTTGGGCGTACCACACGATCGGTGATCAGATTCGGTTCACGCCCGTACAGCGTGCCCCCGGTTCCGACGATGGCAACGGCGCTGAGCGTGAGGTGCGCCGGCCGAAAGCTCCGGCGATTGTCGCGGCGAAGGTAGCCCGGCCGCGTGCGCCAAAGCCTGCGGCGGCAAAGCCGGCGCAGACGAGAGCTGCCGTCGCGAAGCCTGTTCGTCGACCGGCGCCCCCAGTCCGAAAGAAGGTCGCTCCTCGGAGCGCGAAGTCAGTCAAAGTAGCGGCGCGCCCGGCCGCGAAGAAGGCCGTCGTCAGGGCCTCCAAACGTAAGTAGCGTTCGCGTGCCCTTTCTTCGCGTGGTCCGCGACAAGCGCGGCTACGAGACCACCTACCTGATTCATTCAATTCGCCAGGGCTCACGCCAGGAGTCCCGTGTCCTCTATGCGTTTCGAACGCCTGGAGGTGTTCGCGTCGGACGCGATCCGTTCGATCCGCTCGTGCGCCGGGAGATTGAATCTGGCAATCCTGGCATCGCGTTCGATTGGGACGCGCTTCTGTCGGGACGACAGGTCATCGATACGACACCCGACGTGCGACGTCCTCGACGCAAGCCCACGGGCTCTCGAGAACCTCAGGGCCGTCCCGAGCCGGGTCGAGCGTCGGGTCCAGACGAGGGAGTTCCGCAGCCACCGGCCGCTCGGCGTCCCGATCATCCGGCACAGACCCCACGATTGGCGGTGCCCGTTGCGATCGAAGGCGATACGCCGGAGACGCGCATGCGTTTTCTCGCGCATTGGCACGGCATCCTCTGTGAGCAATTGCCGCAGCGGGTCGTTGACCCGGAACGTCGCGCGAGTTTGATGACCGTCGTGCAACGGCTCAATCCCGCGGGCTGGATAGACGCCGACGAGATTTCCGCCGGATTGGCGCAGGCGACCGAGGCTCTCGAACGGCTGTCCCGTCTTCTCTCGAAGCGTCGGCGTAAGGCCCGACGTAGTGGACCGCGCGAGGAACGAGCTGAGTCTGGGCCGTCAGGTGACTCGACGAGCGATGAGCCCGCACCGGAATGACACAGTGGCTGAACTCGTTCCTCGTCCAGATAGCGCAGATGGGCGGGTGGGGCGTACTGCTGTTCGTCCTGGTGTACGTGCTCGCCGCTCTCACGATGGCCCCGGCATTTCCGCTGACCGTTGCGGCGGGCGCCATCTACGGCGTGACGCAGGGCTCGATCGTCGTCTTTGTCGCCGCGGCGCTGGGCGGATTTGCGGCGTACGGCGTCGCCCTCAGACTCGCCGACACCAGGCTGCTCAAACGAGTTGATCGAGAGCCTCGCGTTCTGGCGGTTCGCAACGCCATGAGACAGGATGGGGTGTGGGTGCAGTTCCTGCTGCGCCTGTCTCCCATCGTTCCGTACACCATGCTCAACTATGCGCTGGGACTCGCGCGTGTGCGTCCTCGCGACTTTGCTGTTGCGCTGGTCGGCATGGTGCCCGCCATCGTGATGTACACCTACTACGGCAAGGTGGTGGGGGACGTCGCGGCGCTCGCGGCGGGACGTGCACCGATTCGCGGCACTGCGTACTACGTGTTGCTGGTCGTTGGGCTCGTGACGACTGTGATCGCGACCGTGCTGATTACCCGAGCCGCGAGGCGAGCGCTCAAGGAGCCGGCTGGTTTAGGGGAATGATACCGCCGGACTATTTCTCGGTCAGGTAGCGGCTCTCGATCGAAAGCACTTTGTTCAGGCGACGCGTGTGGCGCGGCAGTCCAGAGAACGAAGCGGCGAGGAAGGTGCTCACGATCTCGAGTGCCACGGCGATACCGACGACTCGGGCGCCGAGGCAGAGGACGTTCAGGTCGTCGTGCTCGACGGCCTGATGTGCGGTGTAACAGTCGTGACAGACGGCCGCGCGGATGCCGGGCACCTTGTTGGCGGCGACGGATACACCCGCCCCGCTCCCACAAACGATGATGCCGCGTTCGGCGCGTCCCTCGCGGATAGCCAGGGCCACTGCCTCTGCCGAGTCCGGGTAGTCGACAGCCTCGACCGAATTAGTGCCGAGGTCCAATATTTCGTGTCCTGCTTGCGCCAGGTGTCGCGCCAACTCATCTTTCATGTGAAAGCCGGCGTGGTCGGCGCTCAAGGCCAGTCGCATGCCACATAACTATACGTCCTGCTATACTCACGGCACTATGCGAAATGCTGCTAAGTACCTGAGTGCCAGCGCGTTTGCGGGGATTCTTGGCGCGCTGATGGCGACGGCCAATTATCAGGCGCTGGCCCAGGCACCCGCCGCGGCGCCGAGGTCGCCGGCCCGAGTTGCTCCGCAGCAGTCGCAGCCAACATTTCGCGTCGATGTGGACCTGGTGACGACCGACGTGATCGTGCGTGACTCGAAGAACGATCAGTTCATCGCAGACCTCAAGTCGGGCGACTTCGACGTGTTCGAGGACGGCGTCAAGCAGGAACTGTCGTCGATGGTGCTGGTACATGGGGGCCGCGTTTTCAATGTCCAGGCGCCTCCGCCGCCGCCGGCCCAGGAAGGCATCATCCTGCCCGTGAGCCGACCGACCAACGACACGGCCGGGCGGGTGTTTCTGTTGTTCGTGGACGACCTGCACCTCGACTTCAAGAACACGCCACGTACGCGCGAACTCTTCCGGAAGATGCTGCGCGATCTGATTCACGAAGGCGACATGTTCGGCATCGTCTCTACGGGCACCTCGTCATTGTCGATTCAGCTCACCTACGATCGCCAGGTGCTCGAAGATGCCATCAAGCGCATTACGGGTGGTGGCCTGAAACCCGAGGACATCATCAAAGGGCAGCAGTCGGCCCAGGGCCCAACCGAGCTGCGGTATCGCGCTCATGTCGCGTTTGCGACGGCGTACGATCTGATGAAGAACCTCGAGAAGGTGCACAATCGCCGCAAGGCAATCATCTGGGTGAGCAGCGGCTACGATTTCAATCCGTTCGAGCGTGCGCGTATGGAGGAAATGTCGCGCACCTTCGGAAACGATGCCGAGGCAGACGTTTCGAACGATCCGAACATTCAGATGAAGTTCCAGGGGACGCAGTTTCTGGAAGGCGATCTGGTGCATGAACTCGCGGATGTGACGCGGGCGGCCAACCGCGCGAACGCAACCCTTTACACCATTGACCCGCGCGGTCTGATAGCCGGTCCCGATATGGACGACAGGGCGCTCGAGAACCATATCGAAGAGTGGAATGCGTACGTCCGCCGCACCCAGGACAGTTTGCGGACGCTTGCGGAGCAGACGGGCGGCATCGCGGTGGTCAATCAGAACGATATGGACAAGGCGCTCAAGCGCATTGATGCCGAGACGAGCGACTACTACGTCCTCGGCTACTACTCCAGTAATCCAGACCCGCTGAGAAAGACGCGCAAGATCGAGGTGAAGGCCAAGCGTGACGGCGTCACGGTGTGGTCGCGGACCTCATACTCGTTGCGTCCAACCCCGGCCGCGGCACCGCGTTAAAGGTTGCTCACAGCGTGCGCGGCGCCTGGACGGCCAGCTCCAGACGCGGGTGCACGCTGTCGAACACCCGCATCACCTCCGACACCACGCGTGGGAGCCGTCCCATCTTCGGATAGAGCCAGCCTGTTTCGCGTACCAGGGGATATCCCGTGATACGGCTGGCGTAGAGCTGCCTGGCTCGCACCTCGGCGGCGGCAGCCTGCCACGGCACGATGCCGATGCCCAGCCCCGTACGCACCATGGCCTTGATGATCTCCACATTCTCGGTTTCCATCACGACCTCGGCATCGATGCTTTCGCGCGCGAAGAACTCGTTGACGAGCCGGCGTGTGATGGAACCGGTCTCGAAGAGGATGAACGGCTGACGGTTGAGCTCGTCAGGTTTGACCGTCCGCCGTGTCGCGAAGGGGTGGTCGGGGTAGCTGACGACGAGGAGCTCCTCCCGCAGCACCGGAACGGTGATCAGATCGGTCGCCTCGATGGGCAGTGTCAGGAGGCCCAGGTCGCCTGCGCCGGAACGGAGCATGGCAATCGAACGGTCGGTGCTGCCGACCGTGATCTTGAGTTCCAGGTGAGGGTGTACTCGTCGGATCTCCGACAACAGCGTCGGAAAGACGTACAGGCAGACGGTCATCCCGCCGACAAGGCGGAGGGTCCCGCGCAGGTGCTCCTGGGTCTCGCTGATCGCGGACACGGTTTCCTGAACGTCCTGAAACACCCGGTTGCTCAGTTGAACGAGCGACTCGCCGGCTGGCGTGATCCGGATGCGCCGGCCGAGCCGGTGAAACACCGACTCGCCGAGCTCGTCTTCGAGGAGCAAGACCTGGCGGCTGATCGCCGACTGGGATACGTGGAGTTTCTCGCCGGCGGCTGTGAAGGAGCCGGTTTCGGCGATGGCGCGAATGATCTCGAGCTGGCGCAAGTCCATACGTCGAGGTTACATAAGCCTACGGCATGGATTCAAGAGAACTGATGCGCGGATCGGGTTCTGGCGATGGCTTCCTTCAAATAGTGCTCGTCCATCTCAATCCCGACGAAGTTCAGCCCGAGTTGGGCGCAGGCGACAGCGCTGGAGCCGAGACCCAGAAAGGGATCGGCCACTGTCTGGACGCGAGACAAGCCGTGCAGGCGGACGCACATCTCGGGTAGTTTCGGCGGAAACGTGGCTGGATGAGGCCGGTCCTTGTCGCGACTCTGGATTGTGTCGTAGGGAATGAACCAGGTATTTCCACGGCATCGAACCCCGCCAGACGCCGATTGCCATCTCTTCACGTTGGATTGGTCCTGGTAGGGCACACCGATGCTCAGGCGATCCAGGGGGCGTTTTCCATCGGGCGTGAAGTGAAACACGAATTCGTGGCAGTCATGAACGAACCTTGGGCTGTTGATGGGCTTGTAGTGCCCCACGGCAAGGTCATCGGCCAGACGATTCCGGGCAGACGCTCGATCGATCGCGATCGACTTAATCCAGTGAATCGTGTTCTGAAGCTTCAGGTGGCGTCTGACGACCTGCGCGATATCAAGGGCT
>Ga0075420_100003813_pt1 | contig 13246 bp, 12 predicted proteins | sample SoiMetdeltSBSDD4_FD_75296 | JGI IMG/M metagenome (GOLD analysis project Ga0075420, IMG submission 75296) | Bulk soil microbial communities from a Populus tree surrounding site in Tennessee, USA - Soil MetaG P. deltoides SBSDD4 | ecosystem: Environmental > Terrestrial > Soil > Tree plantation... | reverse complement strand
GCCACGATCGCGCCCCACCAGATTAGGTCGCTCGTGGACTGGCCGGCAAGGTCGTCGAGGATGCCCGGGAGCTGGAGCCCGATCAGCAGGAACAGCACCGCGTTGAGGATGAAGGTGAGGATCTCCCACACGGACACGCCCTGCATGCGCATCGTCGGCGTGGTGAGCTGCGGGGTGTGCCAGCCCATGTAGATCCCGACCGTCACCGCCGCGATCACCCCGGACAGGCCGAGCTCCTCGGCCGGGATGTAGGCCACGTAGCCGCTCACCAGCGAGATCGAGATCTCGGTCGGGGGGTCGTCGATCCGGCTGCGCACCTCCCTGATGACCCAGCCGGCGGCCAGCCCGACCGCGAGACCACCCACCCCGCTCAGCACGAAGCGCAGGGCCGCCTCGCCGAGCGAGAACGAGCCGGTCACCACGGCCGCCACCGCGACGCTGTACAGCACGAGCGCGGTCCAGTCGTTGGTGAGGTTCTCGCCCTCGACGACGGTGAGCAGGCGGCGCGGGGCGTTCGTCCGGCGCAGGATCTCAGCCGGTGCCACCGCGTCGGTCGGGGAGACGATCGCGCCGAGCACGAACGACTCCGCCCAGCCGAGCCCGATCACCTCGTGGGCGACGACAGCGACCGCGCCCATGGTCACGAACACGACCCCGATCGACAGCAGCGCGATCGGGCGGGCGTTGCGGCGCAGGTCGCGCAACGAGGTGAAGAAGGCGGCCCCGTACAGCAGCGGCGGGAGGAAGATCAGGAGTACGAGGTCCGGGTCGAGCTCCACGTCCGGGACGCCGGGCAGGAATCCGATCGCGAGGCCCCCGAGCACGAGCGTGATCGGGTACGGCACCCGCAGGACCCGCGCGAGCACGGCAAGTGCCGCCGTGCCGAGCAGCAGGCCGAAGACGATCAGCTCGACGTGGTCCTCCAAGGCCCCTCTAGGGTGGCAGCCGGTGCCGAAGATCACGCTCTACGGCAAGGCGGGTTGCCACCTCTGCGACGACGCGCGCGCCACCGTCGAGCGCGTGCGCGCCAAGCGCCCGTTCGAGCTGGTCGAGGTCGACGTGTCGCTCGACCCGGTGCTCCTGCGCCGCTACGGCGAGCGCATTCCGGTGCTGGAGCTCGACGACGAGGAGTTGTTCGAGTTCCACGTTGACCCGGACGTGCTCGTCAGCCGGCTGGACAGAGCGGGCAGGTAGAGTGGGCGCGTGAGCTTTCAGGAGCCCATGACGGGCGGGGCAGGGCTTGACAACGGCGGGGCGGAGCGGCTGTCACTCGGCGTGGCCGCCCGGCTGTCGCGCTACCTGCAGGTGCTCACTCAGGCCAAGAAGATGGGTCGCGAGACCATCTCCTCGCAGGAGCTCGCGGACTACACGCACGTGAACTCCACGCAGATCCGGCGCGATCTGTCCGGCTTCGGCAAGTTCGGCAAGCGCGGCGTGGGCTACAACGTCGACTCGCTGGTCTCGCAGATCCGCAAGATCCTGCGCACCACCGGCAAGCACAACATCGCGCTCTTCGGCGCGGGCAATCTCGGCCAGGCGATCGCCGGCTCCGACATCTTCGCCGACCACGGCTTCCGCGTGGTCGCGCTCTTCGACAAGGATCAGGACAAGGTCGGGCACCGCGTGAACGACAACCTGACGGTCCGGCCGTACGACGACCTCGAGCGGGTGATTCGCGAAGAGGACGTGGTGGTGGGGGTGCTGGCGGTGCCCACGGCGGCGGCGCAGGGCGTGGCCGACGACCTGGTCGACGCCGGCGTCAAGATCATCTTCAACTACTCGGAGGCGCTGCTCCAGGTGCCCCCCGAGGTCACGGTGCACACCTCGAGCCCCGCAGTCGACCTGCTCTACGCGCTCTACTTCTACCTGACGTAGACCACACGCCACCCGCCATGCTCGACATGCCGAGCGTCAGGGAGGTCTTCGAGGCCTCCACGGACTTCACCGTCGGGATCGAGGAGGAGTTCGCGATCCTCGACCCGGCGACCCGCGAGCTCGACCACCGCTTCGAGGCGCTGCGCGACGCGGCGGCGGCCGACACGGTGCTCGCGGACGCCGTGGCGGGCGAGCTGATCCGGTCCGAGATCGAGATCCGCTCCGGCCGCGGCGAGACGTTCGCCGACGCCCTCGTGAGGCAGCGCGACGCGCGGGCCCGGCTGTTCGCCGTCGCCGCCGCGCAGGACGCGCTCCTCGGCGCCACCGGCACGCACCCCTGGAGCCGCTGGCAGGATCAGCGGATCATCGACACCGAGCACTACCACCGGGTCGAGAGCTCGCTGCAGTACGTGGCCTGGCGCAACAACACCTTCAGCCTGCACGTGCACGTGGGGGTGAACGGGCCCGAGCGCGCCGTGCGCGTGTGCGACCGGCTGCGAACGGTGATGCCCGAGCTGCTCGCCATCTCGGCCAACTCGCCCTTTCTCGACGGGCGCCACTCGGGGCTGCACTCGGCGCGCTCGCAGATCTTCACCAAGAGCTTTCCGCGCTGCGGGATCCCCGATGCGTTCGGCGGCTGGCGGGCCTACGCCGACTACGTCGACTTCCTGATGCGTACACGATCGATCGTGGAGTTCACGCAGGTGTGGTGGAGCGTGCGCCCCCACCACGCCTACGGGACGGTCGAGATGCGCATCTGCGACGCTCAGACGAGCGCCGAGGACTCCAACGCGCTGGCCGGCCTGATCACCGCGTGCGTGGCTCAGGCCGCGATGGACTACGACGACGGCGTGCCGTTCGCCGACCCTCCCGGCCGGATGATCGAGGAGAACTTCTGGCGCGCGATCCGCCACGGCCTCGACGGCAAGCTGATCGACTTGGAGCGGGCGGAGGAGTACCCCGCCGCGGTGGCCCGCGACCGGCTGCTCGCCTGGACGGCCCCCGCCCGCATGGCCCTGGGGATCGATGTGGCGCTGGCGGAGGAGAATGGGGCCCAGCGACAGAAGCGCGCGCTCGCCGGCGGGGCCTCGATCGAGGACGTCTACGCCGCCGAGGTGGCGCTCACCCAGCGAACGTACGCGAAGGAGGAGGCTGTCAGATGAGCACGCGGGAGCCGAGCGAAGCCGAGCTGCTGGAGGCGCTCAAGCGCATCAAGGTCGAGGACGTGCTGCTCCAGACCGTTGCCTCGCTCGTGAACCTGGCCGGGCAGAAGCTGGCGGTGCCGGAGGCCCGCGACCCGGTGGAGGCCAAGAAGGCGATCGACGCGGTGCGCGCGATGCTGCCGCTCTGCCCGCAGGAGGAGATCGGGCCGGTCAAGGACGCGCTGTCCCAGGTCCAGATGATGTACGTGCGTGAGCAGGGCGAGGGCGGCGGCGAGGCCCCGCCGCCCGCAGAGGAGAGGGGCGGCGAGGCCGAGCGGCGCGAGGCCGAGGAGCGGGCCAAGGCGCGCTCCAAGATCTGGACGCCAGGCTCGTGATCGGGATCTTCGGCGGCTCGGGCCTCTACCGCTTCCTCGATGACGACGCGGTGGAGGAGGTGCCGGTCGCCACGCCCTACGGGCCACCCTCCGCGGCGATCCGGATCGGGCGCATCGAGGGCGTCGACGTGGCGTTCATGCCGCGCCACGGGGACGAGCACACGCTGCCGCCACACCGGATCAACTACCGCGCGAACGTATGGGCGATGCGCGAGGTGGGGGTGCGCCGGCTGATCGGCCCCTGCGCCTGCGGCTCGCTGCGCCCGGAGCTCGCGCCCGGCACGTTCGTGGTCTGCGACCAGTTCGTGGACCGCACCCATGCGCGCGAAAGCACCTTCTACGACGGCCCGCAGACCACCCACGTGTCGGCCGCCGACCCCTACTGCTCCCAGATGAGCGGCGTGATCGCGGACAGCGCGCGCGAGCTCGAGATCCCGGTGGTCGAGGGCGGGACCGTGGTGGTGATCCAGGGCCCGCGCTTCGCGACACGTGCGGAATCGCGCTGGTACTCGGCATCGGGCTTCCACGTGGTGAACATGACGCAGTACCCCGAGTGCTGGCTCGCGCGCGAGCTCGAGCTCTGCTACGCGAACGTGGCCCTCGTGACCGACTACGACGTTGGGCTTGAGGGGATGCCCCAGGTGCCGCCCGTGTCCGCGGACGCCGCCTTCAAGGTCTTCAACGACAACCTCGACCGCGTGCGGGCGCTGCTGTTCCACACGGTCACCCGTGTCGGCGAGCAGCCGGACGACGCCTGCGCGAACGCGCTCTCAAGCGCGATCGTCCACCGCTGAGAGCGCGGGGCGGGCGTGTCGTCCGGGCGGAGTCGATAGACTGCCCGACCGCTCTGCTGCGGGTGGGGCCGGCCGCCGGCTCGTCGAACACCGGGCGCCCTCGCTCGACCGCCCGCTGACTGAACCACACGGAGGACAACCCCCTTGGAATTCCTGACTGACTGGGGCGTGATCATCGCGCTCGTCTGCGCCGGCGGCGCCGTCGTGTACGGCGTCACCACGTCCCGCTGGCTGCTGTCTCTCTCACCCGGAAACGACGAGATGCAGGCGATCTCGAGCGCGGTGCAGCAGGGCGCGACCGCGTACCTGCGCCGCCAGTACACGATCATCGCCGGCGTGGCCGTGGTGCTCGCGATCCTGCTCGCGATCGCGCTCGAGGCCTCGGGCGCCGAGGGTATCCTGATCGCCGTCGGCTTCCTGATCGGCGGCACGTTCTCCGGGTCCGCGGGCTTCATCGGGATGAACGTGTCGGTGCGCGCCAACGCGCGCGTGGCCGAGTCGGCCCGCGGCGGTGTGTCGAAGGCGCTCGAGGTGGCCTTCAAGGGCGGCGCCGTGACCGGCCTCCTGGTGGCGGGCCTGGCGCTGCTCGGCGTGGCGGGCTACTACGGGATCCTGATCCTGGCGGGCACCGACGAGCGCGACGCCATCGACGCGCTCGTGGGCCTCGGCTTCGGCGGCTCGCTGATCTCCGTCTTCGCCCGGCTCGGCGGCGGCATCTTCACCAAGGCCGCCGACGTGGGCGCCGACCTCGTGGGCAAGATCGAGGCGGGCATCCCCGAGGACGACCCGCGCAACCCCGCCGTGATCGCCGACAACGTGGGCGACAACGTGGGCGACTGCGCCGGCATGGCGGCCGACCTGTTCGAGACATACGCGGTCACGGCCGTCGCGGTGATGCTGCTGGGCGTGCTCACCTTCCAGGAGATCGGCACCGTGGCCGTCTACCCGCTCGTGATCGGCGGCGTGTCGCTGCTCGCCTCGATCATCGGCACCTACGCAGTGAAGAGCCCGGCGGGCAATGTCGAGCGCGCGCTCTACCAGGGCCTGATCGTGTCGGGCGGGCTGGCGGCGCTCGCCTTCCTGCCGGTCACGCTCCTGATGATGGACGACCTCAACTTCCAGGGGGACGTCTCGAGCCTGCTGCGCGGCGGGGCGGACGCCGCGCCGAGCGGGATCGACCTGTACTTCTGCACGCTTGTCGGGATCGCGATCACCGCGGGCCTCTTCGTGATCACGGACTACTACACCTCCACGCGCTTCCGGCCGGTGCGCACCACGGCGCGCGCGTCCCAGACCGGCCACGCCACCAACATCATCCAGGGGCTCGCCCAGGGCTTCCAGTCCACGGCCGCGCCGGCGATCCTGCTGGCGCTCGGAATCCTGGTCGCCAACGAGCTGGCCGGCATCTACGGCATCGGCGTGGCGGTGATGGCGCAGCTCTCGCTCACGGGCCTGATCGTGGCGCTCGACGCCTTCGGCCCGATCACCGACAACGCCGGCGGCATCGCCGAGATGGCGGATCTGCCGGAGGAGGTGCGAAACGTCACCGACCCGCTCGACGCGGTGGGCAACACCACCAAGGCCGTGACCAAGGGATACGCGATCGGCTCGGCCGTGCTCGCGGCTCTCGTGCTGTTCGCGGCGTTCGTCGAGGAGCTGAACGAGGAGGCGGCCAGCGAGGGCACGACCGTCACGGGCTTCGACATCTCGCAGCCGGAGGTGCTGATCGGCCTGTTGATCGGCGGCATGATGGTCTACCTGTTCGCCGCGCTCGCCATCGAGGCCGTGGGCCGAGCGGGCGGCGGCGTGGTCGAGGAGGTGCGGCGCCAGTTCCGGGAGCGGCCCGGGATCATGGACCGCACCGAGCAGCCTGACTACGCGCGCGCGGTCGACATCGTCACGGCCTCGGCGCAACGCGAGATGATCCTGCCGGCGCTGATCCCGATCGTCGTCCCGGTGGTGGTCGGCCTGCTCTCCACCGAGGCGCTCGGCGGCCTCCTGATCGGCGTGATCGTGGTTGGCTTCTTCGCCGCGGTGTCGATGACCGCCGGCGGCGGGGCGTGGGACAACGCCAAGAAGCTGATCGAGGACGGCGAGTTCGGCGGCAAGGGCTCCGAGGCCCACGCCGCGTCCGTCACGGGCGACACCGTCGGCGACCCCTACAAGGACACCGCCGGGCCGGCGATCAACCCCATGATCAAGGTGGCGAACATCGTCGCCCTGCTGATGGTCCCGTTCCTGGTCTGAGTCCGCGGCTCGGCGATGCGGTGAGCGTCCCGGAGTGGCTGCTATTGCAGCCACTCCGGGACGTTCTCGACAAGCCCTAGTGTTTCTGGCCTGGCGAAAGCCGGCGACATCCGCGCCCTCCCGGACGACCTCCCCGAGCCCGAGGACGACGGCGCGGCTCGCCACCTTCCCGGCATGGCAGTCCCGCCGCTCGCGCTTCCCTCCACGGAGGGGGGCGAGTTGGCGCTCGCCGAGCTGCCCGGCCTGAGCGTGCTCTTCTGCTACCCCCGCACCGGGCGCCCGGACGAGGAGCTGCCGCCCGGCTGGAACGAGATTCCGGGCGCGCGCGGCTGCACCCCGGAGACCTGCGGCTTCCGCGACAGCCATGACCAGTTCGCGGACCTCGGCGCCCGCGTCGTGGCCCTTTCGACGCAGGACCCCGACTACCAGCGCGAGATGGCGGAGCGGCTCGAGCTGCCGTTCCCGGTGCTCAGCGACGAGCGGCTCGAGCTCGTGAGCGCGCTGCGGCTCCCCACCTTCGAGACGGCCGGCCTCACGCTCGTCAAGCGGCTCACTCTCGTGATCCGCGACGGCTGCATCGAGCACGTCTTCTATCCGGTCTTCCCGCCGGACTCGCATGCCTCGGAGGTCCTCGAGTGGCTCCGCCGCTCCTGAGACCGCTCGCCGAGTCCGAGCACAGCGTCTTCTGGCTCGACGGCCACTCCCGCAGCTCGAGGGGCTCCGCTTCAGCCATCGCTGGGCCGGCGCGATCGACACCTGTTCGCGCTTCGCCGTCATGTTCGGGCGCGCATTAGGCGGGCGCGTCGCCTACGCCCTGGGCTACACGGGCCTCGTTCATGGGCGCGACAGCGAGCTCACCAGGCTCGAGCTGGAGCGCCCGCGGCCGATCCGTTCCCGCCCGAGCCGCTCCGCTCGGGCGTCGTGCAGCTCACGCGGCGCGCGCTGATCCGAGCGGATGAGGACGGCGGGCGGCGCGGCCAATGGCTCAAGCTGCTCGACCGGGTGGGCGTGGGCTTCGACAGTTAGCGTCGACAGCTAGATTCAGCCGGCGCGATGGCCGAGTACCGACCGAAGAACCGTGGGCTCGAGCGGGTGCTCGGCACGGGGGCGTTGTTCTCGACCGCCTACGGGAACGTGGGCAGCTCGATCTACTACGCGCTCGGGCTGGTGGCGATCTACGCCGCCGGCATGACCCCGGTGGTGTTCGTGATCGCAGGCCTCATCTTCGCGGCCACCGCGGCCACCTACGCCGAGGCAACCACGATGTACCCGGAGGCGGGCGGCTCCTCGAGCTTCGCGCGGCGCGCGTTCAACGAGTTCTGGTCCTTTTTCGCCGCCTGGGGCCAGATGCTCACCTACATCATCACGATCGCGATCTCCGCGTTCTTCGTGCCTCACTACCTGGGCGTGTTCTGGGAGCCGCTCGGCGAGTCGCCGGCCGACATCGTGGGCGGGATCGCCGTGGTGGCGCTGCTCGGTTTCGTGAACATCGTGGGGGTCAAGGAGTCGGCGGGCGTGAACGTCGGCTTCGCCGTCGCGGACTTCCTCACCCAGGTCGGGCTGGTGGTTGTGGGCGTCGCCCTGGTGCTCGACCCCCAGCTCCTAGTCGAGCAGGTCGACTTCGGCACCACGCCGACGTTGGGCGACTTCCTGATCGCCATTCCGGTCGCCATGGTCGCCTACACCGGGATCGAGACGGTGTCGAACATGGCCGAGGAGGCCCGCGACGTGGGCAAGACGATCCCGCGCGGGATCGGCCTCGTGGTGCTCGCCGTGGCGGTGATCTACGCGTTCCTTCCCGCGATCGCGCTGTCCGCCATGCCCGTGGTGAACGGCGAGACGCAGCTCGCGCAGCCGAAGGAGGAGGGCGGCTTTGCGGACGACCCGATCCTCGGCGTGGTCGAGAACATGGACCTCGGCGCCCTGCAGGGGCCGGCCGAGATCTACGTGGGCATCCTGGCCGCCACGATCCTCTTCATCGCGACCAACGCCGGCCTGATCGGGGTCTCCCGGCTCACCTACTCGATGGGCCAGCACCGCCAGCTACCACAGCTGCTGCGGGCTCTCCATCCGAGGTTCCGCACGCCCTACGTGGCGATCCTCGTGTTCGGCACGGTGGCGTGCATCGCGATCCTGCCGGGCCAGGCGGACTTCCTCGGAGTGATCTATGCCTTCGGCGCGATGCTCTCGTTCACGATGGCGCACATCTCGCTGGTCCGGCTTCGCTTCACGTATCCGGACGTCGAGCGACCGTGGCGGAGTCCCGGATCGATCCCGTTCCGCGGCCGGAAGGTGCCGCTCCTGGCGGTGTTCGGCGGGCTCGGCACCGGCGCGGCGCTGGTGGTTGCAACGGCTCTCGATTTCCGGGTGCTTGTGTCCGGCCTCGTCTGGCTCGGTCTTGGCGTGACCATCTACGTGATCTACCGGCGCCGCCAGGGGCTCTCGCTCACCGAGTCGCACAAGATCGTGATGCCCAAGCCGGTGGTCGAGCACGAGGTGGAGTACGAGTCGGTGCTGGTGGCGTTCGAGGATGGGCACTACTCGCCCGAGGCGATCTCGACGGCCGCCCGCCTCGCGGCCCGGCGGCGGCGCGGCATCCACGTGCTCGTCACGATCTCCGTCCCTCCCAACTCGCCGATCGACGCCGTGATGCCCGAGCACGAGGCGCGCGCGGCATCCATCATCGATTCGGCGCGCGTGCGCGGCGGGCGGCGGGTGACCGGGCACTGGGAGAAGGTGCGCCCGGGGCAGGGCGGCCGCCGTATCGTGGAGGAGGCGAAGGAGATCCGCGCGCGCGCGATCGTGATGTCGCTGCCCCCGCGGCGGACCGGCGCGTCGCTCTTCGGCAAGACGCTCGAGACGGTGCTGAGCGAGCGCCCCTGCCGGGTGATCATCGACTCGTCGCGCGGCCTGGAATCGGGTCGACGGGCCGCCTGACGGGACCTCCGCGCGCAATACGATGGAGGGCGTGGAACGCGCCTACACGACCTCGATCCGCCTCGTCAGCGGGCTCCTGCTGCTGGTGGGCGTGGCGATGATCGTGGCGACGCTCGCCCGCGGGGGCGGCGGGCTCGCCCTGGGCGTGGTGCTCGGCGCGCTGCTCGCGCTGCTGGGCGCGGGCCGGCTCTGGCTCGCCCTCCGGGGCAGCTCGCGATGAGCGACGCGGACGGCTCGGGGCGCGCGTCGGTGGGCGTCCGCACAGGTCAGCGGGTGCGACGCGGCTCCGAGCGCATGGGCGGGCGCATCGTCCGCTCGCTCGGGGAGCCGGCGCTGTTCGCGATCACGCTCAGCGCGATCGTCTCCGCGATCTTCCTCTCGCTCGGCCTGGTCGCGGAGGACGCGCTCGGGCTCACGCCGCTCGTCTACCTCGTGGCCGGCGTGTTCTTCATGATCACGATGGCCACCTACGTGGAGGGCAGCTCGCTGCACATCGAGCGCGGCGGCGCCTCGACCTTCGCCCGCTACGCCTTCGACGAGCTTTGGAGCTTCATCGCCGGCTGGGCGATCCTGCTCGACTACATCATCGTGATGGCGATCGGCGCGGTGGTCATCACGGACTACCTGGCGGTGTTCTGGAGCGGGCTTGACGAAGGCGGTCTCGAGGTCGTGTTCGCCGGGCTGGCCCTGCTGTTCGTGGCCGTCGCGAACGTGCGCGGGCTGTCGGCCGAGCGGATCGGCGCGGTGCTGCGGATCTCGCTCTGGAGCATCGGCCTGCTCCTGGTGGTCACGCTGATCGCCTACGTCCAGTTCTTCGACGCGACCGCGATCACCGACTCCGTCGAGCTCGGCGAGCGGCCCGGCTGGGACGAAGTGATCTTCTCCATGGGGATCGCCACGGCCGGCGTGATCGGGGTGGAGGCCGCCTCAGGCCTCGCGGGGGAGGTGCGGGTCGGCCGGCGAGGGCTCAAGCGCGTGGTGATGGCCACGGCGGCGGTGTCGCTCCTGCTGCTCGTCGGGGTCTCCGCCGCGGGCCTGATGGCGCAGCCGGTCGTGGACGGCCAGACCGCCCTGGGGGGCCGCTTCATCGACGCGCCCGTACTGGGGATCGTGGACGCCTACGAGCAGGACTGGCTCGTCGACGCCGGCAGCTACGTGGTCGCGGCCTCGGCCGCGTTGATGCTGATCGTGGCGATGAACGGGCAGATGCTCGGCCTGGCCCGGCTCGCCTACTCGCTGGCCACCAACCGCCAGATCCCGAGCGCGGCCGGCCGGCTCTCGCGGCGCCGCGGCACCCCGCACGTGGCGATCGCGATCGCCGCGCTGCTCGCGTTCGGTTTCGCGATCCCGCACGACCTGAGCTTCCTCGCCGGCGTGTTCGCGTTCGGCGCGATGATCTCGTTCGCGATCGCCCATCTGTCGGTGATCGTGCTGCGCTTCCGCGAGCGCGACCGGCCCAGCGCGTTCCGTGTGCCGTTCAGCATTCCCGTGCGCGGCGCCTCCGTACCGATACCCGCGGTGATCGGCCTCGTGATCTCGGTGGCGGTGTGGCTCAGCGTTGTCATCTATCACGAGGGCGGGCGCATCATCGGCTCCACCTGGGTGATCGTGGGCGTGCTGCTCTACACGGTCTACCGCCGCAGCCAGGACAAGCCGCTGCGAAAGCGCTTCACGATCCCCGCCGAGGCGCTCACGGACACCGCCGACACGGTGTTCGGGAGCATCCTCGTGCCGATCTCGGGCGGGGTGCTCGACGACGACATCGTGGGCACGGCCGGCCGCCTGGCCGCGGAGCACGCCGACGAGGGCGAGGGCGGCGCGGTGGTGGAGGCGCTCTACGTGTTCGAGATCCCGATGTCCCTGCCGATCGACGCGCGCGTGTCCGAGGAGCGGGTGAAGGAGGCCAAGCGCATGCTCGCGCGCGCCAAGGAGGTGGGGGAGGAGTACGAGGGGGTGGAGGTGGCGACCGCGATGGTGCGCGGGCGCTCCGTGGGCCAGGCGATCGTCTCCGAGGCAAGGCGCCGTGGCGTCGAGGCGATCGTGCTCGCCGCGGAGGAGCCCTCGCGCGTGCTCGGCGGAGCGATCCTCGGCGGACGAGGCCGCGCCCGCGACCGCTTCGTGGGCGACACCACCCGCTACGTGGTCGAGAAGGCGCCCTGCAAGGTCATCCTCACCGCCCCGCCGGCCGGGGAGGAGGGGACGCGCGAGGGCGTGCTTCCGTAACGGGGCGCTGTCGTCGTGCGCGGGGGCGCGGGCTAGGCCCGCGCCGGAGCGATCCACAACCAATTCTTCACAACGCCAGATGTAGAGTGGGGCCGGAATGTTCGTGCTGATCGTCGGCTGCGGGCGGGTGGGCTCCACCATCGCCAACACGATGCTCGCGGAGGGCCACGAGGTTTCGGTCCTCGACGAGGACGCCGAGGCCATCGCGCTGCTCGACCGCGGGCAGGAGCAGAGCTGGGAGGAGCGCGGAGGTCGCTTCACCGAGGGCACCGCGCTCGAGATCGACGCTCTGCTCGCCGCGGGCATCGAGGAGGCGGACGCGTTCGTGGCCTCCACGGACGGCGACAACACGAACCTCGTGATCGCGCAGGTGGCCAAGCGCCGCTTCGAGGTCGAGCGCGTGGTGGTGCGGGTGCTCGACCCGGCTCGCGCGCGCTGGTACGCCGAACAGGGTCTGCAGACGATCTGCCCGACCCAGACCGCGATCGAGTTGCTCGAGGCCGCCGTCCGCGGGCAGATCCGCTTCGAAGGAGTCTCGGGCTAGCCATGTACGTGCTGATCGTCGGGGCCGGCAAGGTCGGATGGAACCTCGCGCGCGAGCTCATCAACAAGGCGCACGAGGTCACGGTGATCGAGTCGAGCCAATCGCGCTTCGCGGTGGTGGAGCAGGAGCTCGAGCACAGTGCCCAGTACGGCGACGGCTCCGAGCTCTGGGTGCTCGAGCGGGCCGGCATTGAGCGCGCCGACCTGGTGGTCGCGGTCACGGGCGACGACGAGGACAACATCCTGATCTCCCAGGTGGCCCGCGAGAAGTACGGCGTGGAGCGGGTGGTCGCGCGCTGCAACAACCCGCGCAACCTGCAGCACTTCGAGCTGCTCGGCGTGACCCCGGTGATCTCCGCAACCGACCTGATCCTGCGCCTGATCGAGCACGAGGTGCCGAAGTACGGCCTCGTGCACCTGCTCGACCTGCCCGAGGAGCGACTCGAGATCATCGAGCTCGAGGTGGCCGAGGGCTCGGAGGCTGCGGGACGCGCCGTCAAGGACCTCGGCCTGCCCGACGGCTCGCTCGTGATCTCGATCCTGCGCGACGGCGGCGGCTTCGTGCCGGCCGGTGAATCCGTCGTGGAGGCCGGCGACGAGGTTTTGCTCGTGCTCGACGTGGGGATCGAGGAGCGTGTGACAGAGCGCTTCACTGACCGCTCGGGCGCGGCGATCCAGTGAGCAGCCGCCGCGTCGACCATCTGCTGATCGGCGGCGGCCTGGCCGCCGCCAACTGCGCGCGCTGGCTGCGCGAGGGCGGCGGCGACGGCTCGATCGTGCTCGTGGGCCGCGAGGCCGACCCGCCCTACAACCGCCCGCCGCTCACAAAGGGCTACCTGCGCGGGGAGGAGCCGAAGGAGGACGTGCTCTTCCGACCCGACGAGTGGTGGGGGGAGAACGACATCGAGCTGCTGCTCCGGACGAGCGTGATGGCGCTCGACACGGACCGCCGTGTCGCCACGCTCTCGACGAAGGACGAGATCGAGTTCGGCAACGCGCTCCTCGCCACCGGCTCCAACGTGCGGCGGCTGCGCTTCGAGGGCGCGGACCTCGACGGCATCCACTACATGCGCGCCTTTGGCAACTCCGA
>Ga0075420_100003811_pt1 | contig 13249 bp, 10 predicted proteins | sample SoiMetdeltSBSDD4_FD_75296 | JGI IMG/M metagenome (GOLD analysis project Ga0075420, IMG submission 75296) | Bulk soil microbial communities from a Populus tree surrounding site in Tennessee, USA - Soil MetaG P. deltoides SBSDD4 | ecosystem: Environmental > Terrestrial > Soil > Tree plantation... | reverse complement strand
TGGGGCGGGCTGGCGTCGGTCCGGGCGAGCTGCCAGAGCAGGTCGAACACATCGGCCAGCAGCGCGTGGTCGGCGCGGGCGCAGATGCCGGCCAGGCGGGCGCAGCGCCGGCGGACGTCGGCGTGGGTCAGCCAGCCGCTTGGGATGTCCGGGCCTGGACTCGCGATCGCGTCCCGGAGCATCGGCAGCACGCTGGCGCCCTGCGTCGCGGCCACGGCGGGCAGGGCGTCGAGCGCTTCGCAGCGCACGGTGTGGTCGGCGGTCATGAAGCGGGTGCGGAAGTCGGTCCAGCTGGCGCTGAACAGATCCGGTGCCGGTGCGGCGCCGGGTTCCGTGTGCTCCAGGCGCCAGTCCAGGTTGGCGAGGCTGGCCAGCAGTTTGAGCTGCTGGTCCGGGAACGCCTGCCAGAGCTGGCCGGCGAAACCGCTGTCCTGGCCCATACCGACGGCCTGTTCGGCGAGCAGGTGATCGCCGAGCAGGTCGGGGACGACCCCGACAAGGCCGTCCCGGTTGAGCAGGACGCCGTGTGCGGTCAACGTCTCGATCACCTGCAGCAGCTCGCCGCGGTCGATGCCGAGGAAGCTGGCGAGCGCATCGAGCAGCGGCAGGTTGGCGAGGCGGATCTGGGCCAGGGCGGCGATAGTGGCCAGGATCTTTCTGGTCTGCGGGCCAGTGGCGCCGGGCACGCCGTCGGTGACGGCCTCACCGTAGCGGGTCATGACCTCGTGTCGCAGGTCCGCGTTGAGGGCCAGCGGGGTGGTGAGCTCGTTGCGACGGATCAGTTCGACCGCCAGGACGGCGAGCAGCGGCGTGACGCGGGCCGCCCGGGCGAGGCCCTCGGCGAACGGCGCGGTGAGCTGTACCCCGTCCTGGAGGGCAGCGACGAGCTGCCGGGCGGCGGCCGCGGTCAGCGGTGTGACCTCGTGGACCGCGAGGTCTGGCAGGCCGAACTTGGCCGCCACCAGCGCCCGCTCGCACAGCACCCGCGCGGCCGGCCGGCCGGTGAGCACGACCCGCACCCCGTCGGTGTTGCGCGCGTACCGCAGCAACCCCTCGAGCCCCGCCGGGCCGCGATGGATGTCCTCGACGAAGACGATCGCCGGCGCCACGGGCAGTTCACCAAGCGCATTCTGGTCCAACGCGCAGCCGTCGGCACGGGCGAGCACCGGCACCGTCTCGAGCTCGTCCTGGAGCTGGCTGAGGGCCGCCAGGGCCAGGCGGGACTTCCCGCGGCCGGCAGGTCCCTCGATGAACATGACCCGCGGACCGGCGGGATCTCGCAGAGCGGCGACTATCGCGGCGACCTCCGCGTCACGGCCGACGAGCGCCGCCCGGTGGTGGAATCGGTCGTTCGTGTCCAGCAGCGGCGCGAAGTACGCGTCGAGGAACACGAACGCGTCGGTGCCCGGGTCCGCCAGGAACTTCCGGCGCACCGTCTCGCCGAAATGCGTGTCGAGCAGGGCACGCGCGTCCTGAACCAGCAATGACCGGACGTGATCACCGAGGTCGGCTTGATCCCAGATCTCCCAGCCGGGGTGCTTGCCGATCTTGGTTCGGGCGGCTGGGTTGGCTTTGCGCGAGTAGACGATGATCCGCTGGTCGGCCGTCTCGCCCGCCAGGGTCATCTCGCCGATGATCTCGTCGATGCGGCCGTCGGTGAGTTTGGCCTCGTCTTTGCAGCTCCAGGCGCCGTGGGTCCCGTCGGAGTAGGTGCCGCGATGGTCGACGCCGCCCTGCTTCTGCCCGGACGTGCCGTTCCGCGATGAGCTCACCAGCCGCGGATCGGCGCCCGGAATGCGGGCCATGCGCTTGAGCAGGTCGCCGAGGAACTCCTCCAGTTCGTATCCGCCCATGCCGGGCGTCGGGAGGAGGTCGCTCATCGCTCCACATTATCGGGGTGCTGCCGATGCGCCGGCGTGCGACACCGCGCTGTGTTCGAGGACTTTGGAGCTGGCTCCAGGTCGCCGATCGCGCCGGGCGATGCCCAGGTCGCCGTATCCCTCACGGCCCCGTCCTGGATTGCCGACCCGGCAATCCGGCCGCGCGAGCGAGCGTGGTGGTGTTCAGTCGGTGGGTGCGGGGTTGACGCCGGGTGGTCGACCCGAGGTCGCGTTCGGGCCGCTGTGAGCGTCGGTCCATGCCTGTTCGCGACGGACCGTCCAGGAGCGTGGTACCCCGCCCGGTAGGGGCCGGCTCGTCGCGGTCGGGGCGGGGTTCGTGGACCAGCCGGTACTGTCACTGCGACGACCAGGACGAACCCAACGTCAGAGCGTCGCGGATGCCAGCAAGATCAGGCCTTTATTGATAGTGCTAGTGCTTAACGACTGCCGGAGGGTTTCAAGGTGGCGGATGAAGCGCTGTAGTCCACAGGTGCCGCCGGCCTGGAGGTTTGTCATGATGGGGATTGCGCTAAAGGTTGCCGGTTGGTTCGTGGCCATGGCCGGGTTAATTTACGCCGCAGCGATCATGGGACAATTCTTGATAACCCGCCTGATGGAGGGCCGCCCCTTTCATCCGTTTGACTCCGGCACCAGCCGGCTGGCGGTTATCTCGACCGTAGCGGCCGGCGTGGTGGTGGTTATTGCCGGGCCGCTATTGTGGCTGACCAAGCTGGTGGTCACGGTGGCGTTTGGGCTGGCTGGTACTCCGGACGAGATCAAGGTCCGAGCTGCTACCGACATAGCAGCCTGGAGTGCCATCTTTCTCACCGGTGTTTTTGGCCCGCCGGTAGCCGATGCTATCTTTGACCGCTACGGCTGGAGCGACGGCGAACGGGCGAGCTACGGGTTGTTTATCACCATTCTGGGTGCGCTGGCGTACTTTGGGGGCCTAAGGATTATCAGGAATGCCCGTAGTAAGCTCGACCGGCCGAGGCGCCTGGGTTAGCGGGTTTTAAGGTAAGGTGATTTTTGTTTGAGGTTGCTTGGGGGTGAATTTGTGCTAAGAATGGCCTACAAGCTATGACGCAGTCGACACTTGTTATAAACCTTAGCGCCAGAAGTGGTCAAGGAGACCGGTTTACATTTTAGTCGTCACAAATAGCTATTATCCGTTGATCAGATTCTCTACTATCTGTAATATTTGCTTCGGCCGGTTCCCCTCCAGGTCGTTCGCTATCAACGCCGCATGGCTTGAACTCGCGCTGACCGGCATCGACCTGCTCGCCTTCACCCGCGTGCTGCTCCTGGACGGCGAACACACCCTCGCCGAACCCAAGCGGCTGCACTACCGGCTCCTGCACGTCGCCGCCCGCCTCGTGCGCACCGCCCGACGAACCCACCTCCGCATCGCCCAACGCTGGCCCTGGACCAGCGACCTCGTCGAAGCGTTCCAGCGCCTCGCCGCACTGCCGCGACCCACCGCCTGAACCACCACCCCGCACCGTCTACAAAGGATGAAGGAGGACGCCGGCCAACCGCCGGCAGCTCGCCACGCCCACCCGTGGACCCACCCCGCCGGAGCCACCCGGCAAGATCAAAGACGCCTCAGCAACTGCCTACTGAATGACCAGGGTTAGGCACTCAACGACCCGCCAAACCGAAGACACCTACGCCACCGTCCTGCCGGAGGTGGCCCGCGAAGCCGCGGAAGCGGTCGTGGCGCTCGTGCCGCGACTGGTCAAGACCGCCAATGACGTCGAGCGCGCCCGCGTTAGCACTTCGTTAGCACCGGGCCCGGAAAAGCGAACGGCGACCTTCACGACGAAAGGACGCCCAGGTCAAAAGGGATGCGCCGCCGGGGTCACCCAGAACAACCCGAACGGCCGGAAGGCTGATGATCGAGGAACGTTTCACACTGGCGTCATAGCCGGCTCGCACGCCGCGCGCAGCTTGGTGCACCGGCCCGGATACATCCCAAGACTGCTCCCTATCCGGACGGCTGATGGTGACGGCTGACCTGCCTGTCGCCGGCACGGTGGACTGCAGTAGCTCGCATCGGCCTAAGCACGCGCAAGACGCCGACGGCTCGCGATCGTGGCGGCGCGACGCCGATCTTTCTGGTGTGCGGGTTACCGGATTTGCCGATGTCCGTTCACCTGATCTTGGTGTGAATGGGGGCATCGGCCGCTTTACCAATGTTGGCCCCCAATCAGCGCTGTCCGAGTCCTAAGCTCGCCATTAGCGACGACGGCGACGTCTCCTATGACGTGCAAGCTCGTTGCCTATCCAGGACTTCAGTGTATCGATTGGCACGACGGGGATGTCCGAGGGCAGCACGCGTGGGGAGATTAGGTCGCGGCTCGTCACGATTACTGGGACGACTGCCCAGCCGGCCGGCTTGTCGTTGATGCGCAGATGTGTGAGCGTCTGTGGAAGATGGTCACGGATCCATTGGGCCCGTCTTGCGAGCTTGAGCAGCGCGCTCTTGTTGCCCTGGAGGAGGTCCTCGGCTTCGTTGGTGAGTTCGGCAGGGTTGCGGGCAAGTTCGAAGTCCTTCGCCTCCGCGACGATGATGATCTTGTTCGGCAGGTGTACACCGATGGCGTCTATGTCGCCGAGGTCGTGGCCGTCGCGGGACTGTAGCTTGCGACCGGCAATCTTGGAGACGCTGCTTGCGGTGAGGCCGCATCCGGCCGCCTGCATCGTGGCAGCGACGTGTTGTTCGAATTGTTGGTTCTGGTCTTGGCGGATCCTCCCCATGAGGGATTTCATTGATTGGACACGCGCACGCAGCCGCCCCGAGTAAACGAGGTCGAGCCAGTAGGGGCCGGTGGTCCAGATGTGTCGGGCTCCCCAGACCAGGATTGGATCTCCGGTCGCGGTCTCGACCTGAACGATAGGCCGTCGCACGTACGACCATTCGCGGTTGTAGCGCCAAGGATAGGCGTCGACGCCTACAGACAGGAAATTCGACCGTGGTCGTAGCGTGAGTTGGTCGATGAAAGCCGCCGTCTGCGGTTCAGACCAGCCAAGCGCGTCGCGCAGCCGTTGTTCTACCTCAGGGCGAAGAAGGGCGTAGGGTTCTTCGGCGCATCGCTCGTCCCCAAAGCCGATCAGTTCGCCGACTCCATGCGCGAGATCAGTGAGGGTGAAGCCGAACTCGGCCTGGGCGGCAGCCTCCACCTCAGGGGAAGGCGGCTGGGGCGTGCCTCGCGGTGTCGCGAGTCTGGGCTCTAGCGCGAGCTTACGTACAGACTCGGCGTTGGCCGCAGCGATCGACTGAGTTCCCGCCTCATACCGGTCGCCGCGCGAGACGCCTAGCCTGCCCGACTCGAGCAGCGACATCTGGCTTTCAGAGAAGCCGTGGTGGATGGCGTCGGACAGGGTCGCGCGAGACGTCAGTTCCGCGGCGAGGGCAAGTAGGTGGTCGTAGGTTTCGAGCGTGAGTGGAGCCTGACCCGCCGGAGGGGTGGCTGCCACGTACTCCACCAGAAAGCGGCTTGCGACCGCTGCCTCGACGCGACGTTTGTGTTCTCGTTCAAGGTCGTCGGCTAGTTGGCTTGACTCGCCGAAGCAGGCGATCTTCGCGGGCAAGTTGTCGGTACTAACCGCCTCGTCGCGCAGCAGCGCCTCGTGGCGTGCGATCAACTGGTTGACCAGTCCGTCGGGTGACAGCCCTGCCACGACGTCGGTGATCCGGTTGAAGTAGTGGCCGACGACGTCGCGCAGGACGTTGGTGCGCTCGTCTGCGGGAATTGGGCCGGTCGGCAAGCCTTTGCTGGTGAGCCATCGGCCCAGTTCGTCGAGGATGTTCGCGGTTTCGGCGGGCTGGACCATGCGTGCACGTGGCAGGTGGCCGGGACGAAGAAGGACCTCGTGAGACGTGGTGAGCCGCAGCATCCGCTTCGGGCCCGGCGGGGCAAGGTCTTCAACGAGTCCCGAGAGATCGATTGCGTTATCACCGCCCAGGTCGACGAACAAGGTGAGTAGAGCACAAAGGAGCAGTCGATCGGCGTTGTTGTCGCTTGACAGCAGGAGGCGTCCCCCGTCTGCCGACAGTCGCAGCCGCTGCCGGTACCCGTCCGGGCTGTCAGGTTGGATCCAAGACTCGGCTTGGGTCTCTGACATGGTTCCGCTCAACACGGCTGTCCACGCCTCGATGTCGTCGAACGCCACATTGATATAGAGCCGACCGGAGGGAGCTGCGGCATGCAGCAGCCCCGGTTGCGTCGTGAAGATCTGCCACGTCCAGTAGGCCAACGCCTCCAAGACCGAGTTCCGGAACTCGAAGAGGCCGACAGACACCTCTTGGCTTGCACCGAACCAGATATCAGCGGTCCCAAGTTTGACGAGCAACTCGTGGTCGGCGAAGCGAGGATGGGCGAAGTAGATCGGCGCGGTCGAGCTGCCATACAGCGCGAGCACCTCGATGTAGGACTCGCGGTGCGGGCTTCGGACCTCATGACGGTCAACCCGGCGTTGAGCCTCGACTCTGAGAGGCAGCGCGCTCGCGACCGCTACGGACAGCATGTTCGGTTTGCGGCCATCACTGAGGTAGTAGCTGTAATCATTCTCCCGGTAGATCGCGTAGTTATCGAGCGTGCTCCAGGACTGAACACGGATCTCGGCGTGCAGGCGGTCGTCAGCTTGCGCGAAGCGCCAGAGGAATAAGGGATCATTACCGTCGAGCTCGATCATGACCCGTAGGTCGTCGAGCATCACCATCAGCATCGGGCCGGCCCGGCGGGGCTCCTGCAGTCCCAAGAACATCGTTCTGCCGACACCTTCATCGACAATCAGACGAAGCGTCTGTGAGTCTTCAGGTGAATCACCCGGTGAGTCGATCAGGTTCCGTACCCGTTCGCTGAGGTCGGGCACGTTCCACAATCCGTACGGCTCATCCGCGGAGTATCCGGAGAGGTCGTCGGTCACCACCGCGAGGTCGATGAACTTGTCGTCGGCCATGGTGAAGCGCCGCCGCACGATAAGGGAATCCGACGAGTCGTCTGGCCCTTCAACGGGCACAGCGCCAAACAGCCTCAACAGATCAGTCGTCTGGTGTACGACCTGACGGCGAAATGCCTCGGCCAGCTGCGGCAGGCAGCCGTAACGGTCTGCCAGCAAGATGAGGTGGTGCCGCAAGGCAGTGGCCAGCTCACCCGGATTGGCGATGATAATCCCGGCCTCGGTCGCCAACAGCGGTGTCCCGATCAGAAGATCGTCGCTGCCGCTCCCGAGGCCCAACCGGTGTTCCCCGACACCTACCGATAGACCCTGTACGACGGAAACCGCCGATGCCGGAAGTAGGGCAGCAAGCGCTGCAAGATCGAAGGCCACGGCCTGTCGCAGATCGTCCAACCTCGTCTCGCCTGGGACGAAGACCTCCGCGTTCCGGTCCGTCGGCGGAGCGACACCGCGGCGAAGCCCAGCCCGCACACATGTGGCATGGCTAAACCTCAACAGCGCCGATGCCAACAGGTTCGCGTCTTCGCGGTACTCGGACGGAAGCGAGTCGCCGACCGGCGCAAAGATCGATCGCAGCAAGAGGCTCGCGGTGTGCGCCGCCCGGGAGGTCAGGCCCTGCATCACGAGATGTGGGCCTCCGTGAAAAGGGATCTCAGCAGTGTAGAGATCATCGTAGGGATCCTCGTGCGACCGTACCTCGGGGCCGCTGATCAAAAGGTCTTTGAGCAGGCCACGAAGCCGGCTGGGCGACAATTTGGGAGCGTATGGCCGGGCGGGAAGGGCCGCACCTACGGCGGCAAGACGTTGAAGGCGCACGAGCCGTTCGATGTTCTCGGGCAGCAGTTGCAGCGCCGCCGCGGAGCGCACAAGCGACGGCCCGTCAACGTCGGTCCACGGCTTCGTCCCAGATAGATCTTGCGCCACCGTTGCCCCGGTCTTTCTGTCCCTGAACCTCGTAACCCCGCGCTGAAGATCAGGCGAATCAACCAAGCCAGCCTACCGGGCAGGGCGGACGTAACTCCCGTTCGACGCACGGGCAGCAATGCGGACCGACCCAGCCGGCGATCGAGCCCTCCGTCGTACCGATCGCGTACGTAGATAGCGAACCGGGACCGATCATGGAGACCCGCGCTGGTCAGCTTCGCAACTGCATCCGGATCCTCTCGAGGAACCGAGTCAGTTCCCGCCTCGACCGCTTGGTTTAGACCTCTGACCAAGAAGCCCTGCTATTTCCGCATACCTGAAACTCGGGCATGAGTCCCACCCGATGATTCCGGTTACGACCCGATGGCGGCGTGAGCTACATAAGCGCGATCGTTGACCTACCGGCGAGTCATTGTCCCAATCGCCCGGTGGCGGTACACAACAGCCTGCATTGATCAGGTCCGGCAGGCCGCGTCCTGGGCGGACCGGCGGGATGCCGCCGTGGGCGAGCTGAGCCGAGCCTGGGACGACGCGTGGTCGGGATACCCGCCGCTGGGCGAGCGGCTGCAGAGCTGGTTTCCCGACCGGTGGGTGCGCTTTCATAGCTTGCCCGGCTCGCGTCGCTACCCACGCGGTCGGCGCGACTACCAGACGCTGTCGACCCGCCACCACACGATCCTGGCCGCCCTGGGCGCCGCCGACGTCTACCTGATCACCGTCGGGTACGCCGATGAGGACCTGGCCGCGAGCAGCCAACCGGTACGTGTGGGGCTGCACCCGCATGCCCTCTGGTGGCGCAGCGTCACCGATCCCGACGACCCGGACGCCCTGCCGGTCGACGTGTACGTCTCCCGGCACCGCTATCTGACCGGCAGCCTTGATCGGCTGTTGACCCACGTCGCCGATGGCCTGGCCGGCGGGGTCATCCTCGCCGACACCCGGATGCGCTGGCTCGACCATCCCTACGACGGTGGAGCCGACGTCATCGCGCCATCGAGCACCGACCGGGACCGGCTGCGGGACAACCACCGCGACTGGCTCTCGGCACACCCCTCTCGGCCTGTGACAAACCTGCGACCGGCATACAAACCCCCACGACCGAGGTGGATGACGAGGACCGCATGCGAGGGGCTTCGGGTTACGGGGATGACGTTGGGCTGGTCGATCACCCACAACCAGGTGCCGTCCGCCTAGCGGCGCGCCGCCACGACCCTCGTTGGCCAAACGAATCTGACGTCAAGGCCAGTTCTCCGCTGCGGAGCATCGCTCGCTGGGTGCCCGGCTCGAACGGCCGGTTGGCCACCACGCGCTGGTGGGGCCCGCTTCCAGCGCTACCCGCTCGCTTGGTCTAAGAATAGGGGATGTGAGCGACGACATGGACGAGCATCCGCCTCCCGGCGATGCCACAGTCAAGGAGCTCTACGCGTGCGCGTTTCGCTGTGCTCATCCCGAATGCAGCAGGCCGCTCTACCGTCTCAACAACAACACGGGTGACCGTATCCTCAACAGCAGAGTCGCGCATATCCATGCGCGACGCAAGGGCGGTCCACGTTGGAAGTCAATGACATCGGCGGAGAACCGATCAGTCTCTAACCTTGTGTTGCTGTGTATCGAGCACTCGTACGAGGTGGACGAGTTCCACGACAGGTTCCCGGCCGACACGCTGCGGGATTGGAAGCGGGCGCAGTTGGCCGAGTACGACCAGATCCAGCGTTCGTGGCCGCTGAACGATGCCGAGGCTGCCGAGGTCGCCGCTGTCTCGTTTGACGAGCGACGCGTCGGGATGGCGCGAGCCGGCGCGGCGAGTGTGCTCGCTGTGGCGAGGTCGGCTGCGCTGTTGATGGCAGCTGCGCGTCGCGGACGTCGAGGACCGGCTGTAGAAGCGGCGGCATGGCAGGCGACGCGTGAGCGTGTGCGCAGCTCGATGGTTGCGTGGGATTCGAGGACCGGCGAGCGCATCTACGCTGAGCCTTCACCGGTGGAGTCCGACACTCATCGGCAGAGCCTGCAGGCGGCGCTGGCCCAAGCGCAATCGGACTTGGCACCCTTGGCCGACGCCGTACATGCCGAGGTCAGTGCTGTCGCTGCCGCCGACCCGAGCCTCCGGCCTTGGTGTGCCTGGATCGACGCCGCGGTGCAGCGCGTTGTCAGCGGGGTCGGCCGATGGCCGGGCCAGCCACCGTTCGACGACGACGACGCTCTTGAAGCAGCGCTCGAAAACGCACAGCGAGGCGTCAACGCTCTGTCGGCCCAATGGCGAGGCGAGGCGGCAGAGAATCCGCCCGAGCCCCCACCCGAACCTGTCCCCGCTGTCGAAGATGAGGGCGCGCGCCTTCTACGCGAGCATAGCGAGTTGCTCGATCTGGCCAGACCTTTTGCCCGGGTGGAACACCGTCCCTTCGACCTGGGACTGTACGAGCGCGTGATCGCAAACCTAACGCTTGCCGCCCACATCCCTCCAATCGTCACCTATCTGAGCGTCGAGCTCAATGCCACCGCCAGCCTGGCTGCTGCTGTCGCCCGCAATGCGGACGACGCCACCTATCGGCAGTTGATCGCAAACGCGGCCGGCCAACAACCGCTGGCAGCCTCGGCGGCACTTCTGGTCGCGCTGGCGAACGTCGCCGAGCGGGCAGGCAGGAAGGACCTTCAGCACGAGGCGCTCGTCGCCGCGACCGCCAGCCTGCAGGCGGTGTCTTGGCGGGATCGGACGATCTGGCGGGACAACCTGCTGTACATGAGAACCTTGCTATCAACGGCTGCCCATCTCTGCGGCACAGCGCATGTGGCCATGGCTGTGAAAGAGGCGCTAGTCCACGACCCGAGCCTGCTTGACGTGATACTGGAAGGCTGCGCGCAGTGGAACGAGCAGCGCGACGTCCGCGACATGGGCCGTGTTCTCAGTATCGGACTCAGCTACACCGAGTTGCCGGAGTGGTTTCCAGCTGCGATCGTAGCCGAGGAGATCAAACGCCAGATGCCTTCGATTCATGCCGAAGCTAACCTTGGCGACAGAGGGACGACCGACGAACTGGCGCGGCTGGCCGCGTCCGTGCTGCACCTCACGGAAGGGTCGTGCCACCCAAACTCCTAGTCCGCTGGCTCAACCGATTGCCAGGAAGCCTGAGGGTGGCCCGGCCTCAACTCGGCGGCCAGGTGCTACCCATCCGCTACCGCTGACGCCCCGCAACTGAGCAAGATCACGTGTACGGACATGCCGCCGTCCGGGCGGTACGGAGAGTGCGGGCGCGCGCGTCGCTTCGCTCGCGCTCATTCTTCTCGGTGCGGGGTTGATCTTTACGGATCTGCCGCGATCCGAGCGTTCCACCTCACATGACCGGCATGGCGCTTCGGATTGATCTAGGGTCTGCGGCGCGGCCGCCTGAGCTGGAGATCTGTCCGGAAGCTAGCGCCGTCCGCTACGAGCGGCCGGCTCAGGTCAGGTCGGAGCTGCAGTGGGCCGCTTCGCTCACAATTCTGACCGGGAACCGATACGCCGTGAACGAGTGCACAGGCAGGCTGACCGAGGACTCCGAGATGAGGTGATCTGCATGAGCACTGGCCACGACCAGACCCATTTGAAGTCCTTGCGCGCCCGGTTCGACCGCTACATTCTCGACGGCATTCCGGAACTCAAGCGACTCGGTTACAACCCGACCCAGTTCTTGGAGATGGTCGAGCGGTACCGGGGGGTTGTCGGCGCGACCAAGCAGCTCCTGGCCGACCCGCGCCACACGTCATATGGCTTCCAGCGCCTTTACGAGCTGGGGAAGCTCCAGTTCAGCGTGGAGTTCGCGGCGTGTCTACCCTGGTTCGACGAGTTGTTTGAGCCGCACGAGATCAATGAGGCGCGCACCCGCTTGCTTACGCACGGCTTTCCGCTCGATGCCAGGCTGGCTGCCGTGACAGCGAACCCTCCCGAATGGCTGTCAGATCTATGAGTCATCAGATCGTCGAGCCGGACGTGGCCGAAGGGCGCGAATTAACCCGGCCGCGGCGCGGGATGCTATCGCGTGTTTGCCGCGGATGGTGCGCTACGTATCCGCGGTGATCGTCAGTGCCTTGGCGGCTGGTGCGGAAGTGTCGGCCGATCGAAGCGGTGCAGCAGGCTGTTGAGAGCGTCGATCTGCGTTCTCGAGAGCACAGACCGGCCCGGCCCGGAGGACCGGTCGTGACCGAGGTCGTGGCCATGCGGCACGACGTGAAGCTCGACCCACGGAGGGGAGCTCAGGAGCAGGACATCTCGGCGCCGGGTTCGCCATCCGCGGCCTAGGGCGACCCTGGCGCCTGATTTCCCGCAGCGTTCCAAGCGTAGGCCACGTTCGTTCGCCCAAGAGGCCAACAGCGGCACCGGATCGGTCTCGTAGCGGAACCGCGCGACTTCGGTTGGCGGCCGGGTCCGCTTTCGGTCCATCACACCGGAGGGAAGAGGCAGCTTGCCCCGCTCGTTTGGGTCGGGGAAGCGGATCCAGTCAGGGTCGAGAAAGTTGATCAAATCCACCAGGGCACGCTGGGTCAGCACCACACGTGTACCGAGGGACTTCCCGTTGACCAGTGCGGTGATGTCTCCATCGAGCCCGGCAAACCAGCGGGCGAACGCTGGATCGGTCTCCATCCGGTGCACGAACTCGGCATAGCCGAGGCTGTCGCTGCGACGGAGCTCTCCGGTTGACCGTTCGGTGACCATGCCTTCTCCGATCGCCCGCTGGTCCGCCCGGAAGATCCGAAAGCCGGCGTCCGGAATGCTGTCGCTGGCCACGATATCCACCACATCGAATAGGTGTCGCTGCAGCTCTGCCGTTCGTCGCACATCACCGAAGTCGATCACTTGGACCTCGCGACGCACGATCTCGATCCATGCCAGGAACTGGCCGTAAAGCCACAACGTGCTCATCCGACGGTACGGCTCGGGGATGCTGCTGGCCGTCAGGAAACCCTGCCGGTACATGTTGTAGAGGCGACTCTGAAGATCGAAAGCGGCGCGGGCCAACGGCTCCGAGTATCGGGCGAGCAAGTGCTCGGATCGCTGCCGCGATGCGCGGCGGGCATCTACCCGATCCTTCCACGCCGGACCATAAATGACCGCCGCCACGGTAGCGCCGGCACCCACTGCCGCGGTCACCAACCCCGTCAACAACTGCGGGTCCACGCTGTCCACCACTCCACCATCGCCGACGTCGGTTCCAGCCTGGCTGCGAGCGCATAGTCTCACGGATCGCCGCGACTACCCACCCTTGCGTCCTCGTCACTGTCGCGACGCGCAGGCCGTTGCCTCGTCCGCAATTGAACCGCTCGTCGACGCACCAATTACGGAGCCGTTCGCACTCCAGCACAGCACCGACAGCGCGCGGGCGTCCTCATCTGCCGCCGGTCGCTCGTCACGTATTGTGACCCGCGTCGAGGACTCCGCCGTCCGGTCGTGGCCGATGACCGGACGTCGACAACAAGATCCAACTGTGTGGTCAGCCGGTCTCCGACGT
>Ga0075420_100003809_pt1 | contig 13250 bp, 15 predicted proteins | sample SoiMetdeltSBSDD4_FD_75296 | JGI IMG/M metagenome (GOLD analysis project Ga0075420, IMG submission 75296) | Bulk soil microbial communities from a Populus tree surrounding site in Tennessee, USA - Soil MetaG P. deltoides SBSDD4 | ecosystem: Environmental > Terrestrial > Soil > Tree plantation... | reverse complement strand
GCGCCCGGCGACGGTGATGCACCAGATCGCCAAGGGCTACGACGCGCGGGAAATCGAGCTGCTCGCGGCGTGGTTCGCCGCGCTGCCGAAGGAGGCCCGATGAAAACGTTCGACCGGCGCGACTTCCTCAAGCTCGGCGGCGCGGCTGCCGCCCTGTCCGCCGCGGGCTGCGCCACCACCGGCGCCAAGGCGCGCGTGGTGGTGATCGGCGGCGGCTTCGGCGGCGCGACCGCCGCCAAGTACATCCGCCTGTGGGACCCGGCCATCGAGGTGGTGCTGGTGGAGCGCGAAGAGGCCTTCACCTCCTGCCCGATCTCCAACCTGGTGCTCGGCGGCTTCACCGGCATGGACACGGTGCGGCACGGCTATGGCGGGCTGCAAAGGTACGGCGTGCAGGTGGTGCGCGACGAGGCCGTCGCGGTGGACCCGGCGAAGAAGACCGTGCGGCTGCGCCGCGGCGGCGATCTCGCCTACGACCGCCTGGTGGTGTCGCCGGGCATCGATTTCACCTACGGCGACGTGCAGGGCTACGAGGCGGCGATGCAGTCGGGCCGCGTGCTGCACGCCTGGAAGGCGGGCGCGCAGACCGTCGCGCTGCGCCGGCAGCTGGAGGACATGCGCGACGGCGGCGTGTACATCCTGTCCATCCCGACGGCGCCCTACCGCTGCCCGCCGGGGCCCTACGAGCGCGCCAGCGTGGTGGCCGCGTACTTCAAGGCCGCCAAGCCGCGCTCCAAGGTGCTGGTGCTCGACGCCAACCCGGACGTCACCTCGAAAGGCGGCCTGTTCAAGGCGGCCTGGAAGGACCTCTACGGCGGCATCCTCGAGTACCGCGGCAACGCCAAGGCGGTGGGCGTGGACGCGGGCGGCGGCACGGTGCGGCTCGAGGTCGAGGACGTGAAGGGCGACGTGCTGAACGTGGTGCCGCCGCAGCGCGCCGGCGACATCGCCGTGCAGGCCGGCCTGGTCACCCACAACAACCGCTGGTGCGACGTCGACTGGCGCAGCATGGAATCGAAGGCGGCGCCGGGCGTGCACCTGCTCGGCGACGCCACGCTGTCGGCGCCGGGCATGCCCAAGTCGGCCAGCATGGCCAACAACCACGCCAAGATCGCGGCCGCCGCGGTGATCGAGCAGCTGAGCGGCCGCGCGCCGCAGCCGCTCAAGATCATCAACACCTGCTACAGCTTCGTCTCCGGCAGCGACGGCATCCGCGTCTCCTCGGTGCACCAGTGGGACGAGGCGCAGAAGACGCTGCTCGCGGTGAAGGGCGCCGGCGGCGTGTCGGCGGCGCGCAGCGCGGCCGAGGGCAACTACGCCTGGAACTGGGCGCGCACCATCTGGGCCGACTCGCTCGGCTAGCCCTTGCCGGTCGAGCCGAAGCCGCCGGCGCCGCGCGCGCTGGCGGCGAACTCCTCCACCACCTCGAACGCCACCTGCACCACCGGCACCACCACCAGCTGCGCGATGCGCTCCAGCGGCGCGATGGTGAAGGCGCTGCGGCCGCGGTTCCACACCGAGACGAAGATCTGCCCCTGGTAGTCGGAGTCGATCAGGCCGACGAGATTGCCGAGCACGATGCCGTGCTTGGCGCCCAGGCCCGAGCGCGGCAGCACGATCGCCGCAAGGCCCGCGTCGCCGAGGTGGATGGCGATTCCCGAGGGCACCAGCTGGCTGTCGCCGGGCTGCAGCGCGAGCGGCGCGTCCAGGCAGGCGCGCAGGTCGAGGCCGGCGGCGCCCGGCGTGGCGTACTGCGGCAGCTGGTCGCGGATCCGGGGGTCGAGGACCCGGACTTCAAGCCTTCGCACGCGCGCGCTTCTCTCCCGCCAGCATGCCGGCGAGGTGCGCCACGAGCTTGCGCGCCAGCTGCAGCTTGGGCCCGCGGCCGAGGGGATGCTCGCCGGCGTCGTCGAACAGCGTGATCTCGTTGTCCTCGGCGCCGATCGCCGCCGGCGCCAGGTTGGCGGCGAGCAGCGGGATGCCCTTCTTCGCGCGCTTGGCCCTGGCGTTCTGCGCCAGCTTTTCGCTCTCGGCGGCGAAACCGACGCAGAACGGGCCGTTCTTCATCGCCGCCACGTGCGCCAGGATGTCCGGGTTCTCGGCGAGCTCCAGCGTCAGGCCGGGCGCGCCCTTCTTGATCTTCTGCGCGGCGCGGTTCTTCACCCGGTAGTCGGCGACCGCCGCCACCGCGATGAACACGTCGCTCTGCGCCACCGCCTTCTTCACCGCCTCGAACATCTGCTCGGCGCTCTTCACGTCGATGCGCTCGACCCCCGCGGGCGCGGCGAGCGCCACCGGGCCGCTCACCAGCGTGACCCTGGCGCCCGCCTCGCGCGCGGCGCGCGCCACCGCGTAGCCCATCCTGCCGGAGCTGGCATTGGTGATCGAGCGCACCGGGTCGATCGCTTCCTCGGTCGGCCCGGCGGTCACCACGATGCGCTTGCCGGAGAGGAGCTTGGGCTGGAAGAAGGCTTCGATCTCGGCCACGATCTCCTCGGGCTCCAGCATGCGACCCATGCCGACCTCGCCGCAGGCCTGGTCGCCCGCCGCCGGGCCGGCGAGGAATACGCCGTCGCCGCGCAGCGCGTGCAGGTTGCGCTGCATCGCCGGGTTCTCCCACATCTCGACGTTCATCGCCGGCGCGGCCATCAGCGGGCAGCGGCGTGCGAGGCACAGCGTCGAGAGCAGGTCGCCGGCGAGGCCGGCGGCCAGCTTGCCGAGGAAATCCGCGCTCGCCGGGGCCACCACGATCAGCTCGCGGTCGCGCGACAGCTCGATGTGACCCATGTTGTCCGGCACGCGCGGGTCCCACAGGTCGGTCCACACCGGCTGGCCGCTGAGCGCCTGCAAGGTCACGGGGGTGACGAAGCGGGTGGCCGCCTCGGTCATCGCCACGCGCAGGTCCGCGCCTTCCTTGGCGAGGAGGCGGGCGAGCTGGGCCGCCTTGTAGGCGGCGACCCCGCCGGTGATGCCCAGCAACAGCCTTTTGCCCTTCAAGGTCATCTTGCGGTGGGCTGGAGCGTTAAGGGGACAGGGATTCTAGGGGAATTCCGGGAGGGCCGCATTGGGCATCGCCGACTGGCCGCTGCGGGAGCGGCCGCGCGAAAGGCTGGTGGCGCAGGGCGCCGCCGGGCTGTCGGACGCCGAACTGGTGGCCGTGTGCCTGCGCTCGGGCATCCGCGGCAAGAGCGCGGTGGACCTGGGGCGCGAGCTGATCGGCGCCTTCGGCGGCATCGCCGGCCTGCTGGCCGCGGACCTCGCGGCGCTGCTGCGGGTGCGCGGCCTGGGGACCGCCAAGGCGGCGCAGCTCGCCGCCATCCTCGAGCTCGCGCGCCGCTCCCTGCGCGAACAGCTGAAATCCGGCGCCGCCCTCACCTCCCCCGGCGCGGTGCGCGACTACCTGCGCCTCGCGCTCGGCGGCCGGCCGCACGAAGTGTTCGTATGCCTCTACCTGGACGCCCAGCACCGCGTCACCGGGGCCGAGGAGCTGTTCCGCGGCAGTCTCACGCAGACCAGCGTCTACCCGCGCGAAGTGGTCAAGGCGGCGCTCGCGGCCAACGCCGCCGCGGTGATCTTCGCCCACAACCACCCCTCGGGCGCGGCCCAGCCCTCGCAGGCCGACGAGCTGCTCACGCGCCAGCTGAAGGAGGCCCTCGCGCTGGTCGAGGTGAAGGTGCTCGACCACTTCATCGTCGCCGGCAGCCAGACCCTCTCGTTCGCGGAGCGCGGCCTGCTATAATCCGCGCCTTTCGCGAATTCCGGAGTCCGCCATGTCCCGTGTCTGCCAGGTCACCGGCAAGAAGCCGATGAAGGGCAACCTCGTCTCGCACGCCAACAACAAGACCAAGCGCGTGTTCAACCCCAACCTGCACTACCGCCGCTTCTGGGTCGAGACGCAGAACCGCTGGGTGCGCCTGCGGGTGTCCACCGCCGGCCTGCGCAAGATCGACAAGCTGGGCGTGGAAGCCGTGCTCGCCGAGATCCGCGCCAGGGCCAAGGCCGAAGCGAAGGCGGCCTGACCATGCGCGAGAAGATCAAGCTCGAATCCAGCGCCGGCACCGGCCACTTCTACACCACCACCAAGAACAAGCGCACCACGCCGGACAAGCTGGAGATCAGGAAGTACGATCCCAAGGCGCGCAAGCACGTGCTGTACAAGGAAACCAAGCTGAAGTAGCGGCCGGCGTCGCCGCAAAAGAAAAGGCCCGCTCGCGCGGGCCTTTCTCATTCCCGGGGCCGCTCAGGCGTAGCTGCGCAGGCGCCGGGAGAAATCCATCAGCGGCACGATGCCGCTCGCCTCTGCGCGGTGGCACCAGTCCTGCAGCTGGCGCAGCAGCTGCTCCTTGGAGGCGTGCGAGCGCTCCCACAGGGCGAGCAGCTCGCCGCGCATGCTTACCGCCACCTGCAGCGGCCTGGAGGGCTTGAGCGCCTCGGCGACGCGCGCGCGGTCGGTTTCCGCGCCGTGGCCGATGCGCACCAGCGCGCGCTTCAGGGGCTTGAGCAGCTCGGCGTCGCGCGGCGACCAGTGCTGCAGGCGCTCGATCTCGTCGCTCCAGGTGCGCTTGACCGCCGTGGCGTAGCGCGCCAGCACGTCGTAGCGGTTGGCGATCACGGCGTGCAGCGTGTCGTAGTCGCACATGGTCTTCGCCGGCTCGAAGCGCGGCGTCGGCGCCACCTTCTTCACCGTCGCGAGGCCCAGCGCCTCGAGGATGCGGATGTACATCCAGCCGATGTCGAACTCGTACCACTTGGCCGAGAGCTTCGCCGAGGTGGCGTAGGCGTGGTGGTTGTTGTGCAGCTCCTCGCCGCCGATCAGGATGCCCCAGGGCACGATGTTCTTGCTGGCGTCGACGATGTCGAAGCTGCGGTAGCCCCAGTAGTGGCCGATGCCGTTGATCACGCCGGCCGCCCAGAACGGGATCCAGACGATCTGCGTCGCCAGGATCAGCATCCCCGGCACGATGCCGAACAGCAGCACGTTGGCGAGGCCCATGAGCGTCAGGCCAAGGATGGCGAAGCGCGCGTACACATGGTGCTCGAGCCAGTCGTCGGGGGTGCCGTGGCCGTAGCGCTCCATGGTCTCGGGCTTGTGCGACTCCTTCACGTAGAGCAGCACGCCGCCCCACAGCACCGAGTTGATGCCCAGCACCTGCGGGCTGTGCGGGTCTTCGGCGGTCTCGCACTTGGCGTGGTGCTTGCGGTGGATCGCCGCCCATTCCTTGGTGACCATGCCGGTGGTCAGCCAGAGCCAGAAGCGGAAAAAATGCGACGCGATCGGGTGCAGGTCCAGCGCGCGGTGCGCCTGGTGCCGGTGCAGGAAGATGGTCACCGAGGCGATGGTGACGTGCGTCAGCCCGAGGGCCACGAGCACCAGGCCCCACCAGGGCAGGTCGAACCATCCGGAAAAAATCATCAGTTCTTTCTGATAGTTATGAGCGAACAGCGGCTCCGATTGTACGCGATTGGACCCCCCGCGCAACCAGGGAATTCCCGATTCTTCCGCAACTGCGCCGCGCCAGCCCTAAGGTGGCGGCGCAGAAGGGGAATTCAAGGTTTGCAGCGCAACTCAGCGCCGCTCGAACGCGGCGGCGAAGAAACCGTCGCAGCCGTGGCGGTGGGGCCACAGGCGCAGCCGCTCGCCGCTGTCGAGCTCGATGCGCTGCGCGGCGAGCAGCTCGCGGCAGGACAGCGGGGCGAATTCGGCATGCGCCGACGCGAAAGCGTCCGCCACCGCCTCGTTCTCCTCCGGCAGGATGCTGCAGGTGGCGTACACCAGCCGCCCGCCCGGCTTCAGCAGGCGCGCCGCCGCCTCGAGGATGCCCGCCTGCTTCAGCGCGAGCTCGGCGATCGCCTGCGGGCCGTGGCGCCACTTGAGGTCGGGATTGCGCCGCAGCGTGCCGAAGCCGCTGCAGGGCGCGTCCACCAGCACGCGGTCGAGCTTGCCCGCGAGGCGCCTGGCGCGCGCGTCGCCCTCGCCCGAGAGCACCAGCGGATGCACGCTGGTCACGCCGGCGCGCGCCGCGCGCGGCGCGAGCTCCGCGAGCCGCTTCGCCGACACGTCCATGGCGTAGATGCGCCCGGTGCCGCGCATCAGCATGGCGATCGCCAGGGTCTTGCCGCCCGCGCCCGCGCAGTAGTCGGCCACCATTTCGCCGCGGCGCGGCGCGAGCAGGTAGGCGAGCAGCTGGCTGCCCTCGTCCTGCACCTCGATCGCGCCTTGCGCGAACAGCGGGTGCCGGTTGATCGCCGGCTTGGCGGCGAGGCGCAGCCCCGCCGGCGAGTGCGGCGTGGGCTGCGCCTCGATGCCGCCCGCGCGCAGCTGCGCCAGCGCCTCGTCGCGGCCGAGCCTGGCGAGGTTCACGCGCAGGTCGAGGGGCGCCGGATTGAGCAGGCCCTGCGCGACGCGCATCGCCTCCGCCTCGCCGTGCAGCGCGTCCAGGCGCTGCCACAGCCAGTCGGGCAGGTCGGCGCGCACCGCGCGCGGGAAGGACTCGGTCTTCGCCGCCCGGATGCGCGCCACCAGCGCCTGCTCGTCCTCGCGCAGCACGTCCTCCAGCGCGCGGCCGGAGAGCCCGCGCACGCGCACCAGCGCGGCGATCGCCAGGTCGCGCGGCGATGCCGACTGCGCCGCGGCCTCGAGCGAGCGCCGGCGGCGCAGCACCGCGTACACGGTCTCGGCGACGAAGGCGCGGTCCTGCTGGCCGAGGTTGCGGTGCGCGCGGAAGTAGCGCGACACGGCCGCATCGGCGGGGCCCGCGGCGGCGAGCAGCTCGCCGAGCAGCGCCTCGGCGCGCGCCAGCTGCGCGCGGTAGATCATCACGGCGCGGCCGCGATGCGCGCCGCCACCTGGTCGACGCGCGTGCCGTCCTTCTGCACCACCAGCACGCGCAGCGGGAGGTGGGAACGCGCCGGGTCGAGCCAGATCTGCGTCGAGCGCTGGTCCTTGCCCTCCTCGCGCTTCACCAGCCGCAGCGCGTCGACCTCGCCCCAGGGCAGCTTCAGCCGCTCGCGCCCGGCGATGTCGAACACGTAGTGCGCCACGCCCTTGCCGTCGGCCACGCGGTACTCGAGCGGCTTGCCGGCGGGGGCGCGAAAGGCGGGGGCGTACAGGAAGCTCAGGCGGTCCTGGGCCTGCGGCGGCAGGGGCTGCGCCTGCGGCTCGGCGCGGTACTGCTGGGTGAGGGTCTGCTCCCTCCAGGAAAAGCGCGCGCTCGCGGTGTTGCGGCCCGGGCGCTCGTCCAGGTATTCCTGCGGCCGCAGCCCGCCCGGCGTGACGCGCCCGCGGCTCGTGCGCTGCGCGCCGCCGAGCATCGCGTACAGGCCGCGCCCGGCCCAGCGCTCGCTCAAGGTGTAGGTCCTGCCGTCGTGCTCGAGCAGATGCGTGACCTCGGCGACCGCGTCGCCGTTGTGCAGCAGCTGGTAGGTGATCTCCACGCGCGCCGGCGGCGCGGCCTGGGCCGCCGCCGCGAGGCTAAGCGCGATCGCCGTGAGCAGGCGCTGCATGCGCTTCCTTAACGCGCACCCGGTCGCCCTCGATGACCAGCCGGCCCTCGAGGAACCAGCGGATGGCCTGCGGATAGAGGCGGTGCTCCTCTGCGAGCACGCGCGCGGCGAGCGCGGCCTCGCTGTCCCCGGGCAGCACCGGCACCGCGGCCTGCGCGATGATCGGACCGCCGTCGAGCCGCTCGGTGACGAAATGCACCGTGCAGCCGTGGCGCTGCGCGCCCGCGGCAAGCGCGCGCGCATGGGTGTCCAGCCCCGGAAACTCGGGCAGCAGCGACGGGTGGATGTTCATCAGGCGCCCGGCGTACTGGGCGACGAAGCGCGGCGTCAGCACGCGCAGGAAGCCGGCGAGCGCGACCAGGCGCGGCGCGTGGCGGTCGATGGCCGCGGCGAGCGCCGCGTCGAACGCCTCGCGCGTCGCGTAGGCGCGGTGCTCGACCACGCCGGTGGCCACGCCGCGGCGCGCCGCGACGGCGAGGCCGGCGGCGTCCGCGCGGTTGCTGAGCACCGCGGCCACCGGGATGCCGGCTTCGAGGATCGCCTGCATGTTGCTGCCGCGGCCCGAGATGAGGATGACGACCGACATGAGGCGCGCAGTCTAATACAGTCGCGTGGCGGCGTAGCCGTCCTCGGCGAGCAGCGCCAGCACGCCGCGCTCGCCGTACAGGTGCAGCGCGCCCAGCGCCACGAAGGCGCGCCCGCGCCGCAGCTCGCGCTGCATGCGGAACGCCATCACCACGCTGCGGTCGAGCACCACGCGCTTCACCAGCGCCGCGTGGTGCGCCGCGATCTCCGGATGGCGGCGCGCGACGTCCTCCTGCGCGCGCCACAGGGCCTCCAGGTCGCGCGCCAGGTAGGCCTCGAGCGTGCGCTCGGCGAGCGCCGCCAGCTCCTCGCGCCGCGCCAGGCTGTGGCGCAGCAGCGCCACCTGCGAGGCCATCGGCAGCTCGTCGAAGGTGAACACCTGCTCCTCGACCTCCTCGATCTGCGCCACCGCCATGCGCCGGCCGCGCGCCATGGCGTGCAGCTGCGCGTCGGGCGTGTCCACCGCCGCGGGCCGCCAGGAACTGCGCAGGTTGAGCAGCACGCCCCAGGGCTTCAGCTTGTTGACGAATTCGCGCGACAGGCCCGCGGGCCGGAGGCTCTCCCAGGCGCGCTCGAAATCCTCGCGCCCGATCTCCTCCTCCAGCGTGCGCCGGTCGAGGTACATCGCCGCCTCGAGGAAGCGCTCCCTGCCGTAGCCGTCGGCCACGTACTCCAGCATCAGCGCGCGCGAGCCGTCGAAGGCACGCAGCACCGGCGGCGGCAGCGCGGCCAGGCGCGCGTCCGCGGCGTGCAGGGTGCCGAAGACGTGGCTGGGCGCGACGCCGGGCCGGCTGACGCGCCACAGCAGGCCCTGCGCGTAGCGCTGCGGCGCGGCGGCGGCCGGATGGGCGGCAAGCCCGGCGGCCGCCAGCAGGAACGCGCGGCGCTTCACGCCGACGGCTTGGTCATGTCGCCGGGCTGCACCCAGCGCTCGTAGTCCGCCGCGCTGACATAGCCCAGGGCGAGCGCCGCCGCCCGCAGCGTGCTGCCCTCCTGGTGCGCCTTCTTCGCGATCTCGGCGGCGCGGTCGTAGCCGATGTGCGGCGCGAGCGCGGTCACCAGCATCAGCGAGCGCTCCACCAGTTCGCGGATGCGCGCCTCGTTCGGCTGGATGCCGCGCGCGCAATGCTCCTCGAAGGACGAGCAGCCGTCGGCCAGCAGGCGCACGCTCTGCAGGTAGTTGTGGATCAGCATCGGCTTGTACACGTTGAGCTCGAAGTTGCCCCCGGCGGCGCCCACGCCGATCGCCACGTCGTTGCCCAGCACCTGCGCGCACAGCATGGTGAGCGCCTCGGCCTGCGTCGGATTCACCTTGCCCGGCATGATCGAGCTGCCCGGCTCGTTCTCGGGGATCGACAGCTCGCCCAGGCCCGAGCGCGGACCGGAGGCGAGCCAGCGCACGTCGTTGGCGATCTTGTTGAGCGCCGTGGCGAGCGCCTTCAGCGCGCCGTGCGCGAACACCAGCGGCTCGTGGCCGGCGAGCGCCGCGAACTTGTTGGGCGCCGGCTCGAAGGCGAGGCCGGTGGCCTGCGACAGATCCAGCGCCACCCGCGCGCCGAACTCCGGGTGCGTGTTCAGGCCGGTGCCCACCGCGGTGCCGCCGATCGCCAGCTCGCACAGCCCGGGGAGCGCCAGCTCGATGGCGGCCTCGGCCTGCGCCAGCTGCTCGACGTAGCCGGAGAACTCCTGGCCGAGGGTGAGCGGCGTGGCGTCCTGCAGGTGCGTGCGCCCGATCTTGACGATGCCGGCGAAGGCCTCCGCCTTGGCGGCGAGGGTGGCCTGCAGGCGCTGCAGCGCGGGCAGCAGGTCGTGCTCCACGGCGCGCGCGGCCGCGATGTGCATCGCCGTGGGGAACACGTCGTTCGAGGACTGCCCCAGGTTGACGTCGTCGTTCGGGTGCACCAGGCGCTTCTGGCCGCGTTCGCCGCCCAGCAGCTCGGAGGCGCGATTGGCGAGCACTTCGTTCACGTTCATGTTGCTCTGCGTGCCCGAGCCGGTCTGCCACACCACCAGCGGGAATTCGGCGTCGTGCTGCCCGGCGAGCACCTCGTCGGCGGCGCGCTCGATGGCCGCGGCCTTGTCCGGCGCGAGCAGGCCGAGCGCGCGGTTGACGCGCGCCGCGGAGCGCTTCACCTGCGCCAGGGCGTGGATCACGGCGGCCGGCATGCGCTCGCCGGAGATGCGGAAGTAGCGGCGGCTGCGCTCGGTCTGCGCGCCCCAGAGGCGCGCGGCGGGTACCTCGATCGGGCCGAACGAATCCTTCTCGAGGCGCGTGGCGCTCACATCAAGGCCCTCGACTGCGGGGAGGGCCCAGTCTACGCCCCGATCGGCGCGCCGCCCAGCAACAGCACGTCCGCGCGCTCGTCGAGGTCGTTCGCCACCTCGAGGGCCGCGCCGTCGCGCGCGAAGCGCATCAGCTTGCCGGCGTCGGCCTCGACCACGCCGCAGCGTGCGTGGCCGAGCGCCACGTAGGCGGCGAGCTCGAAGCCCGCGGGCAGCTCCAGCCCGGCGCGGCCGCGCCCGGCGAGCGCCACGTGCGCGACCAGCGCCGGCCAGGGCGCCGGCACGGGGCCGCGCCGGCCCATCAGCTCGCCGCACAGCACGCGCAGCTGCGCTTCGCCGGCGCGGAATGCGGCCAGCGACTCCGCGGCGTAGCGCCAGGTGCCGAGGTGGCGCGCGCCGAACTGCAGCCCGTGCAGCATGCCGGCGCCGGCATCCTCGAGCAGGTAGGTCAGCGTGTCGGGGCGCGGCTCGGGCGCCGAGGGCAGCGGGCCGAAATGGTCGAGCAGCGTCCAGGGCCCGACGCGGTGCAGCCCCGCGGCCGGCAGCGCACGGCGCACCAGCAGCGTGGGCGTGACCGGGGTGACCCGCGCGGCGATGACGCGCGCTACCTCGCGCCGCAGGGTTTCAGTGGTGGTGTGCATGGGGCCGGGAGTTCACGGGTCAGACCATTGGAGTGCAGGCCCGGGCACAAGTTTCCGCCGGTTCGCGCCCGGCAGGGCGGTCTGCTCAGGCCTGCTTCTGCTCGCCCTGCGCCTCGCGCTCCGCGATGTCCTTGTGCACCTGCGCCATGTCGAGGGCCTTGGCCTGCGAGATCACCTGCTCCAGGGCGGAGGCCGGCAGCGCGCCCGCCTGCTGGAACACGACCACCTTCTCGCGGAACACCATCAGCGTCGGGATGGAGCGGATGCCGAAGGCGCCCGCCAGCTCCTGCTCCTGGTCGGTGTCGATCTTGCCGAACACCACGTCCGGGTGCTGCTCGGCGGCCTTCTCGTAGATCGGCGCGAAGCCGCGGCAGGGCCCGCACCAGGTGGCCCAGAAATCCACGATCACCATCGGGCTTTCGGTGACCACCTTCTCGAAATTTCCCCGGTTCAGCTCGACCGTCGCCATGCTGGCCTTTCGCGAAAAACGCGCATTGTACGCGGTGTACCCTAGCCCCCATGGCTGGATACGTCGGGCGTTTCGCCCCGTCGCCGACAGGGCCTTTGCACTTCGGCTCGCTCGTCGCGGCGCTCGCCAGTTACATGGAGGCGAAGGCCGCCGGGGGCAAGTGGCTGCTGCGCATGGAGGACCTGGACCGGCCGCGCGAGCAGCCCGGGGCGGCGGATGCGATCCTGCGCGCCCTCGAGGCGCTCGGCTTCGAGTGGGACGGGCCGGTGCTCGTCCAGAGCGCGCGCCTCGCGCGCTACCGCGAGGTGCTGGCGGACCTGGCGCGGCGCGGGCTCGCCTACCCCTGCGGCTGCACGCGCCGGGAAATCGAGGATTCGGCGCTCGCCATCGACGGCTCGCGCATCTACCCGGGCACCTGCCGCCACGGCCTGCCCCCCGGCAAGGCGGCGCGCGCCACGCGGGCGCGCACGCACCGCGCGCCCATCGGCTTCGCGGACCGCTTCCAGGGCTGGGTCGAGCAGAACGTCGAGCAGGAGGTCGGCGACTTCGTCCTGCTGCGCGCCGACGGCCTGGTCGCCTACCAGCTCGCGGTGGTGGTGGACGACATGGACCAGGGCGTCACCGACGTGGTGCGCGGCGCCGACCTGCTCGAGTCCACCGCGCGCCAGATCCACCTGCAGCGGCTGCTGGGCGCGCGCACGCCGCGCTACGCGCATGTGCCCGTCGCGCTGAACGCGGCGGGGGAGAAGCTCTCCAAGCAGACCGGCGCGCGGCCGCTCGAGCTCGCCGACCCGCAGGCGGAACTGGCGCGCGCGCGACGCTTCCTCGGGCAGGACGAGGGCGGCTGGGACCCCGCGCGCGTGCCGCGCCTGCGGGCTATTTCCGCGCCGGAATGACCACCGTGGCGAGCGACCCCAGCACCAGCAGCAGCGCCGCGAACTCCAGCCACCCCGGGCGCTCGCCGAGGAACAGCATGCCCGAGAACACGCCCACCACCGGCGTCATCAGCATGGCGAGCGAGAAGGTGGTCACCGACACCGAGGTGGCGAGCTTGATCCAGGCCCAGTGCGCCCAGGCGAAGGAAAAGAGCACGTTGTAGGCCACCGCCAGCGCCGGCCACAGGCCCACGCCGCCGAGCGCCCGGAAATCGTCGAACAGCAGCGCGCCGAGGTAGATCGGCACCCCGCCGGCGAGCATCATCCAGGCGGTGAGCGCGGCCACCGGCGCCTGCACGGGGAACTTCTTTTGCAGCACCGTGCCGATGGCCCAGGTGAACGCCGCCCCCAGCACCAGCAGCGCGCCGAGCGGCGCGCCGGCGAGGCTGGTGAACTCCTGGACCAGGAGCAGCGCCATGCCGCACATGCCCAGCGCCAGGCCGAGGAGCTTCTTCGCGTTCATGCGCTCGCCGAGGAACCACACCGAGAGCGGGATCGCCCAGGCCGGCATGGTGTAGGCGAGGATCGCGGCGCGGCCCGAGGGGATGAGGCGCAGCCCGAAGACCACCAGCAGGTTCCAGCAGGTGATGGAGAAGAAGGCGATCAGCAGCACGCGTGGCCACTGCGCGCGCGGGATGGCGAGCGGCTGGCCGGTGGCGCGCAGCACGGCGAACAGCACGCCGGAGCCCGCGGCGAGGCAGAAGGTGCGGAAGGTGAATGGCGCCACTTCGGAGATCGCCACCTTCATCGCCGTCCAGTTGAAGCCCCACACCAGCGTGATCCCGATCAGCACCCACCACAGGTGGCGCGGCAGGTGCTCGCCCTGCCCGGGGC
>Ga0075420_100003808_pt1 | contig 13250 bp, 12 predicted proteins | sample SoiMetdeltSBSDD4_FD_75296 | JGI IMG/M metagenome (GOLD analysis project Ga0075420, IMG submission 75296) | Bulk soil microbial communities from a Populus tree surrounding site in Tennessee, USA - Soil MetaG P. deltoides SBSDD4 | ecosystem: Environmental > Terrestrial > Soil > Tree plantation... | reverse complement strand
GTGCGGGTTTAGGTGGGCAGGATGCAGCCAGCGCAACGTCCAACAGTACCGCAGGACGGCGTATTCCTCAACCACTGCATGCAGAAGTCACCGGGCGCTGGCTGGCGTCCTCAACCCGTGCATACATGCTGCCCAACAGACTGGCCCGTCGAACCCTTCCCGTCAAGAGATAACACGGTGTTTGGTGTGGAGTTTTCCGTTAATTCTGGGTTTGCCTGCAGCAGCGGCGAGGCGCTTGGGTCCGCCGCACAGCTGGCGAAGTTGAAGGCCGCCGGCAACTCCAGAAAGGTCCGCAGGACAAGGTTCAACCAAGGTGAGCTGGGAGTCGGCCCGGGCAGAACGTAGCCGTGCGCGCCACCCGCGTCGGTCGGGACGTCGATGACGACCTCGCCCGGCTCGCCGAAGTCGATGTTGAGGAGCGTCGGCCCCGTGGGTGTGTGGCGTCCGGCTCGACAGCCGCGAACGCGAGTGTGGTCTCGACTGGGGTCTGCTTGGCTTTCGCCGCGGCGACGGCTTCGTCGACGGGCCCGGCCTTGTTGGCGGGCGGCAACGTGGCTTCCTCGGTCTGCGCGGGCACATCTGCGTCGTTGGTCTCGACAACGGCGTCAACGGCGTCCTTGGCGTCGTCGTTGTCGACGGCCTAACTTGATGCCGCGGCCGGCGCTACGCGGTGAGCAATACCCAACCGGCCGCTGCGGATCCCAATACTGCTGTGCCGTAACAGCACAGGGCGATCACACGGTCGAACCGGCCCAGCTGCAGCCCATGCTCGAGCGTGAATCGGAAGCGGTGCGCCCAGTGAAACAGGGCAAGCACAGAGACGCCGAATAGCACAAGTTTGGTCAGCGGATTCTGTACGACTGCTAGCAGGTGCGCATGGTCGGGCGCGTCGAGGATCCCCAGCGGGAACGCCACCCCGAAAAGAAACAACAGCACGGGCAGCACGAGCGCGGCCGCCATACCCCCGGCGCTGAACAGGAGCCACAGGAATGGCTCAGATGACCGACGATGCGGGGCGGATGTGCTCATGACAGGACTACCCACGCGAGAACCGCCGATACGACGAGCCACGCCGCGTAGTGCCCCGCAAGAACCGCGCGAGCGGGAACGCGGCGTCCCCGAATGTGAGGCACAATCGCCCGCGGCGCCAAGCCGAACCATGTAACAGCGTGCAGCAGAAGGAAAATCAATGCGACGGCGTTGACCGCAACCACGAGCGGATTCGCACTCCACTCCAGGAATCGTGCGTACGAATCCGGTCCCGCGCTAGTCGCATGCACCAAGAGCAGCAGGTACACCACAAACCAGGCCACGAAGGCGCAACTTATTTCGCGAAGCATGAACAGCAGGTAAGACCGCCGCTTCGCCCACCAGAACCTGCTGATGGGTTGACGATAAGCGTGAATCGACGTCGTCATCGTGCGCCCCGTGGGAAGAGCAATTCCTTCACCGAATGTGTTGCCGCGGTCAGCTTGAGACGCTGTATCGCACCCGCCGGATCGACTCCCTTCGGACAAGCCGTCGAACATTCACCCACCAACGTGCACGCCCACGCGCCCTCGGCCGCGGCGAGCACGTCGCTCCGGTCCGCTGCGCCTTCGTCGCGCGAGTCCAGGTTGTAACGCTGACCCAGAGCGATCGCCGCTGGACCGAGAAACTCCGGGTCCAGCGCGTACACCGGGCATGCCGCGTAGCACAACATGCAGTTGATGCACATGCTGAACTGCTTGAATTCGTCCAATTCGGCTGGGGTCTGCAAGTATTCGCCATCATCGACGGACAGTTCGTCGTCACGAATGATCCAGGGCTTGACTCGCGGCAGTTTGGCCATGAAGTCACTGATATCGACGACCAGATCGCGGATCACTGGGAAGTTTCGCATCGGCTCCACCCGCACCGGCCCGGGCAGGTAATCGGCGAGGAACGTCGCGCACCCCAATTTCGGGTCTCCGTTGATCGTCATGCCGCAGCTGCCGCAGATACCCATCCGGCACGACCATCGGAAGGTCAGCGTTCCGTCGAGCTGGTCCTTGATGTAGTTCAGACCGTCGAGGATCGCCCATTCACGGGTGAGGGGAACTTCGTAGGCTTCGAAAACCGGCTCGGAATCGGTTTCCGGCCGAAACCTTGTGACCTCCATGACAATTCGGTCCGCCATCGCTACCTCCCATACACACGTTCGCCCGGCGGCCAGCGCGTGATCGTGACCGGGAGGTGATCGATCCGCGCCGTCCCGTCGGGTTCTCGGTGAACCAACGTGTGGGCCAAGAAGTGTTCGTCGTCGCGCTTGGGGAAGTCGGTTCGCTGGTGCGCGCCACGCGATTCTTCCCGGTGCAAGGCAGATTCGACGATCGTCTGTGCAACGTCGAGCATCCCCGACAACTCGAGCAGCGCCGTCAGCTCGGTGTTGAACGTGTGGCTGTGATCGTCGATGCCGACCCTCGCGAATCGCTCCTGCAACACTCGGATCTCGTCGACCGCCTTGGTGAGGCTGGGTCCGTCACGATAGATCCCGGCGGCTGTCTCCAACGTCGCCTGCATCTCCGTGCGAATGTCAGCTATGCGTTCATTGCCGTCGCCACGGCGAGAGAGCTCATGCTCCAGCCGCTGCTCCTCGCTGCGTGCCTGAGCCTGCACCGCCGACGAGGCGCCGCCGACCGTCGCCGCGTACTCCGCCGCGGCGTGGCCGGCGCGCGCTCCGAACACCAGCAGCTCGGGAAGCGAGTTCGACCCCAGCCGGTTGGCGCCATTGATGCTGACGCACGCCGTCTCGCCCGCCGCGTAGAGCCCGGAAATCGGCGTAGCGCCATGGATATCCGTGTGAACGCCGCCCATCATGTAGTGCACCACGGGCCGAACGGGGACCAGCTCGGTCACCGGGTCGATGTGCTGGTAGTTGCAGCACAGTTCACGCACGAACGGCAACTTGGTATCGATCAGCTCGGCGCCAAGGTGTCGCAGGTCAAGGTAGACGACGTGTCCGTAGGGGGTCTCGACCGTCCGTCCCTTTTCCTGCTCGTGCACGAACGCCTGAGACACCCGGTCTCGGGGTCCGAGCTCCATGCTGCGCAGCTTCGGCTCGGGCGTGGGTTTGCCGAGGTCGTAGTCCTGCAGGTAGCGGTAGCCGTCCTTGTTCAGCAACCAACCACCCTCCGCTCGCGCTGCCTCGGTGATCAAGATTCCGGTGAACGGCAATCCGGTGGGGTGGTACTGGACGAACTCCATGTCCTTCAGCGGCGCGCCCGCCCTGAACGCCAGGGCCATCCCGTCCCCCGTCTTGATATTCCCGTTGGTGGTGAACGGAAACACGCGCCCACATCCGCCGGTGCAGACGATCACCGCGTCGGCGAGGATTGTCTCGATGCGCCCCGTCGAGAGCTCGACGGCGACAAGACCGCGCACCCGGCCGTCGTCGACGAGCAGGGTCGTCGCGAACCACTCGTCGTAACGCACGATGTCCGGATATGCGAGAACGCGCTGAAACAGTGTGTGCAGCAGGTGAAATCCGGTCTTGTCGGCAGCAAACCACGTACGTAGCTTCTTCATACCGCCGAATGCTCGAACTGCAATGTGCCCGTCCGGCTTACGACTCCACGGACAACCCCAATGTTCGAGTTGCAACAACTCACGCGGGGCCTCGGCCACGAAGGCTTCAACGGCGTCTTGGTCGCACAGCCAGTCGCTCCCGGAAACGGTGTCGTATGCGTGTTCGTCGAGGCTGTCGTCTTCGCCCGCTACCGCCGCTGCACCGCCTTCTGCGGAGACGGTGTGGCTGCGCATCGGATACACCTTGGAGACGATCGCAATGCTCAGCTGCGGATTCATTTCGGCTATCGCTATCGCGGCGCGCAGCCCCGCGCCACCCCCACCGACTATCACTATGTTGTACGACGCCGTCATCGCAGTGGCTTACACCTCGAAGGCTTCGTGCTCGCCGCAGCGCTCGTCCCTCAACACCTTGCCGTCATGCCTTATCGTCCGGATGCGCACGCATCCGTCGTGGTAGACATGCCGGGTCTCGCGGCAGCCGCAGGTGTATTTGAGGTCGTCGAAGGCCAGCCCGTCGTCGTCACTTTCGAGATGACGATCGCCCTCGGCCATCCGCCCGCAGGGTGCCTTCTGCTTGGGGAAATGCGTGGTCGTCGCGGCCATCGTCCCGCCTCCTCAGATGTCGGGCGAGTGATCTAGATCACATCAGGATATGCCTGGACAAGAGTGCGCGCGGGTAATCGTCATGACCGGCTTGTCAGGGTTCGGATCCCCCAACCCCGAGTGATTGCCAACATTCGGCGAACGCCGCATGGTGTAGCCGACCGCCAGCGCGCTCTCAGCGAGGGGCTGTTGTCTTCTTCGAAGCGATCCGCGACCGGGCCGCATCGGTTTCGTCGGCGCCGTTGGGCTCGGCCGGAGCGTAAGCCGTTTCCCGCAATCGATCGGGGCCATTCATCCGCCGTCGACCGGCGAACGTTCGGTTTATGCTCAGGTCAGGTGCCATGGCGCGGCCATGGCGCCAGCGATATCGAGGCGACCGATGGCCAGCAGCGACCCGCTGCCTACGCAGGCGGATGTGCACGCCGGGGTCCCGGCGGAGCTGGTAGCTGCCGGTTTTGAGGATCCCGAGGAAATCGGCCGCGGCGGGTTCGGCGTCGTATATCGCTGCAGCCAACGCGAGCTGGACCGCGTCGTCGCGGTAAAGGTGCTAACCGCGGATCTCGAACCCGACAACCTGGAGCGCTTCGTACGTGAACAGGTGGCGATGGGCAAGTTGTCCGGACACCCAAACATCGTCGCCATCTTCCAGGTCGGAACAACCGCCACCGGCAGGCCATTCATCGTGATGCAGTACCACCCGCACGGTGCGTTGGAGGCCAAGATCCACCACAACGGACCGGTGGGCTGGGCCGACGCGCTGCACATCGGCGTGAAGGTCGCGGGCGCGTTGGAAACCGCACACCGACGTGGGACGCTGCACCGCGACGTCAAGCCCGCCAACATCCTGCTCACCGAATACGGCGAACCGCAGCTGACCGACTTCGGGATCGCCCGCATCATCGGTGGGTTCGAGACCGGCGACGGCGCGGTCATGGGTTCGCCGGCATATACCGCCCCGGAGGTACTGCTCGGCGAGTCACCGGACGCGACCTCGGATGTCTACAGTTTGGCGTCGACGCTGTTCTGCGCCGGCACCGGCCACGCGGTTTTCGAGCGCCGCAAGGGTGAGCAGATGGTCGCTCAGTTTCTCCGGATAACCAAGCACCCCATGCCGAGCCTGCGAGACTCGGGCCTGCCCACCGACGTATGCGCGGTGATCGAGCAGGCGATGTCGCGCGATATCGAGGATCGGCCGGCGACCGCGGAGGCGTTCGGCGAGCAGTTGCGCGACGTGCAGCGGATGCACGGCTTGCCGGTCGACGACATGGCCGTGCCCATCCCGGCACCGACGATCCGGTACAACCCACCGCGGTCGTCCGGCACGCCATCGGGTTCATATCCGGCACGGACGTTGACGCCGCCTGTACCGGCGACCCGGTTCCAGCCGCCGGTATCGACGAAGGCGTTGGTTGACCGGGCGCGGCTGATCGACGTCCTACGCGCCGGACACGGCAAGAAGCTCACGGTGATTCACGGCCCAACTGGCTTTGGGAAGAGCACCCTTGCCGCCCAGTGGGCGAAGCTGCTGACCGCCGAGGGCGTCGCGGTGGCATGGCTGACCGTTGACCATGACGACAACAACGTCGTCTGGTTTCTGGCCCACCTGATCGAGGCCATCCGTGCGGTCACGCCTGCGCTGGCGACCGAGCTCGGCGAAGTGTTGCAGGAGCACGACGACGAGGCCGAGCGTTACGTCCTGACCTCGTTGATCAACGAGATCCATGAGACGGGCACTCGCATGACGCTGGTGATCGATGACTGGCAGCGCGTCACCGACCCGGCGACCATCGGCGCGCTGCTGTACCTACTCGTATACGCCTCTGATGATTTGACCGTGGTGGTGACCAGCCGCAACCAGAGCGGCCTGCCGATGAGCCGGATGCGGATGCAGGACGAACTTCTCGAAATCGATGCCACTGCATTGCGTTTCGACGTCGCCGAATCGGAGAACTTTCTGGTTGACCTGAGTGGGCTGGACCTGGACCGCCCCGACGTCGAGGAGCTCACCGCCAAGACGGACGGCTGGGTGGCCGCACTGCAGTTGGCATCGCTATCGCTGCGCGGCCGCGACGATCCTGAACGCCTGATCGGCACGATGACCGGCCGACATCACGCGATCAGCGAGTTCCTCGCGGAGAATGTGCTCGACACGCTGGAACCGTCGATGCTCGACTTCCTGCTGGCCACCTCGATCACCGAGCGGATCTGTGGCGACCTGGCGACGGCGTTGTCCGGCGTGCCGGACGGGCAGGCGATGCTCGAGCAGGTCGAGGAACGCGACCTGTTCCTGCGCCGGGTCGACGAGCAGTGGTTCCGCTACCACCAACTGTTCCTCGACTTCTTGCTGCACCGGCTGGGCCGTGACGAACCCCAGCGGGTCGTCCGGCTCCACCGCGCCGCCTCGACGTGGTTCGCCGACAACCATTTCGTCAGTGAGGCGGTCGATCACGCGCTGGCGGCCGGTGACGACGAGAGGGCGGTCCAGCTCGTCGAGAATCACGGCGTCGATCTGGTGGCGAATTCGCAAATGGCCACGCTGATCGGTCTGGTGGGCAAGCTGCCGGCCGCCGTCGTGAAGACGGATCCGCGGCTGCAACTCGCCCTGGCCTGGGCCAACATCGTCTTGCACAGAATTCCCGCAGCCGAACAAGCATTGGCCCGTATGGAATCAGGGCTGGAACGCTGCGGCCTCGGCGACGACGAGATTGCCGACCTGCGCGCGGACGGCGGAGTTGTGCGCGGCGTTGCGGAACTGCGCGCCGACCGGCTCGCGGGCATCGACGAACACATCGCACCGTGTCTGGCGCGCCGAGAACACCTGCGCCCGTTCACCGTTGGGGTGGCCGCCAATGTGGCAACGTTCGCGGCCGCGTACCACTACAACCTCGACGAGGTAACCCGGATCCAGGCGTGGGCAGCGCAATACGCCGAACGAAACCGGGACACCTTCAATACGGTTCACGGACTGTGCTACACGGGCCTCGCGCACCAGTTGATGCTCGACATCACAACGGCGGAAGCCTGCTTCCGCAAGGCGCTTAAGATCGCCAAGCGATCCGGCGGCAGTCATTCCTATACCGCCCGGTTGGCAAGCTCGGCACTGGGCGAATTGCTTTACGAGCGAGGCGATCTCGACGAGGCCGCCCGCCTGCTGGAGGAGGGGTACAAGCTCGGGCCTGAGGGCGGCTCGGTCGACTTCAAGATCGCTCGGTATGTCATCGCCGCGAGAGTCAAGGCGCTGCAGGGCGACCGGCTTGCTGCCGGTCAACGCCTGGACGAGGCCATCCGGGTCGCGCGGTCACTATCCCTGAACCGCCTGCGGGCGATGGCGGAGCACGAACGCACCCGGCTCGGGCTTCCACCGCATCCGGATTCCGATATGTGGCCGCCGGCGTCTTACGAGTCACGCCGCCAGCCGGTGGACGCGATCGACGAGATCACGGTCCAATTCGAGGAGGCATCGGCCATCCGGCTGCTGATGGCGGCCGACGATCCAGAGAAGAAACAGCTTGCCTGTAGGTGGGCGCAGGAGTGGGTGGATCGAACCGCATCGCCGAACCGCCCGCAGGCGCTGCTCCGGGCGCGCCGTCTGCTGGGTGCGAGCCTGTCGGCCGCCGGACGCGTCGACGAGGCAAAGAGCACAATCGCGTCCGTGGCGGCGCAATGTGCACAGTTGGGGCTGCTGCGTTATCTCGTCGATGGTGGTCCGTATGTCGCCGCAATACTTTCGGAACTGCAGGCCGATCAGCGGTCCGGTTGTTGGCGTCCCGAATGGCCCGAGGTGCCACCCGATTTCCTCGACCAAGCGGTCAATGCCGAAGTTGCGCAGCGGGTTTAACTGCTATTGCGCAAGGTATCCCCCATCGACCGGTAACACTGCACCGGTGATGAAAGAGGCGTCGTCAGAGGCGAGGAAGACGATGGCGCTGGCGACTTCGGCCGGTTCGCCGATGCGGCCCATCGGGTGCATCTGCTCGATCGCCGCGAGGTATTCCGAGCCGCCCGGCTCGTCCGGCAACTGCTTGACCCGCTCTGTGCGGATCGTTCCGGGGGCAACGGCGTTGACCCTGATTCCGCGGTCGGCCCACTCGACCGCCAAGTGCTTGGTCAGCCCGGTGGCGACGAACTTGGCGGGGCCGTACACCGCCTGCCGCTTCTGCCCGGCCAGGCCGGAGATCGAGGACAGGCAGACGATGGCGCCACCGCCGGTCGGCACCATCGCGTCGATCGCGAACTTGCAGGTGAGGAACATGCCGCGCCCGTCAATAGCCATTACGTTGTCCCAGTCGGCGGCGGTCATTTCCGTCGCGTCGCCGAGGGGGATGATGCCGGCGTTGGCGACCAAGATGTCAAGCCGCCCGAATCGGTCGGTCGCGGCCCCGATCATCCGTCGCGCGTCCGCCTCGATCGAGACGTCGCCGACGACCGTCTCGACCTCCGCCCCGCCCTGCCGCAATTCATCGGCGAGGGCCAGCAGCGGTTCGCCTTGAATATCGGTCGCGGTCAGGCGCGCGCCCTCGCGCACGAACAGCTCGGCGGTCGCCCGACCGATGCCGAACGCCGCGCCGGTGATCACAGCCGACTTTCCGTGGAGACGACCGAGTCCTTGGGCCATAGCCCTATGCAACCACGCGGCGCCGCGACGCTACGCGCGATCGACTCGCACGGGTACGCCGGTCAAATGAGCCATACCGGCCAGCCGTTCCAGGTCTTCCGGCGCGCTGGACATCAGGCGGTTGACGTTCGCGCCGCCGGCAGCGTTGGCGACCCGCCAGCCGCCGGTGCCCTTATGGCCCCAGCCGTGCGGCACGGCGATCACTCCGGCCATGATGTCCTTGGTGATCGTCACCGGCAGCTCGATCTCGCCGTGCGGCGAGGCGATTCGAACCACGTCGCCGTCGACGATGTTGGCGGCGGCCGCGTCGTCGACGTGCATGCGCGCGGCGTGCATCCGGTCGCCGCGCATCAGCAGCGGTGCGTTGTGCATCCAGGAGTTCTCCGAGCGGGCTTCGCGCATGCCGATCAGTCGCATCGGATAGCCGTCGGGTGCGCGACGGCCGCGTAGCGCCTCGATCTCCGCTGCGATCTCGTCGTGTTGAAGTCGCACCCGGCGCCCGCGGTACACGACGGTGTCGCCGAGCACGCCGTCACGCAGATTCGGAGCCAACACGACGCCGTGGGGATGGTCGGCGGCTAGCCGGGAGAAAGTGAGCCCGCCCCGACGCAACCCGAATCGATCACCACCGTCACCGAGCCGGATGACCGCATCCACAAGCAGCCGCGGAGATAGCCGAACAGCGAAGAGACCTAAGACTTTTCGGGCAGCAGCGAGAGCGGCCAGTCCTGGGGTGCGACGCCACATCCGGCGGGTGATGTCGTCGATGACCTCCCATTCCGCGCGGGCCTGTCCGACGGGTTCGATGACGGCCTCGGTGGTCTGGCGGAACGGGGTGGGCTGCAGCGTCTGAAACGGCAGCGGGAAGTCGTCGCGCTCGTACATCGTCGCGGCGGGCAGCACGTAGTCGCAGTGCGCGAGCGTCTCGTTGACGTAGAGGTCGATGCCGACCGTCAATTGCAGTTCGTCCAGCGCCTTTTCGAGTTCGTCGCCGTTGGGCACCGACAGCACCGGATTGCCCGCGCTGACGAACAGCGCGCGCACCTGACCGGGCCCGGGCGTACTGATCTCCTTGGCCATCACGCCTGCCGGCTCGGACATCAACACCGAGGGGAAGCCGCCGATGCGGGATCGCCTGCGTGTGTAGATCGTGCGCAGCAGCGCGCCGAGCGCCTTCATCGCCAACCGCTCACCCGGAAACCCGAACCGGCCGAACATGCTACCGCCGACCGCATCGAGGTTGCCCGCGACCAGGTTGACGGCGTCGAGCAAATACGTTGTGAGCGTGCCGTTTTCACCAGTACTGGTGCCGACCCGGCCGTACACGGCGGCCCGCGGAGTGCGCGCCAGATCGCGGGCTAGTGCCCGCACGGTGTCCGGCTCGATGCCGGTCCGCGGCGCTGTGGTCTCCGGGCTGAACGGCCGGGCCAACTGCTCCAACCAGGCGGCACCGTCGGCCTGACGGGCCAGCCGGGTGCGGTCGACGAGGTTCTCTGCGAACAGCACATGTAGCAGTGACAGCAGCAGGTAGGCGTCGCCGTCGGGGACGATGCCCAGCCATTCGAACTGGGCGGCGGTCTCGGTCCTGCGTGGGTCGATCACGAGTACCCGGCCACCGCGCTTGACGATGTCGTGCATGCGGTCCTTGATCCGCGGCACGGTCAACACACTGCCGTGCGAGACGATCGGGTTCGCGCCGATCACCACGAGGAAATCGGTGCGCAGCACGTCGGGCACCGGCAATGCCAGCGGCGAGCCGTACAGCAGCTGGCTGGCCACGAAGCGATTGTTGACGTCCTGCGATCCGGCGGTGAAAACGTGCAACCGCGGACCGAATCCGAGCATGAACGTGTTGAGACCCAGGATGTGCGAGTAACTGAAGGCGCCGGGGTTGCCCCAGTACCAGCCGATGGCGCCGGCGCCGTGCTTCTTGTGGATCGCGGCGAGCCGGTCGGCGATGTCGGTCATAGCGTCGTCCCAGCTGACCGGTTCGAAACCCGCACCCCTGCGGCGCAGTGGGGTGGTAACCCGGTCGGGATCGTTGATTACCTCGGTGAACGCGATGCCCTTCTGGCATGCGAACCCGGCCGACAGCGGATGGTCCTTATCGGGACGCAGCGACACCAGTCGGCCGTCGTCGACGGTCGCGATCATGCCGCACAGCGGCTCGCAGATCCGGCAGAAGGTTACCTTCTGCTCGGCGGACATGCGTTGAGGCTAGCGCTCTCCGCTGATCGGGATGCGTCCGGTCGGTGCGTCGTCGTCACCCGAGCGGTGCCGCGCGGTCTCCGCATCCGGAATCGAGTGCGCGGCGTACTTGTGGGTGCCCTCGAGGTCGTCGCGGATCGCTTCCTGGGCGGCGGGCGGCAGGGTGTGCAGGATCTCGCGTACCCGCTGCTGACGGCGGCCCACTGCCTGACGTTCCGGCATGCCCGGGGTCGCCTGGATCTGTGGCGGCACGCCCTCGATCTCCTCGACACCGCCGTCGTGGTGGCCGGCGTCGACCATGGCCTGCTCTTCGGCCATCGTCGACTCGTCCTTCTCCTCGGACATGCCGATCGGGCCGATGCGGCGGCCGTTGAGGAACTGCCGCACCACGGGCTCGTCGCTGGTCAGCAGCACCTCGCGTGGACCGAACATGACCAGGTGCTTGCGGAACAGCATGCCCATGTTGTCCGGCACCGTGCGAGCGATGTTGATGTTGTGCGTGACGATCAGGATCGTGCAGTCGATCTGCGCGTTGATGTCGATCAGCAGCTGGCTCAGATAAGCGGTACGAACCGGGTCCAGACCGGAGTCGGGCTCGTCGCAGAGGATGATCTGCGGATCGAGCACCAGCGACCGAGCCAGTCCGGCACGCTTGCGCATACCGCCGGAGATCTCGCCGGGGAACTTGTTCTCGTCACCGCCAAGGCCGACGAGTTCAAGCTTCTCCATGACGATGTTGCGGATCTCGCTTTCCTTCTTCTTGGTGTGCTCACGCAAGGGGAAAGCGGTGTTGTCGTAGAGGCTCATCGAGCCGAACAGCGCGCCGTCCTGGAACATGACACCGAACAGCGTGCGGATCTCGTAGAGCTCCTTCGCCGAGCACTCGATGATGTTGGTGCCATCGACGATGATTTTGCCGCGCTCGGGCCGCAGCAGACCGATCAGAGACTTCAGGAACACCGATTTACCGGTGCCCGACGGGCCGAGGAGGACGCTGACCTCACCGGGAGGGACCTCCATCGTGACGTCTTCCCAGATTCGCTGGGGCCCGAAGGACTTGGTGAGTCCCTCTACCTGAATACCAATGCCCACGCGAATTCCTTTCGCCAGAAACCGACCCCGCCACACGGCCTCCCGCCTGTGGCTTGAGTCACCATAGCTTACGCCGTCCGAGCACAACACTCGTCTGTGGCCGATTGTGACCGGCCGTAGATACAACTGTGGGGCGGATCTGTTTGCCAGATCCGCCCCACGTCGTAGAGAAACTACTTGACGGTGACCGAAGCGCCAGCGGCCTCGAGCTTGGCCTTGGCCTCCTCGGCGGCCTCCTTGGCGACCTTCTCGAGCAGCGGCTTGGGGGCGCTGTCGACCAGGTCCTTGGCCTCCTTGAGGCCCAGGCCGGAGACGATCTCGCGGACGACCTTGATGACGCCGATCTTCTTGTCGCCGGCACCCTCGAGGATGACGTCGAACTCCGACTGCTCCTCGGCGGCCTCGGCGGGCGCACCCGCGGCAGCGCCAGGAGCGGCCGCAACAGCGACCGGAGCGGCGGCGGTGACCTCGAAGGTCTCCTCGAACTTCTTGACGAACTCAGAGAGCTCGAGCAGCGTCAGTTCCTTGAACGCGTCGAGCAGGTCGTCGGTGGACAGCTTGGCCATGTTTGGTCCTTCCTGATTCTTTCTTCTGGGCTAGTGGGATTGATTCGGACTTTGAGGAAGCTTCTACGCGGCTTCCTCGCTGGCTTTCTTCTCTTCCAGTGCGGCGACGAGCCGGGCGACCTGCGACGCCGGAGCGTTGAACAGGGCGGCAGCCTTCGACAAATTCGCCTTCATCGCGCCGGCCAGCTTGGCCAGCAGTACCTCGCGGGACTCCAGGTCGGCGATTCGCTCGACCTCGGCCACGCTCAACGGGCGACCGTCCATGTAGCCGCCCTTGATGACCAGCGCCTTGTTGTCCTTGGCGAAGGTCTTGATCGCCTTGGCGGCGTCGACTGCCTCACCCTTGACGAACGCGATCGCGGTGGGACCGACGAAAAGCTCGTCGAGACCCTCGATGCCCGCCTCCGCCGCGGCACGCTTGACCAGCGTGTTCTTGGCGACCGTGTAGGTGGCGGACTCACCGAGCGAACGGCGCAGGTCCTTGAGGTTGGCAACCGTCAGCCCGCGGTACTCGGTGACGAGCGTCGCCGTCGAGTCCTTGAACTGTTCGGCGATGTCGGCAACCGCGGTGGCCTTTTCAGCCTTGGCCATGCATGCCTCCTTGTGGTGGGTTTCGG
>Ga0075420_100003802_pt1 | contig 13259 bp, 14 predicted proteins | sample SoiMetdeltSBSDD4_FD_75296 | JGI IMG/M metagenome (GOLD analysis project Ga0075420, IMG submission 75296) | Bulk soil microbial communities from a Populus tree surrounding site in Tennessee, USA - Soil MetaG P. deltoides SBSDD4 | ecosystem: Environmental > Terrestrial > Soil > Tree plantation... | reverse complement strand
CCAGTCGATGGCCCGCCAATTAATGCAGGACGCGATCCATGGAGTTCGAAAACAGCTGGGCCTGGTTGTGCCTGAAGAACAGGTTCACGCGTCCGGCGCTGAACTGGTCACCCGCAATCCGGACGCGCCCGAGCAGATCGTCGGCCGTGCCCGCGCGTACTCCCCGTCTGATGTCGCCTCCTTGATTCAGAATTCTTTGAAGCAGTTTCGGGATTGGAGCGTCACGTCGGTGGCGTCCCGCGTCGCTATACTCAGACAGGCTGCCGCACTCATGGGCCGGCGACGGTACGAGCTTGCAGCGTGGGAGATCTTCGAACAGGGAAAGCCTTGGCGCGAGGCCGATGCCGACGTCGCGGAGGCCATCGACTTCCTGAACTTCTATGCGGGCGAGATGCTTCGCATCGGTGCACCGCAACGGTTGGGTCACGCGCCGGGCGAACTCAACCATCGTCTGGTAGGACCTCGCGGTGTGTCGGCGGTGATCGCGCCGTGGAATTTTCCCTTGGCGATTCCTGCGGGCATGGTATCTGCGGCGCTGGTCACAGGGAATACCGTTTTGTTCAAACCGTCTGAGAGGGCCTTGGTGATCGGCCGCCTCCTGGTCGAGATCCTGATGGAAGCCGGACTTCCTCGTGGAGTCTTGCAGCTTGTCCCCGGCGGTCCTGAGACGGGAAAAGCGCTTGTCACTGCGCCGGAGGTGGCCACCATCGCGTTCACCGGCTCAAAAGACGTGGGACTCTATATCCTGGACGAGGCTGGTGCGCCGGCTTCCGGACAGCCACATGTCAAAAGGGTGATCGCCGAAATGGGAGGCAAGAATGCCATCATCGTAGATGACACAGCCGATGTGGATGAAGCGGTCATAGGTGTTGTCGCGTCCTTTACCGGCTATTCAGGTCAGAAATGCTCCGCCTGCTCCCGGGTGATTGTTCATGCGGCCGTGTACGATACATTCGTCCGGCGTCTTGCCGATGCCGTCATGAGTCTTCGGATCGGCTCGCCGCAGGATCCTGGGACGCAGGTGGGCCCTCTTATCGATGAGCGGGCTCAAGAGCGGGTCCGTGAGTATGTGAAGATCGGCAAGGGGGAAGGTCGCATCCTCGTGGAACGACAGGTCAATCAGCCGGGTTATTTTGTCGGGCCCATCGTGTTCAGCGACATCGAGTCGAACCACCGGTTGGTTCAGGAGGAAATTTTCGGGCCTGTCTTGTCGGTGATGAAAGCGAAGACCTATGACGAGGCGATTCGTCTCGCCAATAACACCACCTATGCCCTCACGGGCGGCATCTATTCGCGAAGTCCGGTCAACGTCGAATTGGCGCGGCAGCAATTTGATGTCGGGAACCTGTATATCAATCGACCGATTACCGGTGCGCTGGTGGGACGGCAGCCCTTCGGCGGTCATCGACTATCCGGTGTGGGAGCCAAAGCGGGTGGAACAGACTATCTATGGCAGTTCCTCGTAACGCGGGTGGTGAGCGAACAGACGATCCGGCGGGGATTCGCGCCGGCCGAGTGAACTCGAGTCGATCTTCACATCGAACTCCTCCAATTCCTCGATAATTTCAGTGACAAGGCCGCGATCTTCTTTCATGGCACCCAACTCTTGACGCTCCAGATACTTCACGAGTCCGACTCCTTTGACAAACCAGGCGGTCATGATATCGGTCCCGATGATCGTCCGATTGTTGGAGGACAGGTGAATGTTCAGGGTCATCCGCGCTTCGACCTTGACGGCTTCTTTAAAAGAGCCGGCTGGGACCGCGATGGTCTCTCGGCCGATAATTGCGGCCTGGCCTTGAACGTCTACGCGCTCATTCGTGCCGTCGCTGTCGAGGTCGTTGCCGAAATCAATGTTCGTCCGGTCAAACTGCTTGAAAGAGGAAGGAATCTTCATGGGAAATCGAACGATTTGGTAGGGCACTAGCTGTCGTTCGAGCGTTGTGCCAGGCTCGGATCCGTAATACACGATACCGACTGCATCGCGACGATAGAAGCTCTCCGACTGACCATGGTTACCGGGATTGGTATCGTGAAACACGGTGACTGTTGTACCGCTTTTCAGGGTCTTCGTCCCCGTCACCGATGACACGTTCGAAAAGAATTTATTATCGATCGTTTGCAGCGGGCCTTCGGAGATCTGTCCTCGATATTGCCACCGGTTTCCCGTCGCATCGGGAAAATAGTCCTGAGACTGTGCAATAATCCCCTCGCCGTCCGCCGAGAAAGCAGAAGGGAGCGTCAGCGGGTCGATGAATACGGAGCGGACCAGCAGGATCATCAAGCTTAATCTTAGAATTCGCATTCGTGCCAACGAGCCTCCTCAATCCCATGACCGTAACATACTCTCCTGTGAGCAGCAAGGTGAACGCAGACCGGATGAAACAACGTAGGAAGACGGTGCTTGTAACGGGTGCGTCCGGAGGAATAGGTCGGGCGATTTGTCTGGACTTTGCAGGCTCCGGATGGACGGTCGGGGTGCATTACTGCAACAGTGCTGACGGAGCCGCCAGGACGGCATCTTTGATCAGTGCTCGTGTTCACGGAAAGGAAGCGGATGGAAAGCCGAAAATATATCGGGCCGACATCACCTTGCGAAACGAAGTTCACGATCTTGTTCAGAATTTTATTCGAGATTACGGCGGCCTGAACACGATCGTGTGTAACGCCGGCATTGCTGCGGCAGAACTCGTGATCAAGCAGCGCGTGGAGGATTGGGAGCGCGTGATCGCGACTGATCTCACCGGGGCCTTTCATTGTGTGCAGGCTGCCGGGAGAGCGATGGTCGAGTCCGGCGGCGGATCGATCATCGTCGTCGGGTCGTACGCCGGCACACAGGGCTCAAGGGGTCAAGCAGCCTATGCCTCGGCAAAGGCAGGATTAATGGGACTGGTCAAAACCGCCGCACGCGAATGGGGACCATCGAACATTCGTGTCAATCTCGTGTATCCAGGATGGCACCCCACGGCACTTGCGGACAGTGCCTTCCCTGATGAAAACTGCCCCACTGGTCATGTGTTGGGGCATCGGTCAAATCTGGAGGAGGTCGCCAGGACGATTGGTCATCTGGCCGAGTTGAGCGGCGTGTCGGGGCAGATTTGGAATCTCGACAGCCGGCTACTATAGCCCGCCGCTCAGGCGCAGGACACGGCCGGCTCACCGACCTCGCCGGCGCGCACAGACGGTTACAAGACACTGGGCGCTTACCGACTCGCGCTTGTTCACAAACGTGACGCGCATTATTCTGCGCGTCGTGAACCTCATGAATACTGTGGGCTAGGAGTCTATGGCACGGGGAATATTTATCACTGGAACCGATACCGGCGTCGGAAAAACAGTGGTGACGGCAGCTGTTGCACGACATCTCGCGCAGCGAGGCGTGTCTGTAGGCGTGATGAAGCCGGTGGAAACCGGAGTGCCCGATGGGTCATGTGAATGGACGGATGCGCATCGACTCCGTTCTGCCGCGGGCCTCGACGATCCGATCGAGCGGATCAGTCCCTATCAATTTTCCAAACCCCTTGCTCCCCTAGCTGCGGCCAGAGAGGCGGGCAAGCCCATTGTCCTTCAAAATATAGTGCGCAGTTTTGACGAGATGGCGACGCATCATGTCGTGACCTTGGTCGAGGGAGTGGGAGGAGTCTTGGCGCCGATGGCTCCGGGTTGGGATGTGAGAGACCTCATCCAGTATCTCGATTTGCCGGTGATCGTCGTCGGGAGATCCGGTCTGGGTGGAATCAATCACGCCCGCTTGACCATTGAGGCGTTACGGCTGAGACAGAGGCAGATTCTGGCCCTGGTGCTGAATGAGTCTCGGCCTGTGTCTTCCGCGATCGAGTGGGAACAGACGCGAACAACGCAGTCGCTTTTACGCGAACTCTCGGCTCTTCCGGTGCTTGGCCCGATCACCTTTTCAACCGTGGTGAACGATGATTGGCCAAAGGGGATCGCTGAATTAGCGGCAGGTCCCATCATCGCGGCACTCGGAGAGACCATCATGTCAGTTGTCTGACGAACTCTTCCACCGCCCTTCCGATCTCGGATGCATGCGAAATGGCCGAAATGACTGCCACCCCGTCCGCGCCTGCTTCCTTGATCGCCGTCACACTCTCGACAGAAATTCCACCGATCGCGAACAACGGAAGGGTCGTGAGTTGACGGACGGCGCGAAGCCCCTCGACGCCCACGACGGCGGCATGGTCTGATTTGGTGCGGGTGGAAAAAATAGGGCCGTAGGCGATGTAGTCGGGGCGTCCGGCCGCCGCCGCCCTCAGTTGCTCCGGCGTGTGCGTCGAAATGCCGAGAATTTTCCTGTCCCCCAGCAATTGGCGTGCGTGCTCAAGAGGAAGATCTGTCTGTCCCACATGAGCGCCATCGGCATCAATGGCGAGTGCGAGATCGCAACGGTCGTTCACAATGAGCAGGGCGCCCGCATCAGCCGATGCCTGTTTGAGGCCAAGACCGAGACGATAGGCGTCCTTCATGGTGGCGGTCTTATCACGATATTGAAACAGGCGAGCCCCGTGATCGGCCGCTTCCTTTAAGAAATCCACCAGGGATCCGGCCGCATGCACGGTCGGATCAAGAATCACATAGAGGCCTTGCAATGGTGGACGCATATCGGAAGGAAGCGCCGTACTGAGCCGGGTCTTCATGGCGGCTACGACGACTGGCCGGCGAGGAAGCGCTCCAGGAATGTGGTGGACACGTGGCCCTTCTGAAAATCAGGGTCACTGAAGATGCGTCGATGCAGGGGGATGGTCGTCTTGATTCCTTCAATGACGAACTCGTCGAGGGCCCGGCGCATGCGGGCCATGGCTTCCTGACGGTCCCGACCATGAGTAATCAGTTTGGCGATCAAAGAATCGTAGTACGGAACGACCGTGGCGTTCGGTTCCATGGCGGAATCAACCCGTACGCCGAACCCTCCGGGAGCAGAATATTTCGAAATATGCCCTGGAGAAGGCGTGAATTTTTCGGGATCCTCGGCGTTGATGCGGCATTCAAAGCTGTGTCCGGTCAATTTGATATCGGGTTGCTTGAACGACAAGGTCATGCCGGAGGCGATGCGAATTTGTTCTTTGATCAGATCGATGCCGGTCACCATCTCCGTAATCGGATGTTCGACTTGAATCCTGGTGTTGACCTCCATAAAAAAAAAGTTCTGGTCTTTGTCCAGCAAGAATTCAACGGTGCCGACATTCCGGTACCGGATGGCCTTCACCGCTTCGACGGCGACCCTTCCGATCTCCCGTCGCAGACGGTCATCTATGGCGGGCGAGGGCGTTTCTTCAACCAACTTCTGATGCCGGCGTTGAATGGAACAGTCGCGCTCACCCAAGTGGACCACATGTCCGCGGTGATCGGCGATAATCTGCATCTCAATATGGCGGGGCTCTAAAAAATAGCGCTCCAGATAGACACCGTCGTGACCGAAGGTCGATTTGGCTTCCGCTTGCGCGGCTTGGAAGGCACGCGCCAGTTCCTCACCCTTGTTCACCACGCGCATCCCTCTCCCGCCGCCTCCAGCTGATGCTTTGATGATGACGGGAAAGCCGATGGTTTTTGCAGCCTCCAAGGCATCCTCTTCGCTCCTGAGCTCGCCCGGGCTACCCGGCGTGACGGGAAGCCCACGTTTGGCGACGATTTCTCTCGCCTTGGATTTGTCTCCCATCAGCGCGATGTTTTCAGATGTAGGGCCGATGAATTTGATCCCGATCGACTCGCAGACTTCGGCGAAATGGGCATTCTCGGACAGAAAACCATATCCGGGATGGATGGCATCCGCGCCGGTAATTTCCGCAGCACTTAAGACGTTGGGGATGTTCCGGTAGCTGAGCGCTGCTTCCGGCGGTCCGACGCAAATGTGTTCATCCGCCGCCCGTACGTGCAAACTGTTGGTGTCCGCTTCGGAGTGAATGGCAACCGTTTTGATTCCAAGCTCCTTGCAGGCCCGGACTACTCGGAGAGCGATTTCCCCACGGTTCGCAACCAAGATCTTTTTGAACACAGGTGAACTCCGGAATGGATGGACAGACAGGGGTCGCTACAGACAGTCGCGTTCCGTCGGGACAATCGCGCGTCAAACTTCTCGGAGGATGCGTGCTACGTGTGTGAACTCCATCGAGGAACGACGTGATGAATAAAATACGCCACGGTTGTGCGCGCCGCCGAGGTCCACGGCGCGAAGAATAATGAGGCGCACGGTGCGATGAATAAAGAGCTCCATGTCTGTGCGCGCCGGCGAGTCGGTGAGCCGGCAGTGTCTTGTGAGCGCCCAGTGTCCCGGCGAGCGGGCCGTATCCCGTGAAGCGGCAGTGTCTTGTGATCGCCCAGTGTCAATATCCTTTTCAACATCCTGCTAAGGCGTGGCGTTCGGATCGATGAGGAAGAGAGGCTGCCCATATTCAACCGGCTTAGTGCTTTCCACAAGAATCTTTGAGATCCGTCCGTCCACTTCCGATTCGATCTCATTCATCAATTTCATGGCTTCGACGATACACAAGACTTGTCCCTTCTTCACGTAATCGCCCTCCTCCACATATGGATCTGCGTCAGGAGACGGTGACCGATAGAAGGTGCCGACGATGGGTGACGTGATGGTTAAAAGCCCACTCGTGTCGGGAGTCACAGTCGGTTGGGTCGCCGGCGTCGAGGACGATGCGGTCATGGAAACCTGAGGTAACTCGGTGCCATGTGCCAAAACCGGTCTAGCTCCTGGCTCATCACGGACTCGGACTCTGAGCCCGGCGCGTTCGATTTCCAGTTCGGTGAGGTGGTTGCGTTTCAACAGATCGACCAACGTTTGAATCTGGTTCGCCTGTTCCGGCCCAAGGATCGGCTGGTCTGCCTCGAATGCTCTCGGAGCAAACGACTGCGGCAAGACGATGGGACGGCCCTGACGTTTCTTCGCAGGATTTCTCCGACGCGGTGTGCTCACCGGACGCGCTCCACAAATTCACGAGTGCGGGTGTCGATCTTGATCGTTTCTCCGACTTCCAGATAGAGAGGTACTTTGATGGTGGCGCCGGTTTCCACTTTGGCCGGCTTGTTCCCGCCGGAGGCCGTATCTCCCCGGACACCCGGCTCAGCATCGACGACCTTGAGTTCGATGAAGATCGGCAATTCGACCGCTATAGGACGATGTTCGTACACCAGGATGGTGGACACCGTGTTTTCTTTCAACAAATCGGCGTTCGATCCCAATTGTCTTTTCTCATAGGTAAATTGTTCGTAGGTCTCGGTGTCCATGAATGTATAGGAGTCACCCGTCGCATAGAGAAACTGCATGTCGCGTTCTTCCAGATCCGGTTCCTCGAAACGCTCTCCCGATCGAAACGTGCGGTCCAGGACATTGCCGGTGATGTAGCTTTTCAATTTGGTTCGAACAAAGGCTCCGCCCTTCCCCGGTTTGACGTGTTGAAACTCAACGATATAAAACGGATCTCCTTCGACGAGCAGTCTGCTTCCGTTACGGAATTCAGCAGTGGTAATCACAACTTTCTCCTCACAAACAATAGTGGAACCTGCATTCTTATGACGCGGAACGCGTGCGTGCCTTTGGACGGTCTAGGGCAGACCGGCGGGTCCTGGTTACCTTTGAGCGCGCCGCCTCTAGGTGCTCTGCGAGACCGCGCAATGCTAACAAGTACCCGCTCGGACCGAAACCGGATATTTGCGCGAGGGCGACGCCTGCAACAAAAGACTTGTGTCGAAATTCCTCACGTTGATGGATGTTGGAGAGGTGGACCTCGACTGTCGGCACGGCCACAGCAGCGATGGCATCCCGAATGGCAATACTCGTATGCGTATAGCCTGCCGGATTGATGACGATGCCGTCAAATCGCCCTTTCGCCTCTTGAATCCAGGTCACCAGCTCCCCTTCCAGGTTGGACTGGCGAATCGTGACATCGAACTGTTCTTGCCGGGCGAATCGGGTGATCGCTGCGTCCACGGCTCGGAGCGTAGTCGCCCCGTAGATGGATTTCTCTCGGGTCCCCAAGAGGTTCAAATTGGGACCATGAAGCACGAGCAGCCGCAGCATTTCTCCGTCAGTCGTTTCTCAAAAGGCTGCAGCTCAATGGTCTGCTGGCAGCGGCGGCATTGTAACAGGGTACTAGAAAGGGGTCAAACAGGACAAAGCGAAGGAGGACCTGAGGGATTACAGCGAGCGGACATCATTGTCGGGCTTGGATTGGATGGTCCGCAGCCAGGCTTCGAGGCGGGCAACAGTCGCAGCAGTTGCGAGGGTCTTGGCATCCGGCTCCGGCAACGAGTCGGCTGAATCGGGTACCATTGCGGAAACAAGCGGCGGGGAAGGAGCCGGACTCGCACCCGACGGTTTCGGATTCGCATCCTGCTCAGCAGCTTTTTTGAGGCGTTTTTTCTCGCGTTTTTCTCGCGGCCTGTCATGGTCGTCTGGGATGCCGGTAATGCTGCGTCGAATGGCGAGCGCTTCCTCGTCGTACGGACTGACATCGAGGATCGCAGCACATGATTTGAGCGCGACGTCCGCTTTGCCTTCCAGTGCAAATAGTTTCGCGAGGATTCGATGGGCGCGTAGGTTGTCGGGACTCTGTTTCACCACTTCTTCAAGGATAGCTTTGGCTTTGACGGGCTGACCGAGTTGATCGTAGACACGACCCAGCGCGGCCATGGCGGTGACGAAGCCCGGGTAGACTTTTAAACCGTCCTCGAGCACGGCCGCCGCTTCCTGCCACATCCCGGCTTTTATATAGGATTCGGCGAGGGGCATGAACGTTTTGGAGCGGGGATCCTTTGCGAACGCCGTCGCCAGCCGGTCGATTTCGGCAGCGATGTTGGGATCCATACGGTCGGGAGATGCCACCTGGGCGTTCCTCGGAGCTACTGGTTGCCCCCACGACTGCGTGGGGCCGGCTTTCGTGTCTTCTTGCGAAGCGTTTTGATAGAGTCCAGAATCTGATCTGCCAGTTCGCGTTTGGGCATCAATGGAAAGGATTTCGTGTGTCCCGTACGGTCGAGCAGCACGACCTGATTGAAGTCGGACTCGAACCCTGATCCTTTGACGGTGACGTCATTTGCGACGATTAAATCGATGGCCTTAGCATGCAATTTTTCTCTGGCATGGGCAAGAAGATCTTGAGTTTCGGCAGCAAATCCCACGAGAGTCTGGGTCGTTCTCCGTGCCGCCAACTGTGTCAGGATATCCTCAGTCGGCTCCAGGTCAAGCGACGTCATCCGATCTTTCTTTTTCAGTTTCTGTGCAGCGGATCGCGCCGGCCTGAAATCGGCGACCGCGGCTGCCATAATGACCGTATCAGCCCAGGGAAGTCTGACGAGCAGACTCTTGCCCATCTCCTCGGCGGTCGTCACCGGCACATAGGCCACTCCGGGGGGAGGCATGAGAGCGGTGGGGCCGCTGACCAGCACCACTTCTGCGCCGCGCTCACTAGCGGCGGAAGCGATCGCATACCCCATTTTCCCTGATGACCGATTCGAAACGAACCGAATCGGGTCGATCGATTCGTGAGTGGGACCTGCGGACACTAATACGCGCCTTCCCGTCCAATCACGCGTCGGGGCCAGCTTGGAACGAACGGCCGCCAGAATCCTTTCCTCTTCTGCCATGCGGCCTTGGCCGATGCGTCCAGATGCCAACGGGCCTTCTTCCGGCTCGACGATGACCGCTCCCCGTCGTTGAAGGGCTTCCGTATGGGCCCTCACCGTCGGGTTCGTCCACATATCGCCATCCATTGCCGGCGCCAGGATCAAGGGACAACGCGATGTCAGGAGCATGGTGGACAGGAGATCATCCGCCAGTCCCAGCGCTGATTTGGCGAGCATATGAGCTGTCGCAGGGGCAATGATGATGGCATCCGCTTGCTGCGGAAGCGTCAAATGCCGCATCTCTTCATGGGCTTCGAAGAGGTCTCGCGAGACCGGTTGCTTGGAAAGTACTTCGAAGGTCAGAGGGGTGATGAACCGAGTGGCGGACTCGGTCATGACGACGGATACCGTGGCTCCCTCGCGCATCAGAAGGCGAAGAAAACCAACGGCCTTGTAGGCAGCAATGCTGCCGGTTACTCCTAGTACAAGGCGCTTGCCGGATAATGACGGCGTTGGACCAATCCCCAACGGCTAGGCTTCCTCGCTTTCCGATGTCGTTGGCTTGGGCGTGTCGTCGACGTATACACTGAGTTCTTTCTTGATCTCTTTTGCGTCCTCTCCAGTCATCATGGCGACCCGTTCCGTCTCGCCTTCCTTGACGCGCTTGGACTCCTTGAGCGCATCCCGGGCTTCTTTGCCGCGAAGGTACTTGACTTGCCCGCGCAAGACTTCATCGAGGGCCACCGTGGTTTCTTTCGTAAATCGTGACGGCCCCGCCGCCTTTGCCCCTTGGATGAGGTGCTTCGCACGCTGTGCGGCGACGAGCACGAGCCGATGACGGGAATCGAATTGATCTGTGGTGTATTCCGGCAAGAGGGACAGCATATCAATCATGGCGTGTGTGACTCCTTTGTGATATTCGACGATGTTCCTACCTGGGATTTGGGGTCTTTGTCCAGGATGAACTTTTCTTCCAGCCAGGCCATATTCAGACGCTTGGTCTTGATCCGTTCAGCAAGAAAAATACTCTCCAGTTCCTTCAAAGACTGCTTCAAGTCATCGTTCCGGACAATATAATAGTACTCGCGATAGCTCCATACTTCTTCTTTGGCTTTTTGGAGCCGGCGCTGGATTTCTTCCGGCGCGTCTCCTGCCCGTGACTGCAGACGCGTTCGCAAGACATCAAACGACGGAGGGAGGATAAAAATATAGACTCCGTCCTCGAATTTCTTTTTGACCGTTCTCGCTCCTTGTACGTCGATTTCAAGCAGGACGTCGATGCCTTGCTCCAGCTTGTCCGATAAGGGTTTGCGAGGAGTCCCGTACAGATTCCCATACACCCGAGCCCATTCGACGAATTCGTTACGTTCGATCATCTGCAAAAAGTCGGCTTCTTCAATATAAAAGTAATCGCGTCCTTCGACCTCTCCAGGACGTGGCTTCCGCGTCGTGTAAGAAACAGAATGCCACAGCCCTGGGACCAACGCGGCCATCTGTTTACACAGTGTAGTTTTGCCTGTTCCTGACGGGGCAGAAATAACAAAGAGGATCCCTCTCCTGGTTGTCGACTGTTTGGCCGGTGAACTGGGGGGCAGAGTCATGCTAAATGGGACCCCGCGCGCAGTGACTACTCGACATTCTGGATCTGTTCACGCAGTTTTTCGACTTCGGCTTTCATACGGATCACCAACTGAGCAACGGAGGCGTCATTGGCCTTCGCCCCGATCGTATTCACTTCCCGTCCCACTTCCTGCAGGAGGAACTCGAGCGTCTTACCCACCGCGTCGGGACTCTTCAACGTCTGCTCGAACTGTAGCATATGTGAGCTGAGCCTGACCAATTCTTCCGAAATGTCTGAACGGTCTGCATAGACGGCAAGTTCCTGTAGCAGTCGAGGATGATCGGGCGTATCGGTGACCATTAACTGGGCCACCCTATTCTTCATGCGCGTAAATGCTTCATGTGCCAGGTGAGGAGCTCGTTCGGCAATGTGATTGTGGCACTCTTCCAATGTTCGCACGTGTTGCAGGAGGTCTTTGGCCAGCGCTTGACCTTCCTTCCGTCGCATTCGCTCGAGGTCGGCCAGCGCCCCCGCAGCTAGCTTTCGCACCAGCGTATTCAAGTGAGACGTCTCAGTGGGTTGATCGGACACCGAGAACAATTCCCGAAATTCGGCCAGGACGGACACGTCAACCGTCCCCTCCAGGTGCAATTCCTTCTGTAAGGCGCGAAGGGCTTGACGGTACTGCTTGGCCAGGTCGCGGTCAAGGTGGACGGTCCTGCTGCTATTGCGCCCACCATGTGTCGACACGGTCACGTCGACTCGTCCGCGGCGGCATCGCTGTTGGACGGTTTTCCTGAGTCCATCCTCCAAATCCGACATGAAACGTGGAACTCGGACAGCGACCTCCAAAAACCTATGGTTGACCGAACGCATTTCAACGGACACCGACGTCTGATTCCACACGCCGGTCTTCTTTCCAAACCCCGTCATACTTCGAATCATGAGGGAATTTTGCCCTCCCAATGACAGTCCTTATAGATGGGACACTCGCCGCAGCGCGGTTTCCTGGAGAGACAGATATACCGGCCGTGCAACAGAAGTTGTTGAGAGCTTGCGGTCCATTCAGTCGGAGGAAGAAGGTGCTGTAAATCCGCTTCAATTTTGTCCGGTTCGGTTGCACGGGTCAATCCGAGACGTCCGGACACCCGTTTGACATGCGTATCGACGATAATCGCCGGCCTGCCGAAGGCATTGCCCAGGATGACATTCGCGGTCTTTCGTCCGACGCCGGGAAGAGTCGTCAATTTCTCCATAGTGCGAGGTACTGCCTGTGCATATTCCTCCGTCAAGGTCTTCCCGCAAGCGATCAGATGTTTGGCTTTGCTCTTGTAAAACCCCGTTGGCTTGATCAGCGCCTCCAGTTCAGCCGGCGCTGCCTTCGCGAAATCTGCCGGCGTGACGTATCGACGAAACAGAGCCGGCGTGACTTGGTTGACTCGCTGATCCGTGCATTGAGCGGATAGGATGGTGGCGACCAGAAGCTGCCACGGATTATGAAAATGTAATTCAACGTGAGGACTCGGTCTGTTCCGTGACAGGACCGTCACAATCCTTCGAAGGCGTCGACCCGTCGCGCTCCGAGTAAGAAGGCTCATAGGAAATGGCCGCGCCTGACCGGAAGGTCTGACATGGTGATTGTGCAGGGGTTAGGAGGAAGAAGCAAGAGCCGGACTTTGTTCAATCGGGGGTACGCCTTCCGCGCGTGCCGTCGACATGATCGATGGCAGCAGAGCTTCAAGCCGTCCAATGAGTGGATGCAGGGTCTCCGGCTGAAAGGCCGAGATGCCGACGGCTTTATAGCGCTGGCACAGGACGGCGGTTTCATGGGCCGAGAGGCGATCGCACTTGTTCAACACGAGCACACGCGGGATGGCTTCGAGATCAAGGGTGCGGAGAATCGACTCCACTGCGGCGATCTGCGAGTCGATTTCCCGAGCGTTGGCATCGACCAGATGCAGCAGGATATCAGCGTCGCGTAGTTCTTCCAATGTCGTGCGAAATGCGCCGAGTAGATCTTTCGGGAGATCACGAATAAAACCGACCGTGTCGGTGACAATGATTTCTCGATCTTGAGGAAAACGGAGACGACGGCTGGTCGTATCAAGCG
>Ga0075420_100003801_pt1 | contig 13259 bp, 8 predicted proteins | sample SoiMetdeltSBSDD4_FD_75296 | JGI IMG/M metagenome (GOLD analysis project Ga0075420, IMG submission 75296) | Bulk soil microbial communities from a Populus tree surrounding site in Tennessee, USA - Soil MetaG P. deltoides SBSDD4 | ecosystem: Environmental > Terrestrial > Soil > Tree plantation... | reverse complement strand
CACCCTGCTCGACTACGACGCGGTGCTCCTGGTCGTGAACGAGCCCTGTCTCGACCGCTTCGCGCTGGGGGATGTGCTCGCCGATTACGCCGACGCGGGAGGGGGCGTGGTGCTCACCGTGGCCTCGTTCTTCGATCGCTGGGCCGTGCCCGGCCGGTTCGAACGGGACGGCTACCATCCCCTCGTCCAGGAGAGCGCGGCGCGGCGGTCCTCCTCGCTCGGAGCATTCGACGCCGCGCATCCGATCATGGCCGGAGTGACCGCGGCTACGGGGATGCTGATCCCCGACATGGGTCCGGCGCCGGGGGCCTCGATCCTCGCGGCCTGGGCCTCGGGGGAGCCGCTCGTCGCCGTCAAGGCGGCGAACGTCGTGGCGGTCAACGCCTTCGTTCAGGCCGGGCGCTGGACCGGCGACATGCCGCTCCTGCTGCGCAACGCGATCGTGTGGGCCGCCCGCACCCGCGCCGCCTGGCTCACCGTCGAGCCTTCCGGCGGAGTCGTTCCCGCCGGAGAGCAGGCCGACATCGCCCTCCGCTTCGACGCCGCCGGACTCCCCGCCGCGAACCACGACGCCACGCTGGTGATTCGAACCAACGACCCGAACCTGGAGGAGTTCCCGCTCCCGGTCCGGCTCCGGGCGGCCGGAGCGCCGGACATCGAGGTGAGCGGCCAGGAGGTCGCGCTCGAATCGAGCCGCGACTTTGTGACGGAAAAGGCATGGACGGCGCACTCCATCGCCGCTCCGGTTCCTCCGGAAGGGGGTGGGTTCATCGATCTGGTCGCGATCGGCGATCACGACGGGGATGACGGCCTGGAGCAGGCCCTCTTCCGTGTCGAGAGCGCTTTCACGGAAGAGGTGAATCACGCCGGAGCGGCGTGCGCGACGGCGGAGATGCGGGTTCCGATGGACGAGGCGGAGCTCGCCTCGCTGCTCGCCGATGGCCGGCTGGACGTGCAGGTCCAGAACGGTCTGTACTCGGAGGCCGTCTGTCCGGTCAATCGGCACACCATCCGGCTGAGATACACGGGACCCGGCGCGGCGATCGATTTCGGGAAGGTCTTCGCCGGTGCTTCCCGCGCCCTGCGCTTCGCCATCGCCAACGCGGGGAGCGATCCCTTGGAGGTGAGCGATCTCGCATCGGACCACCCGGCATTCGCTCCGGGGACAGGCGCGCTGGCCCTGCTTCCGGGCGAGCGGCGGGCGATCGACGTCACCTTCACTCCGGGTGGTGCCGGAACGTACGAAGCGACCCTCACGATCACCAGCAACGATCCGGACGAGCCGGTGCGGACCCTCGCCCTGCGCGGCCACGGGATGGCGGCGCCTGAGATCGAGGTGATTCCGGGCTCGCTGGACGTTTCGGCCGCGCCCGGTCGGATCGTCACTTGGCCGCTGACCATCGACAACCGTGGCGCGAGCCCGCTCGCCTTCGAGGTGGACCGCGACATCCACCGCGGCACCGCCGCGGCGGCGGAGGGGTCCGTGCTGCTGGTGCAGGACGTGCAGCCCGACGGGAGAAACGCCAACGAATGGCTGTTGTCGTCGCAACGGCTTTCGTACGACACCATCCGTTCGACGCAGATCGCGGCCACCGATCTTCCGGCCTATCGGCTGGTGATCCTCGCCGGGGGGCAGCCGTCCTCCTACTATGCCGCCCTGGCCGCGCGTCAGGCGCAGATCGACGCCTATGTCGCGTCCGGGGGCTGTCTCGAGTATCACGCCTGGTCGCCCGTCTGGGCCGGCGAGCCGTCTCCGTTCGTCCTGCCCGGGGGCGGAACGACGCACTCCCTCCAGGCGACCTTCAACACCCTCCTCGAGCCACATCACCCGCTGGCCGCCGGCATCCAGGCGCCGGCCTTCCTGGCGGGGAGCCGCGCCTACGTCACCGGCCTGCCGCCGACCGCCGTGCGGATCGCCGAGGCCGGGCCCGGCCGGACCACCCTTGCCGTGTCCGGCCTCGGCCGCGGATCCGTCATCGTCGCGACGACGATCCTGGAGACGTTTTTCACGACGCGGGAGGCGGCGTGGTTCCTCCTGGAGACCATGATCCCATACGCCCACGCGCTGCCGGTGGCGCCGGTCTCCATCGTCCCGGCGTCGGGTGAGGCGCCGGCGGGATCCGCTCGCACGCTCACCGTCGCGCTGGACACGTCCGGGCTTCCCGCGGGGGAGCGCGATTACCACCTCCTCGTGCGCAGCAACGACCCGGACGAGCCGACCGTGCGGGTGCCGTTCCACGTGGACGTCGGGCGGGCCCCCGCGCTGCGCGTCTCGGCGACCGCCCTCGACTTCGGGACCGTGTTCCTGGATGCCCCCGTGGCACGAACGCTCCGCGTCGACAATGCGGGAAACGAGGACCTGGAGGTCGCTCTGGAGATCGATTCGCCGCTCTACAGCGCCACGCCGGCGAGCCTGCGCGTCGGCCCGGGTGAGGGGCGCGACGTCAGCGTCCGGGTCCTCTCCGGCGCCGAGGGGATCCAGGCAGGCACCCTGCGGCTCCTGAGCAACGATCCCGGCGATCCGGAGGTCGTCGTCCCGCTCACCGCCACGGTGCACCGGCCACCCGTTCTCGCCGTCTCCCCGGCGACGCTCCTGGCCTCCCTCCCCGAGGGCCACAGCACCACTCTCCCGATGGTCATCGCCAATCCCGGCCACTTCGACCTGACGTTCTTCGTGACCTCCGGAGCCTCGTGGATGCGGGCTCTCCCCCTGTCGGGCAGCGTGGCGCCTGGGGGGGCCGTCGAGATCACCGTGACGTTCGATGCCGGCACGTCTCTGCCCGGTCTCCACGAGGCGACGCTGCAGATCCAGAGCAACGATCCGGCACGACCTCTCCTGGCGATCGTCGCGCACCTGACCGTCGATCGCGATAACGACCGTGACGGGGTGCCGGATGTGACCGACAACTGCCCCGTCTTCCCCAACGCCGGGCAGCAGGATGCCGATGCCGACGGAACGGGGGACGCGTGCGATTCCTGCGTCGCCATCCCCAATCCGCTTCAGGACGATCGCGACGGGGACCGGATCGGAGACGCCTGCGACAACTGCCCGGCGGTTTTCAACGTGCCTCAGGCCGACGTCGACGCCGACGGCCGCGGCGACCAGTGCGACAACTGTCAGGACGCCGCCAACTTCGGGCAGGAGGACGCGAACTCCGACCTGGCCGGCGACGCCTGTCAGCCGCGTTTCGTCGTGGGGACCCTCGTGCGGGACGGTGGGACGCTCCGTCTCCCCACGCGTGTCGAGGAGCCGCAGGGCGAGCCGGTGGCCGGGGTGGTGCGCCTGACCGGCGCCCTCGATGCCCTGATCCGGCTCTCCGACTCCCTCGCCAGCGACGACTGCGCGGACGGGTACTTCGTGGACGGCGTTCCGGGCGCGGGGTTCGGCTTCGCCAACGGGGCGGTGGGGTCTCCGTTCCTCTTCGATCTCGACGCCATCTTCGCCTGCGACGACGGCGCCCCGGACTATCTCCTGGCCCCCGGGGAGTGCGCCGGGAACGGGATTCCTTTCGAACCCATCCTGTCCCTCGAAGGGCTGACTCTGCCCGCGACGATCTGCGTGCGACGCGCCGTGGGGGGCGGCACCGGATTCGAGCTGACGGTCATCCGGTTTGACGAGGCCGCGATCGATCTGCGCCTGCTGGACCCGCAGGCGGTGGTCGTCGATGTGCCGTTCGCCGATCGGCTGCCCTCGCGCATCGAATTGTCGGCGCTCATCGAGGGGAGTCCCTACGTGATCGATCTGTCCGCCTCGGACGGGAAGACGCCGCCCGTCGCGGCGCGGGTGGAATTCCTCCACGGCGGTGAGGACGAACTGCGCTTCGACGGGCGGCCCGCGGCGGCGGTCGCCGGGGCCGGGACGTTCGAGTGCGAATCGCCGGACGGGGCGCTCGTCACCCTCGACGGGTCCGCATCGTCGGACCCGGACGCGTCGGCCGGAACGCCCGGATCGTTGACGTTCGAATGGCGGCAGGACCCCTGGACACCGGCCGACACACTCCTGGGGACCGGGGCCGTGTTGAGCGTCACGCTGCCGCTGGGCACGCACCAGCTGGCGCTGCGCGTCACCGACGCCGGGGGGGAGAGCGACACCGAGCCGTTCACCGTCACGGTGCGTGACACGATGCCGCCGGCCCTCGCCCTCCAGGCGACTCCGACGACTCTCTGGCCGCCGAACCACACACTGCGGCCGGTGCACCTGACCTGGACGATGTCCGATCGCTGCGATGCCGGCGCCGCGGTGGCCCTCGTCGCGGTCACCAGCAGCGAGGCCGACGCAGCGACCGGCGCGAGCGACGGCTCAACGGCCGGCGACGTCGGCGACGCGCAAATCGGCACGGCCGACGCGGACCTGCTGCTGCGGGCGGAGCGCACCGGCTCCGGACCCGGACGCTTCTACGATCTCATGTACATGGCCTCCGACGCCTCCGGGAACGGCACGCTCGCCGTCGCGCGCATCGAGGTTCCCCGCAGGCCCCGCTGACGGCCGACCGTCGCGTCAGCGATCCTGGAGGCCGCGTCCCGTCGTGAGGTAGGTCGCGAACGTCCCGAGCCAGTGCCCGCCTTCGTAGTGGGCGCCGGTGACGGCAGCGAGACCGTCCTTGCGATGCCGATCCGCCGCGGCCCGCAGGGCTGCGACGCGAGGGTCGGCGGTCGGTAGCCCCGACGCGATCCCTTCGAGCATCCAGGCGCGGCTCAGGTTGAGCCCGTCGAGGTGGGCGAGCTTGCCGTCGGTCGGGTCGGTCACGACCCCCGGGCGGAGCCACGCGCCCGAGCCGTCGCGCGGCAGATCGGGAAGGAACGTCGTCAGCCAGTCGGCGAACGGTCCGGGGGCGAGGATGCGCCGCATCAGGTCCGCCTCCGCCAGGCAGGGGGAAAGGAAGTCCTGCCCCGAAGGCTCGTAGGTGAGCGGGCAGCCGCGGTCGCGCAGGTAATACGACCGGGCCCGCTCGATGGCGAGCGCCGTCATCACCGGGTCTTTCTTTCCCCGGGCCCAGTCGAGGACGAGGCCGAGCGCGAAGGCGGTCTGGTCGTGTTCGCCGACCCGGATCGGGTGCGTCAGCTTCGGAAGCCAGGTCGAGAGCTTCTTCGCCGCCGCCGTCTCGAGCGGCTCGAGCGCCGCCGAAAAGGACCGCGCCTGCGGGTCGTCCCATTCGCGCAGCTCGGCCGCGAGGGTCAGGAGCCAGGCGAGACCGTACGGGCGCTCGAACGACTCCCGCCCCTTCCCGGACAGATATGCGGCCTCCGCCTTGATGTTCGTCGTCGTGAGGTTCTTCGCCAGCGCGGCCCGCGCCGGCGCGGAGAACGAGGCGGAGGGGAAAGAGCGCGCCAGGCGGGCGAGCAGCCAGTGCCCGTGCACCGACGAGTGCCAGTCGTAGCAGCCGAAAAACGCCGGGGTCAGCCGGCGCGGCGGCAGCGCGTCGGCGTCGGATTGCAGCACGTGCGCGATCTTGTTCGGGTACTCCTTGCCCACGCACGCGAGCGCCAGGCCCGCGAAGCGGGCCGCCACGGCTTCATCCGTGAGCAGCGGGAGCGGATCGATGAGATCCGCGGAAGCTGGAGAAGCGGAAGGGAGCGCGAGCGCAAGGAGAAGCGCGGCGGCCGCTGCGCGGCCGCTCACGGGCGGCGGGTCGCGGCGGCGTTGCGATCCCGCCGGGCGGCGATCAGGCGATCGAGCTCGCACTTGAGGCGGGAGAGCACCTCGTCGTAGCGGAACGATCCGAGATCCTCCGAACCGCGCTTGAGATTCACGAAGGTCGGGGCGCACCACAGGCCGAGATCGGCGTCGTCGGTCTCTCCGGGGCCGTTGACCCGGCACCCCATCACCGCGATGGTCAGGGCGTGCTCGCGGGCGTAGGCGGTCATCTCCTTCACTTGCTGCGCCAGCTCGACGAACGCCTCGTTCTCGACCCGCGAGCAGGAGGGGCAGGAGATGATGTTGAGGCCGCGCCCGAAGTTGGGCGGCACCGAGCGGAAGCGGTTGTGCGCGATGTCGTCGAGGATCTGCCGGCCGGCGGCGATCTCCTCCCCCTTGCGGTCGTTCGGCACGGTCAGCGAGACCCGCAGCGTGTCGCCGATGCCGGCGGCGAGGAGCTGCTCGAAGGCGATGCGGGTCTTGATGACGCCGTCGGGCGGCAGGCCGGCCTCGGTGACCCCGAGGTGCAGCGGCACGTCGGGGCGGCGCTCCGAGAAGCGCCGGTTGGCGTCGATCACCTTCGCCGGGTCGGAGTCCTTGAGCGACACGCAGAAGCGGGCGAAGCCGAGATCGTCGAGCAGGGCGGCGTGCTCGAGAGCCGACTCGACCATCTCCGCCACCGAATCGCCGCCGAAGCGTCCCGCCTTGTCCGGATCGACCGAGCCGCAGTTCACGCCGACGCGCAGGGCGACGTCGTGGCGCTCCGCCACCTCGGCCAGGAACGCCACCTTGTCGCGCACCGGCTTGTTCCGCTCGTGATGGTGCAGGTGCCCCGGGTTGTAGCGCACCTTGTCCACGTGCGGGGCCACATCTTGAGCGAGACGGTAGTTCTCCTGCAGGTCCACCGACAGGTTGGCGCGAGTGCGGGCGCGGATCTCCGCGAGGGCGGCGGCGTCCTTCGCCCCGTCCACGGCGATCCGGACGACGTCGGCGCCGGCCCGCTCGAGGTCGAGCACCTGGCGTACGGTTGCTTCGACGTCGGTCGTCTTCGTCGCGGTCATGCTCTGCACTGCGATCGGATGGCCGGCGCCGATGGTGATCCTGCCGATGCGCACCGGCCGGGTCGGCCGGCGCGGGGGAGGGCTTGCGGGGGAATCCTGACTCACCCGGAGATCATAACCGGTCTTCGGACAGGGCCACCGGCCCCCGTCCGCCGCGCCGCCGCCAGTCCCCCGGCCGGACCGCCCCTGCTTTGAGGGCTGCCAGGGGATAGAAGGTGTCGCGCCAGTGGATCCCCCCCTGGGCCAGGGTCTTGAGGGCGGAGTTCCAGTAGGCGAACAGGATGAGCGGGACCGCGAGCGGATAGGCGAGCCACAGCGCAGGAGCCGGATGCCCGAGCCGATCCGATTCGGACCTCAGGATGGCGACCAGGAATCCCTGCTGCACGAGCCACGGCAGCGCGAGCCAGAGCGAGCCCCCGAAAAGCGCGAGGAGGAGCGGACCGATCTGCAGGATTGCGGCGAGGCTCGTCTGCCACGCCACCGTCCAGAGCGAGTACCCCACCCCTCCGAAGAAGTTCTTCTCGAGCCCGCGCATCATCTCCGCCACCCCGCGAAGCCACGGACAGGCAACGACCCCGAGCCCGCTCCACAACCGCTGGCGGGCGCCGCTCTCCTTGAGGAGCATTCCGAGCTTGTAGTCCTCCGCCACTTCCATCTTCAGAAGAGTGTGCCCTCCGACCCGGTCGTAGGCGGCGCGGCGCACGAGGTTGAACGCCCCGACGCCCGAGCCGCCGCGCGGCCGGTCGCGATCCATCTCCCAGAAGCGGCCGTGCAGGAGCAGCCCCTGCTCGAAGTTGGCCAGAAGCGCCCCCTGCATGAGGCCGGTGGGGCGCATGTCCGGGAGGATCGGCAGGTGGTCGATGCCGCGGCGCGCCGCGAGCGCCACCGTCCGCTCCAGCAGGTCCTCGCGGGCCAGGGTGACGTCGCCGTCCATGAAGAGGATCCAGTCGCCGCGCGCGCGCCGGGCGCCGGCGTGGCAGGCGTGGCACTTCCCCAGCCAGCCGTCCGGGAGGACCTCGATGCGCACGACCTCCAGTCGAGCGTCCGCTTCGGCCGCGAGCCGGCTGAGGACCGAGGGCGTGGCGTCGGTGGAGCGATCGTCCACCACGACGACGTGCAGAGCGGGATGGCGCTGCCTCATGAGGCTGCGCACCGTTCCCTCGATCGCTCCCGCTTCGTTGCGCGCCGTGACCACCACGGCAAGGGACGGGACCGCGCCAGTTCCGGTGGCTGGCACCGGGCCTTGCGATTCGCGGTCCAGCTCTTCATCCAGGTGCCGGAGCTGGCGGGCCCCGCGCAGGAACAAGACGCCGAACGCCGTCCAGGCGGCGGTCAGGAGGAGTGCGACGCAGGTGAGGCTCTGGCTCATCGGACGCCTACCATACACCGTCGCTCGAAAGCCTCCGGAAACGCCGCGCTGGAGCGCAACAACCGTGAAATGTTGCGCCGTAGCGCAATTTTCCGGTTGCTTCGGTTCCTTCCTGTTGTATAAGACGCCTACCGAATTTGAGACTTGTGCGCGGCCAGCGCCGCACCGGCGCCCGCGCTCGATCTGCATTCCGGGCCTTTGGGGGGCCCGTCGGGGTGGGGGGCCGAATGAGTGCGGAGTCGAATTCTGCACAGCGTCGTCAGGGGGTCACGGTCTGGCTGACCGCCGGCGTGGGAGGGCTCGCCGCCTCCGAATGAGCCGGGCGCGACGCGCGATGGGACGGCCCGCATGGGGCTCCACTGGCCGCCTCCGCTTTTTTCTGCATAATCCCAGAGGCCAACGAACGACATGACGACACAACCGCACGGCGGAGTCCTGGTCGACCGGACCCTCACGAAGGAAGCGCGCGCCGAAGCCCTGCGCCGCGCCGAGCGCCTTCCCGCGCTCGACCTCGGCGAGCGTCAGGCGCGCGAGGTCGAGAACATCGCCCTCGGCGTCTACTCGCCGCTCGCGGGGTTCCTCACGAGCGCCGATTTCGACGCCGTCCTGAAGACCAGCCGGCTCGCGAGCGGCGTCCCCTGGACCATCCCGATCGTCCTCGACGTGAACGACGCCGACGCCGCCCGCCTCGGGCGCGGCGAGATTCTCCTGCGCCACGAGGGCCGGGCGCTCGCGACGATGCCGGTCGAGGAGGCGTACCCGCTGCGCCGTGACGACTATGCGCAGGCGGTGTTCGGGACGCTCGACCCGAAGCATCCCGGCGTGGCGCATGCCGCCACCATGGGGACGATGCTCCTCGGCGGCCCGGTCACCCTCATCGATCTCCTCCCCACGCCGTTCCCGGCCCACCGGCTGACGCCGCGCGAAACGCGGGCCCGGTTCGAGGCGAACGGCTGGAAGACGGTCGTCGGCTTCCAGACCCGCAACATCCCGCACGTCGGCCACGAGGCGCTGCAGAAGGCGGCCTTGAACCTGACCGACGGGCTGTTCATCAATCCGCTCGTCGGCGGCAAGAAGGCGGGGGATTTCGAGGACCCGGTCATCGTCGCGGCGTACGACGCGCTGGTGAAGCACTACTACCCGGCCGACCGGGCGGTCCTCGGGATCCTGCAGGGGCAGATGCGCTACGCCGGTCCGAAGGAGGCGATCTTCCACGCCATCCAGCGAAAGAACTTCGGCTGCAGCCATTTCATCATCGGGCGGGACCACGCCGGCGTCGGCAACTTCTACCACCCGTACGCGGCGCAGGAGATCTTCAAGGAGTTCCCGGATCTCGGCGTCACACCGCTGTTCTTCCCCGCCTTCTTCAAGTGCCGGAAGTGCCAGGGGATGGTGAACGAGAAGATCTGCCCGCACCGCGGCGACGACCGGGTCGATTTCAGCGGCACGCGGCTGCGCGAGGCGATCCTGGGCGGCGACGACTTCGACGGGATGATCCGGCCGGAGGTCTCGGCCGCCATCCGCGCGGTCGACGGCGGGCCCATTCGAACCTGAGTTGCGGGCGCCCCCCCGGGGCGTCGGGAGTCCATGTGAAGGTCGCCGTCATCGGGCTCGACTGCGCCGCTCCCGATCTCGTCTTCCGCCGTTTCCGCGACGACCTGCCGAACCTGCGCCGCCTGATGGAGCAGGGGGCGTGGGGGCCGCTCCTCAGCAGCAACCCGCCGATCACCGTCCCCGCCTGGGCCTGCATGATGACGAGCCAGGATGCGGGGCAGCTGGGGATCTACGGTTTCCGCAATCGCAAGGACCACTCGTACGTCGGTTCCTCCATCGCCAACGCCGCGGCGCTGCAGAAGCAGGTCGCCTGGGATCACCTCGGGGCCGCGGGGAAGCAGGTGATCGTCCTCGGCGTGCCGCCGTCCTACCCGCCGCGCCCGCTCAACGGAGTGCAGGTGGGTTGCTTCCTGACCCCGACGACGCGCCGGCCATACACGCACCCGCCCGACCTCAAGGACGAGATCGATCGCACCGTCCCCGGATACGTCGTGGACGTCGAGGATTTCAGGACGGACGACAAGGAAGGCGTGCTGCAGCGGATCTACGAGAAATCGAGCCGGCACTTCGCCCTGGCGAAGCACCTTCTCAAGACCCGGCCGTGGGACTTCTTCATGATGGTGGAGATGGGGACCGACCGGATCCACCACGCCTTCTGGGCGCACATGTCGAAGGAGCACCCGAAGCACGAGCCGGGGAACCGCTTCGAGCATGCCATCCGCGACTTCTACAAGTACTGCGACAGCGAGGTCGGCGAGCTCCTGGCGCTCCTGCCGAAAGACACCGCGGTCATGGTCGTCTCCGATCACGGGGCGCGCGACCTCACGGGCGGCATCTGCTTCAACGAGTGGCTCATCGAGAAGGGGGACCTGGTGCTCAAGTCGTACCCTGAGAAGCCGACGCCGATCGCCCAGTGCGAGATCGACTGGGAGAAGACGAAGGCCTGGGGGGACGGCGGTTACTACGGCCGCCTCTTCATGAACGTGCGGGGGCGGGAGCCGCAGGGATGCGTCGATCCGGCCGACTACGAGAAGGTCCGATCCGAGCTCATCGCCGGCATCGAGGCGATCGCCGACCCGCAGGGGAAGAACATCGGCTCACGCGCCTATCGCCCCCAGGACATCTACCGCGAGGTCAGGAACGTGGCGCCGGACCTGATGGTCTACTTCGGCAACCTCGACTGGCGATCGATCGGCACGGTCGGCACGCGCTCCCTCTACACCTTCGACAACGACACCGGGCCGGACGACGCCAACCACGACTGGAACGGCATCTTCATCATGAGGACCCCGGACGGCACGCCGCAGCCGAAGGGGGAGCAGCAGGGCCTGAGGCTGTACGATATCGCCCCGACGGTCTTGCGCCTCTCGGGCCTCACGCCGCCCGACGGGATGATCGGCCGCTCGATCGTCTGACACGAGCCAGGCTCCCAGGGAGGCCCCATGCGCGACATGAATCTCCGGGACACGGAGCGGGACGCAGTTCTGCTGGCCTTGCGCGACATGCCGTCCTGGCTCGAGGGGGCGGTGCGGGACCTGTCCCCCGACGAGGAGGTGCTTCGCGGCCCCGGCGGCGGCTTCGCGCCGGTCGAGCAGTGCTGGCACCTGGCGGAGCTGGAGCGGGACGCCTTCTCCGAGAGGTTGCGCCGGCTGCGCGAGGAGGACCGTCCGGTCCTGCCGGATTTCGACGGCGAGCGGGCCGCCATCGACGGGAACTATCTCGGCCGGACCTGCGCGGATGGTGTCGCCGCCTTCGCCGCGGCGCGCCGGGCCAACCTCGATCTCATCGGCTCGATCCGCGCCGAAGAATGGGGGCGGACCGGGACCCAGGCCGGGGTGGGTGAGTTGGCGCTGTGCGACCTGCCGGCCATGATGGCGGAGCACGATGCCTCGCACCGCCGCGAAATCGAGACCTGGCTCGGAGATCGCGGGAAACGGCCCGGGGGCGGCGGGACCGGCCGATGAAGTCATACATCAGGAGCGTCGCCGGCGTGGTCTTCGGCGCCTGCGTCGCCATCGGCGTCATCATCCTCGTCGAGCAGGTGAGCGGCCTGATGGACCCGCCCCCCGCCGGGATGGACTTCGGCGATCCCGAGGTGTTCAAGGCGTTCGTCGCCGGTCTCCCGGTCGGGGCGTTCCTGATGATCCTGGTCGCCTGGGGGCTGGGCACCTTCGCCGGCGCCTGGGTCTGCGCCCGGATCGCGGGACGGGCGAAGCTGACCCACGGGGTCGTCCTCGGGGCGCTCCTGCTCGTCGCGGGGGTGACGAACGTGCTGATGATTCCGCACCCGGCGTGGATGTGGGGCTCGGCCTTCCTGGTGTTCGCCGGCGGAGGGTACGCTGGCGGCCGCCTGGCCTGAGGGACCCCTCCCGGGGCCGTCCCGAATCCGAACGCTCGCCTGGAACCCCCTGTCCGGGCTATCGTTCTACCTCTCTGAACCCCATGTTGACCCTCGAGAAGGTGGACAAGTCGTACGTCTCGGGCAGGAACCGCCTGCACGTCCTCAAGGCGGTCGACCTGACCATCGAGCAGGGGGAGATGGTGTCGATCATGGGGGCCTCCGGCTCGGGAAAATCCACGCTGATGAACATCCTGGGCCTCCTCGACACCTACGACTCCGGGGCCTACACCTTCGACGGGACGCTGGTGAGAGGGCTGTCGGAGACCAGGTCCGCGGTGCTGCGGCGCCAGTGGGTCGGGTTCGTGTTCCAGTCGTTCAACCTGATCCCGTTCAAGACCGCGGCGGAGAACGTCGCGCTGCCGCTCTACTACCAGGGGATCGGCCGGCGTCGGCGGCTGGACATGGCGAAGGAGCACCTGCGCCGCGTCGGGCTCGAGGACCGCGCCGAGCACCGCCCCTCGGAGTTGTCGGGGGGACAGCAGCAACGGGTGGCGATCGCCCGCGCGCTCGTCTCAAAGCCCAAGGTCCTCCTCGCCGACGAGCCGACCGGGGCCCTGGACTCCTCCACCTCGGGTGAGATCATGCGCCTCCTCCAGGAGGTGAACGCCGAGGGGGTGACGGTCGTCGTCGTGACGCACGAGCGGGACGTGGCGGCGGCGACCCGGCGCATCATCCGCCTGAAGGACGGCCGCATCGAGGACGCCAACGCGCGCCTCCCCGAGGCCTGACATGTTCGATCTCGACACCTGGCAGGAGATCGTCGACACCATCCGCAGCAACAAGCTGCGCTCGTTCCTCACCGCCTTCTCGGTCGCGTGGGGGATCTTCATGCTCATCATCCTGCTCGGATCGGGGCAGGGGCTGGCGCACGGGGTCGAGTACCAGTTCCGCGACGACGCCATCAACAGCATCTGGGTGATCCCCGGTCAGACGAGCATGCCGTACAAGGGACTGCAGCCGGGGCGGCGGGTCCAGCTGACGAACGAGGACCACGACGACATCGAGCGCGGGGTGGACGGCGTCGAACACATCACCTCACGCTTCATGATCGCCGGGACGCTGCGGGTGCGCTACCGGGGCGAGACCGGCACCTTCGACGTGCGGGCGGTGCATCCGGGGCACCTCTTCGTCGAGAAGACGATCATCACGGACGGGCGTTTCCTGAACGAGCTCGACATCCGCGAGCACCGCAAGGTGGTGGTCCTCGGATCGAAAGTCGCGCAGGCGCTCTTCAAGGGG
>Ga0075420_100003798_pt1 | contig 13269 bp, 12 predicted proteins | sample SoiMetdeltSBSDD4_FD_75296 | JGI IMG/M metagenome (GOLD analysis project Ga0075420, IMG submission 75296) | Bulk soil microbial communities from a Populus tree surrounding site in Tennessee, USA - Soil MetaG P. deltoides SBSDD4 | ecosystem: Environmental > Terrestrial > Soil > Tree plantation... | reverse complement strand
CGGGATGGACGGCGCACTGCCTCGAGCAGTACGCAAACAATCGATTGATCCGGCCGCGAACCGACTATATCGGGCCGAGCTATCCGCAACGATTTGTGGCGCTCGATCAGAGGTAGGAGGCGCGGTCCGCGGCTCGCGGCCCGAACGCTTCCTGGTCCTGGTCGGGCGACACGGAGCCGAATGCCTTTCGAGCCGCGAACCGCGATCACGAAAGGTTATAATCACAGTTTCACCACTGCATGGATCCCCGCTACATCCGCAACTTTTCGGTCATCGCGCACATCGACCACGGCAAGTCCACGCTGGCGGATCGGTTTCTCGAGATGACCGGCGCGCTGCAGCCGCGCGAAATGGAGGCTCAGGTCCTCGACAGCATGGACCTGGAGCGCGAGCGCGGGATCACGATCAAGGCTCATGCGGTCCGCTTGAACTACACGGCAAAGGACGGTCAGGACTATGTGTTGAACCTGATCGACACGCCGGGGCACGTGGACTTTTCTTACGAGGTCACGCGATCGCTTTCCGCGTGCGAGGGCGCCCTGCTGCTCGTCGATGCGTCTCAGGGTGTCGAGGCGCAGACGCTGGCGAACGCGTACCTGGCGGTCGAGAACAACCTCGAGATCATCCCGGTCATCAACAAGATCGATCTTCCCGGTGCGCAGCCCGAGGAAGCCAAACGTCAAATCGAGGACATCGTCGGGCTCGACAGCAGCCACGCGATCCTGGCGAGCGCCAAGGAAGGCATCGGCGTCGCCGATATTCTCGAGGCGATCGTCCATAGGCTGCCGCCGCCGCAGGGCGATCCGGCGGCGCCGCTCAAGGCCCTGATCTTCGACTCGTGGTACGACGCGTATCGCGGCGTCATCATCCTCACGCGCGTGATCGATGGCGTGATTCGGCCGGGCATGAAGATCCTGCTGATGGCCAAGGGCCAGGAGTACGAGGTCGAGCAGGTCGGCGTGTTCTCGCCCAAACCGACTGCGGCCACCGAGCTCGGCGTCGGCGAAGTCGGCTTTGTGTTCGCCGCGATCAAGACGGTCACGGACGCGAAGATTGGCGACACGATCACCGAAGCGGCACGGCCGACTCCGGAGCCGTTCCCGGGCTTCAAGGAAAGCAAGCCGATGGTGTTTGCCGGGTTGTACCCGGTTGAGGGCAGCGAGTACGCGCAGCTACGCGAGTCGCTCGAGAAGCTGCGGTTGAACGATGCGTCCTTCTTTTTCGAGCCCGAGACGTCGGCGGCGCTCGGCTTCGGGTTTCGCTGCGGCTTCCTCGGCCTGCTGCACATGGAGATCGTGCAGGAACGCCTCGAACGCGAGTTCGACATGGACCTCGTCACGACCGCACCCGGCGTTCTGTACCGCGTGATGACCACCGATGGCGAGGTGCAGGAAATCGACAGCCCGGCCAAACTGCCGGACCCGGGGCGTATCGAGAAGTTCGAGGAGCCGGTCATTACGGCAATGATTCTCACCCCCTCGGAACACGTCGGCGCGATCCTGTCGCTCTGCCAGGAGAAGCGCGGCGTCCAGAAGGGCATCGAATATCTTTCCTCCGATCGCGTGCTCATCACCTACGAGCTGCCGTTCAACGAAGTCGTCCTCGACTTCTACGACCGATTGAAGACGTTGTCGCGCGGCTATGCGTCGCTCGACTATCACGTGACCGGCTACTGGGATTCGCCGCTGGTCAAGCTCGATATCCTCGTCAACGAGGAACCGGTCGACGCGCTCTCGACGATTGTCCACCGCGACATGGCCTATACGCGCGGCCGTGCGCTAGCGTCGAAAATGCGCGAGCTGATTCCACGGCAGATGTTCGAGGTCGCCATCCAGGCCGCCATCGGCAGCCGGATCATTGCCCGCGAATCGGTGAAGGCGCTGCGCAAGAACGTGCTTGCCAAGTGCTACGGCGGCGACATCACGCGTAAACGAAAGCTGCTCGAAAAGCAGAAGGAAGGAAAGAAGCGGATGAAGCGCGTTGGCCGCGTTGAAATTCCGCAGGAAGCGTTTCTCGCGGTGTTGAAAGTCGGACAAGAATAGCCGCCTGAGTTCGCGAGTCATCCACGATGCCATCAAGAAAATCGACCATCCGCGAGTACTTCGAGTCCATCGTGATCGCCGTGATCCTCGCGCTGTTCGTGCGGACGTGGGTCGTCCAGGCATTCAAAATCCCGACTGGTTCGATGGAAAACAACCTGCTCATCGGCGATCACCTCCTGGTGAACAAGATGGTGTTCGGGCCGACGGCAACCTCGCTCGAGCGGGCAATCCTTCCGGTCCGCGACATTCGCCGCGGTGACATCGTCGTGTTCAAGTACCCGAACGAGCCCGAGCGGGACTTCATCAAACGCGTCATCGCCTTGCCGGGTGAGACGCTGGAACTGCGCGCGAAGAAGGTCTACATCAACGGCCAGCTTTTGGACGAGCCGTACGTCCACTTCCTGACGCCGGCCTCTGAAGGTGGGGAAGTGACGTCACTGGACGTGCGGGAACGCTACGGGCCGGTGACGGTGCCGGCCGATCAGTACTTCGTGATGGGCGACAACCGTGACAACTCGCAGGACAGCCGATACTGGGGCTACTTGCCGCGCCACTACGTCAAGGGCAAGGCGCTGATGATCTACTGGTCCTTCGACAGCGACAACGAGGGATCGCTCTTCACGAAGGTGCGCTGGGAGCGGCTGCTCCATCAGATTCACTGAGCGCCAGGCGCTCGCTTTCCGACTGCACCGCCGCGCGGTAGGCCTCGTCCTTCACCGAATCGAGGTTGATCGCAACGTTGTAGTGTGCGCCGCGAAGCCCGGCGCGCAGCAGCTCGAGACCAACTTTCACATCGCTGGCCGCGTTCGCATTTCCCATCGCGAGCAGCAGCGGCACCTCCGTGATCGCTGCAGCGCACGCACGCATCACTTCGAGCGGCGTATCGATCGCGCTCCTGAGCGCCGTTTGGATTCGAGCGGTGCGCGCGGCTTTTTCTTCATCCGTTCCCTTTGGCAGCCGATAGGCGGAGACCACTCCGTCGTAGGCTTCGGCGTCACGATCGATCAGTGCTTCGAGCGCGAGCGCCAGGGTTTCTGAGCGATCCGCAGCCGCTTTGAGCGCCGCGAGATCCGGCTCGGCGGTGGCGCGCGGCTTCGGCAGCCTGGCCACCATCGCGAGCAAGGACGCGCCCAGCGCGCCCGACAGCGCCGCGGCAGACCCGCCGCCCGGCGTCGGAGCCGACGATCGAAACTCCGTCAGCAACGTGTTCAAGGGCTTCGATGAGAGTGTCATGGGCATAGTCCTCATGTGTCAGGCATATCCGCCCGCAACGAGCTTGCCACGTTTGAGGACGGCCACCACAGCGGCCGCGCCAACACGCATCAGATCGATCGCGTCGCCGGACACGAGGACCGCGTCAGCGAGCTTGCCAGGCTCGAGGCTGCCGACGTCACAGTCGCGGTCGAGCGACCACGCGGCATTGATCGTTGCGCCGACCAGTGCTTCCTCGAACGTCATGTTCATCGAAAACGCGGCCAGCGCTATGGCAAACGGCATGGATGGAGAGAACCCGCCGCCGGGATTGATGTCCGTCGCCAGCGCAACGGGAACGCCAGCGTCGATCAGGTCTCGCGCCGGGGCGAATCGCCCCAACTTGAGATAGAACGCCGCCATGGGCAGCAATGTTGCCGCCACGTTGGCGCGAGCCATCGCGCTAATGCCTGAGGGCGGGACGAAGATCAGATGATCGGCCGAGCGTGCACCCACGTCGGCGGCGACGTGCGATCCGCCGCTGGCGTCGAGCTCATCGGCGTGGATGCGCGCTTTCAGTCCGGCAGCTTGTCCAGCGCGCAGAATCCTCGTGGACTCCTCCGGCGTAAACACACCTGTCTCGCAAAACACATCGCACCACTCAGCCAGCCCCGCTTTCGCAACCGCCGGAATCATCTGGTCGATCACGGCCGCGACGTACTCCTCGCGGCGCGTTCGGTAGTCAACGGGGATCTCGTGCGCACCCATGAAAGTGGGTGCGATATCCATCGCGTGCGAATTGCGAAGCGTGCGGATTGCGCGAAGCATTCTGAGTTCTGCTTCGAGCTCCAATCCGTAGCCGCTCTTGATTTCACAGGTCGTCGTGCCGCACGCGAGCATCTCGTCGAGGCGACGACGTGTCTCATCGACGAGCGCGTCCTCGGAGGCCGCTCGGGTCGCGGCGACTGTGGAGACAATCCCTCCGCCGGACGCGGCAATGCTGGCATACGACTCACCGGCAAGGCGACGGCGCAGTTCATCGCGGCGGTCGCCGGCAAACACGGCGTGCGTGTGAGGATCGACGAATCCAGGCACGATCGACCAGTATCTGGCGTCGATGATCGTGGCTGAAGAAGGAATCTCGACGGCGCGAGGGAGGTCGACGCTCGGACCGGCAAATGCGATACGGCCATTCGCGACGGCAATGGCGCCGTCCCGCACGATCTCGACGCGCCCCTGATCCGCGCCGCGGCGCGGAGCCGGACCGGCGACGGTTATCAGCTGCCGGCAATTGCGCAGAACGAGATCGACGATGGGTGTCTCCGCTGTCGCGGTCCGCGGTCCGCGGTCTGCGGGCCGTTGGCCGGTAGTCGCTGACCGCTAGCCGCGTTCGTCCGCGGCGCGTGGTGCTTCTGCCGGCCACGACGACGCGCTTGCGGGAGCCGGCTCAGCCTGACGCGGACGATGAAGAAGGACTTTGTCGTCGGAACGATCCTGCTCGCGGATGAACTCGAGCGCTCTGTACAACGCCTGAATCGATCCCTCGAGCGACCCTTCGACGTCGCGTCGCCGCAGCCGCAGCTCGTTGATGTCGCGCTCTACTTCCTCGAGGCGTCCCTGGGCTTTCTGGAGGAGCAGATCGGCGCGCCCCTGCGCTTCGCGGATGATCAGTTTGGCCTCGGCCTGCGCGGACTCCTTGATCTCGTCGGCGAGCCGCTGAGCGGTGAGCAGCGTGTTTCTCAGGTTGGCTTCACGTTCGCGATGCTCGGTAAGGAGTCCCTCCTGCCGCATCAGATCCTGGCGGAGGCGATCGACCTCACGCAGCGCGTTCTCGTAGTCGTCGGCGGCTTCGGTTAGAAACGCGACGACTTCGGTTCGATCAAAGCCGCGCAGTTGCGTGCGGAAGCGCTGCTGCTTCAGATCGATTGGCGCGATGCGCATGACGCGTTCAGCAGGAGGCGAGCCGGCGCTGGCGGCCGAGGTGCTGGCTGGCGGCTGAGTGGGATCGAACATGGCGTCCTCGCTTAATGTGGGGCTTAGTGTAGAGCCTGTTGTCGGCGCTGGCTTTCCATCGGATGTGAATCGAGTCATCGTGTCGTGTCGTCCCAGCTATACATCGGTGCGCGGTGGAACCGATCGCCGGCCGAAAATCGCCGTCCCAACCCGCACTATCGTCGCGCCCTCTTCGATGGCCGCTTCGTAATCGTGGCTCATCCCCATCGACAGATGCCGTAGCGAGTCGGCCGGCACGCCTTCGTCGATCAGCCGGTCGCGCAGCTTTCGAATGCGCGCGAACCAGGGACGGGTTTTCTCCTGGTCCTCGTTCCACGGCGGCATGAGCATCAGGCCGTTCAACTTCAAGGCCTTGGCCTCGAGCGCCGCGCGCACGATCCGAGTCGCTTCACCCGGTTCGACGCCGAACTTCGTCGACTCGCCGGCGAGGTCGACTTGCACCAGCACCTCGAGCGGTTCACTCTCTGCCGGTCGATCCGCGGCGGCGCCATCCAGTCGATTGAGCAAATCCAGGGAGTCGACGGATTGGATCACCGAAAATGCCGTGGCCGCCTTGCGGGCCTTGTTCGACTGCAGGTGCCCGATGAGGTGCCAACGAGCCACACGGCCGTCTGTATCGGCCATATCGGCAGTGTCGCTGATTTTCTGTAGACCTTCCTGGACCTTGTTCTCGCCGAAATCGCGCTGCCCGGCGTCGAACGCCTCGCGGATGCGATCGGCCGGAAACGTCTTCGACACCGCGACCAGCCTGATCTCGGTAGCAGGCCGGCCCACCCGCCGGGCCGCTTCCGCGATCCGCCCTCGGACCTCGGCGAGATTGTCGGCCACGGATGACACGGATCTTCAGCCACGGACAACACAGATCATTTCAGCCACGGATAACACGGATAACACGGACAACACGACACGCGTCATTTCTTGATCGCCGCCAACATATTCTTGGCCTGTTCCGCGTACTGGCCTTTCGCGTCGAGCTTCAGGTATTCCTCGAACGACTTGACTGCTTCGGGAAGTTTTCCCTGATTCACGTTGGCCATCCCCAGCCAATAGTGAGCCTCGGCGAGCTTGGGGTCGAGCGTGACGGCCTGCTCGAACAGCTTCTGCGCGTCGGGAATCTTCCCGGCGTTCCACGCGATGACGCCCTGGTTGAAGACCGCGCTCGCATTCCCGCCGCCGGCCGCGCCGCCGCCGGTGGCGCCGAGAAGTTTCTGCGCCTGGGCGCTGGCTTCCGCGGCCTGGTCGAACTTGCGCTGGGCGTTGTACACGTTTGCGAGGCCCATGTAGGCTTCGCCGGACTGCGGGTTCACGTCGATCGCCTTCTTGTACGCCGCCTCGGCCTGATCGTATTCCTTCTTACGCATGTGCACGGCGCCAATGTTCGCGTGGCACTCGGCGCACTTCGGCAGTTTCACGAGCACTTCGTTGAACTTCGCAATCGCCTCGTCGAAGTTGCCTGCGTTGCTCGCCGCTACGCCCGCCTCGAACGCGGTCTTGATCGCCGTGGCCTCGGCTTCCGCCTTCTTCCGCTCGGCCGCAGACGGGCCGCCACCGGCCCCGCCGCCGCCGGCACCGGGTCGCAACTCGAAGTTCAACTCGCGCTCGTCGAGCGACACGCGGGTTTCCTGCGTTTGGCTCAAACTGTCCTTTGTCACGGTGACGGTGTATGACCCGGGCGGCAGGAAGTGCGTGTACTCACCCCGCCGATCCGTCTTGGTGGTGAGCTTCCGGTTCATCTCTTTGCTCTCGATGACAACCGTCGCTCCTTCGACTGGCTTGTTCTCCGCGTCAACGACCTTGCCCTTGAGGCGTCCCGTCTGCGCGTAACCCACCGCTCCGAAAGCAGCGAGGCCGAGCACGAACGCGATCCCGACGACGGGCACGAACGCGAGCGATGCGCGGCGGATGCGTGCAGTGTTCATGCGAACCTCCGTGGTTCTGCTCTGACTCTGAAGAGAATGCAAATGAAGTGCACTCCGTGTGGTCCGTGTTTTCCGTGGCTAAACCGTGGCTAAATCCGTGCTTTCCGTGGCCACAGTTTACACGATGTTCGTAATCAGGTACTCCCGCACCGCGCCTCGCCGTGACGCCCGCGAGTTGATCGCCCGGCGCGCCGCAACCGTCGTCGCCCGCAGTCCCGCCGACCGCGCATTCACGTCGTCGGCATAGAGCCGGCGGATGTCAGGCGCGACGGAATTGCTGAGCAGTACGGAGGCGCCGCGCTTCGCGATGTCCACCACCTGGCGCTGCAGCGCCCGCTGCTCGTCGGCGCCGAAGCGCCCTGCCGTGTAGGCCGTGAAGTGCGCAGTGCGGCTGACCGGCGCGTATGGCGGATCGAGATATACGAAATCTCCGTCGCCAGCGCTCGAGAGCGCCCGCTCGAAGCTTCGCACCTCGAGGGCCAGGCCTGGACGCCGGAGGGCAGAGGAGAGGCGCCGAAGGTTGGGTGCGTCGCAGATGCGCACGGAACTGTAGCGGCCGGCGGGGACGTTGAACGCACCGCGGGAATTCACGCGGAAGAGACCGTTATAACCAGTGCGATTGAGATAGATCAGCATGGCCGCCAAACCGGCCGTATATCCACCCGCCGCGTCGGCAGACGCATGAACCTCCCGGCGCATCGCGTTGAACTGGTCGTCGCGGACCTCGTAAAAATGATCGCGCCCACGCGATTGATGCCCTTCATCGAGGCGCTCCAGCGCTTCGATGACAGCATCGACGTCGTCGCGCACCATCCGATAGCAACCGATCACATCCGCGTTGATGTCCGAGAGTTGGACGTTCCGGCCGTCGAGCAGTCCTCGATTGTGGCAATCGAGGAAGACGGCCCCACTGCCGAGGAATGGCTCGATGTATCGGGTAAAAGATTCGGGGTAATACCGGCGCAGCGCGGGGAGGAGTTGTCGCTTGCCGCCCGCCCACTTCAGGATCGGCCGGACATTGTCCGCGGAGTCCGCCGGTTCCTGAGGCGGCTTACGCGAGCGCATCAGGCGAGGCGCCGAGCGAAGCGCCAGGAGCAAAGAACCGGACGACGTCGGAAAGCTCGCTCGTCACCGGCGCGGGCGGCAGCGATGCGAGGAAACGCCGGCCGTAGGCCATCGTCTTGAGCCGCGGATCCAGCACGGCGAGCACCCCGCGGTCCTGACGATGACGGAGCAGGCGGCCGAGGCCTTGTTTGAGCGTGAGGATCGCCAGCGGGATTTGGTATTCGCCGAACGGCGAACCGCCTCGGGCGGTAATTGCCTCGACGCGCGCCGCGGTGATCGGGTCACCGGGCGACGCAAACGGGAGCTTGTCGATGATCACGCAGCTCAAGGCGTCGCCGACAACGTCGACGCCTTGCCAGAAGCTGGACGTCGCAAGCAGCACGGCATTCGGAGTGGTCTTGAAGTCGCGCAGGAGAGCCGAGCGCGGCGCCGTACCCTGGACGAGGATTGGGTACTCGAGTTCCATTGACGCGAGGCGATGCACCTCGCGGAGATTCGCATAGCTCGTGAAGAGCACGAACGCGCGGCCCGACGTTGCCTTCAGGATACTGACGATCTCGCGAGCGGCGGCCGCGGCAAAGTCGGTCTGGCGCGGATCGGGGATCCGCTTCGGCAGATAGAGGATCGATTGACGCTGGTAGTCGAACTCAGAATCCAGCTTGAGCTCGGTTGCCCGTCCGACGCCCAACCGGCCGCGCACGTAATCGAATGAGCCGTCCACCGTCAGGGTTGCCGACGTCAGAACCGTTGCGTCCATACGATCCAGCAGGAGCTGCCGAATGGTGGACGACACGTCGATCGGTGAGGCGCGAAGAAAAACGCCGCGCCCGCGTGTCTCGAGGAAGAAAACGAAGCCTGGGTCGTTGGCCTTCAGCAGAAAGCGCAGATCGTCCTTGATCTCCGTGGCACGCCGGCCGACAGCCTGCACATCTTCAGTCGCGTCCTTCGTGAGCGCGACATCCGCCTGGAGTGATTCGAGGGCCGAAATGAGTGCGGCGCCATCCTCGGCGACCCGCGCAAGGTCCTTCGCCTTCACGCGCGCCTTTGATTCGGCTGCCTTGGCCGTCGTCCATTCGAACCGCACCATGTGAAGCGCGGAAAAAAACTGCCTGCTGTGTTCTCGAATGCGGCGTGCGGTCGTTGCGACCTGATTGCGATGCTCCGCGTCCCCATTGGCGGGGACAGCAAAAGCTCGCTCGACATCACGCACCAGGTCATCGAGACGATAGTTGCTGACGGACAGCCCGAAATACTGCGTGGCCACGTCCTCGAGCTGGTGTGCTTCGTCCACGATCGCGTTCGAGCAGCGCGGGATGACCTCCCCAAACGTGCTCTGACGGACTGCCGCGTCGGCGCAGAGCAGGTGGTGATTGACGATCACGACGTCGGATTCCGCGGCCTGCTGGCGCATGCGGACTACGAAGCAATCGCCGTAACGCGGGCATTCGGCGCCGATGCAGTTTTCGGTCGTCGCGGCGATCTCGGTCCAGAAGGGCAAGTCTTCCGGCAGATCTTCGACTTCGGCGCGGTCGCCGGTTTCGGTGTGCTCCGCCCAGCGTTCGAGAATTCGCAGGTTCAGCGTTTCGTCGAGCGAGCGGATCGCTGGACTCTCACGAAACGCGTCGAACCGATGCAGGCACAAGTAGTTCCCCCGGCCCTTCATGCACGTGGCCTTGAACGGTACGCCAAGCGCTTCGCGGAGGAGCGGCAGGTCCTTGAAAAAAATCTGTTCCTGGAGGTTCTTGGTTCCGGTCGAGACGAGCACTCGCTGCCGGCTGAGGATTGCCGGCACCAGATAGGCGAGGGTTTTTCCGGTGCCCGTGCCGGCTTCGGCGAGCAACACGCTGCGGCCGGCGAGGGCAGCCGCGACGGATTCGGCCATCTCAATCTGCCCGCCCCGAGGCTCGAAGCCTTCAAGGGCGCGGGCAAGCGGGCCATCCGCCGCGAACGCCGCGACCGCCGCGTCGGCTAGTTCTGCGACTCGGGGTACAGCGGGAACTTCCGGCACAGGGTCTCTACTTTTTCACGGACCGCCGCCGCCACGCCCTCGTCGTCGGGTGCCGCCAGAACCCGCGCGATGAACTCGGCGATCTGATCCATTTCGGCTTCCCGCATGCCACGGCTGGTGACAGCGGGGGTTCCCACACGAATGCCGCTCGCAACCATTGGCGGGTTCTGATCGAACGGGATCGCGTTTTTGTTGACGGTGATCCCGGCCTTGCCGAGAGCGGCCTCCGCCACTTTGCCCGTGATGCCTTTCGAGAAGACGTCCACCAGCATCAAATGATTGTCGGTGCCGCCGCTGACGAGGCGGAAGCCCGCAGCACTCAGGCTTTCAGCAAGTCGTCGCGCGTTTGCCACGATCTGCTGCTGATATTCGACAAAGCCCGGCTCCATGGCTTCTTTGAAGCACACCGCTTTCGCCGCGATGATGTGCATCAAAGGCCCACCCTGCACGCCAGGGAAGACCGCGCGATCCAAATCCTTCGCGTACTGCGCTCGACAGAGCACCATGCCGCCCCGCGGGCCGCGCAGCGTCTTGTGAGTCGTCGTGGTCACGAAATCCGAGTGTGGCACCGGGCTGGGGTGAATCTTTGCGGCCACGAGGCCGGCGAAGTGCGCCATGTCGGTCACGAGGGGCGCTCCGACGGCCCGGGCGACCTTGCCCATGCGTTCGAAATCGAAGACCCGCGGGTAAGCGCTTGCACCGACCATGATCATCTTCGGCTTGTGCTCGTGCGCGAGCCGCTCGAACTCCTCGTAGTCAACGCGCTCGTCATCCTGCCGGACGCCGTAAGGCACGATGGTGTAGAGCTTGCCCGAGAAGTTGAGCGGATGCCCGTGAGTCAAGTGTCCGCCGTGCGCAAGGTTCATCCCAAGGACGGTGTCGCCGGGCTTCAACAGCGTGAAGTAGACCGACATGTTGGCCTGGGCACCGGAGTGCGGCTGCACGTTAGCGTGCTCGGCGCCAAAGATTTCTTTGGCGCGCGCGATGGCGAGCGACTCGGCGACGTCCACGAACTCGCAGCCGCCGTAGTACCGCTTCCCTGGATACCCCTCGGCGTACTTGTTGGTCAGCACCGAGCCGGCGGCGTCAAGTACCGCCTGGCTCACGAAGTTCTCTGAGGCGATGAGCTCGAGACCGCTGTTTTGCCGATGCCGTTCGTCGGCGAGCGCTTTGGCGATGTCGGGATCGGTCTCAACGAGGGAACGCCAGCGCGATGGAGCTTCTGTTTTGGGCAACTTCAAACCTCAACGTTCAGTCTTCAGCGTTTCGGCCTCTCGCTCAATCGCGGCGATCTGCTCGATCCGCCGCTGATGGCGTCCGCCCTCGAACGGCGTAGACAGCCAAAGCGTCAGGATTTCTTCGGCGAGGCCAAAACCGACGATGCGGCCGCCCAAGGCGAGGACGTTGGCATCATTGTGCTGACGCGACATCCGCGCGGAATACAGATCGTTGCAGAGCGCCGCCCTGATGCCGGGTACTTTGTTGGCGGTAATCTGCTCGCCTTGACCGCTCCCGCCGAGCACGATGCCGCGATCGGCATGGCCGTCGACGACACGCCTGGCGACATCCGCGCAGATCGGAGGATAGTCCACAGGCTCTTCGCTGTGCGTGCCGCGGTCGTCGACATCGTGGCCGAGCCGACCGAGCACGGCAACGAGGTGCCGTTTGAGCGCAAACCCTGCGTGGTCCGCGCCGATGGCGATGCGCATCACGTGAGATTATAAGCGCACTGCGGAAGCCACGCAGTCCAGATCGGTAGATCGGAGGTCCGGAAGTCCGGGTTTCGGTCTTCCGAGCGTCCGGACTTCCGTCAGCACGACAGCAATGCCGACAGCCACCATCAGTCCAAAAGGCGAGACGCGGATCAAGAACGGTCATCCGTGGGTGTATCGCAGCGACGTCGTCGAAGTCTCGGCGAGCGGTGGTGAGGTGGTCCAGGTTCGCAACCGACGGAAGACGCCGCTCGGCTACGCGTTCTACAGCGATCGATCGGAAATCACGCTACGGATGTTGACGAGGACTGGTGATTCACCGGATCTCGACACTTGGCGATCGCGCCTGGATGCCGCGGTGCGATATCGCGAGGCCCTCGGCATCGATGCCACCGCGTACCGGCTGGTTCACGCGGAGGCCGATCAAATGCCCGGCCTGGTCGTCGATCGGTACGGCGACTACCTGGTGATCCAGGCCCTCGTGCAGGGGATCGAGCGCATGGTGCCGGATGTCGTTCGCCTGCTGGTCGAGCGACTCAATCCCCTCGGGATCCTGGCGCGCAATGACCCGCGTGTGCGTTTGCTCGAAGGGCTGGAACAGCGCGTCGAGGTACTTCACGGTCAGGTTCCCGAGGAGATCGAAGTCCGCGAGAGCCGCGTCTCCTATCTGGTGGATCCGTACCGCGGACAGAAAACCGGACTCTTCCTCGATCAGCGTGAGAACCGGGTTGCGGCCGCAAGCTACGCTCACGGACGCGCGCTCGACGCGTTCAGCTACAACGGCGGGTTCGCGCTGGCCCTGGCGTCAGTGTGCACCGACGTCACCGCCGTGGACATTTCCGAGGAAGCCGTCGCGCGCATAACTGCCAACGCTACGCGCAACGGTGCGACGAACGTCCAGGCGCGGGCGATGAACGTGTTCGACGAGCTGCGTGAGTTGGAGCGAACGGGCGAGCGGTTCGACACGATCGTTCTCGACCCGCCAGCATTCGCCAAGAACAAGGCGGCGGTCCCGAAAGCGTTGTCGGGTTACAAGGAGATCAATCTGCGCGCGCTGAAGGTCCTGAATCCTGGCGGCTTTCTCGTCACCTGCAGCTGCTCCTACAACGTCAGCGAGTCCATGTTCGCGGACGTCATCGCGTCAGCCGTCGTTGACGCACGCGTCGAAGTCGCGGTCGTAGAAAAACGCATGCAGTCGCGCGATCACCCGGTGTTGATGACCGTGCCAGAGACGTACTACCTGAAGTGTTTCATCCTACGAAAACTCGACTAACGACTCCGACTAACGACTCCGACTAACGACTCCGACTAACGACTCC
>Ga0075420_100003794_pt1 | contig 13272 bp, 13 predicted proteins | sample SoiMetdeltSBSDD4_FD_75296 | JGI IMG/M metagenome (GOLD analysis project Ga0075420, IMG submission 75296) | Bulk soil microbial communities from a Populus tree surrounding site in Tennessee, USA - Soil MetaG P. deltoides SBSDD4 | ecosystem: Environmental > Terrestrial > Soil > Tree plantation... | reverse complement strand
GAGCGCGGGATCGAGCTGCTCGATCCGCTTCTCCGCCTGCGCCGATGCGCGACCGACGCCGATCGCCATGCCGCCCGCGGCAACCGACAGCGCCAGCATTTTGCGGCGAGAGATGTGGTGACTGATACCCATGGCGACGCCTCCCTGGCCCGCATTGCGTTCTTATTGAAGCTCGGATCACCGATGATAGGCTCCCGCGCTGGTCGATTCCAGCACCGCCCGCGTCACGGCACGATGACGTAATTGCTGAACCCGCCGTTGCGGTTCTGCAATCCGGAGATCGCGCGATTGACCTCCTCGAGCGGGAAGCGCTGGTGCTCGAACACCGAGAGATCGAGCAGGCCCGCCCGCGCCAGCTCCGCCATCTCCTGGCCTTGCGCGGCGGTGAACCAGTTGGAGCCGATGAGCTGGATCTGCTCGTCCATCAGCCAATGCACGTCGACCGGCACCGGCTCGGCGACGGCGCCGACGTTGACCGCGCGCCCGCCCCGCCGCACTGACCCGAGCGAGTCGAGCATGGTGGCGGCGGGCGAGCCCGGCCCGAGCGCGCTGATCATGAAATCGACGCCCTCGCCGCCGGTGATCGACTTGGCCCATTGGGCGGTCGAGCCTTCGGCGAGCGCGTGCACCTCGATGCGGCTGGGCGAGAGCGCCTTGACGCGGTCGAGCAGCGCCCGGTTGCGGCCGGTGCCGAGAATGCGCGTCATTCCCATGGCGAGTCCGAGCAGCGCGGCGCCGAGCCCGAGCGTGCCGCTGATGCCGTCGACCAGCATCGATTGGCCGGCAACCGCGTTGGCTTTCTTCATCGCGCCATACGACGTGCCGAGATAGCCGAAGCGGGCGGCCTGCTCGAACGTGACGCTGTCGGGAAGCTTCACCAGCGCGTATTGCGGCGCGGTCATGAACTCGCAGAAGCCGCCGTAGGGATAGAGATCGTAGATCTTCTGCGCGTCCGGCCCGAAGCCGAAATAGCCGTTGAAGGTGAAGTAGCGGCAGCGGGTGCGCTCGCCGGCGCGGCACATTTGGCAGGCGCCGCAGGAGCGCAGCGGGTTGACGTAGACGCGCTCGCCCGGCTTGACGCCGAGCACCTGCGAGCCGACCTCGACCACGACGCCGGCCGGATCGAGCCCGAAGATCGCCGGCAGCTTCGGCAGCGGCAGGTGCGGAAACCACTTGGTCCAGTTGGCCAGCACGTTGCCGAGGTTGGGCACCATGCCGCAGGCCTTCACCTCGACCAGCACGTCGGTGGAGCCGGGCTTCGGCACCGGAATGGTGTCGATCGACATCGGGGAGCCGACCGCATGCATCCGCGCCGCGCGCATTGTCGTCTGCGTCACGCGTCCCCCGGAACGTGAGCGGGCTTGGGCCTCGTGGCGAGCTGATAGAGCTTGGGGCCGATCAGCGCGAGCGCGGCGAGCGCCAGGATCGAAGCCGACAGCGGGCGAGTAAACAGCACCGTCCAGTCGCCGGCCGAGATCGTCATCGCCTGGCGGAAATTCTGCTCGGCGAGCGGGCCCAGGATCATGCCGATTATCACCGGGGCGGTCGGAAAGTCATAACGGCGCATCAGGTAGCCGATGCCGCCGACGAGGTAGAGCAGGATCAGGTCGACCGGCGACTGGGTGATGCCGTAGGTGCCGATGGTGGCGAACACCAGGATGCCGGCGTAAAGCAGCGGCGCCGGGATCTGAAGGAGCTTCACCCAGATCGCGATCATCGGCAGGTTGAGCACGAGCAGCATGACGTTGCCGATGAACAGCGACGCGATCAGGCCCCAGACCAGCTGCGGCTGCGACTCGAACAGCAGCGGCCCCGGATTGATGCCGTAGCTCTGGAACGCGGACAGCATGATCGCGGCGGTGGCCGAGGTCGGCAGGCCGAGCGTGAGCATCGGCACCAGCACGCCGGCGGCCGAGGCGTTGTTGGCGGCTTCGGGGCCGGCGACGCCTTCGATCGCGCCCTTGCCGAACTCCTCGGGCTTCGAGGTGAGCTTGCGCTCCATGTAGTAGCTCAGGAAGGTCGGGATCTCGGCGCCGCCCGCCGGCATGGCGCCGATCGGGAAGCCGACCGCGGTGCCGCGCAGCCACGGCTTCCACGAGCGTTTCCATTCCTCGGGCGTCATCCAGACCGAGCCGGAGAGCGGGATGATCTCGTCCTTGCCGAAACGGTAACGCGAGGCGACGTAGAGCGTCTCGCCGACGGCGAACAGCCCGACCGCCACCACGACCACGTTGATGCCGTCGAGCAGCTCCGGCAGGCCGAAGGTGAAGCGCGGCTGCCCGGTCTGCAAATCCACACCAATGAGACCGAGCCAGATGCCGAACAGCAGCGCGGTGAGCCCACGAACCATCGAGGAGCCAAGCACCGCCGACACGGTGACGAAGGCGAGCACCATGAGCGAGAAATAGTCGGCGGGCCCGAACTTGAGCGCCAAGTCGACGACAATGGGCGCCAGGAAGGTGATCCCGAGCGTGCCGACGGTGCCGGCGACGAACGAGCCGATGGCGGCGGTCGCCAGCGCCGCCCCGGCGCGGCCGTTGCGCGCCATCCGGTTGCCCTCGAGCGCGGTGATGATGGTGGCGCTCTCGCCGGGCGTGTTGAGCAGGATCGAGGTGGTCGAGCCGCCGTACATGGCGCCGTAATAGATGCCGGCGAACAGGATGAACGCGGCGGTCGGATCGACCTTGAAGGTGATCGGCAGCAGCAGCGCGATGGTCAGCGCAGGGCCGAGGCCGGGAAGAACGCCGATCGCGGTGCCGAGCGTGGTGCCGACCAGGCACCACAGCAGATTCATCGGCGTGAGCGCGACCGCGAAACCGTTGAGCAGCTGGGAGAAGGCGTCCATGTCACGACCCCTGCCCCAGCCCGAACACGCGTTCGATCGCGCTCTCGACGATGCCGCCGCCGATATTGATGCCGAGCGTTTGGGCAAAGCCGAAATAGGCGATCAGCGCGAAGGCGGCTCCGATCCCGGCGTCGCGCAGAATCGCCTTCGACCCGAAGCCGCGCGCCACGCAGACGAACAGAAGCACGGAAGCGATCGTGAACCCGGCGCTGCCGATGAGCAGGACGTTGAGCACGAGGCCGGCGGCGATCCACAGCAAGGCCGGACGATCGGCCTTGATCTCCCGCTCGTCCTCCGTCTGCCAGCCGCCGGTCAGCGCCGAGTACAACAGCAACGCGCCGAGCACCGCCAGGCCGAGCGCGGTGATCATCGGTACGACGGTGGGACCGACCTTGGCGTAGATCGGCGACACCGGAATGTTCGCGGTCTGCCAGTAGACGACGGCGGCGAGCACCAGCACGCCGACCGCGATGACGGTTTCGCCGATCGCGGGCCGCAGCCTGACCGCGCCGCCTCCTCGGTCTGGTCCCCCGCTGGTCATGTCAAGCGAGCCCGAGCTCCTTGAGGATCCCTTCGATGCGCGCGGTCTCGGCGTCGAGGAACGCCTTGTAGTCGTTGCCCAGCAGCGTGATCTGGGTCCACTCGCGCGTCTTGCAGGCCTCCGCCCATTGCGGCGATGCCGCCATCTTCTCGATCAACGCGATCATGGCCTGGCGCTGGGCGTCGTTGACGCCGGGCGGCGCGAACACGCCGCGCCAGTTGAACAGCTCGACGTCGATGCCCTCCTCCTTGAGCGTGGGGGCTTCGATCCCGGGCTGGCGCTTGTCGGACGATACGGCGATCAGGCGCAGCTTGCCGGCCTTGATCTGCTCCGAGAACTCGCCGTAGCCGGAGATGCCGGCCGCCACCTGGGCGCCGAGCAGCGCCGCGGTCGCCGGGCCGCCGCCTGCGAAGGCGACGTAGCTCACTTTGGTCGGCGAAACCCCGAGCGCCTTGGCGATCATCCCGAGCAGAATATGATCGGAGCCGCCGGCCGAGCCGCCCGCGACCGGGACCTTGGTCGGGTCGGCCTTGAGCGCGGCGGCGAAATCCTTGGCAGTCTTGAACGGTGACTGCGCGGGAACCACCAGCGCCAGGAATTCGCCGGTGAGCCGCGCGATCGGCGTCGCCTGCGCGAGCCGCAACGGCGACTTGTTGGCGATGATCGAGCCGACCATCACCATCCCGGCCACCATCATGGCGTTGCCCTGCCCTTTCCACTGGTTGAGGAACTGGGGCAGGCCGACCGTTCCGCCGGCGCCTCCCACATTGGTGATCTGAACGCCCTTCACGGCGCCGGTCGCTCGCAACACCTGCTCGATCGTGCGCGCGGTCTGATCCCAGCCGCCGCCGGGCGCCGCCGGCACGAAGATCTTGAGCAGATCGACCACTTGCGCCTGCGCGCGATCGATCGCCAGGAACGGCGAAACGCCGGCGACGGACGCGGCGGTGCCGAGCAGGAGATGTCTACGGTCGAGCATGGCGTTTCCTTTCATGACTGACGCTCCCCGGCGCCTTGGCCCTGATGCATACGAAAGCAGGAGGGCGGATCGAAGTCGAGGCGGATTCTAGCCCGACTTTTCGGCGACGGCGCGCGGTGGTGGTCCGGTATAGGTCCAGATCAGGTGGCGCGGGATCGGTCCCTTGTTGCGCTCGCCGGATTGCATCTCTTCCCAGGCGTGAGCGAGCGCGCCGACCGAGCGGGAGAGCACGAACAGGCCGCGGCAGAGCGGCGGCGGAAAGCCGAGCTCGGCGAAAACCACGCCGGTGGCGCCGTCGACGTTCATCGGAATCGGCCGGCCCTTTTGCGCCGCCAGCTGCGTCTCGACGGCCCGCCCGATCGCCGCGAAACGCCCGCTGACCACGCCCTTGGCAGCGGCAGCGTCCACCAGGCCGAGCAGGCGCGGCGCGCGCGGATCGCGATCATGAAAGCGGTGACCGAAGCCGGGAACATGCCGGGTGCCGCGTTCGGCGAGCGCGCGCATTTCCGCGCCGACCGCCTTCGCCAGGCGTTGCCCGCCCGCAGGTCTTTCGTCTCCGATCCGCGCCGCGATGGCGTTGTAGAGGCGCACGCATTGCTCGCCGGCGCCGCCATGCACGTCGCCCAGCATGTTGATCGCCGACGCCATGGCGTTGTTGATGCCGACCCCGCAGGTGATCGCCATCCGGGCGGCCGCGATCGAGGGAGCCTGCGGGCCGTGGTCAACGCCCGCCACCAGCGCGGCTTCGAACAGCCTGGCGGCATCCGGATGCGGGAGCTCGCCGCGGGTCATGAGAAAGACCATCTCGGCGAAGCCGACGCGGCCGATCAGATCCTCGATGGCGTAGCCGCGCAGGCGGATGGCGCCGGGCTTCATATCGATGATCGCGGTCGACCACCAATCCTCGGGCGTCTTGCGGGTACGGGTTGTCACGGAACTTGCTCCCATCCGCGTTCTTGCAATCGGCTCATATCGCGTTCTCGCGCGCGAGCTCGTCGAGGTCACGTTTCGAAAAGCCGAGCTCGGCCAGGATATCGGCGGTATCGGCGCCGAGCGCCGGCGGCGGCATCTTTGGCGCGGGATCGCCGCTGCCGAGACGGAAGCCCGCCCGCACCACCTGCACCGGACGATCGACGTCGGGCACCTGCTCGAAGGTGCGCAGCAACCCGCGTTCCTTGATCTGCGGATGCTCGAGCACGGCGGGCACGTCGAGCACCTCGCCCGCCGGCACGCCGTGCTTGTTCAGCAAGGCGGCCCATTCCGTTGCGGCGCGGGCGACGAGCGCCTGCTCGATCTCGCGCTTGAGCTCGAAGCGGTGGCGCTTGCGATCCTCGCGCCCGGCGAAACGCGGATCGACCACGAGCTCGCCGCGGTGATCAGCCGGCACAGCGTCTCGAACTGCTCCTGCTTGTTGGCGGCGATATTGAGCAGACCGTCGCCGGTGTGGAACGCGCCGGAGGGGCTCGCGGTCATGTTCTCGTTGCCCATCGGCTCGGCCTTGACCCCGGCGATCAGCCAGTTGGAGACCGCCCAGCCCATGGCCACCAGCGTCGATTCCAGCATCGACACGTCGATCATCTCGCCCTCCCCGCTGCGCTCGCGCCGGAACAGCGCGGCCGCGATGGCGAAGGCGGCGGTGATGCCGCCCATGGTATCGGCGACCGGATAGCCGACCCGCAGCGGCGCGGAGGTCTTGTCGCCGGTGACGCTCATGACGCCGGAGAGGCCCTGGATGATCTGGTCATAGGCCGGATTGAACTTCAGCGGGCCATCCTGACCAAAACCCGAGATCGCGCAGTAGATGATGTCGTTCCTGACGGCCTTGAGCGCCCCGTAGCCAAGCCCGAGCCGGTCCATGACGCCGGGACGGAAATTCTCCACCAAGACGTCGGAGCTGGCGACCAGCCGCCGGAATACGTCTTGGCCCTTGGCGCTCTTGAGGTTGATCGTGATGGAGCGCTTGCCGGCGTTCTGGGCGAGGAACGAGGCCCCCATGCCGCGGCGATTGAGCTCGGGGTCGGCGCCAAGCTGGCGGGCGAGGTCGCCGGTACCCGGCACCTCGACCTTGATCACGTCGGCGCCGAGCTGGGCGAGCTGATAGCAGCAGAACGGACCCGCGAGCACGTTGGTCAGGTCGAGCACCCGTGCGCCGGCGAGAAGCCCACTCATTATTCTACCCGCCTCACCCGCACCATATCGTTCTATTTGACAGAATTTAGTTCTGTGCAATCCCTCGCCTCGGGGCAACCCGGTTTTGCGAAAGAAACGATGAGCCAGGACAAGGTCGAGGCGGTCGAGCGGGCGCTGACCATTCTCAATGCCTTTGCGGCCGACAAGCCGGAGCTGACGCTGGCCGAGCTGGCGGCGGCGACCGGCTTCTACAAGAGTACGATCCTGCGGCTGGCCGGCTCGCTCGAGCGGTTCGGCTATCTGATCCGGCGGGAGGACGGCACATTCCGGCTGGGGCCATCACCGTGGCGATTGGGATCGATCTACCGGCATCAGTTCAATCTCGGCGACGCGATCAGGCCCGAGCTTCGCCGCCTGGCCGAAGCGACCGGCGAGACCGCGTCGTTCTACGTGCGTGAGAAGGACGTGCGGGTCTGCCTGTTCCGGCACAATTCGCCGCAGGCGGCGCGGCATCATCTCGACGAGGGCGCGCAGCTGCCGATGGATGCCGGCGCCAGCGCGCACGTGCTGCTCGCGTTCTCCGGCACGAAAAGCGGCAAAGCCAAAAGCGTCCAGGAGCAGGGTTACGCCGTCTCGCTGGGCGAGCGCGACCCGCACGTGGCCGCGGTCGCCGTGCCGGTGTTCGACATTGCCCACCGCTTCAGAGGGGCACTGGCGACTTCCGGGCTCATCACCCGTTTCGATGAGAAGAAGCGCCGGGCGGCGCTGACTGAATTACAGGCCTCGGCACATCGCCTAGGGAAACTCCTGCCGGCGACCGAATGACCTCACCGCAAAAGGCGCAACGGCGCCAGTGTGATCTCGGGCACATAAGTGATCACGATGAGCATGAGCAAATAGATCACCAGGAAAGGAAGCACGCCCCGATACAGTTTCGGCAACGGTGTCCCGAACAAGGCGTGCGATGCGAACAAATTCAAGCCGAACGGCGGCATGAACATGCCGATCGCCAGGTTGACGGTGACGATGATTCCGAAATGGATCGGATCGACGCCCGCCTGATAGACGATCGGGGTGAGCAACGGCGTGAGCAGCAGGATGGCGGCCGGCGGCTCGAGAATGCTGCCGACGAACAGGAGAATGACGTTGATGACCAAAAGCAGGACCCACTTGGTGAGGCCGAGATCCTGCACGAACACCACCAGCTTCGCCGGGTAGCCGCTGGTCGTGATCAGCCACGCGAACGCGCCGGCGGCGGAAACGATGATCAGGATCTGCGCGATCAGCGCCGAAGAGTCGATCGTGATCTCCCACAGCTCCTTCCAGGTGAGCTCGCGATAGATGAACATCGAGACCACGATCGCGTAGATGCAGGCGACCCCGGCCGCCTCGGTCGGCGTGAACAAGCCGCCATAGATGCCACCCAGGATGACCACCGGCGCGAGCAACGACCAGATCGAATCCTTAAGGTGGACCAGAATGTCCTTGCGGCTGGCCGGCGCCGTGATCGGAATTCGCTCCTTCTTGGCGTAGGCCACGACATAGATGGCAAGCGCGATGCCGATCAGGATGCCGGCGGGGAAACCGGCAAGGAACAGGTGCGGCACCGACTGCTGCGCCACGATCCCGTAGATGATCATCGTGATCGAGGGCGGCGTGATGATGTCGATCACCCCGGTCGCCGTCACCAGGCTGACCGAGAAGGTGTCGCCGTAGCCGTTTTTCTTGAGCGCCGGGATGGTGAGCTTCCCGATCGCGGCGACGCAGGCGACGCTCGAGCCCGACATCACGCTGAACACCTCGCAGGCGGCGATGGTGGCGATGCCGAGCGCGCCGCGCACGGCGCCGACCAGCGACAGAATGAGCTCGATCAGCCGCCGCGCAATGCCGCCGCGCGACATGATATCGCCGGCGTAGATGAACAGCGGGACCGCGAGCAGCGGAAAGATATCGAGGCTGCCGAACATCGCCGAGTGCAAGGCATGGATGGGATTGCCGCTCAGCGCGATCCCGCCCAGCGCGGCGGCGAGCAGGACGACAAAGATGGGAACGCCCATCAGCAGAAGGAGCGCCGGCAGAACAAAGATCAGAAGGACGTTCATGGCGCAGGCGCTCGGCAGACGACGCGAAGGGCTAACGGCGGAACGAGAGCACGAGCTTGATCGCGATCATCACGGCGATCATGCCGAGCCCGATGGTGACGAAGGACTGCGGAATCCAGCTCGGCGCCTGCAAGGCGTCGCTGCGTTGATCCATCGACTGCAACAGGGACACCAGCCGGAAGCTTGCAACCGTCACAATGCCGACGACGACGATCGAGGTGAGCGAGGCCACCACCTGCAGCACGCGGCGAGTCGCCGGCGCCAGCCGATCGACGAGGGTGTCGATGCGGATGTGAAGATTGCGCCAGGTGACCGCGATCGCCCCGGAAAAGACCCCGAGGATCATGAGGAACAGCATCAATTCTTCGGCCCAGCTGAAGGGCGCGCCGAAGACGTAGCGCATGACCACGTTGACCCCGTTGATCGCAACGATGCTCATCAATGCCAGCGCCGCGATGACGAGGCAGGCGTAGGCGATCCCGTCGCAGAGGCGGGTCACGAGATTGCTGTTTGCCGCGATATCGTTGGAGGTGTCGGTCATGCTGGCTCCGTCCGGCCGGCCAGTCGTCCTAATGGCTCTGCCAAAGGCGTTCGGCGATTGCGGTCTCGAACGCCTCGATCTCCGGATTGCCGTATCGATCGCTCAGCGCATGCCGGGCGCAGGCCGCCCGGCACGTCGCGCGCGGGCGTCCGGCCGCGGCAACCTGGCCCGGCTGCATCCGCGTCAATTCACGGACGCCGTGACAGCCTTGAGCTTGTCGTAGAGGTCCTTGAGCGGAGCGCTCTTGGCGACCACCGCCTGCGCCGCGCCGGTGACGCGGCGAACGGCCTCCTCCTGATCGCTTGCCGAAAGCTTGGTGATCTTGCCGCCCTTGTCGAGCCAGGCCTTGGTGTCGCTCTCGATGCGCGCGATCTGCCATTTCGCCAGCTCGGGCTCGATTTTCGGGCCGGTTTCCAGCACCGTTTTCTTCAGGTCCGGCGGCAGCCGATCGAACCAGACCTTGCTGACCAGCCCGAGCGATGTGATCGGCCAGAGCGCGGTATCCAACAGGTGGGGCGCCGCGTCGTGATAGCGGAATGCGACGAACACGCCGAGCACCGAATTGACGCCGTCGATGGTGCCTTGCTGCAGCGCCGGCAGCACCTCCGGCAGCGACATCGGCACCGCCGATCCGCCCAACGCGGCGACCGCGGTCTGCTCACCCTCGGTGGCGAGCACGCGGAATCGCTTGCCGGAGAAGTCGCCGATCTTGCTGGCGGGCGTCTTGAACACGAACGACTGCATGTCGTAGGCGATCAGGCTGAGCCCGACGACGCCGCGGGTTGCGCCGATGTCGAAGACCAGCTTGCGGAATTCCGGGTTGTTGACCACCTGGCGCAAGTGATCGCGGCTCTTGTAGAGGCCGGACAGCGCCGGCACCTGGTAGCGCTGATCGGCGCCGACGAAAAGCTCGGGCGGCCCGATGGCCGCTTCGATGGTGCCGAGCCGCAGCCCCTCGGTCTGCCGCGGCGCGCCGCCGAGCTGGCTCGCGGGATAGATCTCGACCTTGATGCGGTTGTTGGTCGCCTTCTCCAGCTCGGTCTTGTAGACCTTGATGTATTCATGCTGCACGTCGTTGATGGTCTGGGTCGCGAACTTCATGGTGAATTCCTGCGCCCGCGACGGCACCGAAGCGAGCAAGAGGCCGGCGCCAACCGTCAAACCAATGGCGACATGGTGCCCGATCTGGCCGCGCCTGTCGGATCGGCAATGCTGAATAGTCATGCAATTCCTCCCTCGCGCCCCATTCGGGCGTGCGCTCAATTGATGCTAATCGTTTCGGCCGAGTGAATTCAACCGCCAACCTTGTCGCGGCACCCCGAGCCCAGGCGATCGGAACCACAACCAGAAGGATGGTCCGGACCGGCGAGGCCGCGAGCGTGCACACCGATGGGAGATGACCGTGAAATTCCGGGTCGAGCTGGTCTGGCAGGACAGCGACGCGAACGCCGCGTCGTCGATTTTCCTCACTTCCGACGGTCGGGTGATCCTGCAGGGGCAGGCGGTGTCACGGCAGGAACGTGACGCGCTGGCATTGCCGGCGGACGGAGCGATGATCAGCGTCGATCGCAGCCTGATCCGGGCGATCAAGGACATGCTCTGAGCCGGATCGACCGCGTGGCGCCGCGTGTTGTTGACGGGGGAATCGCCCGCCATTCCGTTTGAAAATTCGCGCCTTGGCGAATAGATTGTCAGCCGAGCCACCTGGGTAGGGCCGACGGAGGAAACCGCCATGTTCCTCAGAAACTACTGGTACGTCGCCGCCTTCGACCATGAGATCCAGCGCAAGCCGCTCGGTCGCATCATTCTCGGCGAGCCGGTCGTGTTCTATCGGTTGGAGGACGGCACGCCGGTCGCGCTCGAGGATCGCTGCGCCCACCGTCACCTGCCGCTCTCGATGGGCAAGCTCATCGGCGACACCCTGCAATGCCACTACCACGGGCTTCGCTACGACAAGACCGGCACTTGCGTGCGGGTGCCCGGCCAGGACATGATCCCGCGCACGGCCCGGGTCAAAAGCTATCCGGTGGCCGAGCGCTATCACTGGCTGTGGGTCTGGATGGGCGATCCGGCGCTGGCCGATCCCGACAAGATCCCCGACTTCCACTGGTTCGACGACCCGAACTGGGGAGCGAAGGGGCAGTACCTGCACGTCAAGGCGAACTGGCAGCTGATCGTCGACAACCTGCTCGACCTCACCCATCTGGCCTTCGTGCACGAGACCACGATCGGCAACTCGGCGCTGGTCGACAACGCGGCCGTCAAGGTCCAGCGCGGCCACGACAACGTCGTGGTCACCCGCTGGATCATCGACTCGCCGGCACCGCCGACCTTCGTGAAGGCCGGCGGCTTCACCTCCAACGTCGACCGCTGGCAGATCATCAATTTCGCGCCGCCGGCGTTCCTGCGCCTCGACGTCGGCGCCACTCCGACCGGCACCGGCGCGCCGCAGGGCAAGCGCGTCGGCGGCATCGGCATGTGGAATCTGAACTTGATCACGCCGGAAACCGAAAGCAGCAGCCACTACTTCTGGGGCCAGGCGCACAATTTCGACATCCACAATCCGAAAACGACCGACATGATCATCGAGCAGATCAGGACGGCGTTCCAGGAGGACGTCGCGGTGTTCGAGGCGCAGCAGCGCAACCTGACGCTCATTCCCAATCCGCCGCAGACCGACATCAACGCCGATACCGGTGTGATCCAGGCGCGGCGGATCCTCGATCGGCTGCACCAGGAAGAGCAGGCCGCCACCGCCCCGATGGCGGCGGCGGAATAGGCGTCAACCGTCCGTCTTCGTGGACGCCGGCGGCTTGGCGCCCTCACTCCATCGCAGCTCGCGCTGCGGATAGGGAATCGTGATTCCCGCCGCGCGAAACCGCTTGATGACCTCGTAGTGCAGGTCGCTCCTCACCGAGGTGCCCTTCTCCACGTCGCGCACGATGCACCGCAGCTCGAAATCGAGCGCGCTGTCGCCGAAGCCCAGGAGAAAGGCCGCCGGAGCGGGAGACTGCACGATCTGCGGGTGGGCGTTCGCGATCTCCAGCAGGATGTCGCGGACCTGGGCGGGATCGCTTTCGTAACCGACCCCAACCTTGACGACGATCCGGCCCAGCGTGTTGGTGCGCGTCCAGTTCTTGACGATACCGGTGATGAGCTCCGAGTTCGGGATGATCACGCTCGCGCGGTCGAAGGTTTCGATTTCGGTGGCGCGCACGCGGACGCGCCGGACCCACCCCTCCTCGCCCTTGACCACGATCGAGTCCCCGACGCGGATCGGCCGCTCGGTCAGCAGGATGAGGCCGGACACGAAGTTCGCGACCACCGCCTGCAGGCCGAAGCCGATGCCGACCGACAGCGCGCCGGCGATCAACGCGATCTTCTGCAGGTCGAACCCCAGCCCGGTGAGCGCGACGACGATCGCCGCGATGGCGCCGACATAGCCGAAGATGGTCGCAATCGATAATTGCAGGCTCGGCTCCAGCGTGGTGCGGGGCAGAAAGTCCGCCTCGAGCCAATGCCGCACGACGCGGGTGATGATCAGCAATACGGCGAGCACGACGACGGCGGCGAGCACCGCGCGAAACGAGACGTGGATCTCGCCGATCTTGAACCCGAACGGAATGTTGCGGATGGTGTCGAACAGATCGGCGGTGGAGACCTCCCACGGACCGATGATCACCAGGCAGGCGATCGCGACCAGCATCACGCGAATGACTGCCGACATGACCGACGCGCCGAGCGCAACGCCGCGACCGCTGACCCCGAGACTGGCGGAGAGGATTCGTCCTTGCGGCGTCTGCTCGCCGACCGCCGCGAACAGGGACTGCGTCACCACCAGCAACAGGTAAAGTGCCCCGAACACCGTCGCGGCCACGATCACGCGCAGCGCCACGAACGCCGCCAGGCCGTGATATCCGGCAACGAGCGCAAGCACGATCAGCAGCGTCAGCAGCAGCGCCAAAGGGTGGATCCAGGGCGCGGCCGCCAGGGCATGGCGCTCGCCGCTCCTGATCCGGCCCAGCCGGAAGATGAAGTCGCTCAGCAAGGCGGCCACGACCGCGCCGAACAGCGCGTTGGTCGCGACCGTCACGATCAGCGGCGCGAACAGGGCCTTGTGGACGACCTGCAGGA
>Ga0075420_100003793_pt1 | contig 13272 bp, 11 predicted proteins | sample SoiMetdeltSBSDD4_FD_75296 | JGI IMG/M metagenome (GOLD analysis project Ga0075420, IMG submission 75296) | Bulk soil microbial communities from a Populus tree surrounding site in Tennessee, USA - Soil MetaG P. deltoides SBSDD4 | ecosystem: Environmental > Terrestrial > Soil > Tree plantation... | reverse complement strand
CGCGAAGCCGAAGCCGTGCAGGCGGCCGGCGCCGATCTGCCCTCCGAATGTGTTCAGCGGCAATTCGCCGTCGCGCGCGATGCGCTTGCCCCCCTCGATGAAGCGCCCGCCCTCGCCGATCTCGCAAAAGCCAAGCGCCTCGAGCCAGGTCAGCGCCAGGAAGCTGAAACCGTCGTAGAATTGGACGGTGTCGACATCGGCCGGCTTATAGTCGGTATGCTTCCACAGCTCGGGACCGGTCTGATAGGAAGCCATCCATTCGGCCTGGTCCCAACTGACGCGATCGACCGAACCCGCCGACGCAACGATGCGGATCGGCTTGGCGGAAACCTCGTCGAGCGCGTCACCGGCCGATACGATCAGCACCGTCGAGGCGTCGGTGAAACGATCGCAATCGTTCAGGCAGAGCGGCGTGGTGACCATCCGCGACGACATATATTCGTCCATGGTCAGCGGCTGGCGCACCAGCGCGCGCGGGTTCACCGCGGCATTGGCGCGATCGTTGATCGCAATCTGCGCCAGCTGCTCGCGGGTCAGGCCGTAGCGCTTCATGTGACGCGTCGCATATTGGGCGGTCCAGCAAGCCGCCGAAATGGCGTTGAACGGCGCGAACCATTGCGAGAATCCGTCGACCTTCTCGCGCCGGATTGGGGGATATTCCTCCGGGCGCGCCATGGCCGCGGCCTCATAGACGGTCCTGAAGCAGATGACGTGCCGCGCATGGCCGTTGCGCACCGCATCGGCCGCCGCCGCGACCGCGCCAAGCTGCGCGCTGACCTCCATCGCGCCCAAATACCAGCGCGCCTTGATCCCCAGAGCGTCCACAAGCTCATCGGCGCCGACCGGGGAAAAGCCCAGATAGCCCGCGGCCCGGCCGGGATAGGTGCCGACGCCATCGATCTGGTCGATGGTGAGCCCGGCGTCGGCCAGCGCTTCCTTGACCGCATCCACCGTAAGCAGCAGCGGATGGCGGGTCAGCCGTACGCCGACCTCGGACTGGCCAACTCCCGTGACATAGGCTTCACCGCGCATCAGTCAGCCTTCTCGAACAATGGCAGGTAGATTTCGCCTTCTTGCTGGAAGGTCACCCGCACCTTGTCGCCGATGTCCACCTCCTCCACCGGGCAATTGACGATATTGGTGGTGAGAAAGACCCCCGGCGCGCCATCGATAGCGACGCGGGCGATGACGAAGGGAACCTCCAGCCCGGGATACCAAGCCTGGTGATTGATCGTGTAGCTGTCGACAACCGCCGTCCCCGGAACGGCCGTGGGCGCAACATTCTCCGACAAACAGTGCCGACACAGGGGCAGCGGCGGATGAACGAACTGGCTGCAATCCTGGCATTGCAGGAAGCGCAGCACATCCTCCGCTCCCGAGGTCCAGAAGAAGCGATTGATGGAATCGAGTCTTGGTTGAGGTCTAGGCATGCGTCAGTCCCAAATCAGGTGAAGGGTGTCGGGACCGATCACATTTCCGCCGTGGAACCTGGGCGGATGCTCGGGATCGAGCCGGAAGGTCGGCAGCTGGGCGAGCATCTGCTCGTACAGGACGTTGAGCTCGATCCGCGCGAGGTGCGAACCAAGGCAGCGGTGTGGCCCGGTTCCGAAGGCGATATGGACCTTATTGTCACGGTTGAGATCATATTGGTCCGGCTGCGGATATTCCTGCGCGTCCAGATCGGCGGCGGGAAGGTAGAGCATCACCGGGTCGCCTTTCTTCATCGGCACGCCTTCGAACTCCAAGTCCCTGGCAACGATGCGCGGCGGCACGGTGAAGGTGTAGCGACGCAGCAGCTCTTCGGTCGCCTCGGTGACCAGCTTGGGATTGGCGCGCAGCTTTTCCTGAAGGTCGAGATTGGTCGCCAGATGGTGGATGCCAAGGCCCATGCCGTTGGTCACCGTGTCCAGCCCGGCGAGAAAGAGCAGCACGCCGTAATTTTCCAGATCCTCGAGCGTCGTTTCCTCGCCATCGATCTTGGTCTGCCACAGCAGGCTGATGAGGTCGTTCTGCGGCTTTTCCTTCCGCTCCAGCACGATCGGCCGCATCGCCGCAGTGACTTCCAGCAGCCGCATCATGCTTTCCTTCGGATCGCTCTTCGACTGCGCCGCATGGGCCAGGACGATGGCACGATATTCCGGATATTTCTCCTGCGGAAGGCCGAGCAGCCTGAGGAACGCCTTGACCGGCAGCGGTTCGGCAATCTCTGCGATCAACTCGCATTTGCCGCGGTCCTTCACGGCGTCGACCAGCTCGATGGCCAGATCGCGAATGCTGTCCCTGAGCGCCAGCATCGCCTTGGGCGAAAAAGCCGGATTCAACGGCGTTCGATATTTGGTGTGAGCAGGCGGATCGGCATTGATGGGAAGCGGCTGCGGAATATGCGGCGACCCAGGCGGCATCGCGTCCCGCATTTCCTTGATCTTCGCCTGCGAAACGAATTCGCTGGAAAAGGAGTCGAAGTCGCGCGACGCCTTGAAGTTCGCGCTGTGGCTCAGCAGCATCCAATGGCCGCCATTGCGCGGCGTCCAGAACAGAGGCGAATGGTTGCGGACCAGATCGAGGATCCTTTTGTGGGGATCCGTCCTCAGCTCTTCGTCGAGGAGCATGTCGAAATCATAGACCACCGAATCGGGCACGTGCGCCGGCTTGGGCACAGGGGGTATGGTGGCAGCCTCCGTCATCCCATCCTCCGATTATCAGAACAGCGTTCTCGCCGCCGGTAGATCAAACCGGCACAGGACGCCACTGGGTTATGCGGACCCATCTGGCGTTTCTGTCGTGCAGGCGCAACCGACAGGTCCGGCAGGATCAAATAACGCGGCCGCGATCAGCCCGGAAACGCCTGCGACCTTTGCCCTTGCACTCGCCTGTGTCAGGAGACAATGGCTTGCCGCGGCACTGCCGGCCGGCGATGGGATTGACGGACGGCAGGCCGTCCGTAAACATCACCCTCTGGGAGCAGGACATGAAAATCCGCATCGAGAAAGCCGCCTGCGTTGGCAATGCCCGGTGCAATGCCGTGGCCGGCGATCTCTATCCACTGGACGATGACGGATATATCGCCATCGAGGGATTCGATGTGCCGCCCGGCCAGGAGGATGTTGCCCGACGCGGCGCCAAATCTTGCCCCGAAAGGATCATCTTCGTCATCGAAGACGAATAGGTCGGCGGCGACGAACCAGTATCGGCAGCATTTGCCAGCCATCATCCGGCATCCGCCGGCAGGAGAGATTTGATGAAGGACATTTTGGGCTACCAGAACAAGCGCGTGGTTGTCGCGGGCTGCTATTCGGGGATGGGCGAGGCGACCGCCCGCATTCTCGTCGACATCGGCGCGGAGGTGCATGGCGTCGATTACAAGGACTCCACTCTCCCGCTGGCCTCGTTCACGCGCGTCGATCTGCGCGATCCGGCCAGCATCGAGGCGGCGGCCAGCAAGATCGGCGGCAAGGTGGATGGCCTTTTCAACTGCGCCGGCCTCCCGCAGACCGCTCCGCCCATCGACGTGATGAAGGTCAATTTCCTGGGAACGCGCCACCTGACCGAGCAGCTGCTGCCTTATATGTCCGCGGGCAGCGCGATCGCCAGCATCTCGTCGACCGGCGGCCTGGGCTGGAGCCGACGGGTGCCGACGACGATGCAGCTGCTGCAGACGCAGGGGTTCAATGCCGGACTGGAATGGTGCGAGGCCAATCTCGACACGGTGGCGGAAGGCTATTCCTTCTCCAAGGAAGCGGTGATCGTGTGGACGATGCTGGTCTCCAACAGCCTTATCAAGAAGGGCATCCGCATCAACTGCACGCTGCCCGGCCCGACCCAGACGCCGATGATGAGCGAATTCGAATCCGCCACGCCCAGCGAGGTGCTGAAGGCGGCGCAAGGGCCGATCGACCGGCTGCTGACGCCGGAGGAACAGGCCGGTCCGCTGATCCTGCTCAACAGCGATGCGGCGAGTGTGGTGAATGGCGTTGTGTTGCCGGTCGACGGCGGCTTCATGGGCGGCCTTTCGACCGGCCAGGTCGACATCAGCAAGATGATGGGCAAGGCGGCCTGACGCATCGCGGCCCGGCCGCGCCATCGTGCGGCCGGGTTATTGCAAGATAGGCGCGGCATCACCGCAGCGCATGCTCAAGGAAATCCGACATGTCCGAAGCTCCCCATCTGCTGACCGCGGAAGATGGTCCGATCCTGATCGCAACGCTCAACCGTCCGGACAAGCTGAACGCGCTCAGCAAGGAGACCATGCAGTTGTTCGAGGAAGCCGTGCTGCGTTTCCGCGACACCCCCTCGCTGCGGGTGATGCTGATCCGCGCGACCGGCCGTTATTTCTGCGCCGGCGTAGACATGAAGCAAGGCAAGGCAAAAGATCAGCCCAAGACGGCCACCGGAATTCGCGAAAACCATCGCCTGAACCTGCCCACCAAACATTGGCTGTACGACGAGATGGAGCATATCGAAAAGCCGATCGTCGTCGCGCATCACGCGATGTGCGTCGGCGGCGGCCTTGAGATGTCGCTGTCCTGCGATTTCCGGCTGGCGGCCAAGAGCGCGGGCTATTCCTTTCCGGAAGGGCTGATGGGCGTGCTTCCGGCATCCAACGGGGTGAGCCGGCTTTCACGCCTGTGCGGCCCGCATTGGGCGCGCTGGCTGGTCATGGCCAACAAGCCCGCGCCGGCCGATATGGCATTCACGATGGGGCTGGTGCACCAGGTTTATCCCGACGAGACGTTCGAACAGGATGTGATGGATTTCTGCCGTCACCTCGCCAAGCAGAATCCCGAACAGATGGGCGCCGCCAAGATCACCATCGAACTCGCGTCCGAACTCGGACCGGAAATGGGCCGCCACGTCGAGCGCATGGCCAACAGCGCATTGATGCTCAATCCGGGTTATGTCGCGATGGTCGAGGAATATGTGAGCAGAATCGGCGGGCGGGGCAAAGCCGAAAGCTGAGGGCAACCCCGGTCCGTCAGCATAGCCGAGCCGCCTGCGCGGCGCGGCAATCCCGAATTCCGATCTCGAGCAATCTGGTGCCAGCACCGAGCATCACCTGGACGTGCGGCGTGGGATCGTCGGTCATCAGATTGGGGAAGTTGGCATCGGTCGATATGGTGACCAGCCTTTCGATCGCCGTCAGCAATGTGCTGGCCATGCCGAAGGTCGGCTTCAGCACCTCGGCGGGATCGCCATCCATCTGGCGCACGAGCAGGTCGATCACCGGCCGCGACACGACCATGCGATGCTCCTGCATGCGGGGTTCCTTATTGTCCGCATAATGATTGCGCAGGTGCAGGACGCGCGAATGCTGTTCCCAAAAGCCGTGATAGGCCTCGACGAAGCGTCGACAATGTGCGGCCAGATCCTCGTCCGGCCAGCGTTCGCGCAAATCGGCGATGTAACGCTCCTCCGCCGAAGCCATGATCTGCTCGAGCACGGCAAGCAGAAGTTCGGTCAGGTCGCTGAAATAAAGGTAAAGCGTCGTCATCCCCAGCGACGCCTCGCGCGCGACGGCGCTCAGCGAAATGGGCGCGTCGGGCGGGCCCGCAAGCAGCCGCTCCGTTGCCGCCAGGATGCGCTCGCGCGTGCCCCTGCCCTTGCGGCCAAGCCGCTGGCCCTGAAGATTGTGGCTGAGCGCCTCATCGCCGATCGGGAAGACAGCGGATCTCGCCAAAGGTTCAGACCTCCTGATCGTGCCTAGCTATGCGCGGGCCGCATTGTCGAGATTGGCGGCATGCTTTGCCGCGACATAGCCCCAGGTGAACGACTGACCGACGTTGACGCCGGCCGCCGGACTGGCGCGGCCCATGACCGAGGCCGCCGTCGTACCCGTGGCATAGAGGCCGGGTATGACCGACCCATCCTCGCGCAGCACACGGGCATATTCGTCGGTCAGCAACCCGCCGAAAGTGCCCACGTCGCCCGGATAGATGGGCAAAGCGTAGAATGGCCCTTTTTCGACGGTTCCGAGGACCGGGGATTTGGTGTCGACGGCATCGCCCATGAACTTGTCGAAATGGCTCGCGCCGCGATTGAAATCCTCGTCGCGGCCATTGCGGGCGAAGCTATTGAAACGATCGACCGTCGCGCGCAGCGTGGCCGGGTCGGCGCCCAGGCTCTTCGCCAAATCCTCGATCGTCTCGCCCCTGTGAAGGAAACCCTCGTCGTACCAGGCCTGGGGCTTGCTCGCGCCCGGCATGGTGCCGACCAGCATGTAGGTATCGATATACTGGCTGTCGAACACCATCCAGCTGGGGTCCGCCGGCGTCTGCTTGTTGCGTTCCAGCAGCGCCCGGGTCAGGTCGGTATAGTTGCTCGATTCGCTGACGAAGCGGGTGCCCGACTGGTCGACCAGCAGCGTGTGCGGCTTGGTCATGTCGCTCATCATCATCGGACGAGCCGGCGAATTGGGCGGTATCGTCACCTGACCACCAATGAACGCATCCATCGTGGCCAAAGCGGCGCCGGCGCGGGCACCGGCCTCGATCACCTCGCCGGTGTCGCCAGGCGTCACGTTGGTGCAATCGGCGCGCATGCCCGGGATATAGCGATCGAGCATTTCCTGGTTGCGCGCGAAGCCGCCGGCATTGAGCAGGATGCCCAACCGCGCGTCGACGCGCTGCCGGGCACCGTCCTTTTCCACGATCACCGCCACGGCGCGTCCGTCCTCGACGACGATTTCCTTGACGGGGGAATCAAGTCTGAATTCGACGCCCGCCTTGAGCGCCGCCTCCAGCATACGGCCCTGCATGGCATTGCCGCCGGTGACCAGTTTCTGCCCCTTGAGCTTGGCGCCAACGGCCCGCATCATCACCTTAAGGAGCACGCCCCGCGCCTTCCAGGAACGCTTGATATAGGCAAGGTTGCGCACCGCCTCATCGAGATAGGCCGGAAGCGGCAGCATGAACGGCCGCATTTTGTCTTTCCACTCGCCGAGGCGGTTGATGTCGAACAACTGAGCGCTGACCGTACGTCCGGGATAGGAGGCGCCCGGCGCGTCATAATAATCCGGCCAATCGGGGTTGCGGCGGAACCTGATGCCCTGAGCGATCAGAAATTCGAGCATTTCGTTCGATTGCTCGACATAGGCGAGACGCTTGGTCCGCTTGGCGCCGGGCGTATCCGGATGGTCGCCGACCACCGCATCGAGATAGGCCATGGCCTGTTCGGTGCTGTCCAATATGCCATCCGCCTTCATGTAGCGGTTGTTCGGGATCCACATCAGCGCGCCCGAAATGGACGTCGTGCCGCCGACCTTGTCGGTCTTCTCGACGATCACCACGCTCTTGCCGGCCTTGCGCATAAGCAGCGCCGCGGCCATCGAGCCGCCGCCGCTGCCCACGATCACGAAGTCGAAACTCTCGCTCATCTGATCCCTCTCCCCTGGCGCATCAGCCGCCCTTGCGTGCGTGGAGCGTCGCGAGTGCGACATGCAGGTCGGGCGGAAGGTCGATCAGCGCGCGAAACAGACCGGGCACCGATTCCATCTGGGTGATCGGGCGTTCGCGCAGGTTCAGCCCCCGGGCCAGCGCTTCCTGATGAAAAACCGCAGCGGCGGGCTTGGTGTACCAATCCTTCATCTCGGCCATCATCTGGCCGGCACGAACCGTCGTGATGCGAATGCCGTTGGGCTCAAGCTCCTCCTCCATCGCCTTGGAGAAGCGCTCCAGGCCCGCCTTTGTCGCCTGGTAGAGGCTGAGCATCGGGAAGCGCACCTCAACCGACTCGCTGGTGACATAGAAGATGTGGCCACCCTCGCCCATCAGCGGCACGGCCGAGCGAGTGCACAAGATCGGACCGGCCAGATTGATCGTGATGGGCTGCATGATCTGATCGTCGGTGGCATCGGCCACTTTGAACGGTTCGTAAATGGCCGCATTGTTGATGAGCACGTCGATGCGCGGATGGCGCTCGGCGATGGCAGCAAAGGCGCTGCGCACTGAATCCGGCGAGGAGATTTCACACTCGACCGCCATGGCCGAGCCGCCACATTGACCGGCGACCTCCTGGACCTTGGACAGCGTGCGGCCGAGCAGGACGACTGTATCGCCGTCGGCGGCGAACCGATGCGCGAGCGCGCGCCCGAGACCAGCCCCCGCTCCCGTAATGACGATGACCTTGGACAAAGCCTGCTCCTCTTATGTCATTGTCTCGCAGAGTTCCTCGTTCGCGCACCGGCGCTGCAAGGACAAGAGACGTTCGTATCGTGGCAGCGATACATTCCGCGCCGACCAGCACCGGTCAAGCCGGGCGTGCAATTTCGGCCAGGCCCTATCCTATACCCGCCAGCCGCGCAGCTGGTTACCGGCGTCGCAATGGACGATCTCGCTGTTGATGAAGCGGGCGTCGTCGGAAGCAAGGAACAACGCGAGATTGACGATGTCGTCGGCGGTGCCGTGGAGCTTCAGCAGCTGCATGCCCTGGACCCGCGCATAGGTTTCGGGAGTGAGTTCGCCCTTGGACGCAGGTGTTTCCATGATCCCGGGCGCGATCGCATTGACCCGGATGCCGTCCGCCCCGAATTTGTACGCCATCGCGCAGGTCATGGAATTCAGCGTCGCCTTGGTAATGCCATAGGCGTTGGCGGGCATGTAGCTGGCCATCGACGACTGGTTGATGATCACGCCTTTGGCGGCGGCGAGCGCCGGTTGCAGAGCCAGCCCGAGCAGCAACGGAGCCACGCTGTTCACGGCGAAGAAGTAGAGCCACTTGCGCTGGCTGTGCGCGGCGATGTCATGATTGATCTCGCCGTAGGCCAGGCCGGCATTGTTGATCAGCACATGCACCTTGGGATGCCGCTCGCAGATTTCCGCGGCGAAGGAAGTGATCTGGCTTTCGACTGCCAGATCCAGCACATGCGTCGAGCAGACCGTGCCTGTCCCGCGCAATTCCTGGGCGATCCGCTCCAGCCCTTTTTCTTCGACATCGGTGAGGACCAGCTCGGCGCCCTCACCGGCAAAGCCGCGCGCCATCGCGCTGCCAAGACCGCCGCCGGCTCCCGTGATCACAACAATACGATCGGCAAATCTCGACGCCATGCCCACTCTCCCTCCTTCGGGATTATGTCCGCCCGACAGGCAGGCGTGTAGGCTTGGTCCTCCGATTATGCCAGCCCTGCACCAACGTCAGCCACTGGATCTCCTCGATCGCAAACAGGCTCAGGGCCCGGGCGTATTTTCCAGGCATAGCGCCGTGAACGCGCCATTTCGAGCGCGCCGATCAAGCCGCGGCAGGATTGGCCGGGACGGGCGGAGCCGCTCTGGAAAGCCGGCTCCGCCCGCCGGATCACTGGAGCTTGAAGCGTACCGACGCGCCCACCGTTCGCGGCGCGCCCCAAAGCGCCTGGATCGCAAGTCCACCCGTCGTGGTGAGTCCCTCGACATAGTCCTTGTCAGTGAGATTGTCGGCAAAGACGGCAAAGCTGACCCGCTCGCTCGGATGTGTCCATTCGGCACGAAGATTGACGAGCGCATAGCCCTTCTGCCGGAACAGCTCGTCCGGATCGAAGAACAATCGCGACGTGTAATAGACGTTTCCTGAAAGATTGAGCTTACCGCTCATCACATCGGTCGTATAGCGAAGGCCGAGATTAGCGGTAAGCTTGGGTGCGCGCTGCATCTCATTGCCAGACGCGTCAACCGTAGTGTTGCCGGCGCAGAAAAAGTTTTCACAGCCGGTAGCAGTTATTATAAAAGACGGTGCATCGGGAAATCTGACGTATTTGGCATTTGTATAAGCCGCGCCCGCATTCAATTCAAACCCGTCGGCAAATCTATAACGAAGTTGAGCTTCGGCGCCATAGACTCGAGCTTTGGGCGCGTTGCTGATCAGGCTTGCCGTACCCGTGTACGAGGCGAACTGAAAGTCCTTGTAAATGTAATAATAAGACGCCACGTCGAATGACAGCCTGCGTGTTCCATATTTATAGCCGACCTCGAACGCCGTTATCGACTCGGCCTTGACCGGGACACTAGTCTGTCCTCCCACGTTGTAGATGGGCGTCTTGTAACCGCGGGTAACCGAAGCATAAACGCTCGAGGTTTCACTCGGCTTGTAGCGGACCACAAAGCGCGGCGTGAGCGTGTTCTTCTTGAGGGTTGGAAGGGACACATATGTAAATGACGGCCAGAACGTACCGGGGGTGGTGAAGAAGGCGTTCCGAATTTCATCGTGGCTATAGCGGGCGCCCAAGGTGATAAAGAGTTGGTCGGTCGCCTGATACGTGAAATCGGCGAAGCCCGCGATCGACCGGGTGGTCGCGCCTGAATCCGCGAATGGCACGAACGGGCCGTCGGACGGGCCAGCGCCAAATATGCCCCGCGAGGCGCCAAACGCAAAATGATCCTTATAGTTGAAATAGAAGAGGCCTGCGGTCCATTGGAGGCGAGGGCCCGGTTTCGAGATCAGCAGGAATTCCTGGCTGAACGTTTTGTCGAAGACCGGAATCGAAATCCCATAGACCGGCGCCGCCGAGGCATCCAGGTCCAGCACCTGGTCCGAACTCTCCTTGCGATATTGCGTGTAGGAGGTGAGGTCCGCAAAGCCCAGATCGGCGGTCAGCGTTCCCTGAAAAACATCCTGGGTGAGGTGGAAAAACCGATTCGGTTCGTCGCTTGCCACCTCATTTGGCCGGGTTGCGAAAGGAGCGGCGAAAGTGCGCCCGACAGTGAGGGCTTGGCCATCCAGCACAAAGGCATTGGTCATCGTGGTCGTGGGGTCGTCGATACGCTGGTGGATATAGCGCAACAGGATCGAGATATTGTCCGTCAGCTCGATATTGAGGCCGAGCCGTATCGAATAATTGGCATATTCGCCATCGTCGTTCCGGCCGGTCAGGATGTTTTTCACATAGCCCCGACCGGATCGCCACAGCCCTTCGGCGTCCACGGCAATCTTGTCGGTCAGCCCGAAGGTGGCATAGCCTTGGACCTTCAAGGCATCATAACTGCCATAGGAGCCGGCAAATATCGCCATCGGCTCGGTGCTCGGCCTGGCCGTGGTGAGAAGGATAGCGCCGCCGGTGGTATTGCGCCCGAACAGGCTGCCTTGCGGACCCTTGAGCACCTGGATGCTCCTGAGGTTCATCAATTGCATGTCCGCGACCAGCGGATTGGGCGAGTAGAAGCCGTCAACATAGATGCCGACGTTCGCCCCGCCACCGGCAACGATCAGCGCCGTGCCGATGCCACGGATCGTCGGCTGCGTGAATGAGCCAGTGGCATCGAACCGCAGGCCCGGAGTCACCTTGGCGATATCGCCCAGTTCCTGGACATTGGCGTCGTCAAGCCGCTCGCTGGTCAGATTGGTGACCGTGATCGGCACATCGGTTGACCGTTCCTCACGCCGCTGCGCGGTGATCAGAATCTCTTCGTCACCGTCCGCGGCCGCGGCCGGAGCATCGCCGTCGGCCGGCTGCGCGAGAGCCGGCGAGCAGGCCATGATTGTGGCAAAAGCAAACAGCGAGCAGTTCGCCGCCAGCGAAATCTTTCCCATGCACCCCTCCCTTAATTCCCCGGCGCTTGGCCGGAGTGCGAACATTTTCGCAACCGAAACACCCGAAGCCGCACCATCGGGCGTACGTCAAGAAATACATGTACAGGCGCGCCTGAATTATCGGCGATGAGGATTTTTGGACACTAAGTCCGGGGCATCTGCCCACATAGTGGAATATTTTGCCCTGTCACTCCCGATCGGACGCATCCGCGGCCGGAACAGCCGAAGCGATCGGCTTCGTCTGCGCCAGCGATGTGCCGAAGCTGTGGAACCCAGTGGCGTGCAGCCCGCCAAGACCGCCGCAGACAAAGACGAGCATGTCCTTGGCTTCCGGCGTCGCGTAGATCCGGCCGTCCTCCCGAACGCGTCCCTGCGCCTCAAGCTGTTGGCGATGCAACGACTGAAACGCATCCGCGGGCACGCTAGCAAATTGCCACAGGCACTGCTGCACATCCTCGATGTTCGGCATTTCACGCCCGACGATCTCCGCGCAGATCGGATTGATCGCCACCATCATTTCGCTGAACGGCACGGCCGGCGAGAAGCAGTTGCCGCCGACATAGGCCACCGCCTTGCCGATCATCTCGAGGAAATGCGTCGCCTTTTGGGAAGTGGTGTCGATGACGTTCATCGTCCCCATCGTCCCGAACGACGTCACGGCATTGCCCTTGACACCACGCCGCTCGGCCAGCGGCGCCCATGGAGATCTTTCTTCCCACTCGCCGGTCACCAGGCCGGCGATCCTTCCCGGCGAACCGAAAGTCGTCTGCGACGTCACGCCGGGAACCTGTCCGGCAACGTTGCGCATGATCAGCCGGATCGCCCGGCCGATCGCGGCTGATCTGGAAGCGACGCCGCCCAGGCAGCCATAGCTGTAAGGAATGTCCAGCCTGTCCCGAACGGGTCCGTTCACGACGAAGGCGGGATAGACCGGCGCCGTGGTGGCATTGACGCCGTACAATTCGAAATCCGTATCGGCGATCGAGGTGACCATCGCGATCAGCAGTTCGAGCGATTCCGCCGGCGCTCCGGCCATCACCGCATTGATGACGATCTTCTCGACCGTGCATTCCACCTGTGTCGGCGGCAGATGCGCTATGACCTCATCCGGGTAGCGATCGTTCTGCGCGAGAAAGCCACGCACCCTCGCCTCGGTCGGCGGCAGCAGCGGCAATCCATCGCCCCAGCCCATCTCCAGCGAGAAAGCGGTGAAGGCCTCGATGTCGAGATCCGCTTCGTGGCGTGGGCTGACCAGCCAGTCCACCTCGCAGCCTTCGGGCCCGCAATCGCGGCTGACCAGCGGCCGGGGCTCGGGCGCGGCGCGATGCGCGCCCGGCTTGATGAGTTCGATGGTCACGCGGCCTCTTCCCTCGCAGCCAGGCTCGCCCCCATCGTGCCGAGCACCGTCTCGAAATGCGTCTCGCCAATCCGGTCCACATCCTCGCGGAGTTGTTCGTTCAGCGGGTAAGGCAGCACATGCACGCGCAGGCCTGAGCGCCCGCCCCGCCGCGCCAGTTCATGCGCGAATTCTTCGAAATGGGCGGTGGCGATCGCGGTCGTCGGCAGCCCCGTATTGGCGGCCGTGATGGCATCGCGCACCGTCCAGCCGGTGCAGGAGCCGCAGTTGGCGAGCCCGACTACGGCAACATCGATCGACGCAAGGAATTCCCGATACTCGCGCTCCATGCGCTCGCCCTCGTCGCCGGAGCGGCCGCCGGACCGCCAGAAACTGACGTCCGCGCCCGCCGCGCGAAACCGGTCGGCCCATGTTTCGCTGAT
>Ga0075420_100003791_pt1 | contig 13275 bp, 8 predicted proteins | sample SoiMetdeltSBSDD4_FD_75296 | JGI IMG/M metagenome (GOLD analysis project Ga0075420, IMG submission 75296) | Bulk soil microbial communities from a Populus tree surrounding site in Tennessee, USA - Soil MetaG P. deltoides SBSDD4 | ecosystem: Environmental > Terrestrial > Soil > Tree plantation... | reverse complement strand
CGCGGTGGTAATCGTTTCCCGATAGGGAATCCGTGGCGGCTTGAGGTTCACCTCCACGCCGAAGCGTCGTTTGAGCTTGGCGACCGTCACTTCGATGTGGAGTTGCCCTTGTCCGGCAAGCAGCAGCTCGTGTGTTTGCGGGTCCCGTGCATAGCTGATGGCCGGATCCTCTTCCCGTAACCGTTGCATGGCGGTGCTGATCTTGTCCTCGTCTCCGTGCGTTTTTGGTTCGATCGCATAGGCAAGAACCGCTTCCGGGAAAGTGATGGGTGGGACCCGCAACGTCGTGGTTTTCTCCGAGAGGACGTCGTTCGTGTGCGTGTCCTTGAGCTTGGCCACTGCGCCGAGATCGCCCGCCTTGAGCTCCGACACGTGCGTCTGTGTCTTTCCCTGCAATGCGAGCAGGTGGCCGAGGCGTTCGGCATGGTCACGAGTGGTGTTGTGCACCGTCGCGTCAGACTTCAATGTTCCCGTGAGCACGCGGAGCATCGTGATTCGCCCAGCGAAAGGATCGGCGATGGTTTTCCAGACAAAGGCGGAGTACGGCGCCGCGTCTTTGGCGGCGATCGTAACGTTTGCGCCATCCGGAGCCACCCCGGCGAAGCCACGTTCCATTGGCGAAGGGACGAGGCTGACGAGCGCATCGAGTACCGGTTGGATGCCAATTACCTGCAGTCCAGAGGTGCACAGCAAAGGGTAGAGTTTGCCGGCGGCCGTCGCATTTCTGAGTCCGCTCACCAACTGCTCGTCCGTCAGCGTGCCCTGGGCAAAGAAAGTTTCTATGAGGCTCTCATCTGCTTCGGCCACCATCTCGATGAGCTGCTCGCGTGCCTGCTGGGCTCTGGCGGCAAGGGCGTCGGGAATCGCACCTTCGGTTGCTTTGCCGCTTCCGTCGGTTGCGAAGGTGACGGCGATCATCCGCACGAGGTCTACGATCCCGGTGAAGGCGCGTTCCTCGCCAATCGGTAGTTGGATTGGGATGATCTCTCGGGCGCAATGGTTCTGCAGGGACTCGAGGGTGCGTACGAGACTGGCGCGGTCCCGGTCGAGCCGGTTGACGACGACGATTCGTGGCAGGTTGAGAGTGCTTGCCTCACCCCACAGCTTTTCCGTTTGGACCTCGACGCCGGCAACCGCGTCCACGACGACGACGGCTCCCTCGACGACTCGGAGGGCCGAGCGCGCGTCGGAGAGAAAGTTGGCAAAGCCCGGTGTGTCGATGATGTTGATTTTGCTCTGCCTCCACTCGAGATGGGCGAGGCTCGATGAGAGGGTATGTCTGCGGGCAATTTCCTCATCGTCGAAGTCTGTGATGGTGGAACCGTCATCAACCCGACCGAGTCGATTGACTGCGCCGGCGCCAAAAAGGAGAGCCGAAACCAGTTGAGTCTTGCCGCATCCCCCATGCCCGACGATGGCAACGTTGCGGATGGCGGCAGCGTCGTAGACCTTCATATGGGGTATCCCTCCTGCATCGGCGCGAGGCCAAGCCCGAGGCCGACGTGGGGCGGATCATAGTCAGCCCTCCCGGGGCTAGCAAGGGATGTCCACGCCGTCCAAGCGTCCCCGCAAGAATGGCGGGAGTTTTCCGGTAAGGACAGTTTTGTCGTAACGATACCCAGCTCTGACGTTTGTGCCCTTGGTGCCTGCCTCGCCTGCGGCCCGCCGACCGGTTGCTATTGGAGCCGGGGTCTCAGCCGAGCCTTAGCTCTCGGCGAGATAGCGACAATAACGTTCATAGTATTAACTCTGTCTACAATAACGTCTTTTATCGGTTCGTCGCGTCGCGCCTGCTGATCCGGCGGAGATGCGATGAGTTTGGCCGGAAATAGCCTCATTCGCGCGTGAAAGGGCGGCAGCGCAAAGCTGGCGTTCGTCTTGCTCAACATCAGGACACATCCGAGCCGCAGACGAGGATGTGTCCGTGCGGTTTGGTCGGGCAGTCCCGTGGGTGCCCTGATGAAGGGCGTTGTTCTTGGCCGCGTGGGTGGCTTCGTCACCGAGTCACTCACTCACCGGACGGAGGGTTGATCTTTGTGACGCGTGCCGGCCGGAGCTACTGACCAGGCCGAAGCGGTGTTCGTCTCCCAGGCGCGCGAGGTCCCGGCTGACTCGGGGAGATTTGCAGCGACATCGATGGTGCCCGGGTGATTTCTCGAGAATTGACGGTTGCACCACGAGAGAATGCCGATGATGATCGTGCCTGGTCGTCGGCAGAACCGCTCCCTGTCGGGGCGGCGGCGCGACACGGGGGGCCCTCTCACCAGGCCCCCCGCGTTCGCACCGGTGATGCGGGCGTTGCGCCGAGGCCGGAGATGTGGGTGGACACACCAGTAACAGAACGCGGTGGCTCGAGCCCGGCCCCTCAGTTGTTCAGCGCTGCCCGGGAAGAGCTGCGGAAGGACATCCGCCGCGGTGCTGGTGGGCGGGCTGCGCTTGAACGCTATTCCGATCGCGTCGATGCGCTTCTCAAGCAGCTCTTTACCGAGGCTGGTCCGACTGCCGTACCGACGACGATCGCGGCATTGGGTGGATATGGGCGCCGTCACCTGTGTCTGCACTCCGATATCGACGTGATGGTGCTCTTTGGTGGGCCGATTGGACCCGCCGAACAGCGGTTCACGAGTAGGTTTCTGACCACCCTGTGGGACCTCGAGGTGGTGATTGGGCATCAGGTTCGAGAGATCGACGATTTTCGTGTTCTGGAGGAGGACAATCCCGAATTTCTCCTGGCGCTGCTCGATGCGCGCCCGGTAGCCGGTTCGCGCCAGGTCTTCGATCGATTCGGCAGTCTCTTTCACGTGGCGGCGACGCATGCGCACATCCTGCGGTCGCTGCTCCGCCTGATCGAGGAACGTCACGCGGGATTCAACGCAACGCTCTATCAGCTTGAGCCCGATGTGAAGCAGGCGCCTGGAGCGTTGCGCGACTTGGCGGCCGCACGGACGGTGGCGTTGCTTACAGATCCACTGCTCCTGCGCCGCGGCCCGGCCGACGCTGCAAGGTTCGATGACGCTGAGGACTTCCTGCTTCGGGTGCGCTCCATCGTCCACCTGGAAACGGAGCGGAATCAGAACACGCTCAGCCACGAATTGCAGGAACGGATTGCAGAGCGACTGGGATATCCGGGGAGCGAGGCGCGGCAACGTGTAGAACGGTTGATGAGCGACTACTTCCGCCACGCGCGGATCGTCAGTCGGTCGCTCGAGTGGGCGTGCAAGACCGCGCCCATGCCCGTCGGCTCGAACCTCGGGTTATCGCGCGACGGCATCCGCTTCATGGATACCGCTCAAGCGGCAAGGAATCCCGCGTCCTGGATTGCCGCGTTCCAGGCCGCGATCGACCACGGCACAGACGTCTCAGAGGAAGCGCTGTCATGTATCCAGCAGCACGTAGACCGCTACAGAGCCGACGACTTCTTCGCCGATGCCGAAGATCGCGCGGCGCTGCTGGCTTTCCTCAAGCCCCGCGAAGGCTTGTACGCCAGGCTGTCGGAAATGCACGATTGCGGGCTGCTCGGCCGGGTATTCCCCGAGTTTCAGGCGATCTCATGGCGTGTGGTTCGCGACTTCTATCACAAGTACACGGTAGACGAGCACACGCTGCTCACCATCCGAAACCTCGAGCGTCTCACGACGACGGAGGTCTTCGACCGTCAGCGATTCAAAGGCATTCTGTCCGATCTCGCTGCGCCGGAACTGCTGGTCCTGTCGTTGCTCTTTCACGACGTGGGGAAGTGGCGCGACGACGATCACGCGACAGAGAGCGTGCGGATGGCCGAAGGAGTGCTCGAACGCCTCCAGGTCACCGACGAACAGCGCGACGCGGTTCTGTTTCTCATCAGGCAGCACCTGCGTATGTCGTTGGCGGCGTTTCGACGCGACACGGAAGATCCCGAAGTGGTCCGTCAGTTCGCGGATCTCGTGGGTACCGAAGAGCGGCTCAAGATGCTATGCCTCATGACGCTGGTCGACGTCGAGGCCGTGAGCCCCGAAACGCTGACGCCCTGGAAGGCCGAACTGCTGTGGCGGCTCTACGTGGACACCTATAACCATCTGACGCAGCGGTACGGCGACGAGCTCATCGAGCGCAGTCACGCCGAGTTCACCGAGCTTCTAGCCGGGCGACCGCAAGATCTGTCGCCGGCTGAGATCACGGGTTTCCTCGAAGGTCTGCCCAAACGGTACCTCCAGCTCTTCGAGCGCGATGCCATCTATCGTCACGTTCGTCTTTCCCGTGACATTCGCCCAGACGAGGTTCATCTCTCGCTCGAACGGAAGGAGGCCGTGTGGACGCTCGCCGTGGCGACGCTCGATCGACCCTTCCTGTTCTCGAATATCTGCGGTGTGCTTGCTTCGTTCGGGATGAATATCCTGCGCGGCCACGCGTTCACGAATCCCAACGGGCTCGTGCTCGATGTCTTCGAGTTCACTGATGACGAGCGCTTCCTGGAGATGAATTCGGATGGTCACGGCCGAGTACTCCAGGTCCTGCAGGACATCGTGTCGGGTCGAGTGGATGTCAGCTCGAGGCTGGACGGACGAGCGCGCAGCATGCTGCACGCCAAAACAACGGGACGCATAACCACCATCGTCCACGCGGATAACGGCGCATCGAGTCGGTACACGATTGTGGACATCGTGACGGGGAATGCCCTGGGTCTCCTGTATCGAATTAGTCGTGTGATCTCTCAGCACGGGTGTGATGTGGACCTCGTGCTGATCGCGACGGAGGGTGAACGCGCGATCGATGTTTTCCACATCACCAAATCCGGAGCCAAGCTCACTGAGGCGGAGCACACCGCGCTGACCGCCGACCTGGAACGTACATTGGAGGAAACAACGGTATGAAACTGCTAAAGAGCATCATCCGGCCGAACAAGGTGGATGAAGTCAAGGATGCACTCGCGGCACTGAACATCGCCGGCATGACGGTGACCGAGGTTCGCGGGCACGGGAAGCAAAAGGGCCACACGGCCATCTATCGCGGCAAGGAGTACAACGTGAGCCTCCTGCCGAAGATGGAAGTGGAAGTCGTCGTGCCGGATGCATTGGCGGACGATGCGATCAAGGCGATCGTGGCGGCGGCCAGGACGGGCGAGATCGGCGACGGCCGCGTCTTCGTGTTGCCCGTGCTCGAGAGCTACAAGATTCGGACGGGCGAAAAAGAAGTCTGATTCGCACGTCGCGACCGGAACAGCGCGGCGCGGCTTCCCCCGGACGATTCAATCCATGTTCGGGGGAAGTCACGACAGGACAAACGTGAGCTTTCTTCGCCTACTCGTGGCGGAGGGCTTCGATGGGATCGAGGCGCGCTGCGCGAAAGGCCGGTACCATCCCGAAGAAGATCCCGACAAACGCGGAGAAGCCGAGCCCGATCGCGAAGGACCACCACGGCAGTGAAATCGGGAATCCCGTGCCAAAATGCACGGCCAGACCGATGGTCGTGCCCGAAGCAATCCCCAGCAATCCGCCTATCGACGTAAGCACGACCGCCTCGGCTAGAAATTGCAGCAAGACATCCCGTCGCCTCGCTCCGAGCGCCTTGCGTACGCCTATCTCGCGGGTCCGCTCGGTGACGGAAATCATCATGATCGCCATCACGCCTATTCCGCCAACCATGAGCGCGATCGAGGAAATTACGATCAGGCCCAGAAACGTGGCACCGCTGACGCGGTCCCAGACCTGCAGGATCGCGTCCTGCGTTGCCAGGTCGAAGTCATTTTCCTGATCGAGCGTCAGGCGGTGGCGGATGCGCATGATCTGCTCGACCTCGAGCAGGGCCTGTTCTCTCGTGGCGCCTTCCCTGGGCACGAGGGCCACCATTGCGCTGCGACCGACAATCGTTCCGCCGGGTCCACGCACGGTACGCCCTCCGTACAGCGTTTCGTGAGTGGTGACCGGCACCAGCACGAAGTCGTCCTGCCCGGTATTGAAGGTGCCTACACCTGGCCGCTTGCCGAAGACACCGATGACCGTGTAGTCGAGACTGCCGACGCGTACGTGCTTGCCAATCGGATCGATTCCCCCTGGGGCGAACAACGCTTCGTAGGGAGTACGTCCGAGCACCACGACACGTCGGTGACGCGTCACTTCCGCCTCGGTGAACAGCCGGCCAAGATCAAGCTCGATGAAGTTGACTGACGCAAATTCCTCCGTCGCGCCAAGAACCATCAGGACCTTCGTCCGCTGCCCTTCGTAGAAAACGCGTTCCTGGACCTCCCGCATGGCGCCCATCCAAGTGTCAATGCGACCCACCGACGGTGCGAGCTTCTCGATCGCCGTCGCATCCTCCTTCGTGATGTTCGGCCGACGCGCGAGCGCGGCAAAGCCCACCCCGGAGCTCAGACTGATTCCTGAAAACTTCGCGACGAAGATCGTGTTAGGACCAAGCTCGCGGATACTGTCGCGCAGTGACTGGTCAAACCCTCGGACCAGAGACGTCATGCCAACGATGGCCGTAATACCGATCACGACGCCGAGAATCGTGAGCCCCGACCGGAGCTTGCTCGCACGGAGCGTGTCGAGCGCGAGTGCCACGACTTCACGCCACAGTCCGCTTTGCCAGGCCATCATTCCCTCCTGAGCGCTTCGATAGGATCGAGACGGGCCGCGCGGAGTGCCGGATAGGCGCCGAAAAAGAGTCCGACAGCACCGGCGATCGCGAGGCCGAGCACGACGGACCAGAGCTCGAGCGTCGCCGGGAGGGGTGAGAGTGCGGCGATGAGTTGCGCAAACCCAAATCCCAGCGCGATGCCGACGATGCCGCCGAAGGTCGAGAGCGTCACCGACTCAGTCAGAACCTGCCACATGATGTCCGCGCGCCGGGCGCCGAGGGCCTTCCGGAGTCCTATCTCTCGCGTTCGCTCACTCACGACCATCAGCATGATGTTCATGATGACGATGCCCCCGACAAGCAGCGACAGGGCCACGACACCAACGAGCACAGCGAAGATTCCGGTGGTCGCCTGCTGATAGATACCGAGGACGGTGTCGGACGTGAAGACACCAAAGTTGCTCCGATCGGCCGCCTTCAGCCGCCTCGCGACACGCAACGCGACCGTGGCTTCGTCCATCGCCGCTGGTAACAGCTCCTGCGAGACCGGCTTCACCATCAGCGATAGCGACGGCCTTGCCCCGAAGAGTTTCGTGTGCATCCCAAGGGGAATCACAGCGAAGTCGTCCTGAGATGCGCCGAAGAACGAGCCCTTTTTCGCGCTCACGCCGACGATGCGGAAGTGCACGCCACCGATCTTGACAACCTTGTCGACCGCCGATGTCTGGTCAAACAACGCCTCGGCGACCCCCGCGCCGAGCAGCACCACTGGCCGGTTTCGTTCGACTTCGATCGGACTCATCATGCGCCCGCGCTCTGCGCCAAAAAGGCCGAAGTTGATGTATTCGGGGGTGACGCCTTGAACCTGCACGCGCTCGAGTACGCGATCGCCCAGGCTGACAGTGGCCTGCGCCTGCGCCTGTGCCATGACCGTCGAGATCGAGCGGCCGAAGCGGCGGACCGCATCAGCTTCGTCGATTGTCAGGTTGGGATTGTTGCGATTGATCTCCGCCTCATCATCGGTGCGGATGAGGGGCATGCGCTGCACCGTAAATGAGTCCGCGCCGACATCCGAGACGATCGCCGACGACACCATCGCGTTCATCCCCTGGATGAGCGAGACAACCGTGACGATTGACGAGACAGCCACGATGTTGCCGAGCACCGTCATGAACGAGCGGAGCTTGCTCGTCCAGATGGCGGAGAGTGCCAGCGTGATCGACTCGAGCACCTGGTGCACAGCGGATGCCTCTCCGGTTATGAGCCTTCGCGACGAGTGGGCGGTTGCAACGTAACGGCCTCGCCATCAGCCAGTTCGCGCACCGACGCGAACGGTCCCACGATGACCATGTCGTTGGCCTCGAGACCTTTCAGTACTTCGAAGTAGCGTTCCCCGGCGATGCCGATTGTGACGGGCGTAAAGACAGCGCGCCCATTGCGGAGCGCGAACACCCCTTCGGTTTCCTTGCGCGATTGTCCAGGACCGGGCTCAGGTGGCGTCGTCGCCGCGGTGGGAGTGGCGGTGCCAAACATCGTCCGCTCACGAATCGGCGGTGGCTCGTGAATCAACGCGCCCGATTGGTCAAACAGCAGTTCGCGCACGGTCAACGCCTGAATCGGCACCGCGACAACGTCGGCTCGCGACGCGGTCGTGATTTCGGCCGTGCACGTGAAGCCGGGCCGCACGTCTGGTACCTGTTCCTCGATCGTGACGATGACTTTGAAGTTGGTGGCCTGGGCCGTGCCAGTGGTCTGAGTGGTACTGGTCGTCTGAATCGGACTGTTGCCGATCTCGGTGACTCGGCCCTTGAACGTCCTGTTCGGCACTGCATCGATGGTGACGACGGCAGCCTGCCCGAGGGCCACTGTCGGAATGTCGGTTTCGTCCACCTCAATCTCGGCCTGGATCACCGACATGTCTGCCACAGTCAGCAGGACCGTCCCCGCGTTGTTCATGGTTCCGATCATCACATTCTCGCCTTCCTCGATGTTGCGGCGAGTGACGATGCCGTCCATTGGGGCGTTGATGATGACCTGACTCAGGTTGTACCGGGTGGTGGAGAGTCCAGCCTGTTCCTGTCGGATCTGCTGTTCGCGGGTCTGCACTTCCTGCTGGCGAGCCTTGACGTCAGCTTCGCGCTGGGCAACGTCGTTCTCCGCGCGCTCCAGAGCTTCGCGGGTGTTCAGACCATCTTTCGCGAGTTGCTGCTGACGTCGCAGGTTCTGCTGGGCGAGATCGAGGCCCGTGCGTGCCTGTTCGACGGCCGTCCGGCTTTGTTGAAGTGACGACTGCGCGGCTGCCACGCTGGCTTCGCCCCGCTCGAGCTGACCGGAGAGCGACTTGGGGTCGATTTCGAGCAGGAACTGCCCCGTCTTGACGCGGTCGCCCTCTTGAACCGCGAGCCTGGTCACTCGACCCATGGTGTTGGCGGAGACGTCGACCTGGCGTTTAGGCTGGATCTTGCCGGACGCTGACACGATTGCGTCGAGGTTACGCAGCCGAATGGTTTCAGTCGTGATCTCGGGCAGCGCCTGGCGGTTCAGATACGCGCGCGCACCGATGCCCCCGGCCGCTATCAGCGCGACGAGGACTCCGATGACGATCCACGCTCGACGACTCATGCAGTGCCTCCCGTAAGGGCCATGACGAATGCAAGCAGCAGGGCGATGGCCAGGTAAACGCCGGTGAACGTGAGTGCCAGCGGACGTACACGTCGATGGGCCATGAAGGCCACGCCGATCGCCAGCACGACCGCCCACCAGATGACGAAGACATCGATCACGCCGAGGAATCTGGCAAGCGGAGACGTCTCATCCAGTCCCGCCATGAGTTGCACCAGCGTCGTAGGACTTGTCAGGGTTTCGCTCAGGTAGTTGACCGGCGTCGCGATGAGCTGCTTGAGTGCGAGGAGGACGCTTGCGTGCGACACCAAAGAAAGAACTGTGGAGACCCTCACCTGCCGTTGTCCCGTGGTGCGGAGCATGACCACGATGAGAGCTGTCATCGCGATCGCCAGCACCGGCCCGGTCAGGATGGCGACACCAGCGCTATATAACACCCCATGGGAACTGAGCTCCTGAAGGCGTGCATAGAGCGCGTCGTTCATGGGTCTGCCGAAGGCCGTGACAGTCCGCTCCCACTGGTCGAGGAGCGCCGTCTGGCCGACTGTTGTTTCGAGCAGAACTGCGAGGGTCGCGAACGTGACAAGCGTCGAAACGCCGAGCACATCAAGCCACGGCGGATTCGGTGCGCCGCACAGTTCGGCGACGGTAACACGCGGGGCTCGGACGATGCCGGCCACGCGGGCCGCCAGAGGCTTCACTGAGACTCCTGATACGATGGCCGGCAGCTTTGGTTCCCGGAATCCTAGGGATTAAGACACCCGATTATAGCGAGATGCTCACAAGGACGATTATCTGGGCGGCGTTGGCATGTACCGCGCTCCTGCTGCCGATGGGGACTGCGGACGCCCAGATCCTCGAGGCGGTGGGGGAGCGTGCTCTGGGCATGGGCGGCGCGTTTGTGGCCGTCGCGAGTGACAGCAGCGCCACATGGTGGAATCCGGCCGGGCTCGCCGATGGTCCGTTCTTCGACCTGTCGATCGGGCGTGCGGTCGACAACCGCCACTTCGAGTTTCCTGCGGGACGGGACCGGACTTCGGGATTTGCCCTCTCGACGCCGGTAATTGGGGCGAGTTTCTACAGGTTCGCGCTGGTTGACGCGGCCAAGGCGGTCTCTATCGACGAGGTGTCGGGGAGCCGACAACAAGGGGAGGCCCAGGTGGGTCTTCGTTCGTGGTCTGCTTCGGCGTTCGGCGCCACGATCGTCCAGACGCTGATCGAAGGCACACACGTCGGTGCGACGTTGAAGTATGTGCGAGGAACGGTCCGCACGGGAGCGGCAGTTTCTTCAACGAGTCCGGACGCTGCGCTTGACCAGGGAAGTGACCTGGGGGGTGGCACAGCGGAAGGACGGTTTGATCTGGACGTCGGTGCTCTCGCGACCGCTGGCGCGGTGCGGTTCGGAGTTCTGGTCCGGAACGTGCGGGCGCCCAGGTTTGCCGATGGCGCATTTACGTTGCCGCGGCAATCGCGGGTCGGGATGGCAATATCCGCCGAACAGGCTGGCGGTCCGCCGCTCACGATTTCGGTGGACGCCGACCTGCGCGGGTACGCCACCGGCAGTGGAATGCGCCGGGTGATTGCCGTCGGGGTGGAGCAGTGGCTGGTGAGTAAGCGCCTGGGACTCCGTGCTGGGGCACGGTTCAACCAGGTGGGTCAGATGGAGCGAGCGTTGACCGCGGGAGCGAGCATTGCGCTCCGCGCGGGTTCGTACCTCGAGGCGCACGTGGTCGGTGGTGGTTCCCCTGCGGAGCAGGGCTGGGGCGCGGGAGTTCGCGTGTCCTTCTAGGCGATCCGGTTTGACTTCCGTCCCAGCGGAATCCACGCCGGGGCGCCGCGTACGGAGTCGGGCCGGGTATCGCATCAGATGGCCGTTCGAATTGGCGAACTGCTTCTCAAAGAGAAGCGCATTACACCAGAGCAGCTTCAGGAGGCACTGACCTATCAGCGCCAGAATGGGGGCAAGCTCGGTCTCAATCTCGTCAAGCTTGGCTACGTCAAGGATGAAGAGGTCACCTCTCTCCTGAGCCGGCAATACGGCGTCCCCTCCATCGACATCAAGGAATTCGAAATCGATCCGGCGGTCATCAAGCTCGTGGCCCCGGAAACCGCACAGAAGTACGGCGTCGTCCCGCTCACGCGTTCCGGAGCGAAGCTGACGATCGCGATGACGGACCCGACCAATGTGTTCGCCATGGACGACATCAAGTTCATGACGGGCTACAACGTCGAGCCCGTCGTGGCGTCCGAGGGCGGAATCCTCGCGGCCATCGAAAAATATTACGGTGCCGCGTCAGCCGCGAAATTCAACGGAAATGGCAACGGCAAGGGATATGCCGGCAACGGCAATGGCAGCACAAGCAGTCAGCCATCAGGTCCGAGCGCGCTCGAGGCGGCAAGTAAAGCCCTTGAAGAGATGCCGCTCGCCGACGCCGGCGACGTTGAAGTACTCGAGGAAATCGAAGAGATCAGCGCCGAAGCCCTGACCAGGCAGGGCGAGGAAGCACCGGTCATCAAGCTGGTGAACGTCATCCTGATGTCCGCGATTCAGAAGGGCGCCAGCGACATTCACATCGAGCCGTACGAGAAGGAATTCCGCGTGCGGTATCGCATCGACGGCCTCCTCTACAACGTGATGTCGCCGCCGATGAAGCTTCGCGACGCGATTACGTCGCGCGTGAAGATCATGTCGAAGCTGGACATCGCCGAGAAGCGCCTGCCTCAGGACGGCCGCATCAAGATTCGCTTCCAGGATCACGGTCAGAACAAGGACATCGACTTCCGCGTGTCCTGCCTGCCGACGCTGTTTGGCGAAAAGATCGTCATGCGTCTGCTGGACAAGGACAAGCTGATGCTCGACATGACGAAGCTCGGGTTCGAAGCCTCGTCCCTGGCGAAGTTCGAGGCGAATATCCAGAAACCATGGGGCATGGTCCTCGTCACCGGGCCGACGGGCTCCGGCAAGACGAATACCTTGTACTCGTCGATCTCACGTATCAACACGGCCGACACCAACATCATGACCGCCGAAGACCCGGTGGAGTTCAACCTGATGGGTGTCAACCAGGTACAGGTGCGGGAGGGAATCGGGCTCACGTTCGCGGCCGCGCTGCGCAGCTTTCTCCGTCAGGACCCCAACACCATCCTCGTGGGTGAGATTCGCGACTTCGAGACCGCCGAGATCGCAGTCAAGGCGGCGCTCACGGGCCACCTGGTCTTGTCCACGCTGCACACGAACGATGCCCCCAGTACGGTGAATCGTCTGATGAACATGGGCATCGAGCCCTTTCTGGTAGCCAGCTCACTCAACCTGGTGTGCGCCCAGCGCCTGGTGCGACGCGTGTGCACGCAGTGCGCCGCCGATCATCCTGTGCCTGCCGCCGGGCTCGTTCAGGCGGGGTTTTCTCCAGAGGACGCGCAGCATGTTGTGCCCAAGGTCGGTAAGGGCTGTGAACGCTGCAACAACACCGGGTACAAGGGCCGCGTAGGTCTCTACGAGGTCATGGACGTGACCGAGGAACTGCGTGAGCTGATTCTCGTTGGCGCGTCGGCACTTGAACTGCGGCGGAAGGCTATTGAGCAGGGGATGATCACGCTCCGTCAGAGCGGGCTGCACAAAGTAAAAAGCGGCATGACGACGCTCGACGAGGTCGTGCGTGAGACGGTGAAGTAGACGAATGATTCACATGACCGAGGCGAGGACATCATGACGACCCTTCCAGATCTGTTGCAGATGACGGTTCAAATGGACGGCTCCGACCTCCATCTGACAACCGACACACCTCCTCAGATCCGTGTACATGGACACCTGACGCGCCTTGACGGACCGGCCCTGACGCCGTCCGAGACCAAGCAACTGGCGTACAGCGTTTTGACGGATGCGCAGAAGAAGCGCTTCGAGGAAACCCTCGAGCTCGACTTTTCATTCGGTATCAAGGGCCTGGCCCGTTTCCGCTGCAACATGTTCAACCAGCGGGGCGCCGTGGCCGCCGTCTACCGACTGATTCCCGAAAAGATCAAGGGCTTCGACGAGCTGGCGCTCCCATCGGTCCTCGCGACGCTCGCTGAGCGTCCCCGTGGACTCGTCCTTGTGACAGG
>Ga0075420_100003790_pt1 | contig 13276 bp, 10 predicted proteins | sample SoiMetdeltSBSDD4_FD_75296 | JGI IMG/M metagenome (GOLD analysis project Ga0075420, IMG submission 75296) | Bulk soil microbial communities from a Populus tree surrounding site in Tennessee, USA - Soil MetaG P. deltoides SBSDD4 | ecosystem: Environmental > Terrestrial > Soil > Tree plantation... | reverse complement strand
GAGGCGAGCAATCCATAGCGCACGGCGAGCTTTCCCCAATACAGAGACTGCTCGGACGTATGGCTGCTCGTCAGCACTTCGAGCGCGACGCCGCCGAGCTCTTTGAACTCCTCGAGCAAGGCTGTCTGCTCGGCGCTGTCGATTTTGTAGCGACCGGGATGCGCGAGTACCGGCAAACCGCCCGCCGCGGTGATCCAGGCGAGCGCCTCTCCGAGCTGCGCCCAGTCGTGAGGCACGTACCCCGGTTTACCGGCGCCGAGATAGCGATCGAAGACAGCCTGTGTATTGCGCGCGTGTCCGTTGTCGACAAGATAGCGCGCGAAGTGCGTGCGGCTGACGAGCTCCGGATTGCTCGCATACGCTCGTGCGCCGTCGAACGCGCCGCTAATGCCGATGCTTTCGAGCTGCTCTGCAATGCGCTTCGCACGCGCGTCCCGGCCGCTCCTGTTCTTCCGCAGTCCCTCGACGAGGACATCGTCTTCCGGATCGACTTCGAGGCCTACAATGTGCAGCGTATGGCGGTTCCAGCTGACCGACACTTCCACGCCGTCGATCAACCGTATTCCGGTCCGTTCAGCCGCCGCACGCGCCTGCGGCAGACCACTCACCTCGTCGTGATCGGTCAGCGCGAGCGCGTGTACGCCGCGTTGAGCAGCGCGCTCGACGAGCTCCGTGGGGTGCATCAGGCCATCCGATCGAGTCGAATGGCTATGCAGATCGAAATGGGAAATCGGCAACTACGCGAGTTTCTGGTGCAGCCTGCTCTGCGCAGGAACGTGCTGGGCCAGGAATTCCATCTGGTCGGCCAGGATGCGCCGGTTAGTGAGGATCAGATACTCGGCCCGGTTGGGAATGTAAGGCAAGTACAAAAGTTCCATACCTGCGAGCTCGGGGGTGCGATCGCTTTTCTTTTCGTTGCACGCGCGGCAGGCCGTCACGACGTTCATCCAGATGTCCTTCCCGCCTTTCGAGAAGGGCTTCACGTGATCCCGCGTGAGCTTCGCAATCGGAAAGGTGCCGCCACAATAGGCGCAGAGCTGGCGGTCGCGGTGGAAAAGCTCGCGGTTGTTGAGCGGCGGTACCTGGTTGAAGGACTTCATCGCCATCGCCTTGCCTTTGACGGCGATGATGCTGCTTGCGGTGATTTCGGAGCACTGACCCGTGAGGCGGTTGAAGCCGCCGTAGACGGTGAAGGCATGTTCGCCGAGCGCCCACGCCACCTGGTTCTTGGCGTAGTAGTAGCAGGCGTGCTGCCACGTGATCCAGCGGTGCGGCACGCCGTGCGTGTCCAGGGTCAGGACGAGGGGAAACGACGATCGGTAAACCTCGTCATGCGCGATGGATGCGGGCTCCTGCGGTCTCATGGTCGTGTCACGACTCGACAATCGACAAAATATACCAGAGATTCTTGAATCTAGACATTTTTTAGGGCTTGCCCCTATGCCGGCGCCCCTTGCCAAGGTATACTGAAGGCATCTTTTACCTAGCGTTCGAGCCATTCCTTACCCACGCCCCCCCGCCGATAGAATCGCGGCGCGCCCGCGCTCCCGAACTCCGGCTCTCCGTTTTTCTTTCCCTACGAGATGTCTTTCGCGTCGCTCAAGTTGATGCCGGAGCTGCTGCGCGCAGTCTCCGACGAGGGCTATAAAGAGCCCACCCCCATACAGGCCCAGGCCATTCCCGCAATTCTCGAACGGCGCGACATCATGGGATGCGCGCAGACCGGAACAGGGAAAACTGCGGGCTTTACACTGCCGCTGCTGCAGCTCCTCGCTCCGCACGCGAACACGAGCCCCTCGCCGGCTCGCCACCCCGTACGCGCGCTCATCCTGGCGCCGACCCGCGAGCTTGCTGCGCAAGTCGGCGACAGCGTGCAGGTCTACGGCCGGCATCTCGCGCTGCGCTCGACTATCGTTTACGGCGGGATCGATATCCTTCCGCAGAAAAAGGCGCTGCATGGCGGTGTCGAGATCCTCGTCGCCACACCCGGCAGGCTGCTGGACCATCTCGAGCAGAAGACGGTGAACCTTTCGCGGGTCGAGATCCTCGTCCTGGACGAAGCGGACCGCATGCTCGATATGGGCTTTCTGCCGGACATCAAACGCATACTCGCGGCGCTACCGAAACAGCGACAGAACCTGCTCTTCTCGGCGACGTTTTCGGAAGACATACGCAAGCTCGCGAAGGAGCTCCTGCGCAGTCCGACGCTGATCGAAGTGGCTCGGCGCAACGCGCCCGCCGACCTGGTCACGCACCAGGTGTATGAAGTACCAGCGACGCGCAAACGCGCCCTGCTCGCCCATCTCATCCGTGTCCGCGAAATGAAGCAGGTGCTCGTGTTCTTGCGCATGAAGCGCGATGCGAACCGGCTTGCGCGCGAGCTCGTCCGCGACGGCATCAACGCGACCGCGATACACAGCGACCGCTCGCAGGCCGAGCGGGAGCAGGCACTGTCCGATTTCAAGGAAGGGCGTGCGGCCGTGCTCGTGGCAACAGACATCGCCGCGCGCGGGCTCGACATCGAGCAGCTGCCGTACGTCGTCAATTACGAGCTGCCGTATACGCCCGAAGACTACGTGCATCGTATCGGCCGCACTGGGCGCGCGGGCTTGCCGGGCGAAGCGATTTCGTTCATGGCGTCGGATGAGAGCCGCTCGCTCGGGGACATCGAGAAGCTCCTGAAGCGCCCCATTCCGCGCCTCGAGTTACCCGCGGACTTCGAGGGCGGCGAGCGCCATGCCCGGACCTCACATCACCACGAGGAGCGAAGGCCGCGCGCTGCCAGCCACACCGACTGGGATGCGCGTGCCAGTCGAGTCATCACGCCTCGTCGCGGCGAACGCGAGCCCGAACACCGCACGACGCCGGCGAAACCGCCTTCGCACAAGAAACCAGCGGTTTCCGATTTCGACTTCACCAAGCCATACGTGCCCGCTGCGAAAGCGGAGCCGAAGCACGCGCCCGAGAACACAGCGCTGCCTTTTCGCGGCCGTCCCAAGCGCCCCACTCCGGCGCTTCTAGGCGGCAGTCCTGATCAGCGCAAATCCCATAAATAGCCGGCGGCTGAAAACGCGTCCATAGCCAGCTTTGGCCAAGCGCGCTGCTCTGCGCGATGAGTTACGGTATCGTCGGTCTTGCCGTTTCCTGATCTTCACTGCACCGACCCAATGACATACGAAACGATAGACCCACGATCTCTGAAGGCGATGTTGCACGATGGCGACGAGCTCGCGCTCCTCGACGTGCGCGAATCGGGCCAATTCGGCGAATCGCATCTGCTGTTCGCTACACCCCTTCCCTACAGCCGACTGGAGCTCGACATTCCCGCGCTGGTTCCCCGGCGAACGGCGCGCATCGTGCTCTGCGACGATGGGGAATCCGGGATCGCAGCCCTTGCTGCGAAACGCCTGCACGCAATCGGTTATAGCGCACTGCATGTGCTCGAGGGCGGCACACGCGGCTGGGCTGCCGCGGGCTACTCGCTATTCGCCGGCGTCAACGTTCCGAGCAAGCTCTTCGGTGAGCTCGTCGAGCACGCGTATCACACACCGCGCGTTTCGGTCCACGAGCTTGCGCGCATGAAAGAAGCCGGCGAAGACTTCATCATCGTCGATGGACGTCCTTTCACCGAATACCAGAAGATGAATATCCCGGGCGGCATTTGCTGCCCGAATGCGGAGCTCCCGTATCGTATTGGCGAGATCGTGAGCGATCCGCGCACGAAAATCATCGTGAACTGCGCGGGTCGCACGCGCTCCATTCTCGGCGCACAGACGCTCATCAACTTCGGCGTACCGAATCCCGTGTACGCGCTCGAAAACGGTACCCAGGGCTGGGTGCTGGCCGACATGGCGCTCGAGCACGGCGCGGCGCGGCGCTACCCGGAGTGCGTCACCGAGCAGGAGCTGCCGCGTTTACGCAGCCGGGCCGAAGCGCTTGCGCGGCGTCATCACGTTCGCACGGTGTCTGCCGATGAAGTTCGCACGTGGCTCGCTGACACGAAGCGCACAACCTACCTGCTGGATGTACGGACTCCCGAAGAATTCCGGACTGGTTCGCTGCCGGGCGCGATGCATGCGCCCGGCGGACAGCTCGTACAGGCGACGGATCAGTGGGTCGGGGCTCGGAATGCGCGGATCGTGCTGCTCGACAGCGAAGGCGTGCGTGCCCCGGTGGTCGCGAGCTGGCTCAAGCAGCTGGGGTTTGACGCCTCGGTGATGGAAGGCGGCATCCGGGCGGAGCTCTCGGCACAAGCTCCCGCCCGTCCCGAGCTCCCATCGCCTGCCCGAATATCCGCGGTCGAACTGAAGCGTCTGCTCGACGAGCACAGCGCGAGCCTTTTCGATCTCGGACCGAGCATGCGCTTTCGTCAGAAGCATATTCCCGGCAGTCGGTGGAGCATACGGTCCCGACTCGTCGAAGCAACCGGTTCGCCCGCCGGTGCGTCGGCGACACACCCTGCCATCCACGAAACTGTCGTTCTGGTCGCAGACGATGAAGACGTCGCGCGTGCCGCCGCGATCGACGTTCTCGAAGCCGGTGCAAACGACGTGAGACTGCTCGACGGCGGATTAGCAGCGTGGACTGCAGCGGGCTATGCGACTGAAAGCTCGCCCGAGCTGCCGCCGGACAGCGAATGTATCGATTATCTTTTTTTCGTTCACGATCGACACGGCGGCAACCGCGAAGCGATGCGGCAATATCTCGCGTGGGAGACAGGCTTGATCGCGCAGCTCGAGGAGGACGACCGCAAGCTTTTTCGTGTCGGCAGCCCTGACCCTCGCAGGCTCGAACGTGAGTGCTGATAGGCGTTCGAATGTTACGTTCGCGGGGCCCGCGTCTGCGACGCCCCCGCTCACCGGAAGAGGGGTGGTTCTAACGTACTAATCCGCCCCGACTTTCTTCATCAGCGCTTTCGTCACGGATTGCTTCACGTCGAAGAAGTCCCTCCACGGATCTTTTTTCATCCTGGCAAGGCGCTCGGGCACGTTACGCAGATTGAAATGCTCCCGCCGGATATCCGACGCGAGCTCCTCCCACGCAATGGGCATCGCGACCGGCGCGTGCGCGCGAGCACGCAGCGAATAAGGTGCGATTGCCGTCGCACCTTCGGCGTTGCGCAGGTAATCGACAAAGATCTTGCCGTGACGCTTCGCTTTGGTGACCGTGGCGACGAACCGCTCCGGAAACGACTGCACCATGAGCTCTGCGATTGCTTTCGTGAATGCTTTGATATCGTCCCAGCCGAGCGCAGGCCTGACGGGAAGCACCACGTGCAGGCCTTTGCCACCGGTCGTCTTGATGAACGTCTGAAAACCCAGCTCTTCGAGTAAGGTCTTCAGAAGCCGGACGGCATCGACGAGCTCGCTCCACGGCACGTCGTCGGCCGGATCGAAGTCGAAGACGATGACATCCGGGCACCCGAGCTTCGGCGCACGGGAGCCGAACGGATGCAGCTCCAGCGCCCCCATCTGCAGCAAAGCGATGAGCGCGGTCGTAGAATTCGCCATCATGTAAAGCGTGGGGCCTTTGCTTTCCTGCACCGTCACGCGCTCGATGACCTCGCTCACCTTGGCATCCGGGTGTTTCTGGAAGAAGCAGGATTTCTCCCAACCGTTCGGGCAGCGCACGAGCGTGAGCGGTCGGTTGCGCAAGTGAGGCAGTATCCATTCGGCTACCGCTTCGTAATACTTTGCAGCGTCGAGCTTGCTGATGCCGTCCTCGGGATAAAGCACTTTCGACGGATTGCTGATCTTCACACCCGCAACGCTATTGCCCTCGCCTTCCGCTGTGGGTGGCTCTGCGGACTTGCTCACGCGGTCCGGTTTTTTGCCGGCGGTTGCTTTCGAGGAGGCACGCGCGCGAGAGGCTTTCGGGGCAGCCGTTTTGTCGGCGACCTCTTTCGTGTCTGCGGGCCGTTCGCGCACGACGTCTCGCGGTTTCTTGTCCTCACGGAGACCCTGAAACGACGGATGGCGCAACGTCCCTTCGTTCGTCCATTCCGTGAATGCGACTTCCGCCACGAGCTCCGGTTTGATCCAGTGCGCCCCTTTGGCTTCGTATCCGCGAGGCGGATTGGCGAACGGCGGCTCACTGGTTTCGAGCGGACGCAGCCTCTTGTACAGCGTGCGTAACGTTTCGTCGTTGAACCCGGTACCGACTTTTCCGGAATAGCGCAGCTTTCCATCGGGTTCATACACGCCCAGTAGCAGCGCGCCGAAGCCCGCGCGACTGCCTTCCGGATCAGTGTAGCCGCCGACCACCATCTCCTGGCGCATGGTGCATTTCACCTTGAGCCAGTCGCGGCAGCGGCCCGATTGATATGTCGACTGCGCGCGCTTCGAGATCATGCCTTCGAGCTTCAGGCCACACGCCTGTTGGTAAAACTCCGCGCCCGAGCCTTCGATGTGGTCGCTGTAGTGCAGCGTGCTCGGCGCGCCGTCCAGCACGGCTTTCAGCAGCCGCTTGCGCTCGAGCAGCGGCACCGCCCGCACGTCGTAACCGTTCAGGTACACGACATCGAACAGAAAGTAATGAAGCTTTGCCGCGTGCTCGCCGGAGAGCGCGTTCTGTAGCGCCTGGAAACTCGTGCGCCCGTCGGGCTCCATGACGACGACTTCACCGTCGAGCCATGCCGTGTCGACCGGCAGCCGCGCCACGCACCGTTCGACCGTTCGGAACGTCCCTGTCCATTCTTTCGCGTTTCGCGAGAGCATCTGGGCCGCGCCGCCCTCCACTTTGCAGAGCATGCGGTAGCCGTCGAGCTTCATCTCGTGCACCCACTCGCTGCCGAGCGGGGGTTCTTTCACCAGCGTCGCAAGCTCCGGCGCGACGAAATCGGGCATCGGCCGTTTAACCGCGCCCTTTACGGCTTCGAGGTCGAGCCGGAGCTTTTTTTTTCGTACCGCGCCGCTCTTCACGTTCTCCGCGACCGACTTGTTGGAATGCCACACGCGATCCGGATCGGCGGCGATCTCGTCGAGACTGCGCCCGCTCACGACGCTGTCGGGAAGCTCATCGGTAACGAGAGGTTCGCCGGGTCGCGCGTACTCATCGTTTTCCTTGATCAGGAACCACGATCGCTTGTCGTCGTACTTGCTGCCGCCGCTTCGGACCAACATCCAGCCACCGAGGAGCTTCTCCCCGTCCAGCTCGAACTTGAGCCGCCCTTTCTTGTAATCGGCTACAGGGTCGTCGCCCTTCGGTATCCAGACACCGCGGTCCCACAGCATCACCGTCCCCGCCCCGTACTGCTTCGGCGGAATCGTGCCTTCGAAATCGCCGTACTCGATCGGATGGTCTTCGGTCTGCATCGCGAGGCGCTTGTGCGCCGGATCAAGGCTGGGCCCTTTCGGCACGGCCCAGCTCAACAGCACGCCGTTCAGCTCGAGCCGGAAGTCGTAATGCATGTGGCTCGCACGGTGTTTCTGGATGACGTAGCTCAGCGCCTTCGACTTGCCCTTGACGACCTTCCCTTTGGGCTCGGGCGTGATGTCGAAGTTGCGCTTCTTCCAGTAGAGTTCCAGTGCCATGGTGGTAAACGCTTGAAAGTCTATCCAAGTATTAGCGCGTCGCGCTTCTCGCTTCTGTCACGTTTTCGTCCCGACACGCTTCGCGTGGGACTCGTTCAGAGGTTCCCTAAGTGCCGGCTAGCAAAAAACGAGCGCAGGCGCGCTTGACCACCCGCCCGGGAGGCTAGAACATCCGCACATCTCGACGGGGGCCGCTCGAGTGTACCTTTCATAAAGCGGAGGAAGAATGCAGGAAACCATCGAGCGGTCTCTGACCGAAGAACAACGCATGATGCGCGCGACCATCCGCGCGTTCGTGGACAACGAAGTCACGCCGTTCATTCGCAAGAACTGGAAGCTCGAATGGGACATGACACCCGAAAACCGGCCGTCCGTCGAGCTGCTGGAAGGCGTCCACAAGATCGGCGTTCGAACGCTGGGCGTGCCGGAGGAGTTCGGCGGAACCCCGGTCGATCCGAAGACCGAAGTACAGACTTACGCCATGATCGCCGAGGAGATCTCCCGCGGCGACTCCGGCCTTGCCGACAAGCTCGTCCAGATCTGGAAAATCTCGCTGCTCCTGCGTAACATCGCGCCGCGGCATCTGCAGGAGCGCTGGTTTCCCCGCATCGTCCAGGACCCGAGCTTTCTGCTCGCTCACTGCCTGACCGAGCCGCGTGGCGCCTCGGACCGTTGGCTTCCTTACGACGTGCCCGAAGCGATGATGCACACACGCGCGCAGTTCAAAGGCGACAAATGGGTCATCAACGGGCGCAAGCAGTTCATCACCAACGGATACGACGCGAAGCTCTATGTCGTGTACGCGACCACGAAGGGCGGCGCCGGCATCACCAAAGGCACGTCGAGCTTCCTCGTGCCTCGGGATACCCCGGGGCTCACGGTCGCGCGCTGCAACGAGACCGTCGGCGGACGTTTCATGAACAACGGCGAAATCGTCTTCGAGGATTGCGCCGTGCCCAAGGACCACTGCCTCGTGGAAGACGTCGCGATGACCAAGGCCGGGGTCTATTTCCGCCCCGGCAAGATCATCGTGGCCGCGAAGAACCTCGGTGTCGGCATGGCGGCGTTCGAGCGCACGGCCGAGTACGTGCAGAACTACGTCCAGGGCGGGCGCATACTGATCAAGCATCAGGCGGTCGCGATGCGCCTTGCTGACATGGCGACGAAGCTTGCCGCCGTCCGCACACTGCTTAACGAAGCGACCCGCGCCGTCGATGCACGGTCACACGACGCCGAAGCCCTGTGCAACATGGCAAAAATGTTCGCGTCGACCGAAATCTTCCAGGTGGTGCAGCACGCGATGGAACTGCATGGCGGCAATGGGGTCATGCTCGATTTCGGTATCGAGAAGCTCCTTCGCGACGCGTCTCTTTTTCTCCATCGCGATGCAACCGTGGATATTTCGCGCTTCAAAATCGTCAAAGCGATGTTCCCCGAGACCGCCGGGAAGTACGCGGGCCCGGAGAATTGAACAAACCACAACCGAGGAAACCATGAAGCTCAAGAATGTGCTGTTGAACACCGTCGTATGTGTCGTCGGAACCGTCATGCCATTGGGGACGCAGGCCGCCGAAAGCTATCCGGCGAAGACCGTCACGATCATCATGCCCTACTCCGCCGGCGGCTCGTCTGACATCCTGGCGCGCGCTGTTGCGAAAGGCCTGAGCGAGACCTGGGGCCGCCAGGCGATCGTGGAGAACCGGCCCGGTGCGAGCGGCATGATCGGCGCGGAGGTCGTCGCCAAAGCAGCGCCGGATGGCTACACACTCCTGAGCACCACGTCCTCCTATCCCGGCACTGTTGCGGTCCGCGCGAAGCTCCCTTTCGATCCGGAACGTGGTTTGGTTCCGGTCGCGATGATCGCGCGTGCGCCGATCGTGCTGGCCGTCCACCCGTCGGTGCCGGCGAAAACCGTGAAGGAGTTCATCGCGGTTGCCAAGAAGCGCCCTCTCAACTATTCGTCCTCGGGGACCGGCGGAAACAACCACATCGCGATGGAGCTCTTCTCGCAGGCCGCTGGCATCAAGATGCAGCACATCCCGTACAAGGGCATCGCGCCGGGCGTCATCGCACTCGTTTCGGGAGAAGTCGACGCGATCATCGCAAGCTCACCGGCGGTCATGTCGCAGGTCAAGGCAGGCAAAGCGCGAGCGATCGCGGTGAGCAGCGCGAAACCAACGCCCCTGATTCCGGGGCTTCCGGCGATCGCGGAGTCCGGCGTACCGGGTTTCACCTACGAAAACTGGTGGGGTCTGTTCGCACCAGCGGGCACGCCGGCAAGTATCGTGAGCACGCTCAACAGCGCTGTGAACAAAGTGCTCGTAAGCGCGGAGATGAAGCAACTCCTGGAGCGCGAAGGCGCGGAAGCCGCGCCGATGACCGTTGCGCAGCTTGCGGATCTGCTGCCGAAAGAGATCGGGCGTTACAGGAAAGCGGCACAGGCCGCGGGCCTCAAGCCGGAGTAGGCCGCCCCCCGGACGCGGGGAGCGGGTTTCCGTCAGGGGAGACAATGAGCGAAATCAAGCAACCTGCCGCTGCTGCCGGCCTCATCAAAGTCGGCGATCTCACGGTCAACCGTCTCGGCTTTGGCGCCATGCGCGTGTGTGGCCCCCAGATCTGGGGCGAGCCCAAAGACCGTGCTGCGGCGATCGCGCTCCTTCGCCGCGCATACGACGTCGGGCATAACTTTTTCGATACGGCGGACAGCTACGGACCGCACGTATCGGAGGCGATCATTGCCGAAGCGTTGTATCCGTATCCGAAGGATCTCGTCATCGCCACGAAAGGCGGGCTGCTCCGACCGCGGGCTGAGCGCTGGGATCCGTGCGGAACGCCCGCCCATCTCCGGCGCGCGCTCCAGGGAAGCCTCAAACGACTGCGCGTGGAGCGCATCGACCTGTACCAGTTCCACGCGCCCGATCCGAAAGTGCCGTTCGCTGAGTCGATCTCAACGCTTGCCGAGCTGCAGCGCGCTGGGGAGATCCGCCACATCGGCGTCTCCAACGTCACGGTGAAGCAGCTCAGGGAAGCGCAGAGCATCGTCGAAGTCGTGTCGGTGCAGAACGAGTACAACATCGAGAACCGCGCTGACGAAGACGTGCTGCTTGCGTGCGAGCAGGCCGGCATCGCGTTCATTCCCTGGTATCCGCTCGGCGCCGGGAGTGCTGTGAAGGCATCGCGCGTGAAGCGCATCGCCGCGCGCCTTCGGGCGTCGCCGGCTCAGGTCGCGCTTGCCTGGCTGCTCGCGCATTCACCGGTCATGTTGCCGATCCCGGGCACGGGCTCCGTCAAGCACCTCGAGGAGAATGCGCTGGCCGCGGAGTTAAGGCTCCTGGAGAGCGATCTCGCCGAGCTTGCGTGATCGGCCTCCCATGAAACAACTCGCGTGGCTAAAATACCTCTTTTAAACTGTAGGGTAGCTCGAAATCTTAGAGCAATGCCTTAAATAGGCAGCGCTGTCCGGAGGCGCCATCTGAGCTTCCGCGCGTAAACATCTGAAACTTCGGCTGTAAACCGGCTGTCCATTCATCCATTGGTCACGAACGTGGAAACCGCTTCCGCCCGCAAGACGACCTATCAGGAGTGAAACTTGGCAGCCATCGTGGCCCCCATGGAACTTGAACGGTAGATCCATGGAGCGGCGCGCTTTCATTCGAATGGCGGACCCGGTTGCGTACAGCGGCGTACCACGCACAGCGCTGGAATGGGCTGCGCTCAAAAAGGTCTCGAACGGCGCCAGCGAGCTCTCCAAAGCCGAGCTACGCCGCCTTTTCATACTGGGTCTCGTGGAGAGACAGTTCGGCGAAATATCGCTCACCAAGCACGGGCGCGAGATGCTCGCGCTTTACGAGCGAACGCCGCCGCACCGCCCCGACTGCGGCGTTGCAGCCGACGAACAACTCCCGCTCTTCCGTGACGCCGAAGGCTGAAGCCGCTTAAACTCCTTCGCGAACCGTCGAAGCGACGTCAGGAGGAGACATGGCCGGCAGCATCGATACGCTTTTCCATTTTTCGTTTGCGGTCGACGACCTCGATCGCGCACGCAGGTTCTACGGCGACCTGCTCGGCTGTGCCGAAGGCCGCAAGCTGCCGGGCCGCGCCGATTTCAACTTCTTCGGTCACCATATCGTCGCGCATCTCGCGCCTGGGGACGTTGTCGGCGACACGGGCACGAAGCTTCGCGAGGGCGGGGGAACGCCGCTACGCCACTTCGGCGTTGTCATGCCGCTGGAGGTGTTCGAGAAGACCGCACGTCGCCTGAGCGAGGCCGGTGTCGAATTCATCATGAAGCCCGAAACGCGCCAGGCCGGGACCGTGCGCGAGCAGAGGCTCATGACCTGCCGGGACGGCTGCGGCAACGCCGTCGAGTTCAAGGGACTGCGCAACGTAACCGACGTCTACCGGACCGAGTGACCCGGCCCATGCGCGATGAGTCAGCGCGTTCATCGGGAAGGACATTTTGCGCTGGACAAAGGTCGACAGGGAGTCGGGCGTGAAGCCACAGTGATGCCCCGCTAGAGCATCTCGAGTGGAGCGGGTCCGGCAGGCGGCAGGAAAAGCCGGTCGAGCTCCTTCAGCTGTTCTTCCGAAAGGCGGATACGCAGTGCGCCGAGGTTCTCCTCGAGCCGCTCGCGATGCGCCGATTTCGGGATGACGATCACGTCGTCATCTTTCAGGAGCCATGCGAGCGCAGCTTGCGCCGGGGTCATGCCGTGCTGGCGCGCGAACGCGGTGAGCTTCGCATTCCGAGCGAGCCTCGCCTGTTCGATCGGCGAGTAGGCCATCACGGGGATGCGACGCTCGCGCATCCACGGCAGCAAATCCCATTCGATGCCGCGACGAACAAGGTTGTACAAGAGCTGATTCGTCTGGACCTCGCGGCCGCCCGGCACCGACCGGAGCTCCTGCATATCGGCGAGATCCAGATTGCTGACGCCGTAGTGGCGAATCTTGCCGGCGGCTTGGAGCGCGGCGAATGCGTTCATCGTTTCCTCGAACGGTACCGAGCCGCGCCAGTGCAGCAGGTAGAGATCGATGCGGTCGGTTTTCAATCGCTTCAGACTGCGCTCGCACGCGGCGACTGCACCGCGGCGAGTCGCATTGTGCGGATAGACTTTGCTCACGAGGAAAACGTCGTCGCGACGGCCTTCGACCGCGATGCCGACCAGCTCTTCCGCATTCCCATCGGCGTACATCTCCGCCGTGTCGATGAGCGTCACGCCGCGGTCGAGCCCGTGCCGCAGCACTGCGATTTCGTAGGCGCGCTTCGCGGTGTCCTCGCCCATGTACCACGTGCCCATGCCGAACGCCGGCATGCGTTCGCCCCCAGGCAATGCAACGGTTCTCATGGGTGGTGTTTTACCAAAACAACTGCATAATGTGGCGCTGACAAAAGGAGGAGGACGAATGAACGGCGCAGAAAGCCTGGTGCGCACGCTCGTGGTGAACGGCGTCGACGTCTGCTTCACGAATCCGGGGACGTCGGAAATGCACTTCGTCGCGGCGCTCGACAAAGTCGAAGGCATGCGCTGCGTGCTCGGGCTGTTCGAAGGCGTCGTCACCGGCGCGGCGGACGGCTACTACCGCATGACTGGCAAACCCGCGTGCACCCTGCTCCATCTCGGGCCGGGGCTCGGCAACGGTCTCGCGAACCTGCACAACGCCAAGAAAGCGCGTTCGGGCATCGTGAACATCGTGGGCGAGCACGCGACGTATCACCTGAAGCACGACGCGCCGCTCACTGC
>Ga0075420_100003787_pt1 | contig 13285 bp, 8 predicted proteins | sample SoiMetdeltSBSDD4_FD_75296 | JGI IMG/M metagenome (GOLD analysis project Ga0075420, IMG submission 75296) | Bulk soil microbial communities from a Populus tree surrounding site in Tennessee, USA - Soil MetaG P. deltoides SBSDD4 | ecosystem: Environmental > Terrestrial > Soil > Tree plantation... | reverse complement strand
GCGCGCAGGATCGTCGGGTCCGGGTGGTCGCCGGGGATCACCGGCGCCGCCGTGGCCGAGGGCGCGCAGGCGCCGAGCATCACGGCCGCGACCAGTGCGGCGTGCTTACGACGCCGGGGTGAAGCCCTCGCCGCGACGGCCGATCAGGCCCTGCTTCGGGAGCTCGACCACCCCGGTCGCGGTGGTGGTCTGGCCGATCAGTGCGGAGCCGGGGTGGTGCCGGCCGAGCAGCTCCAGCGCGGGCTCCACGTCGTCGCGCGGAATCACGACGCAGAAGCCGCAGCCCATGTTGAAGACCTCGTAGAGCTCCGCGTCCTCCACCTGGCCGCGCTCGGCGATGTGCACGAAGACCGGCGGCACTGGGAGCGGGGCGTCGATCCGGTAGCCCGCGTGCGCCTCCAGCCGCAGCAGGTTCAGGAAGCCGTCCCCGGTGATGTGCGCGAGGCCGCGCACGTCCACGTCCGAGTCGAGCAGCTCGCGGATCGCCTGCACGTAGATCACCGTGGGCTCGAGCAGCATGTCGCCGACGGTCTGCTCGCCGATCTGCTCGTCGAGATCGGTGAGCACGCTGCGCGCGAGACTCAGGCCGTTCGAGTGGATGCCGCTGGACGGCAAGCCGATCAGCGCGTCGCCCGGCTCGATGCTCTCGCCGGTGATGATCGCGTCGAGGTCCACGAGCCCGGCGCAGAAGCCCACGAGGTCGAAGCCGCGCGGCGAGGGATGACCGCGCACCACGTCGGGCAGCACCGCCAGCTCCCCGCCCGGGATCTCGACCCCGGCCTGCTCGGCCCCGGCACGCAGGCCGATACCGATCTGCTCGAGCACCTCCGGGTTCGCCTCCTCCACGGCGATGTAGTCGAGCAGCGCGATCGGGTCGGCGCCGACGCAGATCACGTCGTTGGCGTTCATGCCGAACAGGTCTATTCCGATCGTGTCGTAGCGCCCGAGCTGCTCGCAGACGATGACCTTGGAGCCCACGCTGTCGCAGGACAGCGCGAGGCCACGGCGGTCGTCGAGCTTCAGGACGTTTGCGTAGTGGCCGCTCGCGAGCGCCGCGCGCGAGGGGCGCCCGGTCCGGATTCCGGACAGGACCTCCACCAGCGCCGAGACGGCGTTCCCCGACAAGAGCTGGTCGACGCCGGCGCGCGCGTATGCCCCTTCCGCCACGGGCCCTATTCAAGCGGAACGGCGCATGGCGAGCCCGACCGCGTCGTCCGAGATCGCGTCCGCCCAAGCGGTCACGTCGTCGTACACGGCCCGCACCAGCTCCTGGGGTGGGTGCGAGCGAGCGAGGCCGGCCAACAGCTCTGCGAGGCGCTCGGTGCCGTACATCTCGCTACCGCGGCGCGCTTCGACCAGGCCGTCCGTGTGGGCGAAGACCAGATCACCGCGCTCCAGGAGCAGCTCGCTCTCGGAGTAGTCCTGCCGCTCGAGAACGCCGAGCGGGAGCCCGTTGCCGTCGAGTGGGCACACGCTGCCGCCGCGGATGTGAAGCGGCGGCAGGTGCCCCGCGTTGCAGTAGCGCAGCGAGTCGCGCGAGAGCACGCCGAGGAAAGCCGTGACGAAGGTGTCGCGCGGCAGCCGGCCGAGCAGCATCGAGTTCGCCTGTTCGAGCACCTTCGCCGGAGAGGGCGTGTCCCAGCTGCGCGCCTCGACGAAGAAGCGCACCATCGCGCTGAGGGCGGCGGTCTCGACCCCCTTGCCGGCCACGTCGCCCACGAGTACGGCCACCGCTCCGCCGTTGACCGGCCAGGCGCCGTACACGTCGCCGCCCGTCGGCTCGTTTGCGGCGGGTGCGTACAGAAGCCCGGTCTCGTAGCCGGGCACCTCGGGCAGCGACTCGGGCACGAAGCCGAGCGTCAGCGCCCGGGCGATGCGACGCTCGCGCTCGTAGTCGATTGCGTTCGCGATTGCCCCGGCCGACGAGCGCGCGAGCTTCGCGAGCAGCTCGAGGTCGCCGGCGTCGAAGCGCTCCGGGTCCTCGTGCCCCACCGTCAGCACGCCGTAGAGGCGCGGGCCGAGCTCGATCGGCGTGTGGATCAGGCATCCGAGCGGGGCTGCGTCGGCTCCCGTGCGCAGCATCGGCTTCCTGGTGCGCGCGACCTCCCGGAAGCTGGCGCTGTCCAGGGACACCAGCTGCTCGGCGAGCTCGTCGGAGAAGTCCACCTGCGCGGCGCTGCGCAGCTCGCCGGCGCGCGCGTTCAGGCGCGTGAGCAGCGCATGCGTGCCGCCCGTGATCGCGGCCGCGTGCTCGACCACGCGCTTGTAGACCTCGGACGGGTCGAGCGAGGCGGACACCGCCGCCGCGGCCTGCTTCAGCCGCAGCTCCTCACGCGCACGGCGGCCTTCGGTCTCCAGCAGGCTCGTCCGCTCCAGCGCCATCGCCGCGAGGTCGGCGAGGGCCTCCACCGTGGGCAGCTGCACGGTTCCGAGCGGCCGGCTCTCGTCGAGCGAGGCCACCACCAGCGCCCCGAGCGGCACCCCGATCTCGCCGCGCACGGGGCAGACGATCACGGATGCGGCCCGGAAGCTCTCCCACACGCGCTGCGCGTCCTCCTCGCCGACGTGGGCACTGATCGCCTCCATCAGGTCTGGCGCCGCCTCCCACGCGTCCACGCGCGGCAACAGCAGCGATTGGCTGCGAAGCATCCAGCCGAGCGAGGCATCCACCGCCGCGCGCAGGTCCTCGTTCGCGAACCAGCCGGCGGGGCGCTCGGTGGACAGCTCGTCCGGCTCGGCCGTCACGAAGGCCACGGCGGACACCGGCAGAACGGCGCGCACGTGTGCAACGAGGCGCGAGAGCGTGCGCTCACGCCAGGGTGCGGGGGATGCCGAAGCAGGGGTGCCTGGAAGGGTGCCGAGGTGAGTCATCGTCGTGAATCCCCCCGCGCTGCCCACCATAGGTCCGCTCGGACCGTTTCGCCAGCGGCTACGCGCGCTCTGGCTCGGCCGTGCCCGCCGCGGCGTCGTTGCCACCGCGGCGGCGACGGCTCCGCACCACCAACCACACCACGCCGATCACGATGGTGACCGCCACGGCGTAGTCCACGTAGTGGAGGTAGTCCTTCCACTGCTCCCAGTTATCGCCCGCCTGCTTGCCGATGAAGGTGAGCATCAGCACCCAGGGCACGCAGCCAGCGAGGGTCAGCACGCTGAAGCGCCAGAAGGGCATGCGGGCGACCCCGGCGGGGAGCGAGATGAACGTACGGATGATCGGCAGCATGCGCGTGAAGAAGACGGTCGCGTCGCCGTGCCGCTCGAACCAGCGGTCCGCCCACCTGAGGTGCGACATCTTGATGCCGACCTTGCGGCCGTGCTTCTCCAGGATGTCCACGCGACCGGCGCGGCCGACCCAGTAGGCGATCCAGGAGCCGACGAGGTTCGCCAGCGAACCGACCGCCGTGGCGGCGAACAGGCTGTACTCGCCGTTGGCGACGTTGAAGCCCGCGAACAGCATCGTGGCCTCGCTCGGCACCGGGATACAGGCGCTCTCCAGAAGCATCAGCACGAACACTCCGGCGAGGCCCATGGCGTCCACGACGTCCACGGCCATCTCGACGATCGGGTCTGTGAGGGAGGCGATCAGGGGCATGGGCGCGGGGTAGGGTAGCGAGCCTTGATACCCCTATTTGCCAGCAGTCTCGCGCCCTATCACGACCGCTTGAGCGAAGCGCTCGAGCGTGTGGCGCGCAGCGGCCGTTACATCCTCGGGCCGGAGGTCGATGCCTTCGAGGAGGGGTTCGCGGCCTATCTCGGTGTGCGCCACTGCGTCGGGGTGGCGAACGGCACCGACGCTCTGACGATCGCGCTGCGGGCGCTCGGCGTGGGACCCGAGGACGAGGTCGTGATGCCCTCGTTCACCTTCTACGCCACGGCGGAGGCGGCACTCGTGCTCGGCGCCCGCCCGGTGTTCTGCGACATCGACCTGGACACCTTCTGCGTTACCCCTGACACCGTCAACGCGGCGCTCACGCCGCGGACGAAGGCGATCGTGCCGGTGGACCTGTTCGGCAACGCGGCGCCGGTCCCCGGCCTGCGCGAGCTGGGCGTCCCGGTGGTGGAGGATGCGGCGCAGGCCGCCGGCGCCGAGCTGGACGGCACGAGGGTCGGCGCGCTCGGCGACGTGGCCACGTTCTCCTTCTTCCCCTCGAAGAACCTGCCCTGCCTTGGCGATGGGGGCGCGATCGCGACCGACGACGACGAGCTCGCCGACCGCATGCGCATCCTGCGCTTCCACGGCTCGCGGGACAAGACGACGTTCACCGACGTGGGCTACAACTCGCGCCTCGACGAGCTCCAGGCCGCGGTGCTGCGCGTGCTGCTGCCGGAGCTCGACGGATGGACCGAGCGGCGCCGGGCGGTGGCGTCGGCGTACGAGCGCCTCGGGATGGGCGAGCACGCGCGGCTCCCGCGGCCCACCGAGGGGGCGCGGCACGCGTACCACCTCTACGTCGTGCGCTCTGAGCGTGAGCTGCCGGTCGGGCGCGGCTACTACCGCACGCCGGTGCACAGGCAGCCGGCGATAGCGGACGCCACCGAGCTGCCGGCGACGGAGGAGGCGGCCCGGACCAACTTCGCCCTTCCGATGGGGACCGACCTCGGCGAGGACGACGTCCGCCAGGTCATCGAAGCATGCGCGTCTGGGTCGACCTGACGAACAGCCCCCACGTGCTCGTGATGCGCCCGCTGATCGAGGCGATGCGGGCCGACGGGCACCAGGTGGAAGTCACGGCGCGCGACTTCGCGCAGACGCTCGAGCTCTGCGAGCGCTTCGGCATCGACCACACGGCGATCGGCCGCCACCGAGGCGGGCAGCTCGCATCGAAGGGCCTCGGCCTGGTGTCGCGCAGCGGTGGCCTCGTCCGCTGGGCGCGTGGCCGGCGCTTCGACGTGGCAATGGGGCACGGCTCCAACGACGTGAGCGTGGCCGCGGCGCTGCTGGGGATCCCCGCGGCCACGGCCTTCGACTACGAGTTCGCCGCGCAGCAGCACCACGTGAACTGCAGGCTCTGCCGGGTGGTCATGGTGCCGGAGCTGATCCCGCCGGAGCGGCTCGCGCGCTACGGGGCGAAGCCGAGCAAGCTGCGCCGCTACGCGGGCCTGAAGGAGGAGTACTACCTGGCGGACTTCGAGCCGGACGAGGCCGTGCTGGGCGAGCTCGGCCTCGAACGCGACCGGCCGCTGGTGGTGGTCCGGACCCCGCCCGAGGTGTCGCTCTACCACCGCTTCGACAACCCGCTCTTCCGGCGCGTGCTCGACCGCCTCGCGCAGGACGGCACGCAGGCGGTCGTGTTACCCCGGACGCGCACGCAACGGGACGAGCTGCGCGTGCTGGAGAGGTTCGTGGTGCCGGACCGAGTCGTGGACACTCAGAGCCTGGTCGCGTTCGCCGACCTGGTGATCTCGGCGGGAGGGACGATGAACCGCGAGGCCGTGGCCCTCGGCACGCCCGTCTACACGACGTTCGAGGGCCGCCTCGGAGCCGTCGACGAGGCGCTGCTGCGCGAGGGTCGCATGCGCAGGCTCACCGACGCCGCCGAGGTGAGCCTCGAGCGGCGCTCCCCGCAAACCGGCGTGCGGATTCGGCGAGACCCGAACGAACTCGTCAAACTGCTCCTCTCGGCCGCCGACTCATGAGATCGCTGACCACATCCGTGAACATCCGCCGCCTGGGCCAGGTTGGCGTTGACGCCTGCCTGCTTGGGCTGGCGTACTACCTCGCGTACGTCCTGCGTTTCGACTCGGGAATCCCGGAACGGTACGACGCGCTGCTGTGGGACACGATCGCGCTCACGGTCGCGATGAAGCTCGTCATCTTCGCGATGTTCGGCCTCTACTCGAAGCTCTGGCGCTTCGTCGACCAGAAGGACTTCGAGTCGATCCTGAAGGCCGTGATCGTCTCGACCGTCGGGCTGATCGTCGTGCTGTTCCTGTTCTCGATCGGCCGCCACGACCCGCCGCGCGGCGTCCTCGCGCTCGACTTCCTGCTCTCGCTCGTGTTCGTGAGCGGCGCGCGCTTCGCCGTGCGCGCGATCGTGGAGCGCCCCGCGCGCGGAGCGATCCTCGAGCGGGCCGCTACCGAGGTGCTCATCGTGGGCGCGGGCAACGGAGGCCAGCAGGTGGCGTTCGAGCTGCGCCGCAATCCCGGCCTGCGCAGCGCGCCGGTGGGCTTCGTGGACGACGACCCGCGCAAGCAGGGCATGCGCATCGCGAACATCAAGGTGCTCGGCGGCACGCCGGAACTGCCGCGCATCCTCGACGGGGTGCAGCCCGACGAGGTGATCATCGCGATCCCCTCGGCGCCCGGCACGCTGCGCCAGCAGGTGGTCACCGCATGCCGCGAGCGCAGCATCCCCGTGCGCACGCTGCCGACGACCTTCGAGCTGCTCTCCGGCGGCGTGAACCTGATGCGGCAGGTCCGCGAGGTCCGCGTGGAGGACGTGCTCGGGCGCGACCCGGTGCGGGTCGAGATCGACCGTGTCGGCGCCTACCTGCGCGGCCGCACCGTGCTCGTGACCGGGGCGGGTGGCTCGATCGGCGCTGAGCTCTGCCGCCAGATCGCGCGCGTGGGCGCGAAGCGGCTCGTGCTGGTGGAGAACTCGGAGAACGCGCTCTTCGAGGTGCGCCGCGAACTCGAGGAGGAGCGCCACTTCGCGCGCTCCGCGCCCGTGCTGGCGGACTGCAAGGACGCCACCCGCATGCGCGAGATCTTCGCGGAGTACCAGCCGTCCGTCGTCTTCCACGCGGCCGCGTACAAGCACGTGCCGCTCATGGAGGAGAACCCGGTGGAGGCAGTGCGCAACAACGCGGTGGCCACGCGCATCGTGGCCGCGGCCGCCGGCGAGGCGGGCACCGAGCGCTTCGTCCTGGTCTCGACCGACAAGGCGGTGAGCCCGGCCACGGTGATGGGCGCCTCGAAGGCGCTTGCGGAGTGGGCGGTGGAGGCTGCGCAGAACCGCTGGAAGGGCACGCGCTACGCGTCGGTCCGATTCGGCAACGTGCTCGGGTCGTCCGGCTCCGTGGTTCCGATCTTCCGGCGTCAGATCGCGCAGGGCGGGCCCGTCACGGTCACCGACGAGAAGATGACGCGCTACTTCATGACGATCCCCGAGGCGGTGCAGCTGATCATCCGCTCGGGGGAGCTCTCCACGGGCGGCGAGGTGTTCGTGCTCGAGATGGGCGACCCGGTGAAGATCATCGACCTCGCCGGCAACATGATCCGCCTGGCCGGCCTCGAGCCGGAGGTGGACATCGGCATCGAGATCGTGGGGCGGCGTCCCGGCGAGAAGATCCACGAGGAGCTCTTCAATCCCGGCGAGCGCCCTGAGTCCACGCCCGCCGAGAAGATCGTCTGCGCCGTGCGGCCGCCGCTTGCACCCGAATGGGTGGAGAGCGCGTTCGCCCGCATCGAGGAGCTCGTGTACGCGGGTGACGCCGCGGCGCTGGCCGGCGCGGTCGCCGAGCTGTCGGTCGAGCGGGCACTCGCGGTTCAGGGCGGCTAAGGTCCGGCACTCGCCGCACTAGGCCCTGCCGCGCGCCACGCGATGCGGCGGGCGCCGTCCCCCGCTCTACAGTTCCAGCCTTGCCGGAAATCGTCCAAGAAATCGGCTCGTACGCCGGGCTCGCCGCTGTGGTCGGGCTTGCCGTCCTATCGGTTCTCTACTTCTCCCAGGCGCGGGACGTGAAGCGCCTGCGAGAGTGGGCGGGCCGGGCACCGGAGCGCGCCGCAGAACCAGGCGTGCCCACGGTCGTGCCGGGTCGCGTGCAGGCGCAGCCGCAGCCACCGAAGCCCGGAGCCGTACCGCAGCCCGGACAGCCGGCGCAGCAGGGCGCCAGGCCCGGAGTTCCAGCCGTGGCGGCCGCTGCCGGCGCCGGCGCGGCAACCGCCACCCAGGCAAAGCCCGCCAAGGCCGGCGGAAACGCGGGCGGCGCGGCGGCGCCCGGAGTCCCGGCAACAGCAGGCGCGCAGGCGGGCGCGCAGACCGCGGCGGCCCAGGGCGCGCAGACCGCGGCAGGCCAGGGCGCGCAGACCGCGGCGGCCCAGGGCGCCGCGACGGCCCCGCAGCCGGGCGCGAAGCCTGGCGCGCCCGCCACACCCGGCGCCAAGCCCGGGGGACCTACCGATCCCGGCACCGAGGCAGGAGGCGCCGCGGCTCCGGGCACCGATGCACCCACGGCACCCGGCAGCGGGGTCCCCGCGAAGCCCGGCGCCCCCACAGCGCCCGGCACGAAGCCCGAGCCCGCGGCGCCCGGCGCCAAGCCCGGCGAGCCATCGGCACCCGACACGCCGGGCGGCGACGGCGCGCCCGCTGTCCCGGCCGCCCCCGGCGCCAAGCCCGGTTCGCCCGGAGCTGCTCCGGCGGCGGCCGGGCCGGCCGCCCCGGCGAAGCCTGGCGCCCCGAGCGGGCCCACGTCGCCCGGCACTCCGGCGCCCGCGAGCGGTGCTCCGGCCGTGCCCGGAGGTCCCGGTGGGCCGGCCACGCCCGCCGGTGGCCGCCCGCCCGGCGCGCCGCCCGTTCCGCCCGTTCCGCCCGGGCAGCGCGCTCCTGTGCGCTCCATGCTCCCGCCGCGCCCGATGCCGCAGCAGACGGCGATCATCCCGCCGCCGCGCCGGCCGTGGTACCGGCGTCTGGTGGCCAACCCGCGCTATGCGGTGCTCGCGGTGGCGGGGCTCCTGATCATCGGCGGCGGCGCAGCCTTCGCCCTCGACCAGATCTCGAACGACGACAGCGGCACGCCCGCGGGCGCGCGCCCGGCCGGAGGCGGCGACGGCGGAAACGACCAGGCCGACAACAACGACGGGGCGGACAGGAAGAGGCGACCGATCGTGCCGGCCAACGTCACGGTCGCCGTGCTCAACGGCACCACGGTGCCCAACCTCGCGAAGCAGGTGGGCGACCGGGTCGAGTCACACGGCTTCACGCTCGGCACGGTTGCGAACTCGGCCGATCAGGAGCAGCAGCGCGCTGAGTCCGTTGTGCTCTATGCACCCGGCCACCAGCGCGAGGCGCAGGCCGTGAACAAGCGCCTCGAGATCGCCCAGCGCGAGCCGATCGACGTTGCCAGCCAGGAGCTCGCGGGCGACGCGACCGTGGTCGTAATCGCGGGCGCCGACCTGGCGCAGTAGCGCGACCCCCTCAGTGCAGTCGTTCGGCCGTCGCAGCGGCCGAGCGCGCCTTCTCCGCCAGGTGCGCCACGCCGAGCCGTTCGCCCTCAGCCGCCGCCTCGGCAAGCAACTCACGCGCCCGGGTGTCGTCGTGGCCCAAGAGCACCTGGCCGGCCAGGAGCCGGGCGCGGGTGGCCTCGAGCGGGCGGTCGAGCGCGCGCCACGCCTCCTCGGCCTCGGCCAGCAGCGCCGCGCCCGCGGCCGGGTCCTCGTCCGACACTCCGCGCGCCTCGAGCGCCGCCGCACGTCCAAGTGGGTAGTGCAGCCGCTCGGCCATCTGTGCCGTCATCGCGGCGGCCTCACGCGCCGCCTTCGGGCGATGGGCGAGGGCGAGAATGACCGCGCGTGCGCCCGTGGCCTGGATCGACTGCGCGATCAGCCCAGCGCGCTCGCACACCTCGATCGCTTGGTCGAGGGCGGCGGTGCCCCCGTCGAGGTCGCCCTGGTCACGGAGCGCGAACGCCAGCCCGAAGAGCGCCTGGAACGCGATCTCGGACCATCCGACCTGCTCCGCGAGCTCGTGCGCGCGGTGGAAGAGGACCGTCGCCTCACCGATGCGGCCCTCGCGCCAGCGCAGCAAGCCGCGCAGCGCGTAGGGAAGGCAGAGCTTGCCCACGAGTCCCTCGCGCTCGGCCAGCGCGGCGCTCGCCTCGGTGGACTGCTCCACTCGCTCCCAATCTGCCGTGTACGAGGCCAGCTGCGCGAGCCAGGCATGCAGCTCCACCTGCGCCGGCAGCATCCCGACCTGCTCCGCGAGCGCCAGTGCCTCCTCGTAGGCGGCTCGCGCGCCCACCACGTCGGCTTCCGAGATCTCGAGCTGACGCCCGAGGGCGGACAGGGCCAGGATGGTCTCGCCGTCGTCCGAGCCACGCGCCAGCTCCACCGCGCGCTCCAGGTTCTCGCGCGCCTTCTGCGTGTCGCCGATGCGGCCGAACACGCGGCCGAAGATCCCGTGCGCGCGGCTCGCCGCGCGCGTTTCGTCGAGGCGCTCTGCCAGCCGCAACGCCTTCTCCGACGCGTAGATGGCCAGCATGTTGTCGCCGGTGTGGAGATAGAGCCAGGCCGCCTCCTCGTAGAGGCGCACCAGCTCGATCCGTGGCGGTCCGTCCTTCAGCAGGTTGATGCCCTTCTGGTAGTGCTCGATCGCCGTCTTGCGCTCGCCCTTGTGCGACAGGGCGGCGCCGATGCGCCGGTGCAGGTCCGCCACGCGCTCGAGGTCCTCCTGGCCGCGATGCCAGTCGAGGCAGTCCGACCACACGCCGATCGCCTCGTCCACGCGGCCCAGGCGCAGGGAGACGTCGCCGAGCTTCTCCCCGATGCGCACGACGTCGGCACGCCCGTCCTGCGGGGCGATTGAGCGTGCGTGGCGGTAGTGCGCGGCCGCCTCGCGGTTCGCGTACAGATGGCCGGCGGCGTCGCCGGCCTCCTCGAGGAAGCGCAGCGCCCTCCCGCGCATCGACTCGAGCTCCTGCGGCGGGACCCCGCTCTCGCGTCCGAGGGCGGCCGCGCGCCCGTAGTGCTCGGCGAGCAGGGCAACGACCTCCTCGGTGCGGTCACCGGCCCGCTCTTCCATGAAAGCGCCCACCTCGAAGTGCTTCCGCGAGCGGACGGCCTTGGGCAGCATCCCATAGGCCACGTCCCGGATCAGCACGTGCTTGAACGCGAGCTCGCGCTCGCCCAGCAGCGGTCCCGCTGGTGACGGGGCGAGAATGTCCTTCTCCTGGAGAGACATGAGCGCTCGGCCGAGATCGCGCCCCTCCGACTGCGCCAGTGTGGCGAGCGCTCCCTCGGGGAACGTGCGCCCGACGACCGAGGCCTGCTGCACGAGCCGGCGCTCGAACGCGTCCAGCGAGTCGAGCCGCGCCGCCAGGACCGCCTGCACTGTGTCCGGGAGCTCGGCCGCCTCGATGCTGCCCTCCTCCGCGATCCGGCGGGCCATCTCCTCCGCGAAGAGCGGGTTGCCGCCGGAGCGCTCGGCCACCGCCGGCACGACCTCGTGCCCCTGCGGCAGCAGCGCGCGCACCAGCGTGCGGCTGTGCTCGTCGCTGAGCGGGTCGAGGAACAGCTGCGTGGCGGAGCGCCGGCCGCCGCCCCAGCTCGGCCGGCGGTCGAGCAGCTCGTCGCGGGCGAGGCAGACCAGCATCAGCGGCGCGCGCACCCACTGGGCGAGGTGCTCGATGGCGTCGAGCAGGCCGTCGTCGGCCCAGTGGATGTCCTCGAAGGCGATCACGAACGGATGCCTGTTTGCGATCGCCTCGATGCCGCCGCGCAGGGCGGCGAGGAAGGACTCGCGCATGCGCTCGGGGTCGTCCTCCTCCGGCACGAGCTCGGGCGGCACGTCCACGCCGAGCAGCCGGCCTATGAGCGCGGCCTCGCGGTCCGAGGTCTTGCCGAGCCCGCCCATCAGCTCTCCGACGTAGGAGCGCAGCTTGCCCCACGCCTCCTCGGAGGAATCCGACTCGACGATGCCGCACTCCTCGCGCAGCACCTCGCCGAGCGCCCAGAACACGATGCCGCTCCCGTAGGGGAGGCAGCGGCCGGTGCGCACGGTCGGGTCGGACGGGTGCTGCCTGATGCGCGCCTCGAACTCGCGCAGCACGCGCGACTTGCCCACTCCCGCCTCGCCCACGACCGTGACCAGGTGAGACGTGCCCTCGCGCACGACGCGCTCGTAGAGGCTGTCGAGCGTGGAGAGCTCCTGCTGGCGCCCCACGAGTGGCGACTCCCGTGCCGGCGCCACGCGCCGCACCGAGTGCTCCGCTATCAACCCGACCGCCTCCCAGGCGGGCACGGGCTCGGCCTTCCCCTTCAGCGTGAGCGGCTCGAGCGTCTCGTAGCGAACGGCGGCGTCGGTTGCGCGCATCGTGCGCTCGCCGACGGTCACGCTTCCGGGTCGCGCCGCGCTCTGGAGCCGGGAGGCCACGTTCACGGTGTCGCCCACGACCGTGTAGGTCTCGCCCACCGCGCCCGCGAGCACCTCGCCCGTGTTCACGCCCACGCGCAGCTCGAAGTGTGCGCCCGACGGCAGGCCGGAGTTGATCTCCTCCATCGCGTCCTGCATCCCGAGCCCGGCCCGGACCGCTCGCTCGGCGTCGTCCTCGTGCGCCACCGGCGCGCCGAACAGGGCCATCACGTTGTCTCCGATGTACTTGTCCACGGTGCCGCCGTAGCGCTCGACCTCATGGCCGAGTCGAAACAGCGCGCGGTCGACCTGTGACTTGACCTGCTCGGGGTCCATGCCCTCCGCGAAGGCGGTGTAGCCCGACAGGTCTGCGAACAGCACGGTCACCTGACGCCGTTCCTCCGGGAGGCCCGCCGGCGCCGCCGGAACTGCCGTTGCTCCGTCGAGCGCCGCGCCGCAGTTCATGCAGAAGCGCGCCTCCGCCGGCGCGGGCGTGTTGCAGCTGGGGCAGCGGCGCTCCAGCGCCGTGCCGCAGGACATGCAGAAGCGCGCACCCGCCGGATTCTCGGTGCCGCAGGCTGCGCAATTCATGCAATTGAGCCTACGGCACCCGCCCCGAGTCGCGGTAGACCTCGGCCAGCTCCGCAAGCAGGCTCTCGTCCACGAGCGTCAGGTCGCGGCCGGCCAGCTCCACGACCGCTCCGGGGTGGGGCGGGTACCAGAACGCGCGCAGCTTGCGATCGAGGTTGTCGCCCGGCTGCACCCGGCGCAGCCGCTCGAACTCCTCGCGGTCCACGTAACGCCCGGCTCCTTGAGGCGTGCGCGGCAGCTCACCACCTGCAATTGCCTTCTCCATCACCCGCTGGAACAGGCCGAGCAGGCGGTCCTGGCTCTCCAGGTCGAGCGAGAACGCCGTCGCCGAGTCCGGGTCCATGGGAAAGCGCTCGACCTCCACGAGGTCGCCCGTGTCGAACTCCTCGTCCACGAAATGGCACGACACGCCCCACTCGCGCATGCCCTCGAGGATCGCCACGTTGTACCCGCCGACCCCGCGCAGGTCCGGTAGCGGCGCGGGATGGAAGTTCAGGCAGCCGATCCGGCCGAGTGAGACGAGCGGCTCGCGAATCCGCTTCCAGAACAGGAACGAGATCACAACGTCGACGTCCTCGGGTGGCTCCGCGTACAGGTCGTCGTCGCCCACGAGGCGCAGGCCGTGG